>Ga0207975_100053_pt1 | contig 118633 bp, 100 predicted proteins | sample LakWasMe91_HOW11_2_FD_183913 | JGI IMG/M metagenome (GOLD analysis project Ga0207975, IMG submission 183913) | Freshwater sediment methanotrophic microbial communities from Lake Washington under simulated oxygen tension - Sediment Metagenome... | ecosystem: Environmental > Aquatic > Freshwater...
TTACTCACCCGTTCGCCACTCGTCAGCATCCGAAGACCTGTTACCGTTCGACTTGCATGTGTAAGGCATGCCGCCAGCGTTCAATCTGAGCCAGGATCAAACTCTACAGTTCGATCTTGATTTTTTTTCGCTCTCGACCTTTGACAGTCTCAAGCAACTCATAATTAAGAATTGAAGTGAACTCCACTTCTCTCTCATGAGCGTTTGTAGTGCTAAGCACTAGTTCCAAAGAACTTGGCACTCGCCATCAAACGCCCACGCTTATCGGCTGTATGTTTTTAATGAACCAGATCACAAAGCGCCAAAGCTGCTTCATCATCTTCACCCCGCTGCGATCAGCAGAGCCTCAAATTCTAGCACGGTTTTTAAAGAACCGTCAAACTTTTGAAAACTTTCTCTCTCCAGGCCCCAGCCGCTTGCAGCAACCAGATCCACCGAGCGAAGCCTTGAATTATATACCGGGTTTTTACCCAGACCAACCCAAAACCATCTTCTTTTTTTCCTCTGCATCCAGAGCCCTCACGAAGAAGGCTCACGGCAGCGAAGCCATACACTATAGCACGGAAAAACCCAGAAAAAACAAGACTGCAGCGCGTCCCGTCACCTGCTTCATCCCGAGTGGCAAGGCGGATGGACCGAGTCCGCTACCCCGGCGTGCATTGCATTGACAACATTACAGCAGCACGATGTCGTACTGCTCTTGACCCATGGCACTCTCGGCTTGCAGTGAGATGGGTTTGCCAATGAAATCGCTCAAGCCCGCGAGATGCTGGCTCTCTTCATCCAGAAAAAGCTCAACAACGCGCGGCGACGCCACTACGCGAAACTCCCGCGGGTTGAATTGGCGAGCCTCGCGCAGAATTTCGCGCAGTACGTCGTAGCAAACGCTGCGTGCGGTTTTCACCTGACCGGCCCCCCTGCAGACGCTGCAAGGTTCGCACAACATGTGTGCAAGCGATTCGCGGGTGCGCTTGCGTGTCATCTCCACCAGGCCCAATTGAGAAAAGCCGCCCGACATGGTTTTGACCCGGTCGCGCGCAAGCTGTTTCTTGTACTCTGAAAGAACGGCTTCCTGATGGTCCTCACGGGCCATATCAATGAAATCCACGATGATGATGCCACCCAGGTTGCGCAGGCGCAGCTGGCGCGCAATGGCCTGCGCGGCTTCCAGATTGGTCTTGAAGATGGTGTCGTCGAAATTGCGCGCGCCCACATAGCCACCCGTATTCACATCAATGGTGGTGAGCGCCTCGGTCTGGTCCACGATAAGGTAGCCACCCGACTTCAGATCCACACGACGGCCCAGGGCCTTGGCCACCTCCTCGTCGATGGCGTACAGGTCGAAGATGGGCCGTTCACCCTTGTAGTGCTGCAGCTTGCCGGCGGCTGCTGGCATGAATTCCTGCCCGAACGCGCGCAGGCGCTGGAACTGCTCCATCGAATCGAGCCGGATGGTCTGCGTGTGGTCGCCCACCAGGTCGCGCAGCACGCGCTGCAGCAGGTCCAGGTCCTGGTGCAGCAGCGACATGGCGGGAAGCTTGAGCGAGGCTTCCTTGATGCGCGCCCAGGTCTTGCGCAGATAAGCAATGTCCTCAGCCAGCTCTGCGTCGGTGGAATCCTCCCCATTGGTGCGCAGGATGAAGCCGCCACCACCGCCCGTGGACTTGTCGCCCACCAGCGCCTGCAGCCGGGCGCGCAGCGCGTCGCGCTCGGCGGGGGGAATCTTCTGCGACACGCCCACATGGTCGTCTTGCGGCAAAAACACCAGCAGGCGGCCCGCAATGCTGATCTGCGTGGACAGGCGCGCACCCTTGGTGCCGATGGGGTCCTTGATGACCTGCACCATGAGCGCCTGGCCCTCGAACACCTGCTTTTCGATCGGCACCTGCGGCTCGCTCTTGCGCGCAAATGCCGGCGGCTCGCCATCCGGCTGGCGCTGCCACACGTCAGCCACATGCAAAAAGGCCGCGCGTTCCAGCCCGATATCGATGAAGGCCGACTGCATGCCCGGCAGCACGCGCGAGACCTTGCCCAGATAAACATTGCCCACCAGACCCCGCTCCAGCGTGCGCTCGATGTGCAGCTCCTGCACAGCACCATGCTCCACCACGGCCACGCGGGTTTCCTGGGGGGACCAGTTGATCAGGATGTCTTGTTGCATGTTGTTCTCAGATAGCAAACCCGGCGGCGCGCAGCAGTTGCGCCGTTTCGTACATGGGCAGGCCCATGATGCCCGAATAACTGCCCGCCAGGTGCTCCACATACGCTGCCGCCCGGCCCTGGATGCCATAGGCCCCAGCCTTGCCCAGCGGCTCGCCGGTGGCCACGTAGGCGTTGATCTGTGCGGTCGTCATGGCGGCAAAGGTGACGCGCGACACGGACAGTGCCGAAATGCGCTTGGGGCCCACCTGCAGCGCCACCGCGGTGAGCACCCGGTGCTCGTGGCCCGCCAGCTCGGCCAGCATGCACGCTGCATGCTCCGCATCGTCGGGTTTGCCATAGATGGTGCGGCCCAGGGCCACAGTGGTGTCGGAGCAAAGGATAGGGGCATCGGGCAGACCACGGCGTGTGCGCCGCGCCACGGCGGAGTCAAGCTTCAGCCCCGTCACGCGCTCCACATAGGCCGTGGGGGATTCGCCGGGCAATACCACTTCGATGGCCTCAGCATCCTCCGGCTCGTCGCCCTCCACGTTGGGCAGCAGCAGCTCGTGGCGCACGCCCAGCTGTTCGAGCAGCTGGCGCCGGCGGGGGCTCTGGGAGGCAAGATAGATGAAGTCGGGCATGGCTAGATTTATAGCAAAAATCAACTCTAGCACTTATAAATAAAGCGCTAGAAGCTATCAATAAAATAGTAATTCATACGCCACCCCGCCGTCCCGGCATCTCATTCGCGGTGGTAAGGATGCCCCGCATTCACCGACCACGCGCGGTACAGCTGCTCGATGAGCAACACCCGCACCATGGCATGAGGCAGGGTGAGATCCGACAAGCGGATGCGTTCGTGTGCGGCCTGGCGGAAGGCCGGATCCAGCCCGTCGGGGCCACCGATGACCAGCGCCACATCGTCGCCCCCCAGTTGCCAGCCCTTGAGGCGTTCGGCCAGGGCCTTGGTGGTGAGGTTGGTACCGCGTTCGTCCAGGGCCACCACGCGTGTGCCGCGCGGGATGGCGGCTTCGATGCGCTCGCGCTCGGCGGCGTAGAGCGTCTCCAGGGTCTTGGAGCCCCGCGGTTCGGTCTTGACAGCCTTGAGCTCGACCTTGAGTTCGGGTGGAAAGCGTTTGGCGTAATCGTCGTAGGCCGTTTGCGCCCAGTCAGGCACCCGCTGCCCCACCGCCACGATAAGCAGCTTCATGTATGCGCCTTGGTGTGAAAACCGGGCCCCTGGCGCAGGTCAGGCGACGCGCGCAAAGAACCCTGCGGCAAAGCCTCAGCCCTTGCGGGCAGGCGCCTTTTTGGCTGCGGACTTTGTGGCCGCAGCGGGCTTGGCAGCAGATCTGGCTGCGGGCTTGGAAGCGACGCGTGGGGCAGACTTCTTCGCAGCAGGCTTTTTGACTGCGGGCTTGACGACCACCGTCTTTACGGGGGCCTTCTTGGCGGCTGCGGGCTTCTTCGCTGCAGGGGCCTTGGCGGCTGCGCCTGCGGCCGCGGCTGGTGTCTTGCGGGCCGGGACTTTCCTGGTTGCACTGACAGGCGCCTTGGCCTTGCCCTCGGCCCCGGCAGCAATGGCGACCTTGGGCTTGCCTGGCTTACGGGCAGGGACTTCCGCAGCTGCAGCAGCCTTCTTCTTGGCGGGGGCCTTCTTGGCTGCCGCTGCCACGGGCTTGGCAGCGCCCAGCTTCAGGCGCACGGGGGTGTCGCCCCACAGCTCTTCCAGGCGGTAGTACTGCCGGATGGTGGGCTGCATGATGTGCGCCACGGCGGCGCCGCAATCCACGATGATCCATTCGCCATTGTCTTCGCCCTCGATGCGGGGCTTGGCAAAACCGGCTTCTTTCACCGCATCGCGCACGCTGGCAGCCAGGGCCTTGGTCTGGCGATTGGAAGTGCCCGATGCCACGATCACCCGTTCAAACAGCGGCGAGAGATGCTCGGTGTTGAAGACCTGGATGTCTTGCGCCTTGACGTCCTCCAGGCCATCGACGATGGCGCGCTGGAGTTTGGTGACGTCTTTTTTGGCGGCGGTTTCCGATTTGGTGGAGGTGGTCATCAGGCGGTGATTAGAAAGGGAATGGAATCAATATAGCGTGCAACGCGGCGCACAGCCAGCGGGCTACGCCTTGGGTGTTGCGCTGGTGTTGCGCTCGGGTGCTGCGGCAGTTTGAGGTGTTTTTGACCTCTGGCGCTGGTGTGAAAAGCGCGGAAAGCTATTGAAATTATAGCTTTTGCGCTTTTCACTGCTTTCAGGGGGCGGTGGCAGCGCCACGGCCCAGCCATTCGCGCCGCACCAGAAAGCGCCGCGTGAGGTCGGCTTCGGCCGAATCGGCGGCGTCCGAGCGCTGGTACGACCAGGCCACCAGCGGCGGCATGGACAGCAAAATGGACTCTGTGCGCCCACCCGACTGCAGGCCAAAGTGCGTGCCCCGGTCCCACACCAGGTTGAACTCGACATAGCGGCCCCGGCGGTAGAGCTGGAAATCGCGCTCGCGCTCGCCAAACGGCAGGTTCCGGCGCCTTTCAACGATGGGCAGGTAGGCGCCAAGGAAGGCATCGCCCACCGACTGCGTCATCTCCAGGCTTTGCTCGAAGCCCAGCTCCGAGAAGTCGTCATAGAACACCCCGCCCACGCCGCGCTGCTCATTGCGGTGCTTGAGATAGAAGTATTCATCACACCACTGCTTGAAGCGCGGGTACTTGTCGTCGCCAAAAGGCGCCAGCGCATCGCGGCAGGTGCGGTGAAAGTGCACCGCGTCCTCTTCAAACCCGTAGTAGGGCGTGAGGTCCATGCCGCCGCCAAACCAGCAGGTTGGCGCCTGCCCCGGGTGCCCGGCCGCGATCATGCGCACATTCATGTGCACCGTGGGCACATACGGATTGCGCGGGTGGAAGACCAGCGACACGCCCATGGCCTCGAACGGCGCTCCCGCCAGCTCGGGCCGGTGCTGCGTGGCCGAAGGCGGCAGCTGCGGGCCGCGCACATGGCTGAAGCCGCAACCTGCGCGCTCGAACACGCGGCCGCCTTCCAGGATCTTGGTGATGCCGTCGCCCTGCAGCAGCTCGCCGGGGGCTTTGCGCCAGGCATCGGCCAGAAAGCGGGCCCCGCCCTCACCTTCCACGGCCTCCAGTGCATCGGTGATGCGCGCCTGCAGGCCCACCAGGTAGGCACGCACGCGGGTCACCGTGTCGGCGGCGTTCAAGGTCTGAGCGCCTGCCATCAGCTTTTCAGGGCGCGAAAGCCGATGTCATGGCGGTATTGCGCGCCGTCAAAGTGAATGCCGCGCGCCACGTCATAGGCCCGCTGTTGCGCCTGCTTGACGCTGTCGGCCAGAACCGTCACGCACAGCACCCGGCCGCCCGTTGCGCTGACCACTCCGTCTTTCAACTGCGTGCCTGCATGGAACACCACTGCGTCGTCCGCCTCGGCGGGCAGGCCGGTGATGGTATCGCCCTTGCGCGGATTCTCGGGATAGCCGTGCGCAGCCATCACCACGCCCAGCGCGGTGCGGCGGTCCCACTGCAATTCCATCTGGTCGAGCTTGCCGTCGGCCGCAGCGGCCATCACATCGTAAAAATCGCTTTTCAGGCGCATGAGGATGGGTTGCGTCTCCGGGTCGCCCATGCGGCAGTTGAACTCCAGCGTCTTGGGGTGGCCCTTGGCGTCGATCATCAGCCCCGCATACAAAAAGCCGGTATACGGGATGCCATCCTTTTCCATGCCACGGATGGTGGGCAGGATGATCTCGCGCATGGCACGGGCATGCACGTCGGCCGTGACCACCGGCGCGGGCGAATACGCGCCCATGCCGCCGGTGTTGGGGCCTTCGTCGCCGTCTTTCAGGCGCTTGTGGTCCTGGCTGGTGGCCAGCGCCAGCACATTCTTGCCGTCGCACAGCACGATGAAGCTGGCTTCCTCGCCTTCGAGGAACTCCTCGATCACCACGCGCGCGCCGCCTTCGTTGTGTGCCACGCCATATTTGTTGTCCACCAACATGAAGTCCACGGCATCGTGCGCCTCTTGCAGCGTCATGGCCACCACCACGCCCTTGCCAGCGGCCAGGCCGTCGGCCTTGATGACGATGGGCGCGCCCAGGCGATCCACAAAGGCGTGGGCTGCTGCGGGATCGGTGAAGGTGTCGTAATCGGCCGTGGGAATGCTGTGGCGGCGCATGAAGGCCTTGGAGAACGCCTTGGAGCTTTCGAGCTGCGCAGCCGCCTTGGTGGGGCCAAAGATGCGCAGGCCGTGGGCACGGAACTCATCGACCACGCCCGCAGCCAGCGGGGCCTCGGGGCCCACCACGGTCAGCGCGATCTTCTCGGCCTGGGCCCAGGCACGCAGTTCGCGCACGTCGGAGATCGCCACGTTTTCGAGCTTGGGGTTCAGGGCCGTGCCGCCATTGCCGGGCGCCACATACACCTTGGTCACCTTGGGGGACTGGCTCAGTTTCCACGCCATCGCGTGTTCACGGCCGCCGCCACCAATTACAAGTACTTTCATAGGAACCTTTGGTGAACCCCTGCCTGGCACAACGCCGAAGCCCAGGGGCTCGTAAAAAAACTATCTCAGCAACCAATCGCGCTAGGCGCTACACCCACAACCGCCAAAACTGGCGCGCCCCAGACCAGTGCCACCGCGCAAGGGCCGCCAAGACACTTCCGTGTCGCTAACGCTCCGTGCGCTGGTGGCGTCCCCCTCCCGCAAGCGCAGCGCAGCGAGAGAGGGGAAGGCGCGAAGCGCCTCAGGGGGAGCTTCACAGTGCCGCGTTGTGGTAGACCTCCTGGGTATCGTCCAGGTCTTCCAGCACATCCAGCAGCTTTTGCATCTTGGCGGCGTCGTCGCCAGTCAGCTCAATCGTGTTCTCGGGCCGCATGGTCACGCCGGCCACATCGGGCGTCAGGCCTGCGGCCTCCAGCGCATTCTTCACGGCTTCAAAGTCGGCTGGGGCGGTCAACACCTCCACCGCACCATCGTCATCGGTCACCACGTCTTCGGCGCCCGCCTCCAGCGCCACTTCCATCACCTTGTCTTCGCTGGTGCCGGGGGCAAAAATCAGCTGGCCACAGTGCTTGAACTGGAACACCACCGAGCCTTCAGTGCCCATGTTGCCGCCGTGTTTGCTGAATGCGTGTCGCACTTCGGCCACGGTGCGCACACGGTTGTCGGTCATGGTGTCGATCATGATGGCCGCACCACCAATGCCATAGCCTTCGTAGCGGATTTCCTCGTAGGTCAGGCCTTCGGCGTTGCCCGTGGCCTTGTCGATGTTGTATTTGATGCGGTCGGCGGGCATGTTGGCCGCCTTGGCCTTGTCCACCGCCAGGCGCAGGCGAGGGTTGGCAGACAGGTCACCGCCACCGGCGCGGGCAGCCACAGTGATTTCCCGAATGATGCGGGTCCAGATCTTGCCGCGTTTTTCATCCTGGCGCCCCTTGCGGTGCTGGATATTCGCCCATTTGCTGTGTCCTGCCACGGGAAGTCCTTTGGTATTGATTTAATCTAGTGGCCGCGATTTTACTTTTGCCCGTCACCGATCTCCGAGGAAACCCTAAATGGCCGAACCCCTGCTGATTGCCAAACACGGCACGATTGAATGCCACCTGCTGCCCGGCCTGGCCAACCGCCACGGGCTCATCACCGGTGCCACCGGCACCGGCAAGACCGTCACCCTGCAGACCCTGGCCGAGAACTTTTCGCGCATCGGCGTGCCCGTTTTCATGGCCGACGTGAAGGGCGACCTCACGGGCGTCAGCCAGAGCGGAAAGATCGGCGACAAGCTGGCCGCCACCCTGAAGGATCGCGGGCTGGAACTGCCCACTTCCCAGTCCTGCCCCACCACGCTGTGGGACGTGTTCGGCGAACAGGGTCACCCGGTGCGCGCCACCATCTCCGACATGGGGCCGCTGCTGCTGGGACGCATGCTCAACCTCAACGAGACCCAGCTCGGCGTGCTCAACCTGGTCTTCAAGATCGCCGACGACAGCGGCATGCTGCTGCTGGACCTGAAGGACCTGCGCGCCATGCTGCAGTACGTGGGCGACAACGCCAAGGAGTTCACCACCGAGTACGGCAACGTCAGCGCCGCCAGCGTGGGCGCCATCCAGCGCGGGCTGCTGCAGATCGAGCAGCAAGGCGGCGACAAGTTCTTTGGCGAACCCATGCTCGACATCCAGGACTTCATGCAGACCGACACCAACGGCCACGGGGTGGTGAACATCCTGGCCGCCGACAAGCTCATGAACTCGCCGCGTCTTTACGCGACCTTCCTGCTGTGGATGCTCTCGGAGCTGTTCGAGACGCTGCCCGAGATTGGTGACCCCGAGAAGCCCAAGCTGGTTTTCTTCTTCGACGAGGCCCACCTGCTGTTCAACGAGGCGCCCAAGGTGCTCATCGAGCGGATCGAGCTGGTGGTGCGCCTGGTGCGCTCCAAGGGCGTGGGCGTGTACTTCGTCACGCAGAACCCGCTGGACATCCCCGACAGCGTGCTCGCCCAGCTGGGCAACCGCGTGCAGCACGCGCTGCGCGCCTTCACCCCCCGCGACCAGAAGGCCGTGAAGGCCACGGCCACCACCATGCGCCAGAAGCCGGGCCTGGACATCGAAACCGCCATCACCGAGCTGGCCGTGGGTGAGGCGCTGGTGAGCTTTCTGGACGCCAAGGGCCGCCCCAGCGTGACCGAACGCGTTTTCGTGCTGCCGCCCGGCAGCCAGCTCGGCCCCATCACGCCGCAGCAGCGCCAGGCGTTGATGGCCAGCTCGCTGGTAGCCGGGGTGTACGAAAAGGTGGTGGACCGTGAATCGGCCTATGAAAAACTCAAGGGCCGCACTGCCGAAGGGAGCGAGCAGGCGGGCGGGGGCAATGGCAAGGCCGCCAACGGGGCACCTGCCGAAGAAGGCGGCGGCCTGATGGGCGGGCTCAACGACGTGCTGTTTGGCAGCACGGGGCCACGCGGCGGCAAGCGCGACGGGCTGGCACAGACCATGGCCAAGTCGGCGGTTCGCACCATGGGCACCTCGCTGGGCAGGGAAATCCTGCGCGGCGTGCTGGGCGGCATCTTCGGGGGCAGCAAGCGGCGTTGATGCGGCAGGCAGCCCGGGCGCTGCGGCGCTCTGGCACTCTGGCACTCTGGCACTCTGGCACAGCACATTACTCCTGTTTTCATAGCTTCCAGCGCCTTATTCAAAAGCACCAACGGCATATTCATGGGAAGTCACCCACGCGACGGTGTGCAGTAGCGCCGCAGGCCTACATTCCTCGTCCATGAACACCCTCACCTGTTTTTCCCTGAGCACCATCGACCATGTGGCCCATCTGGTACTGAACAGACCAGAGGCCATGAACACCATGCACCCCGCCTTCTGGCGCGAGCTCGATGGGGTGTTGGCCCAACTGCACCAGGCGGGCGCGGCGCGGGCGCTGGTCATCAGCAGCACCGGCAAGCATTTCAGCGCGGGCATGGCGCTCGAAACCTTCGGCGGCGCCATTGCCATGGACGACCAGAGCCCCGAGGGCCGCGCCGCCATCTTCGACCTGCTCACCGACATGCAGGCCACCTTCACCCGCATCGAGAGCCTGCGCATCCCCGTGATCATGGCCATCCACGGCGGCTGCATCGGCGGTGCGGTGGACATGGTCACGGCGGGCTGCATCCGCTACGCCACGCAGGATGCGTTCTTCTGCATCCAGGAGATCAACATCGGCATGGTGGCCGACGTGGGCACGCTGCAGCGCCTGCCCAAGCTGATCCCGCTGGGCGTCGTCAAGGAACTGGCCTACACCGGCCGCCGCCTGGGCGCGCAAAAAGCCCTGGCTTACGGCCTGGTCAACGAAGTGTTCGACACGCAGGACACCATGCTGGCCGCCGCCCTGCAATGCGCGCGCGAGATCGCCAGCAAGCCCCCCGTGGCCATCTGGGGCACCAAGCAGGCGGTGAACTACGCCCGCGACCATTCCGTGGAGGACAGCCTGCGCCAGATGGGCTGGCTGCAGGGCGCCATCTGGAGCAACCAGCATGTGCGCGAATCGGTCACGGCCATGAAGCAAAAACGGGCGGGCGACTTCCCGGCGCTGGCCCCGCTACAGCGCTTCAGCGAACAGGCCTGAGCCCAGATTCATCAAAATAGATAGCTACCAGCGCTTACGGGACAAGCGCTATAAGGCTTTTTTGCTTAAAACAGCATCGCAACGGGCTATGATGCGGCAGCGTGGTTGCCGCTTCCCAGCGCCGCGCCTGCCCAAGGACGCCGCCATGACCCAGACACCCGTTTCCGTGCCCATGTCTGTGCCCACCTACGCCGACGTGGCCGATGCAGCGCATCGCCTGCATGGCATGGCGCACCGCACGCCAGTGCTGCGCTCGACCACCGCCGATGAGCGGCTGGGCGCGCAGCTGTTCTTCAAGTGCGAAAACCTGCAGCGCACGGGCGCCTTCAAGTTTCGAGGGGCCTTCAACACCCTGGCCCAGTTCACCGATGAGCAGCGCAAGGGCGGTGTGCTGGCTTTTTCGGCCGGCAACCATGCCCAGGCCATCGCCATTTCGGCCCGGCTGCTGGACATGCCCGCCGTGATCGTCATGCCCGAAGATGCCCCCGCCGCCAAGATGGCCGCCACACGCAGGTATGGCGCACAGGTCATCACCTACAACCGCTACACCGAAGACCGCGAGGCCATCAGTCGGCGCTTGGCGCAGGAGCGCGGCATGACGCTGGTGCCGCCCTATGACCACCCGCACGTCATCGCGGGCCAGGGCACCGCCGCCAAGGAGCTGCTGGAAGAAGTGCCCCACCTCGACTACCTCTTCGTCTGCGTGGGTGGCGGCGGCCTGCTGGCGGGCAGCCTGCTGGCCGCCGAGGCACTGGCGCCGCACTGCCGCGTGGTGGGCGTGGAGCCCGAGACAGGCAACGACGGGCAACAGTCCTACCGCGCGGGCCATATCGTGCGGATCGCCACGCCCCACACCATTGCCGACGGTGCACAAACCCAGGCGCTGGGCCAGCTCACCTTCCCCATCATCCAGCGCCTGGCTGACGACATGGTCACCGCCACCGACGAACAACTGGTGCAGGCCCTGCGTTTTTTTGCCGAACGCATGAAGATCGTGGTCGAACCCACCGGGGCCCTCGCCTTTGCCGGCGCAGGAAACGGCAGCGTGGACGTGCGCGGCGCCCGGGTTGGCATCGTGATCAGCGGCGGCAACGTCGATATGGCGCGCTATTCGCGCTTTCTGGCAGACTGACCTGTTTTACCGATCCTCCATAACCATAAAAAAAGGCCCATCCCCATGAGCAACGTCACCGTCATCACCCATCCCCTGGTCCAGCACAAGCTCACGCTGATGCGCAAGAAGGAAGCCAGCACCAACAGCTTTCGCCGCCTGCTGGGCGAACTCTCCACGCTGATGGCCTATGAAGTCACGCGCGACATGCCGTTGCAGGACGTGCAGATCGAAACCCCCCTGGAGACCATGACCGGCAAGGTCATCGATGGCAAGAAGCTGGTGCTGGTGTCCATTCTGCGCGCCGGCAACGGCTTTCTGGACGGCATGCTCAACGTGGTGCCCGGTGCCCGCGTGGGCCACATCGGCCTGTACCGCGACCCGACCACGCTGCAGCCCGTGGAGTACTACTTCAAGATGCCGTCCGAGATGGAAGAACGCGACATCATCGTGGTGGACCCCATGCTGGCCACCGGCAATTCGGCTGCTGCCGCCGTGGAGCGCCTGAAGAAGCTCCACCCCCGCTCCATCAAGTTCGTGTGCCTGCTGGCCGCGCCCGAAGGCATTGCCACGCTGCAAAAAGCCCACCCCGACGTGCAGATCTTCACCGCCGCCATCGACCGGGAACTGAGCGACCATGGCTATATCCTGCCCGGCCTGGGCGATGCGGGCGACCGCATTTTTGGCACCAAGTAGTCCACCAGCTCCATAAAAAACCGCCCAACCTTGCGGCAGGGCGGTTTTTTTGTGGTCACCGCCGCGAGGCCCAGGGGCTTCGTAGCGGCGCTTTCACTTCAGTACACGTCGTGCTGCGTGTTGTTGACGTTGAAGTGACCGGTAGGCGTGATCAGACGTGGGTCTTTGATGACCTTCTTGAGTTTGAGCGTTTTGTCGTCCACCACCACCATGGCGCTGATCTTGTCCTTGGCACTCCACACCGAGAACCAGACTTCATCGCCGGCCTTGTTGAATTCAGGCTGCACAACGCGCTTGGCGCCATCGTCCTTGATGTCGGCCCACTCGGCGATCGGCAGCGTGACATAGCCCTTGTCCAGGTTCTTGATGTCGTACACCACCACCGATTGCGAGACCTTCGGATCGGGGTTCAGAGGTGCATCCGAATACAGGTGGTTGGACTTGGGGTGGCTCTTGATGAACAGAGCGCCGCCGCCAGGCCCCTTGAGCTTGGCCACTTCCTTGAAGGCATATTGCTTGTACTTCTTGGGGTCGGTACCGATCAGCGAGATCGTTTCGTCACCCAGGTGGCCGGTAGCCCACACAGGACCGTATTTCGGATGGTTGAAGTTCGCACCACGGCCGGGGTGGGGAATCTTGCCCACATCGACGACGGCCGCAAGCTTGCTGTCCTTGAGGTCGAACACCGAAATCTTGTTGCTGTTGTTGGCAGCCACCATGAAGTAGCGCTTGGTGGCGTCCAGGCCGCCATCATGCAGGAAAGGTGCCGAACCAATTTCGGTCAACTTCAGTGCGTTCAGGTCGGAGTAGTCCACCATCAGGGTCTTGCCGGTCTCCTTGACGTTCACGACAAACTCGGGCTTGAAGTGGCTGCCCACGATGGAGGCCACGCGCGGCTCGGGGTGGTATTCCTGCGTGCCCACCACGTTGCCACGGGTGGAGACGATCTTCAGGGGTTCCAGCGTGTCGCCATCCATGATGACGAACTGCGGCGGCCAGTAGGTGCCGGCAATCGCGTACTTGTCTTCGAAGCCCTTGAACTTGCTGCTTTCGACCGAGCGCGCTTCCAGGCCGGTGCGGATTTCAGCCACCGTGTCGGGTTTTTCCATCCACAGGTCGATCATGTTGACCTTGGCGTCACGGCCGATCACGAACAGGTAGCGGCCCGAAGCCGACATGCGCGAGATATGCACCGCGTAGCCGGTCTTGATGATGCTGATGATTTCCTTGGTATCGCCATCGATCAGCGCGATCTCGCCCGCATCGCGCAGGGTGGTCGAGAAGATGTTGGTGATGTTGTAGTTGTTCATCTTCTTCTTCGGACGCTTGTCCGCAGGAATGACGACCTTCCACGTTTTCTTCATGTCCGCCAGGCCGAATTCTGGTGGAACAGGGGGATCCTGCTGGACGTAGCGGGCCATCAGGTCCACGTCGGCCTCGGTCATTTCGCCCGAGGTCTGCCAGTTGGGCATGCCTGCGGGCGAGCCGTAGGCAATGAACACCTTGAGGTAGTCCGTGCCTTTGGCAAGCGTGATGTCAGGCGTCAGCGGCTTGCCGGTGGCACCCTTGCGCAGCACGCCGTGGCAGCCAGCGCAACGCTCAAAGTAGATCTGGCGGGCTCGGTCGAACTCGGCCTGCGTCATCTTGGGCGCTTTGGGATTCGAGCTTTGGTACATGGCCACATCGGCCAGAGGTGAAGTACCTGCCTGGTAATTCACCTCGGGGGCCGATGCGCCCTCCTTGTGTTGTGCCGCAGCGGCCAGAGCCAGAGTGGACAGTGCCAGGGCCGCAAGGCGCGCCAGCTTTCGGGTTGTCATGGGAACTCCTTTTTTTCACAGCCCATACGCTCATTCCATCCTGCAGGATCGCCCGCCGAGGGCTGCGACGATATGGTTTCGGCAGACATGGCGGCCATTCTTCGACGGGTGTCCTGGGCCCACTTTGATACGCATCAAACAACCATTTAACTTGCATCATTCACCCCGAGACACACCAATAATCCAACAACGGATACAAGAAACCAACACCCATGAAGGTCAGCCTGGGCGTGCTTTACGACACGGCCGCCTGGGGCCTGCGCGCCGAGCTGCGCTACCACGGCGCCAAAAAGGCCAGCGACATTGACAGTGCCTCGGTCGTCAAGGCGCCCGACACGCAGTTCACCATCGGGCAGGCCACCACGCTCGACCTCTCGGCCCAGTGGCGTCTGCGCAAGGATCTGCGGCCCAACGTTGCCGTGCACAAACTCACCAACCGCAAATACCGGCTCTGGCCCGACGTGTACGGCCTGGCAGCCGCCAGCACCGTGAACGACGCCTACACCCAGCCTGGCCGCAGCCTGCACGCATCGCGGGTCATGGACTTCTGAAGCATCCAGGATGCACAGAGCGCCCGCCCCAGGGCACCAGCCATCCCGGCGATGGCGCCCTCGGGGTTGCCGGCCAGCGTTGCCCGCCCGTGATCAACCCACGCATGCTCTCAAAGAGCCCTTGCTTCCACCCTGTTGCGCCCATGCTCCTTGGCCAGGTACATGGCCTCGTCCGCGCGCTGCAAAAGGGCGTCTGAAGAATCGCCAGGCAGGTATTGCGTAGCCCCGATGCTCACCGTCAAGCCAATGGGGCCACGCTCGGTGAGCACAGGCTGGCTGGCCACCATGGCACGCAGGCGCTCGGCCACGGCACGGGTGCCCTCGCTGCCGGCGTTGGGCAGAAAAATGGCAAACTCCTCGCCACCCAGCCGGCCCATCACGTCCTCCTTGCGCAGGCAGCCGGTGGCCAGGCGGACAAAGTGGCGCAGCACGTCGTCGCCAGTTTTGTGCCCCCAGGTGTCGTTGACCTTTTTGAAATGGTCCAGATCCATCGCCAGCACGGAAAGACCGGACGGCGTGCGCCGTGTGCTGCTGATGGCCTTGTCCAGCAGCGTGAGGAACGCACGCCGGTTGAACACATTGGTCAGCGGGTCCATCTCGGCCAGATGGCGCAGCTCGCTGGTAATGTATTCATTGGTGAGCATCAGCGTGCCAAATGCCATCATCACCAAGGCCAAAGTGGCTTCCAGCACCACGAACTGCGACAGCAGCGCCACCATGCCGGTGCCAGCACCCCCACCCCCTTCGGGCGTGGCCAGCCTGAACAGCAGCGGACGCAAGAACAGGAAAAGCCCATGCAGGCCCGCCACGAGGGCAAACAGATAGCGTGCCGGCACATTTCGAAAGCCACCCCGCGCCAGGGTGTGGCCGGTCAGCAAAAAGCACACGCCAGAAACCGATCCCGCCAACGCAAACCGGATTCCCAGGTGTGGCTGCACCACCGTGAAATACACCGCCAGCGCCGTCACGGCAGCGATGACCATCACCACATACCCATGCGGCAAGGGGTGCCGCCCCATGTAGGCACGGCTTGCCAGAAGGCAGAGGTAGGCGGCCACGGAGATGGACGCCTGCGTCAGCACCACTGACAGCACCTCCGGCGTGTGATCGCGCACCAGCAAAATGGCGCAAAACACCGACGCACTCAGAAAAGACAGCGTCCACAACCGCAAGCCTGGAATGCCCTTGTTGAAATGCCACACGGCATAAAGCACCGTGGTGACCAGCGCCGCGAGGATGCCTGCGACGATAACGAGCGTGGGACTGTGCACGGAGGATGGGAAAGGCTGAGGACTGTGCGCGCAACGGCCTGAGGAATCCGCCGTGTGTTGCGAACCGGCGGGAAAAGCACGCCAGAAAATTCGCATGCAATTGTATGCACACCCCGATGGCTCAGAAGATGTGCATGAGCGCTACGTGCCCGAGCGGGTGGCACCCACGTGCGCCATCAAGGCGCACCGCACCGCCATAGCGCGGGCGATGGCGCGCATGAGTCACGCGCACCACAACAGCAGGCGCCAGCCCCCGTCAAGCGCCCGGGTCGCTCCGGCACGCAGAGTCACCCCGCCACATGGCACTCGCGGCGCAGCAAGGCCAGCGCGTCGTGCATCTGGTAATCCATGTCGCTGCCCAGCGTCTTGGCCGATTCCTGCACAAAGCTGTTCCACAGGTCGATGTAGTCGGACTGGTGAGCACCTGGCGCATGGCTGCGGATGAACGCGGTGGCCAGCTCGGGCTGCAGGCCGCTCTTGCGGATCCTGCGCACCAGGCTGGCAGCGGTTTTTTCGGTCAGCAAGGTCTTTTTGGGAGCGCCTGCTGCCACGCACAGGAACAGCGTCAGCAGCGAATGTTCGTCTTCGTTGCCCTGGGTGGTCTTCATCCATGTCTTGCTGGCGGGCTGGGGCGGCTCGCCGCCCTCTTGCAGCGCATCCAGGCTGCGGTGGTACCGGTCCACCTCGGCCAGCGGGTCGTCCAGCAGAAAATACCGGGCACGAAATACGCCGGTGGGGCGCAGCAGCGCACGCAGCGGCGCAGCCGAATCGAGCAGCTTGGCCAGGTCGGCCAGCACGGCTGCGCACTGCGCCTGCATCAGCGCGCGCAGATCCGCAGGCACGCCAGCGGGCAGCTGCAGCTGCGTGGGTGCTGCCCGCTTTTTCTTGCGCTGCGCCGTCACCAGTTTCTCCAGGGCCACGGCGCTGGGCCACTCGCCCAGGTGCATGGCTTTGGGCGCCAGGGCCTGCATGAGCAGGCCGGTGCGGATGACGGCCTCGGCATCGGCACCAGCGGCCTCCAGCTCGTCGGTATCCAGGTCGTATTGCTCGGCCAGCCACTGGGCGGCACCGATGGCGCTGGCAATCTGGCTGCGGCGGGCCAGCTCGGCCCGGTAATCGGCATGGCTGCGCAGCGACCACAGCGCCAGCAGCGGCGTTTGGGCATCGGCATAACCCGCCATGCCGAAATTGCTGCTCTCGGGCAGAGCGATCAGGCGCTTGAGCATGTCGGAGCCGCCCTTGGAGCGCGACAGGAACGAGTGGTCGCGCAGCGAGATGGCGGCTTGGGTCAGATCACCGCCCGTGGTTTCCAGCAAATACAGGCTGATGAGGTTGACCATGCGGTCGCGGGCCTTTTCCAGCTCGGGCCGCAGAAACTCGCTGCCGAAATAGCGTGCGATCTGCACCATGCCCTTGGGCGCATCAGTGCAAATGGCATCAAGACGGGCGGCATCCAGGATGCCGTGCTGCACGCCATGCACCAGCGCTTTTTCAAAGAACGGGCGGGCGTCGTGCAGTTGCAGAGCATTGGTTGCGGCAGGCAGATCAGTGTTGGGTGTGTCAGGCAATGTCATTCAGTTTTCCATCGCGCTGCGCGTCATCGCGGCGTCACAAAACTGGCACGGACCAGGCCAGGGCCGCCGCGCAAGGGCCGCCCCGCCGCGCTGGCGCCTCAGGAGATACATACTAAATCGCGGATTCTTCGTCAGATGTGCGCGCTGCGGGGGTGGCCTTGCCGCGGTCGGTGTCGCTGGTCTCGAACTTGCCGTCGTCGTCCTCGGCGGGCTCGTCGCCCTCTTCCAGGCCCATGTCATGGGCACGGGCCTTGGCGCGCAGCACCAGCAAGGTTTCGATAAAGAGATCACGGCATTCATAGCGCAGCAGCCAGGCCAGCTGCATCCAGTCGCGGTCGGCCACTTCGTCCTGGTCGATGCGGGGCTGCACGTAGCCGGAAGCCAGCAGTTCGTCATCGGTCAGGGTGAGCCCGTAATCTTCGGTGGCGTCGAAGGTGCCGGTGCGGGCAAAAGCCTCGATGCGGCTCCATTTTTCGGCAAAGTAGTTGGCCAGGGCCTCGGCGCCGCCTTCCAGGTCGCCAATGGCGGTCAAGAACTCCACCGGGTCGGCATCGTCCCGAAAGATGACGGCGTTGACCATGTTGCGCAGGTGCGTGTGGGTCAGGTCCTTGTATTGCTTTTCCAGCACCATGGCGCGCGCAAACTGCTCGGGCGTGACCAGCAGGTTGACGACCGACGCCTTGGAGTCGTCGTATTCGCGCATCACGGCCAGCACGTCTTTCGGTGCCAGCTGGTCCAGCACGACCATCAGGGCGTTGTCGCCTTCGGTATCGGCCAGCTCGGCCAGCGCCGATTCGGCACCCACGATGTCGCCCGCGGCAATCAGGCTGGTGGTTTTGGTGATGAGGGCCAGGTGGTTCATGGGCGGAAAATCTCGGTCTTGTCAGTCTTTGCGGTCAAAGCCGGCCTCGGCCAGCCAGTGGGCGCTGGCCTCTTCGCGGGTGCGGCTGTTGTGCGGGTCGGCGGCGTCGTCGGCGCTGAGGGCGTTGTAGTCATCGTCGTGCTCGGCGGCCTCTTCGTCGCCATCGTGCCCGGCCTCGCCCTGCGCCGGTGCCGGGGCCAGGCGCGCATGCTGGTGCAGATACTCCAGCGCCGCCGCCACGACCATGAAGACCGGGCCACCGGGCTCGCGCAGCACGGTTTGAGCCAGGCTGGCGGCCCAGGGTTCCAGCGCAACGGCGCCCGTCAGCGCCCCCCACTCGGGCAGCTTGTCCGCACCCTGGCCGAGCCAATGCTCCATCACCGCTGGCTTGGCAAAACGGAAACCCTGGTGAAAAGCCACCGCCACCATCTCGGGGGCCAGTTCCATCATCTTCACCAGGAAGCCGATTTCGGAGCGCTTTTCGGCCAGCCGCTTGCGCAGCACATCCTTGCCCTCCGAATCCGAAACCAGGTCATCCAGCTCGGCCTGGTAGGCCGAACGCAAGTCATAAAAGTAAGGGGATAGTTTCACGAAGGAAGAATGCTCTTGAAATAGGTTTGCCAGATCTCTTGTGCGGTCTGCAGCGGGTCGTCCAGCAGGTTGCGGCGGCGGTTGTCGTCGTAGGCCTGGCGGGCCTCGTCGTCCGCCAGCACCTCGTAGGCTTTTTGCACGGCCTGGAAGCGCTGTGCGGCATCGGGTGCGTCGTTCCGGTCGGGGTGATAGAACGATGCCTTCTGGCGAAAAGCCTTCTTGATGTCGGACAGCGACGCGTTGGCGCCCAGCCCGAGGGCTGCGTAATGGTCAGCGGTCATGGAATGGTTGCCAAAAAAACAAAAGCCCAGCGCGGGCCGGGGTGGTGGCCAGCCCCGGGCGATCAGCTGCCCAGGCTCACAAAGACGTTCTGCACGTCGTCGTTGGCGTCAATGGCGGCCAGAAAGCTTTCCACCTCTTCCAGCTGCTCTGGTGTCAGGTTGGCGGGGTTCACCGGATTCTTGGGCTTGTAGCCCAGCTTGGCCGACAGCACGGTGAAGCCGTGCGCCGGCAGCGCACGGCTGACCAGGTCGAGTTCAGCGGGGTCGGTCCAGAAGGTGGTCGTGCCAGCCTCATCGCCCGCTTCGCAGTCTTGCGCACCAGCCTCGATCGCGGCTTCTTCGGGGTCGGCACCGGCAACCGCAGGCTCGGCTTCGATCATGCCGACATGGTCGAAGTCCCAGGCCACCGAACCCGATGTGCCCAGCTGGCCCTTGCGAAACAGCACGCGCATTTCGGGCGCCGTACGTTTCACGTTGTCGGTCAGGCACTCGACCATCACGGCCACCTGGTGGGGGGCGTAGCCTTCGTAGATCACATGCTCGAAATGAACGGCCTCACTGCCAATGCCGGCGCCCTTTTTAATGGCGCGCTCCAGCGTGTCCTTGGGCATGGAGACCTTGCGGGCCTGCTCGACCACGAGGCGCAGGCGCGAGTTGCCAGCCGGGTCGGCCCCGCCGCGCGCAGCCACCATGATTTCCTTGGCCAGTTTTCCAAACAGCTTGCCTCTGGCATCTGCAACCTGTGCCTTGCCTTTTGCTTTCCATTGCGCGCCCATGGCGGATGTTCCTTGGTGTTGTGGCGCTCGATGAACCGGTTCAATGGATCCATGGCGCCTGGTTTTTGTCGTGGGGCGAATGCGTGCTGGTTTTTTCAACCAAAACCGGGCACGCAACCAAACCCTGTAGATTACCACCCGGCGATTTACCCTGTCCGTTGCGCGTTTGCAGGCAAAAATGCGGGTTAACCTATCCATGGCCGGGTTCGCCACCAGGTGGGCGTGGCGATCAGGACGGCTGCGAGCCGGCCCCACAACGCATTACGGCCCACACGGAGTTTTTTCCTTGCTCAACATCCTCTGGCTGGGGTTTTTTGTCACCGCGACGTTTGCCGCCCTGGCCCAATGGCTGGTCGGCGGGCATGCCCAGATTTTTGCGGCCATGGTCGAGGCCCTGTTTGCCATGGCCAGGCTGTCGGTCGAGGTGATGGTGTTGCTGTTTGGCACGCTCACCCTGTGGCTGGGCTTTTTGCGCATTGCCGAAAAGGCGGGCATCGTCAACGCCCTGGCGCGCTGGCTGGCGCCGCTGTTTGCGCGGCTGATGCCCGGCGTGCCGCGCGGCCACCCGGCCCTGGGCCTGATGACACTGAACTTTGCCGCCAACGCGCTGGGGCTGGACAACGCCGCCACGCCCATGGGCCTGAAAGCCATGCGCGCGCTGCAGGAGCTGAACCCGCAGCCCGACACCGCCACCAATGCGCAAATCCTGTTCCTGGTGCTCAACGCCTCATCACTCACGCTGCTGCCGGTGACCATCTTCATGTACCGCATGCAGCAGGGCGCGCCCGACCCGACGCTGGTGTTCCTGCCCATCCTGCTGGCCACGTCGGCATCCACGCTGGTGGGGCTGCTCAGCGTGGCCGTGGTGCAGCGCCTGCCGCTGTTCAGCCCGGTGGTGCTGGCCTACCTGCTGCCGCTGGCGCTGGCGCTGGCAGGCTTCATGGCGCTGCTGGCCACGCTGTCGGCGGCAGCCCTGGCGCAGTTGTCGTCGTTGCTGGGCAACCTCACGCTGTTTGCCCTGGTCGTGCTCTTTGTGGTGGTGGGCGCCTGGCGCAAGGTGGCCGTCTATGAAGCCTTCATCGAAGGCGCCCGCGAGGGCTTCGAGGTGGCCAAGGGCCTGCTGCCCTACCTGGTGGCCATGCTGTGCGCGGTGGGGGTATTCCGCGCCTCGGGCGCCCTCGCCTATGTGCTCGACGCCATCCGCTGGTGCGTGCAGTTGCTGGGTGTGGATGCGCGCTTCGTCGATGCCCTGCCTACGGCGCTGGTCAAGCCGTTTTCGGGCAGCGCGGCGCGCGCCATGCTCATCGAAACCATGCAGAGCCAGGGCGTGGACAGCTTCGCCGCGCTGGTGGCCGCCACCATCCAGGGCAGCACCGAAACCACGTTTTATGTGCTGGCGGTGTACTTCGGGGCGGTGGGCATCCAGCGCGCCCGCCATGCGGTGGCCTGCGCGCTGCTGGCGGAGCTGGCAGGCGTCGTGGCGGCCATTGGGGTGTGCTACCGGTTTTTTGACTGAATTTCAAGCCAAACTGGCTACCAGCGATTACAGACAAAGCGCTGGAATCTATAACTTTAAGAACACATCACCCGCTTTCAGGCCAGCGCCTGCGCAAAGTCGGCCAGCAGGTCCTGCAACTCCTCCAGGCCGACCGACAGGCGGATCATGCTGTCGCCAATGCCCATGGCGGCCCGGACCTCGGGGCCCGCTTCCCAGAAGATGGTGTGGGCCACCGGGATGATGAGCGTGCGCGTGTCCGCCAGGCCCGTGGCCTTGACGGGCAGCTGCAGCCGGTTGCACAGGGGCAGGCACCGGGTGGGGTCGCGCAGTTCAAACGACAGCAGCCACGAGCCTGCCTTCAGGTGCTTTTGGGCCTGGGCATGCTGCGGGTGCGACGCCAGCATCGGGTAATGCACCCGCGCCACGGCCGGGTGCTGCTCCAGCCACTGGGCCAGCGCCAATGCGGTGGCACTGGTGCGGTCCATGCGCAGCGCCAGCGTTTCGGCGCCCAGCGCCATCTGGTGCGCGGCATGGGATGACAAGCTGCCGCCCATGTCGCGCAGACCCTTCTTGCGCAGCTGCTGCAGGCCCCAGCCTTTGGCATCGCCCTTGCGGTAGGCCGGAAAGATGTTGGGGTAGCAGCTCCAGTCGAAAACGCCGGTGTCGATCACGGCGCCGCCCAGCGCGTCGCCCTGCCCGCCGATGCTCTTGGTGAGCGAATGCACCACCAGGCCCGCCCCCACCGTGCCCGGACGGAACAGGTACGGCGAGGCCACGGTGTTGTCCACCACGTACAGCAGGCCGCGCTCCTGGCACAGCGCGCCAATGCCCTCCAGGTCGGGCATCTGGGTGCCGGGGTTGGCGATGGTCTCGACAAACACCATGCGCGTCTGCGGCCGCACGGCGGCAGCTACCTGGGCGGCGTCCGTGGCATCCACCGTGGTCACCTCGATGCCCAGATCGACCAGGGTGCCGAACACGCTGTTGGTGTTGCCAAACACGAACTTGCTAGCCACCAGATGGTCACCCGCCTTGAGCAGCGTGAGAAAAATGGCGCAAATGCCCGCCATGCCGGAAGCAAAGACGATGCTGCCCTGGCCCTGCTCCATCTGCGTCAGCTTGGCCTCGAGCGCGGCCGTGGTGGGGGTTCCCTGGCGGGCGTAGTTGAATCCGCCTTTGGCGGTGCCCTGGAACACGGCAATCAGATCTTCGACCTGGTCGAAACCGTATTGCACCGAGGTGTGGATGGGCTGGTGAATGGCGCCATGCACGGCGCCGCCCAGGCGGTCGGCATGCACGATCTGGGTGGTGAAGCTGCGGTTTTGCGGTGTCGTCATAAAAATCTGCGCTGTTTCTGCGGGGCTACTTACAAGGCGGGACGATCAATACTGGCGCGCCCTGACGCCAGCGCACCCGTGGAACTGGCTCTGCCAGGCCACCGGGTGCGTCCCCCTCTGGGGGAAGGCGCGCCAGCGCCTCAGGGGGCTAGCGTTCAGGCGCGATGTGCTCGGCGTAATCGTACAAGGCGCCCAGGATCTCCTGGGTGCGGTCGTCGTCGGCGGTCTCCGAGATCTGGTCGATTTCGGTGAACAGCTGCTCCACGGTGCGCGCCCCGCCCGCCCCGTCAAACAGGCAGGCGGCGCGATGCGCCTCCCAGCGCTCGGCCTCTTCGTGCGACAGGGTACCGGGAAAGTTGCGGGCCCGGTAGCGCCATACCAGCTCGGCCAGGCGCGGGTCGTCAAAGCCGGTGCGCGCGGCAGCCAGTTTCGCGCCACTCAGCACGCGCAGATCGTTCAGGTGGCGGCGGTCGCTGTTGCCGACGAATCCGCCATACAGGTCCTGGTCCACATCGGGGGCGGGCTCGGCCGGGCGGGCAAACACGGCCGGCCAGATGCCGCTCATGTCCGGCAAGGCCCGCGCCCTATCGGCGTGCTGCGCTGCCTGGGCCAGGTCCAGGCCCCAGCGCTGCGCCAGCGCGGGCGTGAGCGTGTTCACATTGCCGACCACCATGGGCGACTTGTTCAGGTGGATGGTCTTGATGGGCAGGCGCGTGGTGCCTTCCGGCAGGTCGGCCGCCCGGGAGAACATGCGCAGCCGGATCTCGTCGGCGCCCAGCGTGGCCAGCTCGCGCGGGTCATGGGCCAGGTCCCAGGCAATCAGCTCGTTCTTGTTGGTGGGATGGCTGGCCAGCGGCCACATCACCGCCAGGCAACCGCGCTCGGCCGGAAACATGCCCGAGACATGCAAAAAAGGCCGCGCCGTGAGCGCCGTGGCGGGCAGGCGCAACTCGGCAGCCACGCGGTCCTTTTTGTGCAGCGACAGGGCAAAGTCAAACAGCCTGGGGTTGTGCTGGCGAATGAGCCGCGCCAGCGCGATGGTGGCGCGCACATCGGACAGCGCATCGTGCGCGGCCTCGTGCAGCAAGCCGTTGGCCTTGGAAAGATGCTCCAGCTTGAAACTGGGCGTGCCGTCTTCCTTGCGAGGCCACTCCATGCCGTCGGGGCGCAACGCATACGTCATGCGCACCACATCGAGCAGATCCCAGCGGCCGCACTGGTTCTGCCACTCGCGCGCATAGGGGTCGATGAGATTGCGCCAGAACATGAAGCGCGTGATCTCGTCGTCGAAGCGGATGGTGTTGTAGCCCACGCCGATGGTGCCTGGCTGCGCGAATTCGGCCTCGATGCGGTTGGCGAATTCATGCTCGGGCACGCCCTTTTCCAGGCACAGCTGGGGCGTGATGCCGGTGATGAGGCAGGCCTCTGGATCGGGCAGGTAGTCGTTGGCCGGCTGGCAATAGAGCATCAGCGGCGCGCCGATCTCGTTGAGCTCCGCGTCGGTGCGGATGGCCGCAAACTGCGCCGGCCGGTCGCGCCGGGTGTTGGCACCAAAGGTTTCGTAGTCGTGCCAGAGAAAGGTGTGAGAGGCCATGGTCGGTGGACAAACAAAGGCTGGAAAAGAGTGCGCAGGGGCATCACAAGCGCCAAATTCCAACTGTAACCGGGATTTGTGAAATTTTGGCCTACAGCGCTTGCACATCAAGCACTGGCAGCTATCAAAATAGTAGTAAAAACACAAACCAGCCCATTCGCGGCGTGCCACGCGTGCGGCAAGACACGGGCGCTGCAGCACGGGACAATGGTGCATGCACCGCATACAAGCACTTTCCTCTTTCCCGCCGCATTGCCCGGCCCTCGCGTCCACGTTGCTGCCTGCCGCACTGGTAGCGGCCCTGGCCCTCGCAGGTTGCGCCTCCGCGCCGACGCCCCCCAGCCAGCCCCTCACGGCAAGCACCACGTTGCCAGCGGCCGCCAGTGCGGACACCCCAGCCGATGCAGAGCACGCCGCAGGCTTTGCCGCCTGGCGCGCCGCATTTTCTGCGCAGGCCCTTGCGGCCGGCATCCGGCCCGGCACCGTGCGCGACGTGCTTGGCAACGCGCAATGGCAACCCCGCGTGGTGGAGCTGGACCGTGCCCAGCCCGAATTCACCCGCACGCCCTGGGCCTACCTCGACAGTGCCGTCTCGGCGCAGCGCATCGCGCAGGGCAAGGCCCAGCTGGCCGAGCACCACGCAGCACTGGAGGCGGCCGCCGCCCGCTACGGCGTGCCCGCCACGGTACTCACCGCCATCTGGGGCATGGAGAGCAACTACGGCAGCAACTTCGGCAGCATCCGCACCGTGGATGCGCTGGCCACGCTGGCCTACGACGGCCGGCGCCGCACCTGGGCACAGGGCGAACTGCTGGCGGCACTGCGCATCCTGGACCAGGGTGACATCACCGCCGAGCGCATGGTGGGCTCCTGGGCTGGCGCCATGGGCCACACCCAGTTCCTGCCCTCGGTGTTCCTGGCATACGCCGTGGATGCCGATGGCGACGGGCACCGCGACATCTGGGGCAGCATCCCCGATGTGGCGGCCTCCACGGCCCATTTTCTGTCCCGCTCCGGCTGGCAGGCCCACGAGCCCTGGGGTGCCGAAGTGCGGCTCCCACCCGCGTTCGACCATGCCCGGGCGGACCTGTCGGTGCAACAAACCACCGCGCAATGGGAAAACGAGGGCATACAAGCGCTCGATGGCCAGAGGCTGCCGGCCCTGGGTGCGGCCTCCATCGTGGCTCCGGCCGGTGCCCGCGGCCCGGCGCTTCTGGTGGGTGCGAATTTCCGGACCATCCTGCGGTACAACAACTCGATCCACTACGCGCTCGCGGTGACGCTGCTGTCGCAACAGATCGGCGGCGGCACAGCGGTCGCGGGCGCCTGGCCGCGCGATCTGGAGCCCCTGTCGCGCGCGCAGATACAGGCACTGCAGGAGGCACTGAACCTCAGGGGGTTTGCTGCCGGGGCCCCGGACGGCGTGATGGGCCCCGCCACCCGCGCAGGGCTGCGGGCCTTCCAGCGCAGCATCGGCACGGCGCAGGATGGCTACCCCACCCTGGAGCTGCTGCAACGCCTGCAAACCCCTTGAGTGGCGGTAGTGCCACAGCGCACTCCGGGCCCCCCGCCTGGCGCAATGCAAAAAAGCCCACGGAATACACCGTGGGCTTTCTTTTGGCGGGCTGCAGCGACCGCGTCGGCGGCGGCAGCCACTGCACTGCATCAATCCGCCGTGGCTTCTTCGGGTTCGGCGGGTTCTGACTTGGTCGAGCGCTCTTTCTTGGGCAGCGGCTGGATGTCCAGCAGCACCTCGGACGTTTCCACACCCTTGTCATCGGTCTTGAGCTCGATGTCCACCGTGAGGCGCCCGCCTTCGGTCAGGCGGCCAAACAGCAGTTCGTCGGCCAGCGCACGGCGGATGGTGTCCTGGATCAGGCGCTGCATGGGGCGCGCGCCCATCAGCGGATCGAAGCCCTTCTTGGCCAGGTGCTTGCGCAACTGGTCGGTGAAGGTGACCTCCACCTTCTTCTCGGCCAGTTGCGTCTCCAGCTGCAGCAGGAACTTGTCCACCACGCGCAGGATGATCTGCTCGTCGAGTGCCTTGAAGTTGACGATGGCGTCCAGCCGGTTGCGGAACTCGGGCGTGAACAGGCGCTTGATGTCGCCCATCTCGTCGCCCGCCTGGCGCGGATTGGTGAAGCCGATGGTCGCCTTGTTCATGGTCTCGGCGCCCGCGTTGGTGGTCATGATGATGAGCACGTTGCGGAAGTCGGCCTTGCGGCCGTTGTTGTCCGTCAGCGTGCCGTGGTCCATCACCTGCAGCAGCACGTTGAAGATGTCCGGGTGCGCCTTCTCGATCTCGTCGAGCAGCAGCACCGCGTGCGGCTTCTTGGTGATGGCTTCGGTCAGCAGGCCACCCTGGTCAAAGCCCACGTAGCCCGGAGGCGCACCGATCAGGCGGCTCACGGCGTGGCGTTCCATGTACTCCGACATGTCGAAGCGGATCAGCTCGATGCCCATGATGTAGGCGAGCTGCTTGGCCGCCTCGGTCTTGCCGACGCCGGTGGGACCGCTGAACAGGAACGAGCCGATCGGCTTGTCGCCCTTGCCCAGGCCCGAGCGCGCCATCTTCACGGAGCTGGCGAGCACTTCGAGCGCCTTGTCCTGGCCGAACACCACGCTCTTGAGGTCGCGCTCCAGCGTCTGCAGCTTGCCGCGGTCGTCGTTGGACACGTTGGCGGGCGGAATGCGCGCAATCTTGGCCACGATCTCTTCGATCTCGGCCTTGCCGATGGTCTTCTTGCGCTTGCTGGGCACCAGGATGCGCTGGGCGGCACCCGCTTCGTCGATCACGTCGATCGCCTTGTCGGGCAGGTGGCGGTCGTTGATGTACTTGGCGCTCAGCTCGGCCGCAGCCTGCAGGGCGGCCGCCGCGTATTTCACGCTATGGTGCTCTTCGAAGCGCGACTTGAGACCCTTGAGGATGTCGATGGTCTCGGCCACGGTGGGCTCGACCACATCCACCTTCTGGAAGCGGCGCGACAGCGCCGCGTCTTTTTCGAAGATGCCACGGTACTCGGTGAAGGTGGTGGCACCGATGCACTTGAGCTGGCCGCTGGAGAGCGCCGGCTTGAGCAGGTTGGATGCATCGAGCGTGCCACCAGATGCCGCACCGGCACCGATCAGCGTGTGGATCTCGTCAATGAACAGAATCGCGTTGGGTTTGTCCTTGAGCGACTTGAGCACGCCCTTGAGGCGCTGCTCGAAATCACCGCGGTACTTGGTACCCGCCAGCAGCGCGCCCATGTCCAGCGAGTACACCGTGGCCTCTGCCAGGATCTCGGGCACGTCGTTCTGCGTGATGCGCCAAGCCAGGCCCTCGGCAATCGCGGTCTTGCCCACGCCCGCCTCGCCCACCAGCAGCGGGTTGTTCTTGCGGCGGCGGCACAGGATCTGGATCGTGCGCTCCACCTCGTAGTGCCGGCCGATCAGCGGGTCGATCTTGCCGTCCTTGGCGAGCTGGTTCAGGTTCTGGGTGAACTGCTCCAGCGGCGAGGCTTTCTCGTTGCGCTCGGAGCCGCCACCCTCTTCACCCTCGGCCTGGCTCTCGGCCTTGGCGGGCTCTGGCGGCTCGCCCTTCTTGATGCCGTGGGCGATGAAATTGACCACATCGAGGCGCGTCACGCCCTGCTGGTGCAGGTAATACACAGCATGCGAATCCTTTTCGCCGAAGATGGCCACGAGCACGTTGGCACCCGTCACCTCTTTCTTGCCGTTCCCCGTGGATTGCACGTGCATGATGGCGCGCTGGATCACCCGCTGGAAGCCCAGCGTGGGTTGGGTGTCCACCTCGTCAGACCCTGCGACCTGCGGCGTGTTGTCCTTGATGAAATTCGACAGCGATGAGCGCAGATCATCGATATTGGCCGAACATGCGCGCAGCACCTCCGCTGCGCTGGGATTATCGAGCAGTGCAAGCAACAGATGCTCCACGGTGATGAACTCGTGGCGCTGCTGGCGGGCCTCAACAAAGGCCATGTGCAAGCTGACTTCCAGTTCCTGGGCAATCATGTGAACTCCTTTGTGCTTGCGTGGAAGGGATAACTTTAGATCGGGACGAGAAACCCGTTATTCAACAGGCTCACTCACACATTGCAGGGGGTGGCCGGCCTTCAGCGCCGCCTCCAGCACCTGGTCCACCTTGGTGGCGGCCACATCGCGGGAATACACGCCGCACACGCCTTTGCCGTCGAGGTGGATCTTCAGCATGATCTGGGTGGCCTGCTCGCGGTCTTTGCTGAAAAACTCCTGCAGCACCACGATCACGAATTCCATGGGCGTGTAGTCGTCATTGAGCATGACCACCTGGTACATATGGGGCGGCTGGGTCTTTTGCGCGCGTCTTTCGAGCACGACCGAACCGCCATCATCCTGTGCTGGCCGGGTGGGGGGCAGCGCGGTGGGGGGAGAAGGTGGTTTTGTTGCCATGAAATTCATTCTAGCGAGGCATTCGTTGCACTGCAGCCCGTGTCATCTGAGGACGATTGCGGTTTTTACAACCGCCGGCGAAATGCACGCCGCCCCATCCACGGGTCACTCATAGATCACCGTGGCCGAGCCGGTTCCCACCCCTGCGCTCCAGGCCGCCAGCGCGGCATCGCTAGGGTAAAAGCGGCTGGCGTCACCCAATTGGAGTTCAGCCACCGCGGCCCCCTGCTCCGCCACGCAGCGCACACCCATGCGCACGCGCAGCCCGTGCAGCAGATCGCCCTGCTCCGACTCCTCCCGGCGTGGAGGGAACTCCCGCACCAGACCTGGCACGTCAGGGGACTTGTCCCCCACCACGACATGCAGGTATTTGCCGAACCGGGCGCGCGCTCCGGCCATGTCCCACACCTGCTGCACCTTCACCCGCAGCCCGCCGCTGAAGTGGTCGAGCTGCAGGCGCCCCATCATCACCACGAATTCATCTTCCTTGAGCTGGTTACGGTAGGTGTTAAGCAGCGCTTCATCGGCGGACGCCTCGATCACGCCCGATTTGTCGTCCAGCCGGAACAGGCCCAGCTTGCCCCGCTGGCCGTTGATCACCCGAAAGTCGCTGACGATGCCGGCCAAGATCTGGGGCTCGCGGCTGTCCAGCAATTCATCGATCTGCGTGCGCACGAAACGGCGCACCTCGTGCGCCACCTCGTCAAACAGGTGACCCGACAGGTAGAAGCCGACGGCCGTTTTCTCCTGGGTGAGCCGCTCCTTGATGCCCCAGGGCACCGCATCGACCAGATCGGGCTCCTGCGTGCTCGATCCATGGGCGTCTTCGCCCATCATGTCAAAGAGCCCGCCCTGGTTCACATTGGCCAGCGTGGCCGCGGCAAAGTCAAAAGCCCGGTCGATCGAAGCGACCAGTGCGGCACGGTTGAGATGGAGCGCATCAAACGCCCCTGCCTTGATGAGCGCCTCGACCGTGCGCTTGTTCAGGCGTGCCCGGTCTACCCGCACGCAAAAATCGAACAGGCTCTTGAAGGGGCCGGTGGTGGAGCCCTGCGGCCCCTCGCCCCGTCCCTCACGGGCGGCGACGATGGCCTCGATGGCCTGCTGCCCCGTACCCTTGACGGCACCCAGGCCATAACGGATCACCTTGTCGGTCACAGGCTCGAACCGGTACACGCCCCGGTTCACGTCTGGGGGCTCGAAGGTCATCCCGAAGTTCTTGACCGCATCCTCGAACAGCACCTTGAGCTTGTCGGTGTCGTCCATTTCCACGGTCATGTTGGCGCAGAAGAACTCGGCCGTGTAGTGCACCTTGAGCCAGCCCGTGTGATAGGCCAGCAGCGAGTAGGCTGCGGCGTGCGACTTGTTGAAGCCGTAGCCCGCGAACTTCTCCATCAGGTCGAACACCTCGTCGGCCTTTTCCTGGCCGATGCCCTTTTCAGCCGCACCCTTGCGGAAGATGGCGCGGTGCTCGGCCATCTCCTCCGCTTTTTTCTTGCCCATGGCACGGCGCAGCATGTCGGCGCCGCCCAGGCTGTAGCCGCCCAGCACCTGGGCGGTCTGCATCACCTGCTCCTGGTACACCATGATCCCGTAGGTCTCTGCCAGCACGGGCTCCACCAGCGGGTGCGGGTACTCCACCACCTCCTTGCCGTGCTTGCGGTTCACGAAGCTCGGTATCAGGTCCATGGGACCAGGGCGGTACAGAGCATTCAGGGCAATCAAATCCTCCAGACGGCTGGGTCGCGCCTCTTTGAGCATGCCCTGCATGCCGCGACTTTCAAACTGGAAAACGGCCTCGGTCTTGCCATCCGAGAACAACCGGTAGGTCGGGCTATCGTCCAGCGGAATGGTTTCGAAAGCGAAGTTCTCCTGGCCCTTGTGGCGCTTGATGATGAACTCGCGCGCGATCTCCAGGATGGTGAGCGTGGCCAGGCCCAGAAAGTCGAACTTCACGAGGCCGATGGCCTCCACATCGTCCTTGTCGTACTGGCTCACGGCCGATTCGCTGCCAGGCTGCTGGTACAGCGGGCAAAAATCGGTGAGCTTGCCCGGCGCGATCAGCACGCCCCCGGCATGCATGCCGATATTGCGCGTCATGCCTTCGAGCTTCTGCGCCATCTCGATGATGGTCTTGACGTCGTCCTCCTTGCGCACCCGCTCGTAGAGCAGGGGTTCCAGCTCCAGCGCGTAGTTGTTCTTGTCCCCCTCCTTCTTGGTCTCGGGCGGGTACTGCAGGGTGTAGGACTGCCCCGGCTTGTTGGGCACCAGCTTGGAAATGCCGTCACAAAAGGTGTAGCTCATGTCCATCACCCGGCCCACGTCGCGGATGGCGGCCTTGGCGGCCATGGTGCCGAAAGTGGCAATCTGGCTGACGGCATCCTTGCCGTATTTGTCCTTCACATAGTCGATCACGCGGTCGCGGTTCGCCTGGCAAAAGTCAATGTCGAAGTCGGGCATGGACACCCGCTCCGGGTTCAGGAAACGCTCGAACAGCAGGTTGTATTCCAGCGGGTCCAGATCGGTGATCTTGAGTGCGTAGGCCACCAGCGAACCCGCGCCGGAACCCCGGCCCGGCCCGACGGGACAGCCGTGCGTCTTGGCCCATTGGATGAAGTCCCCCACAATCAAAAAATAGCCGGGAAACCCCATCTTGAGGATGGTGTTGAGCTCGAACTCCAGCCGCTCCACATAGCGGGGTCGCTGCCCGTTGCGCCGGGTCTCGTCGGGGAAAAGAAGCCGAAGGCGCTCCTCCAGCCCCTCGAAGGACACATGGCGAAAGTAGTCCTCCACCGACAGCACCTGCCCGTTCACGGGGGGAATGGGGAAATTGGGCAGCTGGGGCTTGCCCAGCACCAGGGTGATGTTGCAACGACGGGCAATCTCCACCGAATTGGCCAGCGCGGCGGGCAGGTCCTCAAACAGCGCCTGCATCTGCGCCGACGACTTGAAATACTGCTCGCGCGTGAACTTGCGCACCCGACGCTGGTTACCCAGGATCTCGCCCTCGGCAATGCACACCCGCGCCTCGTGGGCCTCGTAATCGTCCGCCGTGGCAAACTGCACGGGATGCGTGGCCACCACAGGCAGATGCAGCCGTGCCGCCAGCTGCACAGCCGCCACCACATGGGCCTCGTCGTCGGCGCGGCCTGCCCGCTGCAACTCCACGTAGAAACGGTGGGGAAAGATGCCCGCCAGCCGCAACGCCAGACGCGCCGCCCCGGCGTCATCGCCTTTCATGAGGGCCTGCCCCACCGCTCCTGCCTGGGCGCCCGAGATCGCGATCAGCCCTTCACCCAGCTCCTCCAGCCACTCCCAAGTGCAGACGGCATGGGTTTTGGACACATTGCGGGTCCAGGCGCGTGCCAGCAATTCGGACAGATTCAGATAGCCCTGGCGCCCCTGCACCAGCACCAGCATGCGCGACGGTGCTGCACCCGCCTCGCCTTCCAGAAAGATTTCAGCGCCCAGAATCGGCTTGACGCCTTTGCCGCGCATCTCCTTGTAGAACTTGATGGCGCCAAAAAGGTTGTTGAGGTCGGTGATGGCCAATGCAGGCTGGCCATCCTTGGCCGCTGCCTTGGCCAGGTCATCGATGCGATTGGTGCCGTCAACGACGGAAAATTCGGTGTGCAGGCGCAGGTGTACAAACATGGGCTCCATTGTAGGAAGCCCACCTGGCCCGGCTCGGGCAATAGCCGTTTCAGGCAAACGGGACCAGGCAGGCACCGTCGGTACAATGCCGGTGTCGGTTGAGATTGCGCCGCAGGCCAAGCCGTACCATGCCGGTGCGACAGCCGGTGCAGCGCCTCACGGGACACACGTTCACTTTTTGTCTGAAAGCTGCCTGCGATGCTGCGTGCCCCCCTGCCTTTTATCACTGCCCTGCTGACCGCCGGCTTGCTCGCGGGCTGTTCAAGCACGCCGGAAGACAAGACAGCGGGCTGGAGCCCCAACCGCATTTACTCGGAAGCCAAGGACGAGTTGAGCGGCGGCGCTTTCGACAAGGCCGTGCCCTTGCTTGAAAAACTGGAGGGCCGTGCGGCAGGTACGCCCCTGGCCCAGCAGGCCCAGCTGGACAAAGCCTATGCGCAGTACAAGGGCGGTGAAAAGGCACAGGCCATCGCCACGCTGGACCGCTTCATGAAGCTGCACCCCGCAAGTCCCGCGCTCGATTACGCGCTGTACCTCAAAGGCCTGGTCAACTTCAACGACAACCTGGGTCTTTTTTCATGGATCTCCCAGCAGGATCTCTCCGAACGCGACCAGAAAGCCGCAAAGGATTCCTTCGAGTCGTTCAGCGAACTGGCGACACGGTTCCCTGATTCGCGCTACGCAAAAGACGCTCGCCAGCGCATGACCTACATCGTCAATTCGCTGGCCCAGTATGAAGTCCACGTTGCCCGCTACTACTTCCAGCGCGGCGCCTATGTGGCAGCCATCGGCCGCGCCCAGGCTGCACTGGCCGACTACCAGGGTGTCCCTGCACTGGAAGAAGCCCTGTACATCCTGATCCAGTCCTACGATGCCCTGGGAATGACCCAGCTGCGTGATGATGCCCGCCGGGTCATGCAAGCCTCCTACCCCCAGGGCGCCTACGCCACGGGTACCGTCAAGGCCAAGTCCAATCCGTGGTGGAAGTTCTGGTAAGCGCATCCAGCGCGGCCTCCAATCCCTCGGTGTTTTCCAGAACGCGCATGGGCGGCAGCGCGCGCATCAGCCGCTTGCCATAGCCCATGGTGGCCAAGCGCGTGTCGCACACGACCAGCACACCGCGGTCCGACTCCCTCCGGATCAACCGCCCTGCGCCTTGCTTGAGTGCAACAGCCGCCTCGGGCACTGCAACCATCTGAAACGAGCGACCGCCAGCGGCTTTGATGCGCTGGCTGCGTGCCTCTATCAGCGGGTCGCCAGGGGGTGGAAAAGGCAGCTTGTCGATGACCACCAGCTGCAAGGCATCGCCAGGCACATCAAAGCCTTCCCAGAAGGATGCCGAAGCCACCAACACGCAACCGCGTCCGCCGCCAGAGGTTCCCTCGCGAAAGCGCTGCATGAGTTGGCGCTTGGGCCGGTCGCCCTGCACCAGCACCTCCGGCCCTTCCAGGTTGCTGAAACGGGCCTGCAACGCATCACCGATGGCGCGCAGGGCCTTGAGCGTCGTGGTCAGAACCAGCGTGCGCCCGCCAAGGCGGCTGGCAGCCGCTCCAGCCAGCCCGGCCACTGCCAGGCTATGGCCGGGATCAGACGGTTCTGGCAAATGCCGGGGCACATACAGCGCCGCCTGGGATGCATAGTCGAACGGGCTGTCAACACGCAGTATTTCAGCGTTCTGCAGGCCACAGCGCTCGGTGAACCATGTCAGCCCGGCATCGTCCCCCAGGGTGGCGGACGTAAAAATCCAGGCCCGGCCCGCATGCTGCGCGGGGGCCGGCCATCCGTCGCCGTCATCTTTTTCGGCGTCGGATTCAGCGGGAGCAGCAAGCACGCGGGTTTGCATGGTCTGTGCAATATCCAGCGGCGACTCCACCAGCCGCAGCTGGCCGCCCACGTCCAGCCAGCGCACGGCGTCCGGACTGCAGGGCGCGGCAAACCGGCCCAGGCGCGCCAACAGTTCCGAGCCACGCTCATACAGCCGGACAAGATCAGGGGACACCTCGCTCAACGGGTCCAGCGCTTCCATCGCTTGCGCACACGCCGATGCCATGCCCCGAAGGGCCTCATGCCAGCCGGCAGGCGTGACGGTTTCGGGTACTTCGCCAGTCCAGCGCAGCTTGGCGCCGGTCACCCTCGGCCCCACGGCAATTCGCAGATCGCCACACGCCTGCTCCAGGTGCCCCGCCAGCGTGCTCCAGTCCGCAAGGCCGCGGGCGTGCTGCAAACCTGTCGCCAGCAGGTCACGGGAATAATCCAGCCATTGCCCTGTGGACAGGTGCGTGCCGAGAAACTGCACACCGATTTCATTGATCTGGTGCGCCTCATCCAACACCACGACCCGCACAGTCGGCAGCAACTCGGCCATGCCCGACTCCCGCACGGCCACGTCGGCAAAGAACAGATGGTGGTTGATCACCACCACATCGGCGGCCAGCGCTTCACGCCGGGCGATGTGCACATGGCACTGGCGAAAGCGGGGGCACGCCACGCCCAGACAGTTTTCACGGGTGGAAGTGATCAGCGCGATGACGGGCGATCGCTCGTCAAGACCAGGCAATTCCGCCAGATCACCCGAGTGCGTGCTGTGCGACCAGACCTCCACCTTCGCCAGCACCCGCTGCACGTTGCGATCGTGCAGCGCGGTGTCCTGCCGTGCCTGTTCCATGCGGTGCAGGCACAGGTAACTGCCCCGCCCCTTGAGCAGTGCCGTGCGTACCGGCAAGCCCAACGCAGAGACCAGCTGAGGCAGGTCCCGGGCAAAAAGCTGGTCCTGCAAGGCCTTGGTGGCCGTGGAAAGCAATACCCGCTCGCCACTGAGCAGCGCCGGAACCAGGTAGGCAAAGGTCTTGCCAACGCCGGTGCCGGCTTCGACCACCAGGGCGCCACCGAGCTCGATGGTCCTGGCCACCGCATCCGCCATCCGTATCTGCCCCTCGCGCGCGAGGTAGTGGCCCTCCGTTCGCGACAGCACCCCATCGGGTTGGAATGCCGCATGCACTGCGTCCGCAAGACCCATCACGCAGGTTCTTGGGGCTGGAGCGCACGCTCCAGGCGGTCGATTGCATCGCGCAATGCGAGGCGGCGCTTCTTCAGGCGCCTGAGCGAAAACTCGTCAGGCACCGCCTCCAGCGCGCCGTGGTCGATGCGGGCGTCCAGATCGGCATGGGCGATGCGCAGATCTATCAACTGGCGGGGCAAGGAGTGGTGGTTTGATTTCAAGGCGGTGGCGGCGCCATGCGCCCATGGGCATGGCAAAAATGCCACACGCGAGCGGATAATACGCGCTCCGACACGCCTCTCCGATGGGTATTTGCGCCGCCGCCCCCCACAATCACCAGCATGACCAAAGCGTTCCGCCTCATCGCATCGACCGGCATCCACAAGGGTGACCGCGAATACCAGCAAGACCAGGTGGCCCTGATCTCGCACGACCGCTACAACGGATGCGTGCTCGGTGTGGTTGCCGATGGCATGGGCGGGCGCAGTGGCGGGCGCAAGGCCTCCGACCAGGTGATGATGACGGCACGCCAGCTGTTCGAACGCTACTCGCCGGAAACCGACGACCCTGCCGCCATGCTCAAGAACATGGTGGAAGAGGCCCACATCGTCATCCGCCTCACGGCCATTTCATCCGAGCAGGAACCGCACAGCACGATTGCGGCTTTCCTGATCAACCCCCGCGGTGACTGCCACTGGGTCCATGCAGGCGATTCGCGCATCTACCACTTTGAAGGGGCCAGGCTGACCTTTCGCACGAGTGACCACTCGTATGTTCAGGCCCTGGTCGATCGCGGCGAGCTGACCGAGGCCGAGGCCAACATCCATCCGCACTCCAACATTCTGGTGGGCTGCCTGGGCACCGAGAGCGACCCGCCCATCACCACCCACACCATCCAGCAAGTGCGCCCGGGCGATGTCCTGCTCGCCTGCAGCGATGGCGTATGGCACTACTTTTCCCCCACCGAACTGGCCTCGGTGGTGGATTCGCTGTCGCCGCGCGAGGCCACCGAATTCCTGATCGACAAGGCGCGCTCCCGCGCACGCGGCGGCGGCGACAACCTGTCGCTGGTCATTGTGAAGATCGAGACCCTGGTCGAAGAAAGGAAGATCGGGCGACTGGTCCCACTGTCCGCCGGAAACGCCTGAAGCGCACAGCGCCCGATCGCACGCGCCTGGCGCGTGCAAGCCATCAGCGTCCCACGCTCAGGGCTGCGCGGACGGAAGCCCTGAAGAAGCAGGCAAGGGTGCAGCCGGCTTGCGCCCCGCGGCGGCCGCTTCGGCCTGCATTTTCTGCAGTCGTTCGCGCCGCTCCTGCGCCGATTTCACATTTTCAGCGTGGCGCACGCTCGCGGCGGCTGCGCGTTCGGCGCTTTGCGTGGCGCGCTGCTCCTTGCTGGCAGCATGGGACTCCTGGCGGCTGCGCTGCTGCTGCGCCCTTTGTTGCGCCTCGCGTTGGTGCTGCGTGCGCAAATCTTCCACACCGGTGGCAGGACGCCCCGCCCCACGGGCCGCGCCCTGGGGTTGCGAGCGGTCTGGCGCCACGCGCTGCTTTTCTTCAATCGAACGCAGCCGCTCTGCGGCCTTTTCCTTGCGCTCCGCGTCGTTGAGCTGCAACTCGCGCGCGCGCAGTTCAAGCTCGGCATTGCGCGCCTCGGTCCGCGCGTCCCGCAGGCAGTCTTCCACCACAAACCGGCGATAGCACGCGGCCTCCTGACGCTTGCGGGTCGCCACGATGACCTGGCGCTCCTGGAGGATTCGGTCGCGCTCGGCCTGCCGCTGCGCCTGCTCGGCACTGTGGCGGCCTTGCGGCGGCGCAGATGCCAACGGTTGCGCCAAGGCAGGCCCAGCCATCGCACAAACAACACCCCAGATTGCCCAAGCGTTTTTCATTACGTCAGTCCCGTGTCAACAGTGCGGCGCTCCAGCGCCAGAAATTCCTTGGACTGCATCTCGTGGAGCCGAGACACCGTGCGCGGAAACTCGTGTGCCAGCGGCCCATCGGTGTAGAGCTGCTCTGGTGGCACGGCGGCCGACAAAATGAGCTTGACCCGCCGGTCATACAGCACGTCCACCAGCCAGGTAAAGCGCCGCGCAGGCGACGCCATGTTGACCGGCATATAAGGCACATCCGACAGCAACACCGTGTGGAATTGGGTGGCGATCTCCAGGTAATCGTTCTGCGAACGGGGGCCACCACACAGCGTCCTGAAGTCAAACCACACCACGCCCCCCGCCTTGCGCCGCGCCAGGATCTCGCGCGCCTCAATGTGCAGCACCGGGTCTTCGTCATGCACTTCGGCCAGCTGATCGAAGGCAGCGTTCATCTCGGCATCTGCCTGCGGGCCCAGGGGCGTGTGATAGAGCTTCACCTGCTCCAGCGTGCGGCGCCGGTAGTCGGTGCCGTTGTCCACGTTCACCACCTCCAGCTTTTCGTTCAGCAGTGCAATGGCCGGCAGGATGCGGTCGCGGTGCAAGCCATCGGGATAGAGCTCATCGGGCCTGAAGTTGGAGGTGGTGACGAAGCCTACCCCGTTGTCAAACAGCGCCACCAGCAAGCGGTGCAAAATCATCGCATCGGTGATGTCGGCAACGTGAAACTCATCGAAGCAGATCAGCTTGTAGCGCTTGGCGATACGCCGGCCCAGCACATCCAGCGGGTTCTGCGTGCCCTGCAGGGCCGCCAGCTCGCGGTGCACCTCGCGCATGAACTCGTGAAAATGCAGGCGCACCTTGCGCTTGAGCGGCACGGCATTGAAAAAGCAATCCATGAGGAAGCTCTTGCCACGCCCCACCCCGCCATACATGTAAACGCCACGCGGCACCTCGGGGTGGTTGACGATCTTCTTGAGGGCGTTGGAGCGGCGCGACTTGTACGCAGCCCAGTCGCGGGCGCAACGCTGCAAGGCATCCACCGCACGCAATTGCGCCGGGTCGCTCTGAAAGCCTTTCGCGGCAAGTTCTGCGAGATAGGTCTGTTTGACAGTCACGTTGAAATTGCCCAGCAACTATGCAGCTATAAAATAAATAGCTGCTAGCGCTTTATAAATAAACGCTAGCAGCCGATTTGACGCAAAACAATCAGAAGTTCAGCGTGCGCTTGTCCACTGCCAGGGCGGCTTCCTTGGTGGCTTCGCTCAAGGACGGGTGCGCGTGGCAGATGCGAGCAATATCTTCTGCGCTGGCCTTGAACTCCATGGCCACCACAGCTTCGGAGATCAGTTCGCTGACCTGTGGACCGACCATGTGCACACCCAGGATTTCGTCCGTGGTGGCATCGGCCAGGAACTTGACCATGCCCGTCGTGTCGCCCAGCGCGCGTGCGCGGCCATTGGCCAGGAACGGGAAGGTGCCGGCCTTGTACTTCACGCCATCGGCCTTGAGCTGCTGCTCGGTGCGGCCCACCCAGGCGATCTCGGGGCTGGTGTAGATCACCCAGGGAATGGTGTTGAAGTTGACATGGCCGTGCTGGCCTGCCATGCGCTCGGCCACGGCCACGCCTTCTTCTTCGGCCTTGTGCGCCAGCATGGGACCCCGCACCACGTCGCCCACGGCCCACACGCCCGGCAGGTTGGTCTTGCAGTCGCCGTCCACAGCGATGGCGCCGCGCTCGTCGAGTTGCAGGCCCACGGCTTCGGCATTCAGGCCAATGGTGTTGGGAACGCGGCCAATCGAGATGATGAGCTTGTCCGCATCGAGGGTCTGGGCTTCACCTTTGCTGTTGGTGTAGGCGATGCTGACGCCCTTCTTGCTGTTCTTGATCTCGCCGACTTTCACGCCGAGCTCGATCTTCAGCCCCTGCTTGTCAAAAGCCTTCTTGGCTTCCTTGGCGATCTGTTCGTCCACGGCCCCCAGGAAGGTGGGCAGGCCTTCCAGCACGGTCACTTCCGCACCCAGGCGGCGCCAGACCGAACCCATCTCCAGGCCGATCACGCCCGAACCGATCAGGGCCAGCTTCTTGGGCACCGCGCCAATGCGCAGCGCACCGTCGTTGGACAGGATGTTCACTTCATCAAATTCCGCGCCGGGCAACGCACGCGCGTTGGAGCCGGTGGCAACGATGATCTGCTTGCCGACCAGGGTCTCTTCGGTAGCGCCGGCCACCTTGATCTCGTAGCCGCCGCCCTCGGCCGCCTTCACGAACGAGCCACGGCCATGGAAGAAGCTGACCTTGTTCTTCTTGAACAGGTACAGGATGCCGTCGTTGTTCTGCTTGACCACGCTGTCCTTGCGGGCCACCATCTTTGCCACGTCCATCTTCACGCCGGTGGCGGTGATACCGTGGTCGGCAAAGTGCTTGTTGGCGTGCTCGAAATGCTCGGACGACTGCAGCAGCGCCTTCGAGGGGATGCAGCCCACGTTGGTGCAGGTGCCGCCGGGGGCCGGGCCACCCGCAGCGTTCTTCCATTCGTCGATGCAGGCCACGTTCATGCCCAGCTGCGCTGCACGGATGGCAGCGATGTAGCCACCAGGGCCGCCGCCGATCACGACGACGTCAAATTGTTTGCTCATGAAAAATCTCACTCAGTCAGTTGGTGAAAAACCCACCGGCGGGCCGGACCGCAAAACGGTCCGCGCGGGTGGGTCGATGCATTGCAGGACTTAGATGTCGAACAGCAGGCGCGAAGGATCTTCCAGCGCATCCTTCATGGCCACCAGGCCCAGCACGGCTTCGCGGCCGTCAATGATGCGGTGGTCATACGACATCGCCAGGTAGTTCATCGGGCGCACCACGACCTGGCCGTTTTCGACCATGGCGCGGTCCTTGGTGGCATGCACGCCCAGGATGGCCGACTGCGGCGGGTTGATGATGGGGGTGGACATCATCGAGCCGAAGGTGCCGCCATTCGAGATGGAGAACGTGCCGCCGGTCATTTCCTCGATGCCCAGCTTGCCTTCGCCCGCCTTCTTGCCGAATTCGGCGATCTTCTTCTCGATGTCGGCAAAGCTCATCTGGTCGGCGTTGCGCAGGATGGGCACCACCAGGCCACGGGGCGAGCCCACGGCGATACCGATGTCGAAATAGCCGTGGTACACGATGTCATTGCCATCCACCGACGCGTTCAGCACCGGGTATTTCTTGAGCGCATGCACGGCGGCCTTCACGAAGAACGACATGAAGCCCAGCTTGGTGCCGTGTTCCTTGGTGAACTGGTCCTGGAACTTCTTGCGCAGCTCCATCACGGGCGCCATGTTGACTTCGTTGAACGTGGTCAGGATGGCGTTGGTGGACTGCGACTGCAGCAGACGCTCGGCCACGCGGGCGCGCAGGCGGCTCATGGGCACGCGCTGCTCGGGGCGGTCGCCCAGGTTCAGCGCGGACGAAGGTGCCGCGACCTGCGCCAGCGCCTTGGTGGGCACGCCCGTGGGGATCACGGCGGCCGTCGACTTCACGCCACCGGCCACGGCGGCCAGCACGTCGCCCTTGGTCACGCGGCCGTCCTTGCCCGTGCCCGCCACAGCCGACACCGACAGGTTGTTGTCGGCCAGCAGCTTGGCGGCGGCAGGCATGGCCACGTCGGCCTTCGAGCCACCGGTCGCCGCAGCGGCCACGGCCACTGCGGCGGCAGGTGCCGCTGCTGCGGCGGGCGCTGCAGCAGCAGGAGCGGCTGCGCCGGCCTTGCCTTCGGTGTCGATCCTGGCGATCAGCTGTTCGGCCACCACGGTGGCGCCGTCGCCCTGGACGATTTCCGCCAGCACGCCGGCGGCCGGTGCGGGCACTTCCAGCACGACCTTGTCGGTTTCGATCTCGATCAGGATTTCGTCCACGGCCACGGCCTCGCCGGCCTTTTTCTTCCAGGTCAGCATGGTGGCCTCGGCCACGGATTCGGACAGTTGCGGTACTTTGACTTCTACGATAGCCATATCAGTTCTTTCGGAATGGGTTTTGTTCTGGAGAGGGGTTGCCGGCCTTACTTGGTCAGGACAAAACCCTTGAGCTTGGCAAACGCGCCTTCGACCAGCGCCTTTTGCTGTTCCTGGTGCAGGTGCGAATAACCCACGGCCGGCGAAGCGGACGCTGCGCGGCCCGAGTAGCCCAGCTTCTGGCCATCGAGCATGTTCTCGTGGATGTTGTGCTGGATGAAGAACCAGGCGCCCTGGTTCTGCGGCTCGTCCTGGCACCAGACGATGTCGGTGGCGTTCGGATACTTCTTGAGCGCAGCAGCAAAGGCCTTGTGCGGGAACGGGTACAGCTGCTCGACACGGATGATGGCCACGTCGGTCACTTCGTTCTCGGTGCGTTTCTTCACCAGGTCGTAGTACACCTTGCCAGAGCAGGCGATCACGCGCTTGACCTTGTCGGCCTTCTTGTCGATGGCGTCGTTCTGCTCGGGGATCACCGTCTGGAAGCTGCCCTTGGTGAATTCGGACAGGGGCGAGGTGGCATCCTTGTTGCGCAGCAGCGACTTGGGCGTCATGATGACCAGCGGCTTGCGCAGGTCACGCACCATCTGGCGGCGCAGCACATGGAAGATCTGGCTGGCCGTGGTGGGCTGCACGATCTGCATGTTGGCGTCGGCGGCCAGCTGCATGAAGCGCTCCAGGCGTGCCGAGCTGTGCTCTGGCCCCTGGCCTTCATAGCCATGCGGCAGCATCAGCGTCAGGCCGTTGGCGCGGCCCCACTTGACCTCGCCGGAGGCGATGAACTGGTCGATCACCACCTGCGCGCCATTGGCGAAGTCGCCGAACTGCGCTTCCCAGATGACGAGCGTGTTGGGGTCGGAACCGGCGTAGCCATACTCGAAGCCCAGCACGGCCTCTTCGGACAGGATGGAGTCGATCACGACGAACGGTGCCTGGTTCTCGGCCACGTTCTGCAGTGGCACATAGGTGCCGGTGTCCCACTTCTCGCGGTTCTGGTCGTGGATCACGGCGTGGCGGTGCGTGAAGGTGCCACGGCCCGAGTCCTCGCCCGACAGTCGCACCGGGTAGCCGCTGGCCACGAGCGAGGCAAAAGCCATGCTCTCGCCCATGCCCCAGTCCACGTTGACCTCGCCACGGCCCATGGCGGCGCGGTCGTCATACACCTTCTTGACCAGCTGGTGCGGCGCCACGCTGTCCGGAATGGTGGTGAGCTTTTCGGCCAGCCGCTTCCACTCGGTCAGCGGAATGGCGGTGTCGCCGGCGTCGGTCCACTTCTTACCCAGGAAGGGCGACCAGTCCACCGCGTACTTGCTCTTGAAGTTGGTCAGCACCGGATCGATGGTGTGCTTGCCGGCATCCATGGCGGCGCGGTAGGCCTTGACCATGTCGTCGCCCAGCGTGGCGCCCATGCCCTGGGCGGCCAGCTTGTCGGCGTACAGCTTGCGCGTGCCGGGGTGCTGGGCAATTTTCTTGTACATCAGCGGCTGGGTCAGTGCAGGGGTGTCCTGCTCGTTGTGGCCCAACTTGCGAAAGCAGGTGATGTCCACCACCACGTCCTGGCGGAACTCCATGCGGAACTCCAGCGCCAGCTGGGTGGCCAGCACCACGGCTTCGGGGTCGTCTCCGTTCACGTGCAGCACGGGGGCCTCGACCATCTTGACGATGTCGGTGCAGTACACGGTCGAGCGCATGTCGCGCGGATCGGACGTGGTGAAACCGATCTGGTTGTTGATGATGATGTGCACCGTGCCGCCGGTGGTGTAGCCACGGGTCTGGGCCAGCGCCAGGGTTTCCTGGTTCACGCCCTGGCCGCCAAAGGCCGAGTCACCGTGCACCAGCACGGGCAGCACCTGGCTGCCCTTGGGGTCGTCGCGGCGGTCCATGCGGGCGCGCACCGAGCCTTCGACCACGGGGTTCACGATTTCGAGGTGCGAGGGGTTGAAGGCCAGCGACAGGTGCACCGGGCCGCCTGCGGTGGACACATCCGAGCTGAAACCCTGGTGGTACTTCACGTCGCCAGCCGGCAGCTCTTCAGGGGCCGTGTGGTCGAACTCGGCAAACAGGTCCTTGGGCATCTTGCCCAGCGAGTTCACCAGCACGTTCAGGCGGCCGCGGTGGGCCATGCCGATCACGATTTCCTGCACGCCCTTGGCGCCGGCCGACTGGATCAGCTCGTCCATCGAAGCGATGAAGCTTTCGCCGCCTTCCAGCGAGAAGCGCTTCTGGCCGACGTACTTGGTGTGCAAAAAGCGCTCCAGCCCCTCGGCGGCCGTCAGGCGGTCGAGGATGTGGCGTTTGCGGTCGGCGTTGAACTGGGGCTTGCTGCGGATGCCTTCCAGCTTTTGCTGCCACCAGCGCTTTTGCGCCTGGTCGGTGGTGTACATGTACTCTGCGCCGATGGTGCCGCAGTAGGTTTCATGCAGCGCGTTGAGCAGTTCGCGCAGCGGCATCTTGTCCTTGCCGAAGAAGGTATTGCTGGTGTCGAACACCGTTTCCTGGTCGGCATCGGTGAAGCCGTAGAACGATGGCTCCAGCTCGGGAATGGCGGGGCGCTCGGTGCGCTTCAGGGGGTCCAGATCGGCCCAGCGCTGGCCCACGTTGCGGTAGGCGGCGATCAGCTGCTGCACGGCGGTGCGCTTGCGGCCCATTTCGGCGTCGGCACTGGCCACCACCACCTTGGTGCCACCCTGCTTTGCGCGCTCGGCAAAGGCGTTGATCACGGGCAGGTGGGGAACGTCACGGGCGTTGGAGCCATCGACGGCCGGCACATGCTGCAGCGCATCAAAATACTCGCGCCACGTGTCGGGCACGCTGCCGGGGTTGGCAAGATAGTTTTCGTACATCTCTTCGACATAGGGCGCATTGCCGCCGAAGAGGTAGGTATTGCCTTGGTAGGCTTGATAGACGGATGTCGTATCGCTCATATTCCGCTGACCTCCGCTTCCCTTGGGGAAGCATTAGCTGGTTGAGAAACCTTCCGCGACACGGCTGGACCGATTGGCGGATGCGACTGTGGCTGGGGAAGGGCCTTTGGTACGGGGCGTATTGTGCCACCGAACCGCCAACCGGTCCTGCCAAGGAATCCTGGGATTTTGCCGCCCCCGGGGCCAGCGCCAGGCGGGCGTCATGCACTCGCGTACATTGCGGGCATTCCATCTGCCAGCCGACGCCCATGCCACCCTCCCCCTTCGAGAACCGCGTGTTCCTGATTCTCCTGACCCTGGTCACGCTCGCCTTCGGCGCCATCCTGTGGCCGTTTCATGGCGCCGTGTTCTGGGGGGTGGTGCTGGCGATCCTGTTTGCGCCCCTGCACCGCAAACTGCTGCGGCGCATGCCCAAGAGCCCCAATCTGGCAGCCCTTGCCACCTTGTCGCTGTGCCTGGTGATCGTCATCTTGCCCATGACCCTGATCACCGTGACCCTGGTCCAGGAAGCCACCGCCATCTACGATCGCCTCAAATCAGGCCAGCTGAACTTTGGCCAGTACCTGCAGCAGATCCTGGCCGCCATGCCCGCCTGGGCCACCGGCCTGCTGGAGCGTTTCAACCTCACGACCCTGGGCGAACTGCAGCAAAAACTGTCGTCCGTGGCGGTGCAGGCCAGCCAGTTCTTTGCAACCCAGGCGCTCAGCGTCGGGCAGAACACCCTGGAATTCGTGGTGGGCTTTGGCGTGATGCTGTACCTGCTGTTCTTTCTGCTGCGCGACGGCGCGGTACTGGCGGCGCGCATCAGCCAAGCCACGCCGCTCGGCACCGAGCACAAGCGCCAGCTGGCCCACAAGTTCACCACCGTGATCCGGGCCACCGTGAAGGGGAACATCGTCGTGGCAGCGTCGCAAGGGGCGCTGGGTGGCCTGATTTTCTGGATTCTGGGGATCCAGGCCCCCGTACTCTGGGGCGTGGCCATGGCATTTTTGTCGCTGCTGCCCGCCGTGGGCGCAGGACTGGTCTGGGGGCCCGTGGCCTTGTATTTCCTGGCCACCGGCGCCGTGGTGCAGGGCGTGGTGCTGGCCCTCTATGGCGTGGGGGTGATCGGCCTGGTGGACAACATCCTGCGCCCGATCCTGGTGGGCAAGGACACCAAGATGCCCGATTATGTGGTGCTGATCTCCACGCTGGGCGGCATGGCCCTTTTCGGGCTGACCGGGTTTGTCATCGGTCCCGCGATTGCCGCACTGTTCATTGCCAGCTGGGATCTGTTCGCCCCCCAGCGTTCAACCGCCAGCCCGCCAGAGTCCAGGCGCTGAGCCAAGCCGGCAAAAGCTGCATATTGAATAGCTTCTTGTGCGTGCTGTAGTTGCATGCACATCCGCCCCTTATTTCCGCGCATAGATCTGGTCAAAGCTCGCGTTGTCGGCAAAGTGGTCCCTGGCCGCCTTGTCCCAGCCGCCAAAGGCGGCATCGATGGTGAACAGGTTCAGCCTGGGGAACTGCCTGGCGTACTTGGCCTTGGCTTTGTCGGAAATGGCCGGGCGGTAGAAATGCTTGCCCGCGATGTCCTGGCCCTCTTCGGTGTAGAGGAACTTGAGGTATTCCTCGGCCACGGCGCGCGTGCCTTTCTTGTCCACGTTCTTGTCCACCACGGTGACGGCGGGCTCGGCAAGAATGGAAATCGAGGGCGCGATCACGTCGAACCTGGCGCCGAATTCCTTTTCGAGCAGGTAGGCCTCGTTTTCCCAGGCGATCAGCACGTCGCCCTGGTTGCGCTGGGCAAAGGTGATGGTGGAGCCGCGCGCGCCGGTGTCCAGCACGGGCACGTTCCCGTAGAGCCTGGCCACGAAGTCCTTGGCCTTGGCATCGCCGCCGTACTTGCGCTTGGCGAATTCCCAGGCGGCCAGGTAGTTCCAGCGTGCGCCCCCCGAGGTCTTGGGGTTGGGCGTGATCACGCGGATGCCGGGCTTGACAAGGTCGTCCCAGTCCTTGATGCCCTTGGGGTTGCCCTGGCGCACCACCAGCACGATGGTGGAGGTGTAGGGCGAGCTGTTGTGCGGCAGGCGCTTTTGCCAGTCTTTCGGAATCCAGCCACCGTTGGCGTGCAACGCGTCGGTGTCACCGGCCAGGGCCAGGGTGGCCACGTCGGCCTCCAGCCCGTCGATGATCGAGCGCGCCTGCTTGCCCGAACCACCATGGCTTTGCTGAATGGTCACGTCCTGGCCGCTCCTGGCCTTCCAGTGCCTGGCGAAAGCCTGGTTGAACTCCACATACAGTTCGCGGGTGGGGTCGTACGACACATTGAGCAGCGTCACAGACTGTGCAAACGACGGCAATGCCGCCAGGGCCAAACCGCCCACGAGGGCGGCAGCGAAAGGAAACTTGATAAAGTTGCGGCGAAAGTTCATGAAAGGCCTCTTTTGGGAATGGGTTGCGGCGCGAAACACCAATGCAACGCATTCTGGAAGGCCCTCTTCAAAACTGGAACAACCAAGATTTCAGTTTTTTATATCCAAAACATCTTAGCGAGCACTGTGTGCTCACCCCAACACAAGGAAACCCCATGGCACGCACCGTTCAATGCATCAAGCTCGGCAAGGAAGCCGAAGGCCTCGACTTCCCTCCCTACCCCGGCGAACTGGGCAAGCGCATCTGGGAAAACGTCAGCAAGCAGGCCTGGGCCGACTGGATCAAGCACCAGACCATGCTGGTCAACGAAAACCGCCTGAACCTGGCCGATGCCCGCGCCCGCCAGTACCTGGCCCGGCAAATGGAGAATCATTTCTTTGGCGGCGGCGCAGACGCCGCGGCGGGCTATGTCCCGCCCAGCGCGTAACGGAGTGCAGCGCTGCATCAGTGATTTCACTTTCAACAGTCATCGGGTGACGGTCGCGGTCAGGCCTTGGCCTGCGCGCCACCTGGCTCCTGCGTCTTTTTTCATACCGCCCCATGTCCGAACCCATTGACTGGCTCCCGGACGGCACCCCGTTCAGCCCCCGCTTCAGCGACCGGTACCACAGTGAAAACGGTGGACCGGAACAGGCGCGCCAGGTTTTCCTGCACGGCTGCGGGCTACCTGCGGCCTGGGCCGGGCAGGCCCAGTGGCGCATTCTCGAAACCGGGTTCGGCTTCGGGCTGAATTTTCTGGTCACCTGGGCGGCATGGCGTGCCGATGCACAGCGTCCGCGCCTGCTGCACTTCATCTCGACGGAGGCTTGGCCCATCGGTGCCGCTGATCTGCTGCGCGCTGCCTCGGCCCATCCGGCACTTGCGCCCTTGGCCCAGGAACTGCACGACCAGTTCTGGGGACTGTTGCCCGGCGTGCACCGTCTCACGTTTGATGGCGGGCGCGTGCTGCTCACGCTGTGCGTCGGTGACGCGCAAACGGTGCTGCGCCAGCAGGAATGGACCGTGGATTCGGTCTATCTGGACGGATTCAGCCCCCAGCGCAATCCGGATCTCTGGAACCTGCATACGCTCAAGGCCGTGGCGCGCTGTTGCCGCCGGGGCACGCGCCTGGCCACCTGGACCATTGCGCGCTCGGTGCGCGACGCCCTCACGCAATGCGGCTTCAATGCAGAGAAGGTGGCGGGCGGGCCGCCCAAGCGCGACAACCTGCAAGCCACCTTCGATCCACGGTGGGAGCCGCGCACTTCGCGCACCGCCCCTGCCCACCCCGTGCACACGGCACCGGCCCGCTGCATGGTGATTGGCGCAGGCCTGGCAGGGGCCGCCACGGCAGCCAGCCTGGCGCGGCGCGGCTGGCAGGTGCAGGTGCTGGACATGGGGGATGCACCGGCGGCGGGGGCCTCCGGACTGCCGGTGGGCCTGTTCGCCCCCCATCTGTCGCCGGACGACAATGTTTTCTCGCGCGTGTCGCGCAGTGGTGTGCGCGCCATGCTGCAGCAGTCGAAGGCGCTGTTGCAGCAGGGTGTGGACTGGAATCCTTGCGGCGTGCTGGAACGCCGGCCCGAGCTGAACCTGGGCCTGCCCGAAGGCTGGGAACAAGGCCCGGGTGCCGACTGGAGCCGGGCCGCCAGTGCGCCCATTCTGCAAGCCGCCGGCCTGGCACAAGACACCCCCGCCTGCTGGCATGCGAAAGCGGGCTGGGTGCAACCCGCCCGCCTGGTCCGCGCATTGTTGGCGCAGCCCGGCATCGAGTGGTGCCCCCGCACGCCGGTAGCGCGCCTGCAGCGCAGCCCCGGGACCAACGGCTGCGCCACGGGGCAGTGGCAGGCACTGGATGAGCACGGCCACGCCATTGCCGAGGCTGAATGCGTGGTGCTGGCTGCAGGCCCTGCCTGCAATGCGTTGCTCGCGGCCTCTTCGGCGCCCGCCCTGGCGCTGCAGTCCGTGCGTGGCCAGTTGTCGTGGGGCTTGCAAGACCCGGGTGCCACTGCCCTGCCCCCTTTTCCGGTCAACGGAAATGGCGGACTGGTCGCCCATGTTCCGCGAGAGGTGGGCCTTGCCTGGCACATGGGTTCCACCTTTGAACGGGATGTGGACGCCCTGCCGCTGACTCCCGCAGAAGCGGCTTCGGCTCATGCCACCAACTGGCGGCGCTTGCAGGAATTGCTGCCCGGCGCGGCACCCACGCTGCAGGCGGCGTTTGCCGGCACATCGCCCTCGGATGCCGCAGCCGTGCGCGCCTGGGCCAGCGTGCGCTGCACCTCGACCGACCGCCTGCCCATCGTCGGCCCTGTCGATGCGCAATCCCTGCCCGGCCTGTGGGTTTGCACCGCCATGGGGGCACGCGGGCTCACGCGGGCCGTGCTGTGCGGCGAGCTGCTGGCCGCGCTGTTGAATGCAGAGCCGCTGCCGCTGGATGCACGCCTGGCACGCGCCATGGGCACGGAGCGGCTGGAGAAGTGAACAGGGTGCTGCGCGCCTCCCTGGAGCCGCCAAAGGCGGGCCAGCTCTTCAAGCGCCATCACGCCCGCTCAGGCAGGGCGGCACATGCACGGAGGCTGCTGGCCCGGGCCGGAGAAAGAACAAGGCCAGCGGCAGCATCAAACCCTCGCAACCCGCGCCACAGCTCGTGCATAAGCTTATTCGCATAAGGGCAGCACGAAACAATCGTTTGTTTTCATAAGCTGCGCCTCTACAGTCGCAGCCATGCATGATTTCGCGTTTGTTTTTGCGGGCTTTGCCGTCGGGCTCATCGTGGGCCTGACCGGTGTGGGCGGCGGCTCGCTGATGACGCCCGTGCTGATCTTCTTCTTTGGCGTGAAACCCCACCTGGCCATTGGCACCGACCTGCTGTTCGCGGCTTTCACCAAGATGGGTGGCACCGTGAGCATGGCGCGCCAGCGCCTGGTGCCCTGGCGCGTGGTGGGCCTGCTGTGCGCAGGCAGCATTCCGGCAGCACTGGCTGCGTTGTGGCTGCTGCACCGCATGGGGCCGGCCACGGCGCAGGCGCAGCACCTCATGACCAGCACGCTGGGCATTGCCCTGCTGCTCACGGCCGCGGCCACCGCCTACAAGGTGCTGGTGTTCTCGGCCCAGCGCCAGGCTGCCGAACTGGCCGCGCGCCGCGCCAACGCAGCCAATGCCGCAGAGCCCCGCCACTGGAGCCTGCCGGTGCTGCTGGGCGCCGTCATCGGCACGCTGGTCACCTTCACTTCGGTGGGCGCCGGCGCCATCGGCGTCACCGTTCTGCTGCTGGTGTTTCCGCACCTGCCGCTGCCGCGTATCATCGCCGCCGACATCGCCTACGCCGTGCCGCTCACGCTGGTGGCGGGCCTGGGCCATGCGTCGCTGGGCTCGGTCGACTGGCCGCTGCTGGCGCAATTGCTGGCCGGCTCGCTGCCCGGCATCTGGCTGGGCTCACGCCTGGTTTCACGCACCCCCGAGCGCCTCATCCGCTCGGCCCTTTCCGTGCTGCTCGCCTGGGCGGGCGCCAAACTCGTTTTGATTTAAGAGGCTCGTTGCCCCATGTACCAATACACCTCATTCGACAAGCAATTCGTCAAACTGCGCGCCGAGCAGTTCCGCGACCAGATCGAACGCTGGCAGCGCGGCGAACTGACCGACGAACAACTTTTGCCGCTGCGCCTGCAAAACGGCTGGTACATCCAGCGCTACGCCCCCATGGCGCGCATTGCCGTGCCCTACGGCGAAATCAGCAGCACGCAGTTGCGCACGCTGGCCCACATTGCGCGCGAGTACGATCAACCCGCGCCGGAGTTGCTGGCGCATGCCCAGGCCACGCAGGACGCGTTGCAGGACGCGCAGCCCGGCACCACGCTGCCGGCAGCGCCGCTGCGCTATGGCTATGGGCACTTCACCACGCGCACCAATGTGCAGTTCAACTGGATTCCCATCACCCGCGCCGCCGATGTGATGGACCTGCTGGCCAGCGTGAGCATGCACGGCATCCAGACCAGCGGCAACGACATCCGCAACATCACCTGCGACGCGCTCGAAGGCATCGCCGAAGACAGCATCGTCGATACCCGCCCGTTTGCCGAAATCACGCGCCAGTGGAGCTCGCTGCACCCCGAGTTCAGCTACCTGCCACGCAAGTTCAAGATCGCCTTCAATGGTGCGGAAGAAGACCGCGCCGCCACCGGCTGGTACGACATCGGCCTGCAGGCGCGCCGCGCCGAGGACGGCAGCATAGGGTTCACGGTGAAAGTGGGCGGCGGCATGGGCCGCACGCCCATCATCGGCAGCGTGGTGCGCGAGTTTCTGCCCTGGGACCAGTTGCTCAACTACATCGAGGCCGTGGTGCGCACCTACAACAGCTACGGCCGGCGCGACAACAAGTGGAAGGCGCGCATCAAGATCCTCGTCAAGAGCGAAGGCCAGAACTTCATCGACGCAGTGGAGAAAGAATACAAGGACATCGTTGAACTCGACGGTGCGCCGCACACCATCACCCAGGCCGAACTCGACCGGGTGACCGCCAATTTCGTGGTGCCCGCACTGCAAGCCGCCAACCTGCCATCCAAGGTCAACACGCAGGGCCAGCTGTACCAGCGCTGGCTGCAGCAAAACGTGCGCGGCCATCGGCTGCCGGGCCTCAAGACCGTCACCCTGTCGTTCAAGCGCCCTGGCTTTGCCACCGGCGACGCCGACGCCGCCACGCTGGAAGCGCTGGCGCAACTGGCCGAGCAGTTCAGCGCCGCCGAAGCACGCCTGACGCACGAGCAGAACCTGATGCTGCCCTGGGTGCATGAAAGCGACCTGCCCGCGCTGTACGACGCGGCACGCGCGCTGGGCCTGGCGCAGCCCAACATCGGCCTGCTGACCGACATGATCATCTGCCCCGGCGGTGATTTCTGCTCGCTGGCCAATGCGCGCTCGCTGCACATCGGCGCCGCAGTCACCGAGCGCTACCAGGACCTGGACGAGCTGTTCGACCTCGGCCCCATCGACCTGCACATGAGCGGCTGCATCAACAGCTGCGGCCACCACCACAGCGGCCACATCGGCATCCTGGGCGTCGACAAGGACGGCAAGGAGTGGTACCAGATCACGCTGGGCGGTTCCGACGGCACCACGCTGTCCGGCCCCGCGATTGGCGGCAAGGTCGTCGGCCCCTCGTTCACGGCCGCCGAAGTGCCCGACGTGATCGAGGCCCTGCTCGCCACCTTCCGCGCGCTGCGCAAGCCCGGCGAGCTGTTCATCGACGCGCTGCGCCGCATTGGCCACGAGCCCTTCAAGCAGGCCGCCAACGCCGCGCGCCACCCCAAGGCCGACCAGGAAGCCCTGGCAGAACAAGACTGAGAGCGATTGATGACCATGAAAATAATAGCTGCTGGCGCTTTAACAACGGGCGCTGAAGCCGAGAAAACCTTGCAAATCCCCAACGACGCCGACCTGGCCGACCTGGCAGCCAGCGGTGCCCTCAAAGGCGTGCAGCGCATCGAGCTGCAGTTCCCCAAGTTCACCGACGGCCGCGCCTACAGCCAGGCCTTGCTGCTGCGCCGGCGCTACCAATTCGCCGGCGACATCCGTGCTACGGGCGATGTGCTGATCGACCAGCTGGTGCACATGCACCGCAGTGGTTTCAGCAGCGCCGTGCTGGCCGAGGGTGTGGACGCCGCTGCCGCCGAGCGCCAGTTCGCGCGTTTTGGCGGCTTCTACCAGGGCGATGTGAACGAACCGCGCCCCCTGTTTGCACGGGAGGCGGCATGAGCGCTTCCGTGAACAGCAGCATCGACCTCGCGCAGGTCAATGCCACACTCGGCCACGACGCCCCCGGCCTGGTGGCCTGGGCGCTGGGCCTGGGCCAGTCTTCCATCGTCACCACCAACTTCCGCCCGTTCGAGGCGGTGATCCTGCACCTCGTCACGCGCGTGCAGCCCGATGTGCCGGTGGTCTGGATGGACAACGGCTACAACACCGAGGCCACCTACCGCTTTGCCGATGCGGTGACGAAGCAGCTCGGCCTGAAACTGCAGATTTATCTGCCGCGCCGCTCGCGCGCGCACCGCGAAGCCGTGGAAGGCCCCACGCCCGCGCTCGACGACCCGCGCCACGCCGCCTTCACCGAAGAGGTCAAGCTCGAACCCTTCACCCGCGCCCTGCGCGAGACCGCACCCAGGGTGTGGTTCACCGCGCTGCGCGCCACCGACACCGCCGTGCGCGCGCAGATGGAACCGGTGAGCATCAATCCCGACGGCCTGATCAAGGTGGCACCGCTGCTGCACTGGTCGTCCAGGGATCTGCACGAATACTGCGTGAAGCACGGCCTGCCCAACAACTTCGATTACGTGGACCCGACCAAGGGTGAAGACAACCGCGAGTGCGGCCTGCACATTGCCCACTGACCCGCCACGGAGCCGACCATGAACGCCCGCACAGACGCTGCGCTGCTGCAGAAGAACGCAAACAGCCCCATGAGCTACCACCTCAACAACTCGCATCTCGACGCCCTGGAAGAAGAAACCATCTTCATCCTGCGCGAAGTCGCCGCCGCCTTCGAGCGCCCTGCCCTGCTGTTCTCGGGCGGCAAGGATTCTCTGGTCATGCTCAAGTGCGCCGAAAAAGCCTTTGGCGCAGGCCGCATTCCTTACCCGCTGCTCATGATCGACACGGGCCACAACTTCCCCGAGGTCACGGACTTCCGCGACTTCCGCGCAAAAGAACTGGGCGCCGACCTCATCGTGCGCAGCGTCGAGGATTCGATGGCGCGCGGCACCGTGCGCCTGGCCCACCCCGGCGAATCGCGCAACGTGCACCAGTCCGTCACGCTGCTGGAAGCGATCGAGGAATTCCGCTTCGACGCGCTGATCGGCGGCGCCCGCCGCGACGAGGAAAAGGCCCGCGCCAAAGAGCGCATCTTCAGCCACCGCGACAGCTTCGGCCAGTGGCAACCCAAGGCCCAGCGCCCCGAACTGTGGACGCTGTTCAACACGCGCCTGCAGCCCAATGAGCACTTCCGCGTGTTCCCCATCAGCAACTGGACCGAGCTGGACGTGTGGCAATACATCGACCGCGAACAGATCGGCCTGCCCAGCATCTACTACACCCACAAGCGCCCGGTGGTGGACCGCAAGGGCCTCTTGATGCCCGTGACCGAGCTGACCCCGCCGCGCGACGGTGAAGTGGTGGAAACACGCGACGTGCGCTTTCGCACCGTGGGCGACATCACCTGCACCGCACCGGTGGAGAGCACCGCCGCCACACCGGCCGATATCGTCATCGAGACCCTGGCCGCCGACGTGAGCGAGCGCGGCGCCACGCGCATGGACGACAAGACGAGCGACGCTTCGATGGAGAAGCGCAAGAAAGACGGGTATTTCTGATGACTACTAATTTGATAGCAGACACCTCTGTAGTGGCAGGCGCCGCAGTCAAGAACGACCATATTTCCGCGCTGAAGTTCATCACCTGCGGCAGCGTGGACGACGGCAAGAGCACGCTGATCGGCCGCCTGCTGGTGGACAGCAAGGCCGTGCTGCAGGACCACCTGGCCGGCGTGCAACGCCAGGGCGAGACCGACCTGGCCCTGCTGACCGACGGCCTCAGCGCCGAGCGCGAACAGGGCATCACCATCGACGTGGCCTACCGCTATTTCGCCACCGAAGCGCGCAAGTTCATCATTGGCGACGCGCCGGGCCATGAGCAGTACACGCGCAACATGGTCACTGCCGCCAGCAGCGCCGACGCCGCCGTGGTGCTGGTGGACGCCACCAAGCTCGACTGGCAGAACCCCGGCCTGCAGCTGTTGCCGCAGACGCGCCGCCACAGTCTGCTGGCGCACCTGCTGCGCGTGCATTCGCTGGTGTTCGCCGTGAACAAGCTCGATGCGGTGGAAGACCCGGCGCTCGCCTGGAAGCACATCCAGGGCGCGCTGCAGGCCTTTGCGCAGGCAGCGGGCATCACCGTGCGCGCCACGGTGCCCGTCTCGGCCCTGAAGGGCTGGAACGTGGTGGACGCCCATGCCGGTTGGTGCGGCTATGACGGCCCCACCCTGCTCCAGGTGCTCGAGGAACTGCCCAACACCCCCGCCGACACAGCGCTGCCCCTGGCCTTCCCGGTGCAGTGGGTCGAGAAGTTCTCGTCGTCCTCCGACACTTCGCAGGGCCGCCGCGTGTTCTGGGGCCGTGTGGCCGCAGGCAGTTTTGCACCCGGCGCCGCCGTACAGATCTTCCCGAGCGGCCAGCTGGCCACTGTGGCCCAGGTGCTGGACCACGCCCGCCGCCCCCAGGACGTGCCCGCAGGCACCAGCGCCGGCATCATCCTCGACCGCGAGGTGGATGTCTCGCGTGGCGACTGGATCCTGGCTGCCCCCACGGCAGCTGCCGCTCCGGCCACCGAAGACGACTTCGGCGACACACCCGCCGCAACGCCTGCCTGGCCCGCCAGCCGCGAGCTGCACACCACCGTGGCCTGGATGGACGACGAGCCCCTGGTGGCAGGCCGCGTGTACTGGGCCCTGCACGGCCACCGCTGGGTCAAGGCCAAGGTGAAAGCCGTGGTGCACAAGCTCAACATCAACACGCTGGCCGAAGAGCCCAGCACGCAGCTGGACCCCAATGCCATTGGCCATGTCCAGCTCGTGCTGCAGGAGGCCATTCCGGCCGCTGCGTTCGGCCAAGCCCGCATCCTGGGATCGCTGATCCTGGTGGACACGGCCAGCCACAAAACTGCCGGCGCCGTCCTGGTCAATTGACCTGCCTCAACCCCTGGAACCCCCACTGGTTTCAGGGCACCTTCAATCTCGTCGGTGAAAGCTTTTAAAATCGAGGGTTTCCACCGACCCACACAACTCCTGCCATGACCCACGTCGTTTCCGAAAACTGCATCAAGTGCAAGTACACCGATTGTGTGGACGTGTGCCCCGTGGACTGCTTCCGCGAAGGCCCGAACATGCTCGTCATCGACCCCGACGAGTGCATCGACTGCGCCGTGTGCATCCCCGAGTGCCCGGCCAACGCCATCTTTGCCGAAGAGGACCTGCCGGCAGACCAGATCGCCTTCATCAAGCTCAACGCCGACCTGGCCTTTGCCGACGGCTGGAAGAGCATCACCAAGCGCAAGCCCGCCCTGCCCGATGCGGACGAGTGGAATGGCAAGCCCGGCAAGGTCAAGGACTTGGTGAAATAATGCCCACCGCCCTGTGGCGCTGCGCGCCTTCCCCCTTCTCTCGCGCTGCGCGCGGTAAGGGGAACGCAGCCAGTGCGGCGGGGCAGCCCTTGCACGGCGGCCCGGGTCTGGGCGAGGCCTGTTGCATGGGCTCCCTGGTTCATTGAGTTCGGGAATGCCCTGCACCGACGCCATCGTCATCGGCGCTGGGCCCGTTGGGCTTTTCCAGGTGTTCCAGCTCGGCCTGCAGGGCTTGCGGGTCCATGTCATCGACGCACTGCCCCACCCCGGCGGCCAGTGCGCCGAGCTGTACGGCGACAAACCCCTCTATGACATTCCCGGCATCAAGGCCTGCACCGGACACGAACTGGTGCAGCGCTTGCGCGCGCAGATCGAGCCCTTCGCTCCCACCTTCCACCTCGGCGAGCAGGTGAGCACGCTGCAGGCACAGCCGGAGGGCGGCTTTCTTGTGGGCACCGCGCAAGGCACGCAGCTGCAGGCCCGCACCGTGTTCATCGCCAGCGGCGTGGGTGCGTTCGTGCCGCGCACGCTCAAGCTGCCCGGCCTGGAGGCCTACGAGGGCGGCCAGCTGCGCTACCGCCTCGATGAAGGCACCCACCTCGCCGGCCAGCGCGTGGTGGTGCACGGCGGCGACGAACCCGCCGTGCAGCAGGCCATCGCCTGCGCCACCGCCCCCGAGGCCTTGCGCCCGGCCCGCACCACGCTGCAGCACCGCCGCGACGTGTTCGACGCCCCGCCCGCCCTGCTGGGCCAACTGCAGGCCCTGCGCGCGGCAGGCCGCATCGAGGTCGCCATCGGCGTGGCCAGCGGCATTGTGGAAGAACAAGGGCGCCTTGCGGCGCTGGAGCTGACCACCCCCGAGGGCACGCCACTGCGCCTGCCCCTGGACCTGCTGCTCGTGCGCCTGGGCCTGGTGCCGCGCCTGGGGCCGATTGCCGAATGGGGCCTGCAGCTGGAGCGCAAGCAGCTCGTGGTGGACCCTGCCACCTTGGCCACCAGCACGCCCGGCATCCACGCCGTGGGCGACGCCATCACCTACCCCGGCAAGCGCAAGCTCATCCTGAGCGGCTTCCACGAAGCCACCCTCGCCGCCTTTGGCGCGGCCGAGTGGCTGGCAGGGCACAAGCTGCCGCTTGAATACACCACGAGCAGCGAGAGGTTGCAGAAGCTGCTCGGGGTCGCGGGAAACTGACTGCGCGGATTTTTCCTTTGCGGTGGAAGCCCGGCCAGACTTCCCAAACCCCGCAGAAACAGAGGATATCCACCCCCTGGTGGTCGGCAATGATTGCCAACGGTCTTGCAACAGGTCTGAACTTGGAAGACATTGCAGAGCCGGCTGCATGAGGTTTTCCGTGGCGGCATGCTCGACATGCATCTGGGTCGAGCTGCTGGCGCTGTGACCACCAGCGCTTGCCTATCAGGCGCTGGAGCCATCAAACCCGCAACACCACCTGCGCCACCGGCGCATAGCCGTGGTTCAGCGGCCCGTGGCCCTGGCCGGTGTGCACGTCGGCGCCAGCCGCAATGGCCCCCAGGATATAGGCGCGGGCCTTTTCCACGGCCTGCGGCAGGGCATGCCCCTGCGCCAGAAACGCGGCCATGGCGGACGACAGCGTGCAGCCCGTGCCGTGGCCGTTGTGGGTGGCGATGCGGGCGCTTTCGAGGCGCTTGCGCTGGCCCGCCTGCGTGGCCAGCAGGTCCACCACGCGCTCACCCTTCAGGTGCCCGCCCTTGAGCAGCACGGCGGGCGCGCCCAGGCCCAGCAGATCCTGGGCTGCGTCTTCGAGGGTGTCAATGCCGTCGATCGCGCGGCCCAGCAGCAGGGCCGCTTCGTCGAGGTTGGGCGTGACCACCTCCGCCAGCGGAAATAGCTCGTTCACCAGCACCTGCACGGTCTCGCTGGCGATCAGCCGGTCGCCGCTGGTGGCCACCATGACCGGATCGAGCACCACATGGGGAAGGCGGTGGGTGCGGATGGCCTGCGCCACCACGCGCACCACCTCGGGCGACGCCAGCATGCCGATCTTGACCGCATCCACGCCGATGTCCTGCGCCACGGCATCGATCTGGGCGCGCAGCATGTCGGGCGGCACCCCATGGATGCCCGTCACGCCCAGCGTGTTCTGGGCGGTGATGGCGGTGATGGCGGTCATGCCGTAGCAGCCCAGGGCGCTGAACGTCTTGAGGTCGGCCTGGATGCCCGCGCCACCACCACTGTCGGAGCCGGCAATGGACAGCACGCGCACGTAGCGCGGCTGCGGGGAATCGGAACGGGATGGAATGGTCATGGCAAAAATTATGGCCTATGCGCCAGGTCAATCCGGGGCGCAAAAGGATATGCTGTAATGCCTGCCTACGGACGAAACAGGGGTGTCCCGCCAGCTTGGCGCGCGACTGAGAAAGACCCTGGAGCCACTCAACAGCCGCTTCGGCGCTGGGCTCCGCTACCCGATCCAGGTCATGCTGGCGTGGGGAGTTTCCAGCAACGGCACAGCCCCGTTTTGTCCTCCTGTTGCCACAGAAGGACGCATGAACCCCCAACCTTCCTCCATTGTCATTCTGGGTGCCGGCCTCATGGGCCGGCTTCTGGCCGTTGAACTGGCCCGCCAGGGCCACGCCGTCGAAGTGTTCGACAGCGGTGGCCCGGCCGCCGAGCATGCCGCCGCGCCCATCGCCGCCGCCATGCTGGCCCCGCTGGCCGAGTCCGCCGTGACCGAACCGGGCGTTGTGCGCATGGGGCAATACTCGCTCCCGCGCTGGCGCGAAATGCTGGCAGCGCTGACGCAGCCGGTGTTCTTTCAGCAGGAAGGCACGCTGATCGTCTGGCACCGCCAGGACGCCGCCGAGGCCCAGCGGCTGCAGCGCCTGCTGCAGACCACCCAGGCCACCATTCCCGAACTGCCCGCGATGCAGGTGCTCGACAGTGCCGGCGTGGCCGCGGCCGAGCCCACCCTGGCGCACCGCTTCATGCAGGGGCTGTACCTGCCCGGGGAAGGCCAGCTGGACAATCGCCAGCTGCTGGCCACGCTGGTGCATGAGATGGGCCGCCTGGGAGTGCGTTGCCACTGGCACACACCCCGCGATCCGGATGAATTCTCTCCGGGCACCCCCGGGCAGGCCGACTGGCTGATCGACTGCCGGGGGCTGGGCGCGCGGGGCCAGTGGAGCGCCTTGCGCGGTGTGCGCGGAGAGGTGGTGCGCGTGCACGCGCCCGAGGTCACGCTGCAGCGGCCCACGCGCGTGGTGCATCCGCGCTACCCCATCTACATCGCACCCAAGGAAGACCATATCTTTGTCATCGGCGCGACCGAAATCGAATCGGAAGACCTTTCACCGGCCAGCGTGCGGTCCACGCTCGAACTGCTGAGCGCGGCCTATGCCGTGCACACGGGGTTTGCCGAAGCCCGCATCGTGGAGATCGCCACCCAGTGCCGGCCCACATTGCCCGACAATCTGCCGGCTGTTCGCCAGCCGCGCCCAAGGGTGCTGGAAGTCAACGGCCTGTACCGCCATGGCTTCATGATTGCCCCGGCCATGCTCGATGTGGTGCTGGAGCTCATGGCCACCGGCCAGTCGCCACTGGCCTCCCGTTTCGACCTTGCCTTGCCCACCGGAGACGACAAGCGCGCGGCCCCATGAAAATCCTGATCAACCAGACACCCCACGAACTGCCGAACGGTGCCACAGTGGCCGACGCCATCACCACCGTGGCGGCGCGCCCGCCCTTTGCCGTCGCGGTCAACACCGTCTTCGTGCCCAACACCCGCTATGCCGAACACATGCTGCTGGCAGATGACCGGGTGGAAATCATCTCTCCTGTGACGGGTGGCTGACACCCCGCTTGCCATGACCTCATCCCATTCCGACGACGCCCTGGTTCTTTACGGCCAGTCTTTCACCAGCCGGCTGCTGCTGGGCACGGCCCGCTACCCGTCTCCGGCCGTACTGGAGGCCGCCGTGCAACGCGCACGCCCGGCCATGCTGACCGCCTCACTGCGCCGCCAGGGCAGCCACGGCGCCGAGGCGGGCAACAGCTTCTGGGAGCTGCTGCGCCGTCTGAACGTACCCATCCTGCCCAATACCGCTGGCTGCCACAGCGTGCAGGAGGCCATCACCACATCGCACATGGCCCGTGAAGTGTTCGACACCCCGTGGATCAAGCTGGAGCTGATCGGCGACGACTACACGCTGCAGCCCGACACGCTCAACCTGGTGGAAGCCGCCGAACAACTCATCAAGGACGGCTTTCAGGTACTGCCCTATTGCACCGAAGACCTGGTGCTCTGCCAGCGCCTCGTGGACGTGGGCTGCCAGGCCGTGATGCCCTGGGCCGCCCCCATCGGGACCGGGCGCGGGCCCGTCAACCCCTATGCGCTCCAGCTGCTGCGCGAGCGCCTGGATGTACCGTTGCTGGTGGACGCGGGCCTGGGCCTGCCCTCGCATGCCTGCCAGGTCATGGAATGGGGTTACGACGGCGTGCTGCTCAACACCGCCGTGGCATTGGCGCAAGACCCCGTGACCATGGCCGGCGCTTTTGCCGATGCGGTGCAGGCCGGCCGGGCCGCACGCCGTGCCGGCGCCATGGCCGCCCAGGACACCGCCCAGGCCAGCACCCCGGTGCTGGGCACCCCTTTCTGGCACCACACCCATGAGTGACATCGCCACCCTGCGGCAGGACATCCTGCAGCACCATGTCGCTGCGTTTCGAGGTTTTCCGGCGCAGCCCACGCCCGCCCCCACATCGCCAGATCCGGTGTACCAGGCGGCACTTCAGGCCAGCAGTGCCCTGGGATTCATCGCGCACGATGCCGAATGCATTGCCCGCGCCTGGCAGGTATGCACCGAGCGCATGGGTCATTTCGTCCCGACGCCATGGCCGGACGAACCAACGGACTTTGGCCTACAGCCCCTGCCCCGGGCGCTGTGTTTTGCGGCGTGTCCCCGGCAGCTGGGGCTTTATGCTGTACTGCCCGATGCGCAATGGGTAGGCCGCATGGCCCGGGCCGGCGTACCCACGGTGCAATTGCGCTACAAATCCAGCGATCCCGCCGCCGTGGCACGCGAGGTGGCCGCCGCCGTGCAGGCCGTGCAGGGCACGCAGGCGCTGCTGTTCATCAACGACCATTGGCGCCAGGCCATCGAGGCCGGCGCCTATGGTGTCCACCTCGGGCAGGAAGACCTCGATGCATTGCGGCCCGCTGAGCTGCAAGCCTTGCAGGCATCGGGGCTGCGGCTGGGTGTCAGCACGCACGGCTACGCCGAAATGCTGCGCGCCGATGCCGTGGGTCCCAGCTATATCGCCATGGGGGCGGTATTCCCCACCACGCTCAAGAAAATGGCCACGGCACCCCAAGGTCTGGGCCGGCTGGCGGCTTATGCACGCCTCATGCGGGAGTATCCACGGGTTGCCATTGGCGGCATTGGCGCCGATCAGTTTGGCGAAGTGCTGGGCACCGGCGTGGGCTCCATCGCCGTGGTGCGCGCTCTCGTCAACGCACCCGCGCCCGAAGATGCCGCGCGCCAGTTGATGGCACGCTTGGCCACCATGCACAGCCCCGCAGCAGGGGCCGCTGGATAGATTGAGATTGGCGGAGCATGGTGGTTGCACCGTGTCGGCAGACTGCGGTGAACGGGATTTTCAACCGGCCGGGCCACGCAGCGCCCGGCCCCTTATCATGCCTTGGGATCGGTCTTGCGCTGTTCGCGTTCGAGACGCAATTCCATCAGGTCGTTGGCCGTGCCAAAGCCAACGGGCTGGTCCGGACGCGGCGCAGCAGTGACCGGAACAGGTGGCAGATCGCTCAGCGTGAGATGCGGAGGATCGGAAAGATCCACGTCCAGCGCCGGATTCGGTGCATCCAGGCCTGCGCTGGGCGACAAGGTGGTATTGCGGGGCAATCCTGCCGATGGCGCATGCTGGCCAAAATCAGATTCGAGGCTGGCGGCGAGCGAATCCATAGGCAGGCCGACGGCAGGAACCGGGGATTGGCCGGCGGCAGGCACGGACGCCACACGGTCCAACTGCGATCCAAGCGGCGTGGTGCGCAAACGCGGAGGCGATGCTCCGCGCGCACTTGCCGGGGCGGTCTGGGCGATGGCCAGCAGCAGCAGCAGATCGTCAAACGCAGCCAGATCAAACGGGGCCACTACGGCACTGCCATCACGCCGGAAAAGAAACTTCTCGAGCAACTGCACCACGGACGACGAAGTCCACTCGGCCTCGATGGCGGCCAGTGCATCGGGGTAGTCCTCCAGGGTTCTGCCCTTGTGGCTGAACGCTGAAAACGCGGGAACCTGCACATTGAAATGGCGACTGAACTGTTCGCGCAAGCGGGAAAAATCATCCGATCGGCCCAGCTTGTGGTACAGCCACAAGAGCTCCTGGTAGGCCGAAGGCGAGGTTTCCTGATGGTCGGCGATGTAACGCTTCATCACCTCCACGGCCTGCTCGTGCTCCCCCACGGAGACAAAAAATTCAGCCTGTTGCTGGATGTCAAAAAGCTCCTCGGGGTTGACGATTTGCGGGGAACTCTCGCGGAGAAAACCAGCCGCTGCGACCGGTGCCGGCGTCTGTGCACGCTCTGGCGTGGCGGGTGCGGGTGTCTCGCTGGAACTGACGGGCTCCATTTCCGAAGGCAGGACATAGGTATCTTCGCCCAACGGGGAAGATTCTTCGGGCGCCCAGGTGCCATGGGGGTGCGACCTCAGGCCATGGGGGTCGTACGCACCGGCATCGCTGTACTTGGCGCTCAATGCCACAGAATCGCGCCAAGCCTGCATGGCCAGCTGGGCATCGCGGCGCGCCCGGGTCCAGACCCAGGCCAGCAGGACCGAAACCAGCGCCAGCAAGGCCAGCAACACATAAACAACCCCTGCAGGAAAGCGCTGGCTCTCGATCAATGCCAGCCGCTGCTGCAACTCAACCACCGAAATGCGCTCGGCGGTTGATTTGGCACGCAAGGCAGCCATTTCGGCCTCCAGCGCGCGGACACGTTCGTCGTCTCGCTGCACTGTTTCCAGGGGCGTGTTCAGCGCCTTCCAGGCCGCCGCTGCTTCTTGCCGTTGCGATGCCGAAGACTGGGCTGACACGGCCCCCATGTCGGCCGAAGGCCGCAGGGCAACCGATGGTTCGGCCAAAGCATCCAACGGCTCCATGACCAAGCGTGAGCGCTCCGGCACGGGCGGCGGCGCGACAGCCTTGGCAGTGCGCGCTTCGTTTTCAGTTGCTTTGGGCGCAACCACCCGGGGGGGGCGCGGTGGCGCAATGCGGGCTGCTGGCCTGGCGACCGGGGGTTTGAGAGGTGCAGCAGCCGCAGCCTCACCCTGTTCTCTGGGTTCGACCGGCGCTTGCGCACGGCGGCGCGCGGCAGGTGACGACACGGTGCGGTCTGCGCCTGCGCCGGAATCACGGGCTACGGCTGGGGGAGCCGACGCCAACTGGTCAATGTTCACGACGCGACCCGGCACATGCGCCATGGGCAGATCGGCCAGAAAAGTGTAAGTACGAGTGACATTGCCCGAGCAACCCGCCGACACCGTCACCGTGACGACAGGCTCGTTCACCGAACCCGCCACCTGCACACGCACCGCTGACGAGTCCACCAGGTGAGTTATCCGGATTTTGTTCTCGGCGACAGCGGAGTCACCAAATGCCACGTCGGCCGTGATGCAGGACGAAGCCAGATCCGCACCGGCATCGGGCTGCACACCGAAAGCGAGATCCACCGGAGCACCGAGGATGACAGATCCCCGGCTTTGCCCCAGTGAGATGGCAGTTGCACCGCTGGCAACCAACCAACACCCGAGTCCGAAAATGAATTTACGTAATTTCACAAACGTTTCTTTTTTTGGCATGGTTATTTTTGCACACAAGTGCCCTGAAACGCCACCGCCATAATGCCGCCATGAAAAATCAGTTTTCCACCATAGGCATCGTAGGTGCCGGCGCCATGGGCCGAGGCATAGCACAGATAGCAGCCCAGGCCGGCAGCCGGGTTCTCTTGCTGGACATGCAGCCGGATGCCGCAGAGTCGGCCCGCCAAAGCATTCAGGCCCAATGGCAACGCCTGCTGGAAAAAGGGCGCATTTCCAGTGAGCAGATGACCCACTGGGCCAGTCAACTGCAGCCCGCAGCCGCCGTGGCCGATCTGGCTTCCTGCGACCTGGTGATCGAAGCCATCGTGGAGCGGCTGGATGCCAAGCAGGCACTGTTCAAACAACTGGAAGCCGTGGTGGGGCCGCAGGCCGTGCTGGCCACCAATACATCGTCGCTGGCAGTCACCGCCATCGGCGCAGCCTTGCAACGGCCCGAGCGGCTGGCAGGTTTTCACTTCTTCAACCCCGTGCCCTTGATGAAGGTGGTGGAGGTGATCGGCGGGCTCAAGACGGCCCCCGCGGTGTGCGAGGCGCTGGCCCAATACGCACGCCAGATGGGACACACCCCGGTGCAGGCGCAGGACACCCCGGGCTTCATCGTCAACCACGCCGGACGTGGCTTCGGCACCGAGGCCTTGCGCATCGTCAGCGAAGGCGTGGCCGATTTCGCCACCATCGACCGCATCCTGCGCGACCAGGCGGGTTTCAAGCTGGGGCCCTTCGAGCTCCTGGACCTGACAGCGCTGGATGTGTCCCACCCGGTGATGGAATCCATCTACCACCAGTATTACGAGGAACCGCGGTTTCGCCCCAGCGTCATCACAGCGCAGCGTCTGGCGGGCGGAATGCTCGGCAAGAAAGTGGGCGAAGGGTTTTATCGCTACGAAAACGGCGTGGCGCAGATTCCCACCGAACCAGCTGCGCCCGAAGTGAGCAGCATTCCGCCGGTCTGGGTGTCGCCGCGCGCCGCCCGGCGCGCCGAGCTTTACCAGCTGCTCAAGGACCTGGGCGCCTCCATCGAAACGGGCACCTCGCCCTCACAAACAGCCATCTCGCTGGTGGCTCCGCTGGGTTTCGACATCACCACCGTAGCCGTGGTGGAACGCCTGGATCCCGCCCGCACCATCGGCATCGACATGCTGATCGACGACGCAGCAACGCGGCGGCGGGTGCTCGCCACCAATCCGGCCACGCGCGTGGACATTCGCGATGCAGCCCACGCCCTCTTCGCCCGCGACGGCAAGGCCGTCAGCGTGATCCGCGACAGTGGTGGCTTCGTCACCCAGCGCGTGGTGGCCACCATCGTCAACATTGCCAGCGACATCTGTCAGCAGCAAATCTGCAGCCCGCGTGACCTGGAAACCGCTGTCACGCTGGGACTCGGCTACCCCCTCGGGCCGCTGGCCATGGGCGACCGCTGGGGCCCCACCAACATCCTTGAAGTGCTGTTCAACATGCAGACGGTGTATGGCGACCCACGGTATCGCCCCAGCCCCTGGTTGCGCCGGCGAGGGGCCATCGGCCTGAGCCTGGCACACGTTGAAGAGCATTAACCCCTGTCTGCACCACCCCATGCCCGCACAACTTCAAGCCGCCCGCGAGGGCCAGACCCTGGTTCTGACACTCCGCAACCCGGAGCTGCGCAACGCCATCGACCCGGTCATGTATGCCGCGGGCATCGAGGCACTCAACGTCGCAGAAAGCAGCACCGAAGTGCGCAGCGTCGTCATCACAGGAGCGGACGGCATGTTCTGCTCGGGTGGCAACCTGCTGCACCTGCAAGCCACCCGGCAGGCCGACCCGCAGGTGCAGGCGCAAGGCATCGAAGGCCTGCACAGCTGGATCGAAACCATTCGCGCCTTTCCCAAGCCCGTCATCGCAGCGGTCGAAGGCGCAGCGGCAGGTGCCGGCTTCTCGCTGGCACTGGCGTGCGACCTGGTGGTGGCAGCCCGCAATGCGGTGTTCGTGATGGCCTACAGCAACGTAGCCCTCTCGCCCGATGGAGGCGCCAGCTGGAGCCTGGCGCAGGCACTGCCGCGCCAGCTGGCCACCGAAATCCTCATGTGCGGCGACCGCATTGCGGCAGAACGCCTGCACGCCCTGGGCGTCGTCAACCGCGTGGCCGAGCCGGGCAGCGCCCTGGCGACGGCGCTGGCGCTGGCCGATCAGCTCAACGCACGGGCGCCCAACGTACTGTCCAGCATCAAGGAACTGGTAGCCGAAGCGCCCCACAAAACGCTCTCCACGCACCTGGCCAGCGAACGCGACCACTTTGTGAAGAACCTGCACCATGCCAACGCGGGTGCCGGTATCGCGGCATTTCTGGAAAAACGCACGCCGAGATACGAATAGCCGCCCGCCCCCTCACCCATCCACGCACCCCCGGCGCCCCACAAGGCTTCGGGGGTTTTGCTTTCTGCAAAGGCCGCAGACACGCAGGCGACACCCCTGACGTCAGGCGTCCGTCCCTCACGCGACAATGATCCGGTTTCCAGTCACACACAAGACAGGCCATGGACGACCCGATTCTTACCATTGATGAACGTGAAGCGATCAACTCCGGTCGCTGGTTTTCTTCTCTTTCACCTTCCCTGCGCCACGACATCCTCCGATGTGCATACGTCAAACGCTTCAAGGACGGCGGCCTCATCGCCGCCCGGGGCGACCCGCCCGAGGAGTGGATTGCCTGCGCGCGCGGTGCCGTGCGGGTGAGCTCCACCTCCATCTCGGGCAAGCAGATCACGCTGACCTATGTGGAGCCAGGCATCTGGTTTGGCGATGTGGCGATCTTCGACGGGGATCGGCGCACGCACGACGCCTATGCGCACGGCGACACCACGATCCTGTGCGTGGCCAAGGCCGACTTCAAGAAAATTCTTGCGGCGCACACCGAGTTCTCCGAAGCCATGCTGCGCCTGCATGCGCGGCGCATCCGGCAACTGTACGGCCTGGTGGAAGACCTCAACACCCTGCCCCTTCGGGCGCGGCTGGCCAAGCAACTGGTGCACCTGGTGCGCAGCTACGGCATTCCCAGCCTGTCCGATGGCAGCGAGATGCGCATCGGACTGCAGCTGGCGCAGGAAGAACTGGCGCAACTGCTGGGCGCATCGCGCCAGCGGGTGAACCAGGAACTCAAGGCCATGGAACGCGAGGACGCGATCCGCATCGAGCCGGGGGGTCTGGTGGTGCGCGATCGCGCTGCACTCATGCGCATTGCCGAAACCGACAACTGAAGCACAACCAACGCCTCGCCATCCATGAGCAACTTTGACCACTTCGTTGGCACCCGGCCCGTCTCCGACCAGCACGCGTTCGACATCGCCACGCTGAGCGCCTGGCTCGCGCAGAACATGGAAGGCTTTGCCGGCCCCCTGACCGTGGAGATGTTCAAGGGCGGGCAGTCCAACCCTACCTACAAGCTCAACACGCCCACCGCCAGCTATGTGATGCGGGCCAAGCCCGGCCCCGTGGCCAAGCTGCTGCCCTCGGCCCATGCCATCGAGCGTGAGTTTGCGGTGATGCGCGGCCTGCATGGCACCGACGTGCCCGTTCCGCGCATGCATGTGCTGTGCGAAGACGAGTCGGTGATTGGCCGCGCCTTTTATGTGATGGAGTGCATGCAGGGCCGTGTGCTGTGGGACCAGTCCCTGCCCGGCATGTCGCAAGCCGAACGCGGCGCCATCTACAACGAGATGAACCGCGTGATCGCGGCGCTGCACACCGTGCAGTTTGCCGACCGGGGCCTGGCCGGCTACGGCAAGCCCGGCAATTACTTCGACCGCCAGATCGGCCGCTGGAGCAAGCAGTACGTGGCCTCCATCACGCAGCCCATTGCCGAAATGGACAAGCTCATGGAATGGCTGCCCGCAAACATGCCCGCCAGCGCGCGGGATGAAAGCAAGGTTTCCATCGTGCATGGCGACTACCGCCTGGACAACCTGATGTTCCACCCCACCGAGCCGCGCGTGATCACCGTGCTGGACTGGGAACTGTCCACGCTGGGCCACCCGCTGGCCGACTTCAGCTACCACTGCATGAGCTGGCACATTCCGGCGGCAATGGGCCGCGGCATTGCGGGGCAAGACCTTGCCGCCCTCGGCATTCCCAGCGAAGACAGCTACATCCGCCGGTACTGCGAGCGCACCGGAATCACCACGCCCGAGGCGCTGCGTGCCGACTGGAACTTCTACATGGCCTACAACATGTTCCGCATCGCGGCCATCCTGCAAGGAATTGCCAAGCGCGTGGAGGCGGGCACCGCCTCCAGCGCACAGGCCAAGGCCTCGGGCGACACGGCGCGGCCGATGGCCGAGCTGGCCTGGTCGTTCGCGCAGCGGGGCTGAGGACGCAACACGGGCACAGGCGCCATCACCCCACGATCACCAAAGGAGAAGAACCCCATGGACTTTGACTACTCGCCCAAAACCAAGGAACTGCAGGCCAGGCTGCTCCAGTTCATGGACGACCACATCTACCCGGCTGAAGCCGCCTACGCCGCCGAGCTGGCCGCCAACACGGCCGCCGGCAAGCGCTGGAGCGCGCTCCAGACCATCGAGAACCTCAAGCCCAAGGCCCAGGCCGCCGGTTTGTGGAACCTGTTCCTTCCCGTGGACAGCGCGGCGGCGTCGGGCTATGACGGTGCCGGCCTGACCAACCAGGAATATGCCCCCCTGGCCGAAATCATGGGCCGCGTGCAATGGGCCAGCGAGGTGTTCAACTGCTCGGCGCCCGACACCGGCAACATGGAAACCATCGCGCGCTATGGTGACGAAGCCAACAAGGCCCGCTGGCTCAAGCCGCTGCTCGAAGGCAAGATCCGCTCGGCCTTCGCCATGACGGAACCCGAGGTGGCATCCAGCGACGCCACCAACGTCCAGACCCGCATCGAGCGCCAGGGCGACGAATACGTCATCAACGGCCGCAAGTGGTGGATCTCGGGTGCCGCTGATCCGCGCTGCGCCGTGTTCGTGACCATGGGCAAGACCGACCCCGAAGCCCCCAAGCATTCGCAGCAAAGCATGGTGCTGGTGCCCGCCGATACCCAGGGCATCACCATCATCCGCCCGCTCAACGTGTTCGGCTACGACGATGCGCCGCACGGCCATGTCGAGATGACGTTCGACAACGTGCGCGTGCCGGTCAGCAACATCCTGCTGGGCGAAGGCCGGGGCTTCGAGATCGCCCAGGGGCGCCTGGGCCCCGGGCGCATCCACCACTGCATGCGCCTGATCGGCCTGGCCGAACGCGCGCTGGAGCTGATGTGCAAGCGCGCCAGCTCCCGCACCGCCTTTGGCAAGACCGTGGCCCAGCAGACCGTGACGCAGGAGCGCATTGCCGAAGCCCGCTGCAAGATCGACATGGCGCGCCTGCTCACGCTCAAGGCCGCCTGGCTGATGGACACCGCCGGCAACAAGGTCGCACGCACCGAGATCGCCATGATCAAGGTGGTGGCGCCCAGCATGGCCTGCCAGGTGATCGACTGGGCCATGCAGGTGCACGGCGGCGGCGGCATGTGCGACGACTTCCCGCTGGCCTACGCCTACGCCGGTGCGCGCACGCTGCGCTTTGCCGACGGCCCCGACGAAGTGCACCGCAATGCCATCGCGAAATGGGAGCTGGGCAAGTACGCAGCGCCCCGGCACGAGGCGCCCCCCCCGGTCACGCGCGGCTGTTGAGCGCCAGCGCAAGCACGCACCGAACGGCTACGATGGGGGCACTGTGCCCCTTTTCTTCACCACCCCGCCCCTGCGCCGCCGCTCCGTGCTGTGTGGCCTGGGCGCCCTGCTGGCGGCTGCGGCATGGCCCGAGGCCCAGGCGGCGCCAGCCGGCCAGCCCGCGGATGAGAACCCTGCAAAAAGCGCCTGGCCTGCTGCGCGCGCCACCCCGCAGGCACGCCAGCTGGTGCGCTGGATCGAAGGCACGGGCGACAACCAGGGCCTGCCGTTTGCCGTGGTGGACAAGCTGGCTGCCCGCATCCACATCTTTTCGGCGCAGGCACTATGGCTGGGCACGGCCCCCGTGCTGCTGGGCGCGGCGCGCGGCGACCATTCGGTGCCCGGCATCGGCCAGCGCCCGCTGGCCCAGATCCGGCCCGAGGAGCGCACCACCCCCGCCGGCCGTTTTGTGACCGAGCCCGGCCGCAACCTGCGCGGCGAAGACATTGTCTGGATTGACTACGACGCCGCCGTTTCGCTGCACCGCGTGCGCAGCGTCAGCGCCGCCGAGCGGCGCCGGCAGCGCCTGGCCAGCCCTGGCGTGCAGGACAAGCGCATCAGCTACGGCTGCATCAACGCGCCCGAGGTGTTCTACGACCAGTGGATTGCGCCCTTGTTTGGCCGCAGCAGCGGCGTGGCTTATGTGCTGCCCGACACGGAATCACTTGCCTCCATCTTCGTCGCGGCCAGCGCATACCCATAAAGCGCTCGCCGCATGATTTCTTCACATTCTGAGTGCTGCCGCATGGGTCAGCCTTGCCGGATCCGCAGCCAAAGATTTCAAGGCTCAGCAGACCCCTATGGCGCAGGAACCAGCCGCAGGTCGTGCCGCATCTGCGCGGGCTCGCGCTGCAAGTGGCGGTAGCCCGCCTGCACCCAGGTGGCGCGCATGTCGCGGTAGCGCGGCGAGAACACCAGCCCGCTCTGGCCCGTCTGGTAGATGAACCGGGACTGCTCCAGATCGGCCAGGTCATACACCACCCGCAGCGAAGCCGCATGGCGATTCACAAAGGGGCCTTTGGCGTCGCCCGCGTTGTACTGGCCCACGTTCACCGTGTAGGCATCGCCGGGCGAAGGCACGCTCACATCAAAGTACGGCGCCAGCAGGGCCACGTTACCCAAAGGCCTGTGGCTGCTGAGCGCGGGGTGGGCGTCGCCCCAGCGCCACCGGGCCGGGTCGGCACCGTAGGCGGCCTGCAGGCGATCGAGCGCGCGCGCCAGCGCGGCGGCCGACTGGTCGGCACACGACAGGGGCTGGCACCACCAGGCATCGTTGCGCTCCAGAATGCCCTCCAGGGCCGCGCGGTAGTCACGTTTGCCGTAGGTGGCTTTGAAACGGTCGTCGCCCACACGGGGGGCTACCAAACCCCGTGCCAGTTCATCCGCCCAGGCCGCAAACACCAGCGGCGCAGCCCGGTTGGCGTCCATCACCCCGTCAAAATCACGCAGCAGGGCCTGCACGGCGGGCGCCAGCGGGTGCTGCGGCGCGGCCTTGCGCAGATGGGGCAGCAGCCGCTGCGCGGCCAGCGACAAGGCATCCGCCTGCATCGCCTGCATGCTGGCCGCATCATGCCGGGGGGTGGCCGCTATCAGCTGGGCGATGCGGTCATGGCGGTAGGGCAAGACCCAGTCCTGCGTGAGGTAGTGCGGATAGCCGGGCGCGGTGACGCGCTGGTTGGCGGTGGCCACCCAGCCGCTGCCGCCGTCATCCTCGGGTGTCTGGGCAGAAGGCAGCCAGCCTTGCCAGTCGTAGCGCGCATCCCAGCCGGGCGACGGTGCGATGCCGCGAATATCGTTGTCGGCATGGCGCACAGGCACCTTGCCCATGGCCTTGAAGCGGATGTTCCCCTGCACATCGGCGGCCACCACGCTCTGCATGGGCGAGTGGTAGGGCTCCAGCGCCTGGAAAAGCGCATCCACCGACTGCGCCTGGTTGCTCTGCAGGCCGGCAAGCACCGTCTGGTTGTCGGCATCGAGCGCGCTCCAGCGCAGCGCGAGCACGTATTTGCGCAAATCCAGCACCTCGGCATGCGACTTTTGTACATCGCTCAGCACCGGGCCATGGCGGGTGGCGCGCAGCGGCAGCACGACATCCGCTTGCCCCTTGACGCGAATGGTTTCCGTGCGCAGCGTAAAAGGCAACCAGCCATCGGGCGTGCGGTATTGGGTGGGGTCGGCGGGGTTGATCTGCTCCAGGTACAAGTCCTGCACATCGGGGCCGGTGTTGGTGAACCCCCAGGCCACGCCGCCGGTGCGGCCCAGCACCACAAAGGGCAGCCCCGGCAAGGTGGCGCCGACAGCATCTATCGCACCGATGGGGGTGCCGTCGGCAGCCGCCCCCGCAGGTGCCTGCAGCCGCGCGAAATACCAGATGGCCGGCGCACTCAGGCCCAGGTGCGGATCGTTGGCCAGCAAGGGTTTGCCGCTGACCGTGCGCGAGCCCGCCAGCACCCAGTTGTTGCTGCCCTTGCCTTCGGAGGTGCCCGCATTGCGCGTGAGGTCCTGTGCCCAGGCCAGCATGCCCTGGCTGATCTCGTGCGAAAACACGCCCCCCGCGGCCTCTCGCGGCCCGGTGCTCGTCGCCACGGGCGTTTCACCCCCGCTGCCTGCGGGCGCAGAAGGCGCCTGCGCCTCACGGTAGATGCCCAGTTGCCGGTACAGCGACGCCAGATCGGCGGATGCGGCGGGTGGTTCGCCCGGATAGGGCGGCATCAGCTGCCACAGGCGCCCGGTGTCCAGCGTTCTGGCCACGGACAGGCGGGCAAACTCGTTGCCCCAGTTGCCGCCCAGGTCCAGCGCCATCATCAGCGCCCAGGCCACGCTGTCCTCGGGCTCCCAGACTGCGCCGGTGGTACCGCCGGGCTTCACCCCCAGCACATGGAACTCGGGCGGCAATGCCTGCGGCAGGTTTTGGTGGAACGCATGAATGCCCTGGCTGTAGGCCTGCAACGCCTCGCGGGCGTGGGCGGGCAGCCCGGCATATTGCTTGCGTGCATGGCCCATGATGTCGAGCACGCGCATGAGCCTGTCGGTGTCCAGGGTGGCGGGCCCGAAGACTTCGGAAAGCTCGCCGTGCATGACCCGGCGGTTGAACTCCAGTTGCCAGGTGCGCTCCTGCGCATGCACGTAGCCCATGGCAAACCACGCATCCTGCGCAGACTGCGCGCGGATGTGCGTGACATCGGCAGCGTCGCGCTGCACGCTGACCCCCTCGCGCAACCCGTGCACCACGATGCGCCCGTCCAGCGCCGGAAAAGCACGCTGCACATACAGGGCGACGCCGGCACCCGCCAGCAAGGCCGCCGCCACCCATCCGACGATTGCACGCTGTAACCACACCATGGTGTCTGTCTCCTCGATCGCTCCCACATCGGCGAATTGAAATAAAAGGGCGCAGTTTGTTGTCTTTATGCAAAAAAAGGAGCACGCCCCTTGCGCACCGTCTCACTCCCGCGTAACTTGAACAGCCCTGCCACTCGCAGACATTCCTGCAATTCTTCATGCGCTGGAACAAGCCCAATCTTCGCAGCAGCCTGCACGGCCTTCTGGGCCGCGATGCTCCAGCATCGACGGCCTGGGTGCGCAACCAGGACCTCGAAGATATCCGGTACGCAATGATCCAGTCCCTGGCGGGCCTCAGTGGCGGTGACGTCGCCCGCATGAACATGCGGCTGCGCTACGCAGGCGACATAGAGGCGCTGTGGTACCTGCGCAGCGATTTGCTCGCCGTGCTCACTCCACTGCGGGGCGAGGCACTTGCCCATGCCACGCTGGCCCAATTGACACTGCTGTTCCAGGGGCAGCTTCCCCGCGCGCTGGGCGGAGCATCCAAGCCCACCCACCTTTGATCAGCCCTCGGAACGTGTTCACGTTCTCAGTGCTGGTGCCCCCAGTACAGCAGCGCATCGCGGTCTTCCACCGACAGCGACACCTGGACCCCCACTGGCAACACCACCTTGGTCTGCACATGCCCGAAAGGCAGGTTGGTGAGCACGGGCGCCTTGATCTGGCTGCGCAGCCAATCCACCACCGATTGCAGCTTGAAGCCCTTGTCATGGGGCGCCAGCTTGTAGTTGGTGAACTGGCCCAGCACCACCGCCTTTTGCTGCGCCAGGATGCCCGCATGCAGCAGTTGTGTGAGCATGCGCTCGATGCGGTAGGGGTGCTCGCCCACGTCCTCCACGAACAGGATGCCGCCACGCACCGCAGGCAGGTAGGGCGTGCCCACCAGGCCGGTGAGCACGGCCAGGTTGCCACCCCAGAGGGTGGCGTTTTTCACATACAGGTCCGGCACCGCGGGCTTGCCGTCGGCCGGCGGTTTTTCTCGCGCCATGCGCCAGCCCGCACCCTCGCCGTGGCCCGTGAGCAGGTCGTCGAAGCAGGCCAGCATGATGTCGTCGGGCTCACCCTCGACGCCAAAGTCACTGAGCAGGCTGGGGCCGGCCCAGGTCACGGCACCGGTCTGCGCCAGCACGGCCATCTGGAATGCCGTGAAATCACTCAGGCCCACGAATTTCATGCCAGCGTCGACGGCCTTGGCCACCGCCTTGTAGCGGATGCCCGGCAGGATGCGCGTCAGGCCGTAAGACCCTCGCGTGATGAGCGCCACATCGGCCCCGCTGGCCGCCGCGCGGTGGATGGCGGCCAGGCGCGTGGCGTCGTCGCCGGCAAAGCGGGTGTGCACGGCCTGCGCATCGGGGTCCACTTCCACTTCGTGGCCCAGGGCTTTCAGGCGCGCAATGCCGCGCTTGAAGGCCGCCTTGTCGCGGATGGAGCCGGCGGGCGAGTAGATATAGATGTGCTGGGGGCCATGGTGATGGGCGTGGCCGTCTTCGGTGCTGTGGTGGTGTGAGGAGGACAAGATGGTGTGCGCGGTTGAGATCAATGGTCAAAGTATTGCATGGCCTGCGCGACAAGCTGCCGGGCCGCTTCAGGGCGATCCAGATCAAAAGTCCCCAAAAGTGGCCCCACCACCGCGCGGGCTCCGAATCGCGCAAAGGCACGCAATCCGGCGCGGTGACCTGCATCGGCAAATGGCGCTTCATAAGCGTTGCCCCTGGGCGCTGGGGCTTCGAAGGTGGCGCGCGCAGACATGGCCATGTCCGGCGCACCGGTTTGCGCCAGCAGCACGGCATTGCGCAGGTCCAGCCGAGTAACCCACTCCTGCAGCACCTGCGCGTGCCAATCCGGGCGGTGCACGGCCTCTTTCTTGGGCTTGTCGCTTTTACCAAAACCAATCAGGTCGGGCGCCACCACCCTGTGCCCGGCGGCCAGCAGGGTGGGCACTGCGTGCCGAAACAGGTAGCTCCAGGCCGGGCTCGCGTGCAACAGCAGCCAGGTGCGCGGTGCCTGCGCGGGTCCTTCGTCGAGGTAGTGCATGCGCAGCCCCGCCAGGCTGGGCAGGTCGCTGAGGTAATGCGGCGCCCAGGGGTAATCGGGCAGATGGGCAAAGGCCGCGTCGGGCGTGCGCAAGGCATCGTCGCGCAGCGGATGCTGCGCCAGCGCCTCGGCGCGCTGCTGGGCGCGCCGGCGGCGGAAGAACGCGCTCAGCAGCGCGCCGCACTCGTGCGCCAGCACCCCGCCCTGCACCTGCGTTTGGTGGTTGATGGCGGCATGCCCGAAGAGGTTGAGCACCGACCCCGCAGCGCCGGTCTTGGGGTCTGTGGCCCCAAACACCACGCGCGGCACGCGCGCATGCAGCATGGCGCCGCTGCACATGGCGCAGGGCTCCAGCGTGACGTAGAGCGTGCAGCCATCGAGCCGGTAATTGCCCAGCAGCTGTGCCGCGGCCCGCAGCGCCACGATTTCGGCATGCGCGGTGGGGTCATGCCCCTGCACCGGGGCGTTGCAGCCGGTGGCAATCACCTGGCCATCCTTCACCACGACAGCCCCTACCGGCACCTCGCCCGCCAGTGCCGCGGCCTGCGCCTGGGCCAGTGCCTGGCGCATCCAGTGCTCGTCTTGCTGCAACTGCATTGCTATATAAATAATAGCATATAGCGCTTTATTTATAAGCTCTACAGGCCATTCTCATTCAAATATTACTTGGAATCGTCGGGCATGGGCCGGGCCTGCTGCATGAGCCCTTCCACCTGCTGCTTGACCTGTTGCTGCACCTGCTGGCTTTGTGCGCGCACCGTGCCTGCTGGCGCCGGGGCGGCTGCACTGTCGGGCGCCACCGGCAGCTGCAGCGCAGGCACCGGCGTGCGCGTGGCCGCCAGCTGCTTCTTGGCCAGCACCCCCACAATGGCCAGCGCCACCACCAAGCCCACCAATCCAAAAACAGCACGCATCTCAGACCTCCGGGTTGTGCGCGGACCCGGGCACCATGCCCAGCCGCTCCATCCATTGCGCCAGCGCCCGGGCATCGGCATTGCCTTGCCGATACTGCGCGTACAGGGATGCATGGGATTCATGCCGGTGCTGGTTGAGCTTGAGCTTGCACTGCAGCTCCAGCACTTCGAGCTCGAATGCCACGATGCCCGCCAGCATCTTGCGGGCGAAGTCCTCGCCCAGCGCGCGCCACTGCGCGGCATAGGACGGTTCGTGGTCGCCGATCAGCTGCTTGAGCAGCGCATCCTTGGCGGCGGGCTCCTCGACCAGGGTAGCCTGCACACGGCAGTGCACGGCCAGGTAGTTCCATGTGGGCACCCGGGCCAGATCCGGGTACACCGAGGGCGAAAGATAGGCCTGCGGCCCCATGAAGGTGACCAGGGCCTGGGGCCGTGCCTGCAGGTAGCGCCAGTGCGGGTTGGGCCGGGCGCAATGGCCCAGCAGCACCAGAGCATCACCGCGCTGCTGCACATGCAGCGGCAAATGGGTGACGAAGGGAAACCCTTCGTCGTCATTGGAAATCAGGCTGGCCAGCGGGTGCGCGCGCATCAGTGCGCGGGCATGGGCCGGGTCTTGCGAATGGAACTGGGGTGGCAGGTACATGGGGCCTCACTGTAGTGGCAAAACCCCCGGAAAGCACCGGGGAGCCCCGGCGCGCCCCGTGCACGTCAACCGCGCGTCAGTTCAGCGGCACGCGGCTGCCATCCTTGTAGGTGTAGAGCGTGACGGCAGGCGCGGCCAGTTCACCCTTGGCAATGAAGCTGATGTTGGCCGTCACGCCCTTGTACTGGGTCTTGCTCAGGAAGGGGCCGTACACCACGGGGTCCACCGAGTTGGCGCGCTTCATGGCATCCACCAGCACCATGGCGGCGTCGTAGGCGTAGGGGCTGTAGATCTGGAACTGGCCGGGGAACTTGGCGTCGTAGCGTTTCTTCCAGTCGCTGCCGCCCTGCATCTTGTCCACCGATGCGCCACCGGTGGCGCAGGTCACGTTCTTGACGGAAGGCGACTTGCCGGCCAGCTCGGGCAGCTTGGGCGTGCACAGGGCGTCACCACCAAAATACTTCACATCGCCCAGGCCCAGTTGCTCCATCTGGCGCAGCATGGGGCCCGCTTGCGCATCCAGTCCACCATAGAAGATGCCATCGGGCTTCTTGTTCTTGATGGCCGTGAGAATGGCCATGAAGTCGGTGGCCTTGTCGTTGGTGAACTCCTCGCCCACCACCTTCAGGCCTTTTTGCAGGGCCGTGGCTTTGAACACCGAGGCCACGCCCTGGCCATAGGCCGTGCGGTCGTCGATGATGGCCACGGTCTTGAGCTTGAGGCTGTCTGCCGCAAACAGGGCCAACGCGGCGCCCAGGGCGTTGTCGTTGGCGATGAGGCGGAAGGACGTCTTGTAGCCGGGTTTGGTCAGGTCGGGGTTGGAGGCCGATGCCGTGATGTGCGGCAGGTCGCATTTGTTGTAGACCGACGAGGCGGGAATGGACGTGCCCGACTGCAGATGGCCCACCACGCCGGCCACCTTCTGGTCGCACAGCTTTTGCGCCACGGCGGTGGCCTGGCGCGGATCGCCGGCGTCGTCCTCGGCGGCGATCACGAACTTGATCTTCTTGCCACCAATGACCAGGTTCTGCGTGTTCAGGTCGTCCACGGCCATGCGCACACCGTTTTCAGTGTCCTTGCCGATGTGGGCAATGCCGCCGGAAATCGGGCCGGCATGGCCGATCTTGACGGTTTGCTCCTCTTGGGCCAGCGTGGCGCCGCAGGCGACAGTCAGGGCGGCGGCAGCGGTCCATTGCAGGGAAAAACGCAGGCGGGAAGCAGTCAGCATGGCTCAATCTCCATCAATATAAGAAAGTACGCAACCTTCAAGGGTGCGAAAAACCCCGCATCCTACGCCCGCGCCCGGCCACAGTCAGTCCATTAGCAATAGAGCATGAATTTTTTATGCTTATTACTTTCACTAATAAACAAGGTAGGACTTCCTCCATGCGGGCTGCACCCACGGATGCGCGGAAACACCACGCCCGGCAGCCGGCACTGGGATAATCGCCCCATGTCTTTGCTGCCCCACCAGATCGAGTTGCTCTCCCCTGCCCGCGATGCCGCCATCGGCATCGAGGCCGTCAACCACGGCGCCGATGCCGTGTACATCGGCGGCCCTGCCTTTGGCGCCCGGGCCGGTGCGGGCAACGACATCCGCGATCTGGAGCGCCTGATCGCACACGCCCACCGCTTCAACAGCCGCATCTTCATCACGCTCAACACCATCCTGCGCGACGACGAGCTCGAAGCCGCCCGCCAGATGGCCTGGCAGGTATACAACGCCGGGGCCGATGCGCTCATCATCCAGGACATGGGCCTGCTGGAAATCGACCTGCCGCCCATCCAGCTGCACGCCAGCACCCAGACCGACATCCGCACGCCCGAGAAGGCGCGTTTCCTGCAGGACGCGGGCCTGTCGCAACTGGTGCTGGCACGCGAGCTGACCGTGCAGCAGATCGCCGCGGTGCACCAGGCCCTGGGCCCGGTGGATGCGCCGGGCCGCGCCAACATCGAGTTCTTCATCCACGGCGCGCTGTGCGTGGCCTACAGCGGCCAGTGCAACATCAGCCATGCGCAAACCGGCCGCAGTGCCAACCGGGGCGACTGCAGCCAGGCCTGCCGCCTGCCCTACCAGGTGACCGACGCCCAGGGCCGCTTCATCGCGCACGACAAGCACGTGCTGAGCATGAAGGACAACAACCAGAGCGACAACCTGCGCGCGCTGATCGACGCGGGCGTGCGCAGCTTCAAGATCGAAGGGCGCTACAAGGACATGGGCTATGTGAAGAACATCACAGCCCACTACCGCACGCTCATCGACGAGATCCTGGAGGAGCGCGAGGCCTCGGGCCATCCGCTGGCGCGCTCGTCCAGCGGACGCACCCGCTTCACCTTCACGCCCGACCCGCTGCAGAACTTCAACCGCGAGTTCACCGACTACTTCGTGACCGGCCGCAAGGACGACATCGGCGCCTTCGACAGCCCCAAGAACCCCGGCCAGGCGATTGGCTGGGTGACCAAGCTCGGCCCCGACTTTGTCGAGCTGGAGGTGAGCGACCCCGCCACCGTGCTGCACAACGGCGACGGCCTGTGCTACTACGACCTGCACAAGGAACTGATCGGCATGGCCATCAACCGGGCCGAGCCGGTGTCGGCCCGCAGCGTCGGCCAGTGGCGCGTGTACCCCAAGGACCCGATGGAGGGCTTCAAGGATCTGCGCAAGGGCACCGAAGTCAACCGCAACCGCGACATGGACTGGGTGCGCACGCTGGAGAAAAAGTCCAGCGACCGGCGCATCGGCCTGTGGGTGCAACTGGCCGAAGCACCCGATGGCTTGGCCCTCACGCTGACCGACGAAGACGGCTACACCGGCAGCGCGCGCGTGGCACACGCACACCAGAGCGCCACCGATACCGCCAAGGCCGAGGCATCGCTGCGCGAGCAGATCGGTCGGTTTGGCGCCAGCATTTTTGCGGTGAACGACATTGCGCTGCAGCTCTCGCAGCCCTGGTTCGTACCCGCCTCGGCGCTCAACTCCTTGCGCCGCGAAGCACTGGAACAGCTGGAAGCAGCGCGCGCCAAGGGTTTTGTGCGCCTGCCGCGCGCCACACCGGTCGAGCCGCCAGCGCCCTACCCCGACGACACGCTGAGCTTTCTGGGTAACGTGTTCAACCACAAGGCGCACGACTTCTATGTACGCCATGGCGTGAGGGTGATCGACGCGGCCTACGAGGCACATGAAGAAGAAGGCGAAGTCAGCCTCATGATCACCAAGCACTGCGTGCGCTTCTCGATGAGCCTGTGCCCCAAGCAGGCCAAGGGCGTCACGGGCGTGCAGGGCACCATCAAGGCCGAACCCTTGATATTGATCAATGGCAAGGAGAAACTGACCTTGCGCTTTGACTGCAAGCCCTGTGAAATGCATGTGGTAGGCCGCATGAAACGCCATGTGCTGCAGCAGACGAGCGAGTCTCCCGTCAAGTTTTACACCACCCGCCCCCAGCGCACCGCCTGACATTGCGGAAGGCTGGACACAAGGATGCACAGCCCCGTGACCCAGCGATTTCCAATCACGGCAGCCACCCCCATCGCCCCTGGCCAGGGCGTGGCCTCATGAGTGCGCCCGTCTGGGCCTGGCTGCAATTCATTGCCTGTGCGGCACTCATCGGAACTGCGGGTTTCCAGCTCTCTCGCTACGGCGACGCCATTGCGCAGCACACGGGACTGTCCGGGAGCTGGATCGGGCTGACGCTGGTGGCCAGCGTCACCTCATTGCCCGAACTGGCCACAGGCATCACCAGCGTGACCCTGGCCCAGGCGCCCAACCTGGCGGTGGGCAATGCGCTGGGCAGTTGCGTGCTGAACCTCGCTTTTCTGGTGCTGATCGACCTCATCTACCGCCGCGAGGCGGTCTGGAGCCGGGCGAGCAAAGGCCATGTGCTGGCTGCCGCCTTTGGCGTGGTGCTGCTGGGATTTTTGCTGACAGGCCTGCTCATTGGTCAACTCCGTCCCCCATCCGTTTCCTCGGGCACCACCCAGGTATCGGTATGGAGCGTTGGGCTGATGACACCCATCATGCTGATGCTGTACCTGATCGCCATGCGAACCCTGTTTGCCTACGAGCGCTCGCACCCCGACACATCCGCCGCAGCAGATGCCCCTCCCTCACTGCCGCTGCGCCACACCCTGGTGCGCTTCACCCTGGCCGCATCGGTGGTGGTGGGCGCCGGCCTGTGGCTGCCCTTCGCCGCCGTGGAGCTGGCCAACACCATGGGCTGGAATCGCAGTTTCGTGGGCAGCCTGTTCGTGGCCATGGCCACCACGCTGCCGGAACTGGCGGTCACGCTGTCGGCACTGCGGTTGGGCGCTCTGGACATGGCCATTGGGAACCTGCTGGGCAGCAACCTGTTCAACGTGACCATTGTTGCCGTGGATGACTTTTTCTACCGCCCTGGCGTGCTGCTGTCAGATGTCTCGCTGGTCCATGCAGTTACCGCCAGTTCAGCCATTGTGATGACCGGGCTTGCACTGGTGGGGCTGTTCTTTCGCCCGCGTGGCCGGGTGTTGCGCGCCGTGGGCGCTGTCAGCCTCGGCTTGGCGGCCGTCTATCTTCTCAACACCTACGTGGTCTTCCTTCATGGCGCCTGAAACCACGCTCCCGTCCGGCATTCCGCCGCCAGCCAATGCCCACCTGCGTGATGCCCAGGAGCTCGCCCAGGTGTACCGCGTCAATCCCCATACCGGCCTGCACGATGACGAGGCCACGCAGCGCGCCATGCAGCACGGTGCCAACGAATTGCAGAACCACGCGCAGCGCAGCCCGCTGGCGCTGCTGGCCGACCAGTTCAAGGACTTCATGGTGCTGGTGCTGCTGGCCGCGGCAGCGGTCTCCGGCGTGATCGGGGACCTGACCGACACGCTGGTCATCCTGGTCATCGTGGTGCTCAACGCCATCATCGGCTTCGTGCAGGCCTGGCGCGCCGACCAGGCCATGGCGGCACTGCGCCAGCTGGCCGCGGCGCACGCCACCGTGCTGCGCGGCGGCGAAATCCAGGTGGTGCCCGCCACGGTGCTGGTACCCGGCGACATCGTGCTGCTGGAAGCGGGCAACCAGATACCGGCCGACCTGCGCCTGATCGAGATCGCGCAGCTGCAGGTGGACGAATCGGCCCTCACCGGCGAATCGGTCACCGTGGCCAAGCAGACCGAGGCATTGGCCGCGCAGGACGCAGGCGCCCTGGGCGACCGCACCAACATGGCCTTCAAGGGCACCACCGCCACCCACGGCCGGGCGCGCGGGCTGGTGGTGGCCACCGGCATGCACACCGAGCTGGGCAAGGTCGCCACGCTGCTCGACACCGACGATCGCAGCACCCCGCTGCAGCTGCGCCTGGCCGCATTTGGAAAGCGGCTGGCCATTGGCGTGCTGGGCATCTGCCTCGTGATCTTCGTGGTGGGGGTGCTGCGCGGCGAGGCCCCGCTGCTCATGGCCCTCACCGCGATCAGCCTGGCCGTGGCCGCCATCCCCGAGGCCATGCCTGCCGTGGTCACGGTGCTGCTGGCGCTGGGCGCGCGCCGCATGGTGGCCGTCAATGCACTGGTGCGGCGCCTGCCCTCGGTCGAGACCCTGGGATCGGTCACCACCATCTGCTCGGACAAGACCGGCACGCTCACGCAAAACCGCATGCACGCCGAACTGCTGGTGGCCCACGGCACGCGCTGGGTGCCCGGCGACCCCCTGCCCGGCCCGGCCCACGCCGAGGCCCTGCGCGCTGCCGCCCTGTGCAACGACGCCACGCGCCAGGCCACGGGTGACGACCACCTCGCCGACGCCCACTGGCAAGGCGACCCCACCGAGACCGCGCTGGTGCTGGCCGCGCACGCGGGCGGGCTGGACAAGGCCCGGCTCGACACCGCCTGGCCGCGCGTGCAGGAGCAGCCCTTCGACTCCGACCGCAAGCGCATGACGACGTTTCATCGGGACGCCCAGGGCTTCGTGGCTTACACCAAGGGCGCCCCCGAATCCGTGCTGCCCCGCTGCGCCACCCACTGGACGCCCGACGGCACCGCCGCGCTGCACAGCGACACGGTGCTGGCCACCGCCAGCCAGCTGGCCGCCCAGGGCCTGCGCGTGCTGGCCCTGGCGCGCCGCCGCCATGCGCGCCTGCCGGACACCAACGACATCGACGCCGTGGAAAGCCAGCTGGAGCTGCTGGGCCTGATCGCCCTCATCGACCCACCACGCCCCGAGGCGCAGGCCGCCGTGCGCGACTGCATCAGCGCAGGCATCACGCCCGTCATGATCACGGGCGACCACCCCGCCACCGCACGCGCCATTGCGCACCGGCTGGGCATCGTGCCAAGCGCCGACGCGCCCGTGCTCACCGGCGCCGACCTGGCCCAGCTGGACGACGCGGCCCTGCGCGCCAGGGTCGAGCAGGTGCATGTGTATGCCCGCGTGGACCCGGCGCAGAAGATCCGCATTGTCGAGGCGCTGCAGGCCCAGGGCCATTTCGTGGCCATGACGGGCGACGGCGTGAACGATGCCCCGGCGCTCAAGCGCGCCGATATCGGCGTGTCCATGGGCAAGGGCGGCACCGACGTGGCGCGCGAGGCCAGCAGCCTGGTGCTGCTGGACGACAACTTCGCCACCATCGTGGCGGCGGTGAAGGAAGGCCGGCGCATCTACGACAACATCCGCAAGTTCGTGCGCTACGCCATGACCGGCAACTCGGGCGAGATCTGGACCATCTTTCTCGCGCCCCTGCTGCTGCTGCCCATTCCACTGCTGCCCATCCACATCCTGTGGGTCAACCTGGTGACCGACGGCCTGCCCGGCCTGGCCCTGGCGGCCGAGCCCGCCGAGCGCGGCATCATGCAGCGCCCGCCCCGCCCGCCGAATGAGAGCCTGTTCGCCCAGGGCATGTGGCAGCACATCCTGGGCATGGGCCTGCTGATCGCCGGCCTGTGCCTGGCCGTGCAGGCCTGGGCCCTGCACACCGGCCATGCGCACTGGCAGACCATGGTGTTCACCGTGCTCACCCTCGCGCAGATGGCCCATGTGATGGCCATCCGTTCCGAAAGCGAACCCCTGTGGCGCCTGGGCCTGGCCAGCAACCGGCCCCTGCTCTACGCCGTGCTGCTCACGTTCCTGCTGCAGATGGCCACCATCTACGTGCCGTTTCTCAACCCCATCTTCAAGACCGAGCCCCTGAGCCTGGGCGAACTGGGCATTTGCCTGGCAGCGGCCCTGGTGGTGTATGGCGTGGTCGAGCTGGAAAAGGCCTGGCGGCGCCAGCGCAAGGCCGGCGGCAGCGCCATGGACGACCCCACCCCGTAGCCCCATAGTCCCATAAGCACATCGCGCACGATTCGATGGGCCCCGGCAGCGGCCAGTGCAAGAATGCGCGCTGGCGCCGCGACTTTGCGGGTCATCGACAACACTCAACGACAGAGAGACCGCCCCATGCACATCGAAACCCTGGCCGTCCACGCCGGCTACCAGCCCGACTCCACCACCAAGTCTGCCGCCGTGCCGCTGTACCAGACCGTGGCCTATGCATTCGACAGCGCCCAGCATGGCGCCGACCTGTTCGACCTGAAGGTGCCGGGCAACATCTATACACGCATCATGAACCCCACCACCGACGTGCTGGAGCAGCGCGTGGCAGCCCTCGAAGGCGGCGTGGCGGCGCTGGCCTTGGCCTCGGGCATGGCGGCCATCACGGCGGCCATCCAGACCATTGCCGAGGCCGGCGACAACATCGTCTCGGCCAGCACGCTGTATGGCGGCACCTACAACCTGTTTGCCCACACCTTTCCGCAGCAAGGCATCGAGGTGCGCTTCGCCGACCCGCGCGACCCGGCCAGTTTTGCCCAGCTGATCGACGCACGCACCAAGGCGGTGTTCTGTGAATCCATCGGCAACCCGCTGGGCAACGTGACCGACATCGCCGCACTCGCCAAGGTGGCGCACGACCATGGCGTGCCGCTGATCGTGGACAACACCGTGCCCAGCCCCTACCTGTGCCGCCCCATCGAGCACGGCGCCGACATCGTGGTGCACGCCCTCACCAAGTACATGAACGGCCACGGCAACAGCATCGGCGGCATCATCGTGGACAGCGGCAAGTTCCCCTGGGCCCAGCACAAGGCCCGCTTCAAGCGCCTGAACGAGCCCGACGTGAGCTACCACGGTGTGGTCTACACCGAGGCGCTGGGCGCCGCCGCCTTCATCGGCCGCGCGCGCGTGGTGCCGCTGCGCAACATGGGCGCAGCGCTCTCGCCGTTCAACGCCTGGCTCACGCTGCAGGGCATCGAAACCCTGCCGCTGCGCATGGACCGCATCTGCGACAACACGCTGGCGCTGGCGAAGTTTCTGCAAAGCCACCCCAAGGTGGAATGGGTGCGCTACGCGGGCCTTCCCGACCACGCCGACCACGCCGTGGCGCAGCGCCAGATGGGCGGGCGCGCCTCGGGCATCCTGAGCTTTGGCCTGAAGGCGGGTGACGCCGACCCGCGTGCGGCAGGCGCCCGCTTCCTCGATGCGCTGGGCCTGTTCACACGCCTGGTGAACATCGGCGATGCCAAGTCGCTGGCCACGCACCCGGCCTCCACCACGCACCGCCAGCTCAACCCCGCAGAGCTGGCCAAGGCGGGCGTGAGCGAGAACATGGTGCGCCTGTCGGTGGGCATCGAGCACATCGACGACCTGCAGGCCGACCTGGTGCAGGCGCTGGAGAAGGTGTAAGACGGCGCCCACCGCGCGAGGTGCACTGCGCGGTGGGCGAATAATTGCGCCATTTCAGGCTCTGGCGCTTATGCAACAAGCGCCATTAGCCATATTTTCTATAGCAAACCTCAGAGGGCTTTCTTGACCAGTGCGCCCTTGAACAGATAAGGCAAGCGGGGCCCGCGCGCTTCGGCGACTCCGCCCTTGTCTTCCACGCTGATGGCCAGTTCCTGCACCCCCGCCAGCGCGGCGGTGGCAGTAGTCAGTTGCAGTGTCTGGTAGGCGCTGGTGACCACGCCCAGCGAACGCGGGGGCTTGTCGCCCTCCAGGGCCCACAGCTGCATGCTGTCGTCCCGGCCCTCGCGCACGTCGTTCAGGCGCTGCAGCTGCAGCACGCTGCCCTGCACGTCGGCAGTGACCAGCAAGGCCGGCTGCTGTTGGCCGTCGAGCAGCACCGACAGGTACTGCACCTGGGCCACCACGCTCACCTTGGCCTGCAGGTGCGCAATCTGGGCCTTGAGCTGTTCAAGCATGCTCGCGCTGGCCGCCCAGGCGATCAGCAGAACCACCATCAGGGAAATGGCCAGCGCCCGCCACCACGCGCTGACGCCACGGCGGGTGGGAGTGGAGGAAGCCAGCGCAGTGGATGGGGAATCGGGCATGTAGCACTCCGTGAAGGCAACAAAGGATCGGGAGTATGCCCGCGTCCACCGCTCCGCCCGACAGATGCCTACGGCGTTCGCAGTACGTCGCAGTTTCCGTGTGATGATCCAGCCAGCAACGTTACCGGAATCACCATGGCATCCCCCACCGACAACATCAGCATGGCACTGTTTTGCGACTTCGAAAATGTCGCACTGGGAGTGCGCGATGCCAAATACGACAAGTTCGACATCAAGCCGGTGCTCGAACGCCTGCTGCTCAAGGGCTCCATCGTGGTCAAGAAGGCCTATTGCGACTGGGACCGCTACAAGGGCTTCAAGGCCACGATGCACGAGGCCAATTTCGAGCTGATCGAAATCCCCCATGTCCGCCAGTCGGGCAAAAACTCGGCCGACATCCGCCTCGTGGTGGACGCTCTGGACCTGTGCTACACCAAGTCGCACGTCAACACCTTCGTCATCATCAGCGGCGATTCGGACTTCTCTCCACTGGTCTCCAAGCTGCGCGAAAACGCCAAGCAGGTCATCGGTGTGGGCGTCAAGCAGTCCACCTCGGACCTGCTGATCGCCAACTGCGACGAGTTCATTTTTTACGACGACCTGGTGCGCGAGAGCCAGCGCGCGCAGGCGCGGCGCCAACCGCCCGATGCCGCGCCCATGGCCCGGCGCTCACCCGAGGAAGAACGCAGCCGCAAGGAAGCGCAGGAGGTGCGCCGCACCCAGGGCATTGAGCTGGCGGTGGAGACGTTTGACGCCCTGCTCTCCGTGCGGGGCGACAGCGGCAAGATCTGGGCGTCCGTGCTCAAGGAAGCCATCAAGCGCCGCAAACCTGATTTCAGCGAAAGCTATTACGGCTTCCGGGCTTTTGGCAACCTGCTGGAAGAAGCCCAGCAGCGCGGCCTGCTGGAGTTTGGCCGCGACGAAAAATCCGGCGCCTACGTGTTTCGCAGCACGGGCAACACCAGCGCCGCCCCGGCGCGGCCCGACGCGACAGCAGAGCGGCCCGTGATGACCAGCTATTTCCGGCAGCAAGCACCTGCCGCAGCGCCGCCCGCCGAAGTGGCGGAGCCCGCGCCGCCAGCGGCCCCTGCGCGCGGCCGTGGCCGCGCCCGCAAAGCGGCAGCGCCCACCACCGAAGCGGCCACGGAACCCACCGCACCCGCGGCTACCGAAGCACAGGCGGTGCCGCAAGCGCCTTCCAGCGCATTGCCGCAGGCCGCAGCGGAAAAGAAACCCCAGAAATCTGAAAAGGCCCCTGCCCGGCCCCGCCGAACGCGCAAGCCCCCCGAAGGCAGCACCGCCCCGTAATCCAGACCGGCACCGCGGCTTGCGGCAGTTGCTCCCCTGCAGGCACCTCAGCCTATGTCCTTTGCCAGCCGCACCCCCGCAAACTGCCAGCGCGCCGTGGCCGGGAAAAAATTGCGGTAACTGGCGCGCGCGTGGCCTGGCGGTGTGGCACACGAGCTGCCGCGCAGCACATACTGGTTCACCATGAACTTGCCGTTGTATTCGCCCACGGCGCCTTCTGCCGCGCGAAAACCGGGGTATGGCGCGTAACTCGACTGCGTCCATTGCCACGCCGCGCCCACCAGCTGCTCCAGGCCCCTGCCCTGCGCAGCGCGGGGGTGCAGCAGGTTGCCTGGGGCCTCGCTGGCCGCCATGCCGGCAAGCACCGGCGCTGCGGCGTGCTCCCATTCGGCCTCGGTGGGCAGGCGGGCACCCGCCCAGCGCGCATAGGCGTCGGCCTCGAAGTACGACAGGTGCACCACAGGCTGCGCTCCCTGCAACGGCCGCAGCCCGGCCAGGGTGAACTCGTGCCAGGTGGAGCCGTCGCGCTGCCAGTACATGGGCTGCTCCAGCCCCTGGGCTGCGCGCCAGTCCCAGCCTTCGGCCAGCCAGTGGGCGGGTTGGCCATAGCCGCCATCGTCCACAAACGCAGCAAACTCGACATTGGTGACCAGGCGCGATGCCAGCGCGTACGGCTGCAGATACACCGGGTGGCGCGGGCTCTCGTTGTCAAACGCAAAGCCGCCGCCCGCATGGCCGATCTCGGCCAGCCCGCCGGCCCACGCATGCCAGACCAGCGGCGGTGCGGCTGCGCATTCAACGGCCACGGGCTGCGCCGGGCGGTAGGCCGGGTGCATCGGGTTGCACGACAGCAGGTGCTTGATGTCGGTCACCAGCAGCTCCTGGTGCTGCTGCTCGTGCTGCAGGCCCAGCTCCACCAGCGCGCACAGGGCTGCGTCGTGCACCAGCGTGGGCAACAGGCGCTGCATGCGCGCATCCACATCGGCCCGGTACGCCAGCACCTCGGCCAGCGGGGGGCGCGTGAGCAGGCCGCGCTGGGGCCGCGGGTGCCGGGCGCCCACACCGTTGTAGTACGAGTTGAACAAGACCCGGAATGCGGCTTCAAACGGCGCAAAGCCGCTCTCGTGCGCCTCCAGCACAAAGGTCTCGAAAAACCAGGTGGTGTGGGCCAGATGCCATTTGGCCGGGCTGGCGTCGGGCATGGACTGGGCGGCGCAGTCTTCGGGCGACAGGGGTTCGGCCAGGCCCAGCGTGTGGCGGCGAACGTCAAGGTAGCGGGAAATCAAGGGATGCATGGCCAGACAGCGCTCCAGCAGAGGGTTCAGGGGCGGGCATGCACCACGGCAAACCAGCCCTGTTCATCGGTCCATGCCTGCGCACGCGAAAAACCCGCCTGGGCCAGCAGGGTGGTGAACACCGCAAGGGGGTATTTGTAGCTGTTTTCGGTATGGATGCGCTCGCCGGCCGCAAAGCAGCGCTCGCCGCCCGGCCAGCGCACGCGAATCGGCGCGAGGGCCTCCAGGTGCATCTCGATGCGCGACGCCTCGCGGTTGAAGAAGGCACGGTGGGCCCACTGCTCTTCCACAAAGTCACTGCCGATCAGGCGGTTCAGGTGCGTGAGCACGTTGCGGTTGAAGGCGGCCGTGACCCCTGCGGCGTCGTCATAGGCGGCTTCGAGCACCGCCACCTCCTTGGGCAGATCAATGCCGATGAGTAAGCCGCCGTCGCTGTCCACCAGCGCGCGCATGTGGCGCAACAGATCGAGCGCATGGGGCGGGTCGAAGTTGCCAATGGAAGAACCCGGATAGAACACCAGGCGCCCCGCTCGGGGAATGTCGGCGGGTAACACAAGGCCCTGGGTCATGTCGCCGCCCACCGCCCGCGCGTCCAGTCCCGGGATGTCCGCACGCAGGCGCTGCACGGCCGTTTGCAGGAAATCCACCGAAATGTCCACCCCCACAAAGCAGGTGGGGCGCACCCGGCGGCACAGCACGCGGGCCTTCTCGCAGCTGCCGGCGCCCGGCTCGATCACCGTGCGCACAGGGCCCAGCTGCTGGGCCATGTCGGCGGCATGCGCCTGCATCAGGGCGTTTTCGGTGCGTGTGGGATAGTACTCAGGCAGGCGGGTGATGGCCTCGAACAGCAGCGAGCCGCGCTGATCGTAGAAATATTTGGGGGAGATGCGCGCGGGGTGCTGGTTCAGGCCTTCGGTGATAGCGCTAGGGTGGGTGGGGTGCATGGCGGTGGGCGTCGGGCATCGGGGTGTGAACGATGCCACAGGCTACCCCCACTGCGTTCATCGTGGGTGACAGCCTGCAACGACAGGCCACGCAGGATTGCACCCACACGCAAGCGTACCGGCCAGCCTTTGCATTGCAAGGCCTGATGCCATTTCACGATTTTTTGGTTGTAGCGCAATCCCACAAATCGCCAACAGCTATTGTTTATATAGCATTCGGCGATCAGAACCCACAGCCACCCGGCTCCTGCATCGGTGATGACCGGGAAAAATCGCCCCCTCAAGAAAAAGGCCGGCGCAGGCGCCAGCCCTTTTCACCTTGGAGTCATGTGATGCCAGGCGCCGCGCAGGCAGCGCCTTCGCATCAGAAGCGCCAGCCGAGACCCACGCCCACCAGCACGGGATCGACCTTGAAGGTACCTGCCTTGACGCCGCCCGCAAACACATCGGTCTTGATGTAGACCTTCTTCACGTCGAAGTTCAGCGACAGGTTCTTGTTGAGTGGAATGTCCACGCCCACTTGCAGGGCACCGCCCCAGCTGTTGCGGTCGATGCCCACGCCGGCGGGCAGGTTCAGGCTGGAAAAGCGCGTGTAGTTGACACCAGCGCCCACATAGGGCTCGAAGCCGGGGGCATCAAAGTGGTACTGCAGCAGCAGCGAAGGTGGCAGATGCTTGAGGGTGCCAATGTTGGTGCCGTTGGAACGCACGTCGTGCTTTTGAGGCACCGTGAGGACCAGCTCGGCAGCCACGTTCTTGTTGAAGAAGTACGTGATGTCGAATTCAGGAATCGTCTTGTTGTTGATCGACAGGCCCAGCCCCGTGCTGTCCTTGTTGGCACTGTCCAGATGAACGGCGCGCACGCGCACCAGCCAAGGGCTTTCGGCCTGCTGCGCAAAGGCCGCGCCAGAGGTCAATGCACACAGAACGGCGACAGCCAGCAGATTTTTTTTCATACAGAACTCAATGCGGTTGAACGGGGACGACCCCCGTACCGCAATTGAGCCTGTTAGCAAAATGGTCAACCTTGCCTCAGGTCAAACTCCTGGTAGTTACCCTGAGCGTGGTGCGGCACACGCACCTCGGCATCAAGGGGCTGTAGCACCCTTGCGCAGCCGGTTCACCAGCGTCACGCCCACCACCACCAGGCCGCCCGCAACGATGCCGATCACGGCATTGAGCAGGTTGGGAACCAACACCGCCCACAGGCCGCCCACAGGCCAAAGCGCCACCGCCACACCCACGCCCTCCACGGCGTGGTGCAGTGCTGGGGTCCCGTGCACCAGAATGCCGCCGCCGACCAGAAACATGGCCGCCGTGCCCGCTACCGAGAGCGCCTTCATCAACCAGGGCGCGGCACGCACAATGCCCGCGCCCAGCGCACGGGCCGTGGCACCCGGCTTGTTGTGGAGCCACAGCCCCAGGTCGTCGAGCTTGACGATGCCCGCCACGAAGCCATAAACACCTATCGTCATGACCACCGCAATGCCAGCCAGCACCGCCACCTGTTGCACAAACGGCGCACTGGCCACCGTGCCCAGGGTGATGGCGATGATTTCGGCCGACAGGATGAAATCGGTGCGCACCGCGCCCTTGATCTTGTCCTTCTCGAACGCAACCAGGTCCACGGCCGGGTTGGCATTGGCCTGGGCATGGCTTTCGCGCACGGCCTCGTCGTGCTGGGTGCTGTGCAAAAACTTGTGCGCCAGCTTCTCAAACCCCTCAAAGCACAAAAAGGCGCCACCCACCATGAGCAGCGGTGTCACCGCCCAGGGCGCGAAGGCACTGATCAGCAGCGCCGCCGGTACCAGAATCGCCTTGTTCACCAGCGAGCCTTTGGCCACGGCCCAGACCACAGGAATTTCGCGCTCGGCGCGCACGCCGGTGACCTGCTGGGCATTGAGCGCCAGATCGTCGCCCAGCACGCCCGCCGTCTTTTGTGCCGCCACCTTGGTCATGACCGACACGTCATCGGCCATGGCGGCACTTTTCCTGGCAGCGACCTTGGTCATGAGGGCCACATCGTCGAGGACGGTGGCGATGTCGTCCAACAAGGCGAGAAGGCTGCCAGCGGCCATGGATCACTCCCAGAGTTCGAAGAGATGTTTACATACAGAAATAGCGTCTAGCACTTATACAGCATGCGCACCAAGCTGCTATTTCAATAGCAAAAAACCTCTCACCCTACCCACTTGCGCGCGTTGCGCCAGATGCGCATCCAGCCGCTGTACTGCGCCTGGTCTTCGCTGGTCCAGCTCATCTGCACATTGCGGAAGACCCGCTCGGGGTGCGGCATCATGGCCGTGAAGCGGCCGTCGGCCGTGGTCACGGCGGTCAAGCCACCCGCGCTGCCGTTGGGATTGAACGGGTACTGCTCGGTCGCGCGGCCGTGGTTGTCCACGTAGCGCATGGCGCCAATGGCCTTGTCGGCGTTGCCCCGGTACTTGAAGTTGGCATAACCCTCGCCGTGCGCCACGGCGATCGGCAGGCGGCTGCCCGCCATGCCTTGCAGGAACAGGCTGGGGGACTCCAGCACTTCCACCAGCGAGAGGCGGGCCTCGAAGCGCTCGCTCTGGTTGGTCGTAAAACGCGGCCAATCCTGCGCGCCGGGGATGATGTCGGCCAGCTCGGCAAACATCTGGCAGCCATTGCACACACCCAGGCCGAACGTATCCGTGCGGCCAAAGAAGCCCTGGAACTGCGCGGCCAGCACCGGGTTGAAGGTGATGGAACGCGCCCAGCCGATGCCCGCGCCCAGCGTGTCGCCGTAGCTGAAGCCGCCGCAAGCCACCACGCCCTTGAAGTCTTCGAGCTTGACGCGGCCGGTCTGCAGGTCGGTCATGTGCACGTCGAATGCCTCGAAGCCTGCCTCGGTGAAGGCGTAGGCCATTTCCACATGCGAGTTCACGCCCTGTTCGCGCAGGATGGCGACCTTGGGCTTGGAGAGCTGAAGGTACGGCGCGGCCACGTTGTCGGCGGCATCGAACGTGAGGTGCACATGCAGGCCGGGGTCGGTGGGTTCGCCCGCTGCGGCGTGCTCGGCATCGGCGTTGGCGGGGTTGTCGCGCTGCTGGCAGATCTTCCAGCTCACGGCATCCCACACCTGGTGCAGGTCGGCCAGCGGGGCGCTGAACACGGCCTTGGCGTCACGCCAGACCTGCAGCTCGCCCTTGCCCGCATCGATGCTGGACGATGCCGGGCGCGTCTTGCCGACGAAATGGCTGAACCTGGACAGGCCATGCTCGCGCAGCGTCTGCATCACGTCGTTGCGCTCTGCGGTGCGCACCTGCAGCAGCACGCCCAGTTCTTCGTTGAACAGGGCCTTGAGCGTGAGTTCTTCGCGGCGCGCGCTGACTTGCTGCGCCCAGTTCTTGGCGTCTCCGGTTTCCATGCGGCTGTCACTGATGCCGTCGCCCTCGGTGACCAGCATGTCCACGTTCAGCGCCACGCCCACATGGCCGGCAAAGGCCATTTCGGCGGCCGCCGCCAGCAGGCCGCCATCGCTGCGGTCGTGGTAGGCCAGTATCTGGCCCTTGGCGCGCAGCGCGTTCACGGCGTTGACCAGGTTGACCAGGTCTTGCGGGTCGTCCACATCGGGCACCACGTCGCCGCTTTGCTCCAGCGTCTGGCCCAGGATGCTGCCGCCCATGCGGTTCTGGCCTTTGCCCAGGTCGATCAATACCAGCGTGGTGTCGGCCTCAGTGGCGTCGAGCTGCGGCGTGAGCGTGCCGCGCACGTCAGACAGCGAAGCGAAGGCGCTCACGATCAGGCTGACGGGCGAGGTGACCTTCTTCTTGTCGCTGCCGTCCGACCACTGCGTGCGCATGGACAGACTGTCCTTGCCCACGGGGATGGAGACGCCCAGCGCAGGGCACAGCTCCATGCCCACGGCCTTCACGGTCTCAAACAGCGCAGCGTCTTCGCCGGGCTCGCCGCAGGCGGCCATCCAATTCGCGCTGAGCTTCACGCGGGGCAGCTCAATGGGCGCTGCCAGCAGGTTGGTGATGGCTTCTGCCACGGCCATGCGGCCCGACGCGGGGGCATTGATGGCAGCCAGCGGCGTGCGCTCGCCCATGCTCATGGCCTCGCCCGCAAACCCTTTGTAATCGGCCAGCGTCACGGCGCAATCGGCCACGGGCACCTGCCAGGGGCCGACCATCTGGTCGCGGTGGCTGAGGCCGCCCACGGTGCGGTCGCCAATGGTGATGAGGAAGCGCTTGGAGGCGACCGTGGGGTGGGCCAGCACGTCGATCACGGCCTTTTGCAGCGGCACGCCGGTCAAGTCCATCGGTGCGAATTCGCGCACCACGGTCTTCACGTCGCGATGCATCTTGGGCGGCTTGCCCAGCAGCACGTTCATGGGCATGTCCACGGGCAGCTTTTGGTCTTCTGCCGTGGCGGCAGGGTCGTGCAGCACCAGCTGGCGCTCTTCGGTGGCCGTGCCGATCACGGCAAACGGGCAGCGCTCGCGTTCGCAAAAGGCCTGGAACAGCGGCAGGGATTCGGGCGCAATCGCCAGCACATAGCGCTCTTGCGACTCGTTGCTCCAGATTTCCTTGGGCGCCATGCCCGATTCTTCGAGCTGCACGGCACGCAAATCGAAGCGTGCGCCACGGCCTGCATCGTTGGTCAACTCGGGGAACGCATTCGACAAACCACCCGCACCCACGTCGTGGATGGCGAGGATGGGGTTGGCCGCGCCCTGCGCCCAGCAGTGGTTGATGACCTCTTGCGCACGGCGCTCGATCTCGGGGTTGCCGCGCTGCACAGAGTCGAAGTCCAGCTCGGCCGCGTTGGTGCCGGTGGCCATGGAGCTGGCCGCGCTGCCGCCCATGCCGATGCGCATGCCGGGGCCGCCCAGCTGGATGAGCAGCGAGCCGGCAGGGAATTCAATTTTCTTCGTCAGCTCGGCATCGATCACGCCCACGCCGCCCGCGATCATGATGGGCTTGTGGTAGCCGCGCTGAACGCCACCGACGTTTTGCTCGTACTCGCGGAAGTAGCCGTTCAGATTGGGGCGGCCGAATTCGTTGTTGAACGCCGCGCCACCCAGAGGGCCTTCGACCATGATCTGCAGCGGGCTGGCAATGTGCTCTGGCTTGCCCACGGTGCTGCCCCACAGCTTGGAGACGGTAAACCCGGTCAAACCGGCCTTGGGCTTGGAGCCACGGCCGGTAGCGCCTTCGTCGCGGATCTCGCCGCCCGCGCCGGTGGATGCGCCCGGGAACGGCGAGATGGCCGTGGGGTGGTTGTGCGTCTCCACCTTCATCAGCACATGCTGGCTAACGCTGCTCTTTTGATAGCTATTGGCACTTGACTCACTGGCGCTTACGGCCATCTTTGCCACAAAACGCTCCACCTGATGGCCTTCCATGACCGAGGCGTTGTCCGAATACGCGATCACCGTGTGCTGGGGCGCCAGCTGGTGCGTGTTGCGGATCATGCCGAACAGGCTCTTGTCCTGCGCCACGCCGTCGATGGTGAACTCGGCGTTGAAGATTTTGTGGCGGCAGTGTTCGCTGTTGGCCTGCGCGAACATCATCAGCTCCACATCGGTGGGGTTGCGCTTCAGGCCCGTGAAGGCGGTCACGAGGTAGTCGATTTCATCATCGGCCAGCGCCAGGCCAAAGCGGGTGTTGGCGGCTTCCAGCGCAGCGCGGCCACCGGCCAGCACGTCCACATGCTCCATGGGCACGGGTTGCAGCTCGGTGAACAGCGCGGCAGCGGCGCTGCGGTCGGCCACCACCGATTCGGTCATGCGGTCGTGCAGCAGGGCGGCCACCTGGGCCAGTTGCTCGGCACTCAGCTCGGGCGCCTTGCCCAGCAGGCTGGCCTTGAGACTGACATGGTATTCGGTGATGCGCTCGACCCGGCGAATGGCCAGGCCGCAATTGCGCGCGATGTCGGTGGCCTTGGAAGCCCAGGGCGAGAGCGTGCCCAGGCGCGGTGTGACGATGAGGACGGTACCGTCGGCAGGGCCAGCATACGGATCGCCGTAGGTCAGCAGCGCTGCCAGGCGCTCTTTTTCGGAGGGCGTGGGGGCCGCATCGGTAGCGATCAGGTGCACGAAGCGTGCCGCAATGCCGCTGATCCGGGGGTGAATGGCCTCCAGAGCGGGTTGAAGTTGCTGGGCGCGAAAGGAGCTGAGGGCGTTGCCGCCCGCCAGCGTGGTCATGTGCAAGGTCACGGTAGCGGCCTGTTCGAAATGAGAGGGGATAAGGTGCGACGGGCCTCCTGCGTCACCGGGTGCGGCCACCCCGCAGAGGCGGCCACTGCCCGGTCAGATGACGCAAGGGATGCTTTTGGCGCAGCCCGCCATTTTACCGGGAGCAGCCCACCGCCCATGCCCCTGCCCGGCAAGGCTTGAGGTGCGATGGGATAATTGCGGCATGAGTATCACCATCAAAACCGCGGAGGACATCGCCGGCATGCGCCTCGCCTGCCGCCTGGCCTCTGAAGTGCTGGACTACATCGCGCCGCACATCAAACCCGGCATCACCACCAAGGAAATCGACCGCCTGGGCGCCGAATGCATGGCCCAGCAAGGCACCATCTCGGCCACCGTGGGCTACCAGCCACCGGGCTACCCACCCTATCCCGGTGCACTGTGCACCTCGGTCAACCATGTGGTGTGCCACGGCATCCCCAATGACAAGCCCTTGAAGAAGGGCGACATCGTCAATGTGGACGTCACCGTCATCACCAAGGATGGCTGGTATGGCGACAACAGCCGCATGTACCTGATTGGCGAATGCTCGATTGCCGCCAAGCGACTGTCCGCCCTGACCTACGACGCCATGTGGCTGGGCATCCAGCAGGTGCGGCCCGGCGCGCACCTGGGCGACATCGGTCACGCCATCCAGAAATTTGCCGAAGGGCATGGCTTCTCGGTGGTGCGCGAGTTTTGCGGCCACGGCATCGGCAAGGTGTTCCACGAGGAGCCCCAGGTACTGCACTACGGCCGCCCCGGCACGCTCGAAGAACTCAGGCCCGGCATGGTGTTCACCATCGAGCCCATGATCAACGCCGGCCGGCGCGAGATCAAGGAGTTCGGCAACGATGGCTGGACCATCGTCACCAAGGACCACAGCCTGTCGGCGCAGTGGGAACACACGGTGCTGGTCACCGAGACCGGCTACGAGGTGATGACTTTGTCGGCCGGTTCGCCCCCGCTGCCCGCCTTTGTGACCGCCACGGCCACCTGAGGTGCGCCTGCCGCGAGCACGACTCTTGCTTGCCCAGGTCATGGCCCATCGCTTTCTTCCACTCCCTTGCCCATGACCGAAATCCACGCCCTGCGGGACGCCTACCGCCTCGACAAGGCAGCCCTGCTGGCCAGCATGCAGGCTACAGGCGCCTCAACCCGTGGCATCCGCGTGATGCTGCGCAAGCTCTCCACCCTGGCGGGCGGCTTGCTGCAGACCTTGTGGCAACGCGCCCAGCTTCCACCTGACCTGGCCCTGGTGGCGGTGGGCGGTTTTGGACGGGACCAGCTTTTTCCCTTTTCCGACGTCGATGTGCTGGTGCTGCTGCCCGAAGGCAGCACGCCAGAGGCAGGATGCGAACTGCGCACCCGGCTGGAAAGCTTCATTGGCAGTTGCTGGGATGCGGGCCTGGAAATCGGCTCCAGCGTGCGCACGGTGGCAGAGTGCCTGGCCGAGGCGGCGCTGGATGTGACGGTGCAGACCTCGTTGCTGGAGTCGCGCCTGGTCTGTGGCAACCCGGCCCTGTTTGCGCAGTTCCGCCAGCAATACGGCGCCCAGATGGACGCGCAGGCCTTTCTGGTGGCCAAGACGCTGGAAATGCGCCAGCGGCATACCAAATACGAAAACACGCCCTACGCGCTGGAACCCAACTGCAAGGAGTCGCCCGGAGGGCTGCGCGACCTGCAGATGATCCTGTGGGTGGCGCGCGCCGCAGGCCTGGGCAGCACCTGGAAGGAGCTGGCGGCCAGCGGCCTGGCCACGGCGTTCGAGGTACGCCAGATCGAACGCAACGAGGCCCTGCTGTGCCTGATCCGTGCCCGCCTGCACGCCGCCGCCGGCCGGCACGAGGACCGGCTGGTTTTCGACCTGCAGACGGCCGTGGCCGAATCGTTTGGCTACCGGTCGCAAGCGCCCGATGGCACGCGCCTGCCCATGCGCGCCAGTGAAACCCTGATGCGCCGCTATTACTGGGCGGCCAAGGCCGTGTCGCAGCTCAGCCAGATCCTGCTGCTCAACATCGAAGAGCGCCTGAGTCCATCGACCCACGAACCGCGGCCGATCAACGCGCGCTTTTTCGAGAAAGCCGGGCTCATCGAAGTGGCCAGCGATGACCTGTACGAGCGCGACCCGCACGCGATTCTGGAGACCTTCCTGCTCTACCAGACCACGGTGGGACTCAAGGATCTCTCGGTGCGCACGCTGCGCGCGCTGTACAACGCACGCGGCGTGATGGACGGCGCCTTTCGGCGCGACCCGGTCAACCGCACCGCCTTCATGCGCATCCTGCAGCAGCCCTCGGGCATCACGCATGCCATGCGGCTCATGAACCAGACATCGGTGCTGGGGCGCTACCTGTGGGCGTTTCGCGGCATCGTGGGGCAGATGCAGCATGACCTGTTCCACGTCTATACCGTGGACCAGCACATCCTGATGGTGCTGCGCAACATGCGCCGCTTCTTCATGGCCGAGCACGCGCATGAATACCCGTTCTGCTCGCAGCTCGCCGCAGGCTGGGACAAGCCCTGGATCCTGTACATCGCCGCGCTGTTCCATGACATCGGCAAGGGCCGCGGTGGTGACCATTCGCTGATAGGCGCCACGGAAGTGCGCCGCTTTTGCCGCCAGCATGGTGTGGCCCGGGAAGACGCCCGGCTCATCGAGTTCCTGGTGCGCGAGCACCTCACCATGAGCACCGTGGCGCAAAAGCAGGACCTGAGCGACCCCGACGTGATCGCCGCCTTTGCGCAGCGCGTGGGTGACGAGCGCAAGCTCACGGCCATGTACCTGCTCACCGTGGCCGACATCCGCGGCACCAGCCCCAAGGTCTGGAACGCCTGGAAAGGCAAGCTGCTCGAAGACCTGTACCGTGCCACCTTGCGCACCCTGGGCGGGCGCGCACCCGACGCAGCGGCCGAAATCGAGGCCCGCAAGCGCGAGGCGCTGGTGCTGCTGGCACTCAACGCCCTGCCCTTCGAGGCCCACAAGGCGCTGTGGGCCACGCTGGATGTCAGCTACTTCATGCGCCACGAGGCCGCCGACATCGCCTGGCACACCCGCCACCTGTCGCGCCATGTGGGTGCGGCCCACCCGGTGGTGCGCGCACGCCAGTCGCTCGCGGGCGAAGGGTTGCAGGTCATGGTTTACGCACCCGACCGGGCCGACCTTTTTGCCCGCATCTGCGGCTACTTCGATCGTGCGGGATTCAGCATTCTGGATGCGCGCGTGCACACGGCCAACAATGGCCACGCACTCGACACCTTCCAGGTCGTTGCCTCCAACCAGCCGGGCCACTACCGCGAACTCACGCACATGGTCGAAAACGATCTGGTGCGCGCCATCGAAACCGGGGGCCCGCTGCCCGACCCCGCCGCCCGGCGCGTGTCACGCCGTGTCAAGAGCTTTCCGGTGGCGCCCCGCGTCACGCTGCGCCCGGACGAAAAAGCACAGCGCTGGCTGCTGGCGATCTCGGCGAGCGATCGCGCCGGCTTGCTCTACCTGGTGGCTCGTATCCTGGCCCGCCACCAGTTGAGCGTGCAGCTGGCCAAGGTGAGCACGCTGGGCGAACGCGTCGAGGACACCTTCCTGATCCAGGGCCCGGAACTGCAAAGCAACGCCCGGCAGATCGAGATCGAAACCGAGTTGCTGCAAGCCCTTTCGGCCTGAGTGGCGGTCCATGGCCTGATACGGTCTTGCATTCAAGCGGATAACCAGGCGGGAAGCCGCAGACAGTGCTCTAGCACGGCAAGGCGAACCAACTATCGTTTACGTTTGAAGGCAAAACCGCATGAGTGGCGGCGGTCGATTCCCCCGCCGCCTCCAGGCGATCACGCCCTGCGGCCGTCGCCTGCGTCGCAAGCCGTCAGCACACGGTGTGCCACCATGTCCAGCGCGGGCCGGGTGTTGCCCTGCTTGTCTGTCCATACCCGGGGCGTAAGGCCGCCGGCCAGGGCAACGGGCTCGCCCTCACCCAGCGCCTGCAAGGCAGCGCACAAGGCAGGCTCGAAGCCGATCACATTCACGATCAGCGTTTCACCATCGCCACTGGTAGCCAGCACCTTGGCCACGGCAAAGGGCTTGCCCGCCTTGTCGGTGCGCAGTTCTACCGAACCAAAAAGCTTGCCTGCGACGAGTCCACTGATCATGGGATTTCCGGTAGGAGAGGATAAGGACAAGCCAGGACCCGCGGGCCCCGCGCCTGCACATAGCAAAAAAGCCCAGAACCTTACGGCTCTGGGCTTTTGCTATCAATGGTCGGCGTGGCGGGATTCGAACTCGCGACCCCTTGCACCCCATGCAAGTGCGCTACCAGGCTGCGCTACACGCCGACAAGACTTAGATTATATACAGATAATTCATCCGTCCCGGGAAAGCAGTGCACGAATTTCAAATAATTCCTGGCGCACCCCATGGCTGTCGAGCCAGACGCTGGCGGAATCGGCGCACAGGCCTTCCATGGCATCGTTGGCCACGACACCGTGCACCGATTCCGGCACCAGCACCTGCGGCGGCGCTTCATCGTGCCCAAAAGGCGCCGGTTCCTGCAAGCGATTGCGTGCCCCGCTGATGGTGAAGCCCTGGTCGTACAGCAGATCACGGATGCGCCGGATCATGAGCACCTCGTGGTGCTGGTAATACCGGCGGTTGCCACGACGCTTCATGGGCCGCAGCTGGGTGAATTCCTGCTCCCAATAGCGCAACACATGTGGCTTGACGCCGCACAGCTCCGCAACCTCACCAATCGTGAAGTACCGCTTGGCGGGAATCGAAGGAAGCTGGGTGCCCATAGATGCTGGTTCGGACGGAAAGCTGGCTAGCGTACTGCAGACAGGCTGCAAACGCCAGAATGAAACAACGATGGAGTCAAACTGTTCACGCTTCACCCAGCCACCGAAGCAGCAGACTGGATCTGCTCCTTGAGCTTGCTGCTGGCATGGAAGGTCACCACCCGGCGTGCCTGGATGGGGATGGCCTCACCCGTGCGCGGGTTGCGCCCCGGCCGTGGCGCCTTGGTCCGGATCTGGAAATTTCCAAAACCCGAGAGTTTGACGTCCTTGCCATCCACCAGGCGTTGGGCGATGAGGTCGAAGAAAGCGTCGATCATGTCCTTGGACTCGCGCTTGTTCAGTCCGATCTGATCGAACAGGAGATCGGCCAGCTGCGCCTTGGTCAGCGCAGGGGTTTCGATACTGTCTACCGCAAATTCAATCACGCAGGCGCTCCCGGTTCCAGATCAAACACGCAACCGTCCACCAGTGTCGGCTACCCATCGGGCCACCACCGCTTGCACCGCGGCCTCGATCTCGGCTTCGGTCAGCGTGGCTTCGTCGCGTCCCAGCGTGAGGCGCACCGCCAGGCTTTTTTCGCCGGCAGCCAGGCCGCCTGCGGGAGCCGTTTCACCAGCGCGCAAAGGCTTGGGACGGTACACGTCAAACAGCACGGCAGAACGCAACATGCCGCCGGGGATGGCCGCCGTGATGGCATCCATCACCTGCGCATGCGTCACCCGCTCGGCCACCACCACGGCCAGATCGCGCTCGACCGCCTGGTGCTTGGCCACCGCCTTGAACTCGGGCACCACGCGCTGCAGCACGGCATCCAGCTCCAGCTCGAACATCACCGGCGCCTGGGGCAGGTCCCACGACTGGCGCCACTGCGGATGCAGTTCGCCCACGAAGCCGCTGGCGCGTCCATTCACCAGCACGCGGGCACAGCGCCCGGGGTGCATGGCGGGATGGGTGCCCGGCTCGAAGGTGGCGCGCAGCGGCGCCAGCAAGGCCTCCACATCGCCCTTCACATCAAAGAAGTCGATGGCCTGTTCCTTGCGGCCCCATTGCAATGCATCGTTCGGGCCATAGGCCAGGCCGGACACGCGCATGGGCTGATGGAAACCTTCCACCGTGGTGTCGGTGTTGCGCACGCCAGCGTCGCGCAGGAACACCCGGCCCAGCTCGAACACGCGCACGCGCTCGGCCTTGCGGTCCAGGTTGAATTTCAAAACCTGCAGCAAAGAACCCAGCAAACTGGAACGCATGACGCTCATGTGGCTTGCAATCGGGTTGAGCAGCCGGATGGGTTGCGCATTGCCAGCCAACTCCAGCTCCCAGCGCTCTTCCACAAAGCTGAAGTTGATCGTCTCTTGATAACCCAACCCTGCCAGGGAGCGGCGCACCGCGAACGGGCTGCGCGTGGCCTCGGGTGAAAGCTTGGGCGTGATGGGCGCCAGCGGCGGTGTGGTGGGCAGGTGGTTGTAGCCCACCATGCGCGCCACTTCCTCGATCAGGTCTTCCTCGATCGTGATGTCGAAACGGAACGACGGCGGCGTGACGGTGACGGTGCCGTCGCCCTGCACCACCGGCAGCCCCAGGCGTTGCAATGCATCGGCACACTGCACCTGCGTGAGCGGCATGCCGATGACCTTGGCCGCACGCGCCACGCGCAACGTGACAGGCTTGGGGGTCGGCAGGTTCACCGTCTGGTCGTCCATGGGGCCGCACAGGGTGTCGGACGTGCCGCAGATGTCGATGACCAGCTGCGTGATGCGCTCGATGTGCTCCACCGTCAGGCTCGGATCCACGCCGCGCTCGAAGCGGTGCCCCGCATCGGTCGAGAAATTGAAGCGGCGCGAGCGGCCTGCCACCGCCTTGGGCCACCAGAAGGCGGCCTCGATATAGATGTGCCTGGTGTCGTCGGACACCGCCGTGGCATCACCGCCCATGATGCCGGCCAGCGATTCGACCTGGTTGTCGTCGGCGATCACGCCCACCTTGTCGTCCACCGTGATGGTGTTGCCATTGAGCAGCTTGAGCTGCTCGCCCGGCTTGCCCCAGCGCACATCGAGACCGCCGTGGATCTTGTCCAGGTCGAAAATGTGCGAGGGGCGGCCCAGCTCGAACATCACGTAGTTGGAAATGTCCACCAGCGGCGACACGCCGCGCTGGCCGCAACGCGCCAGGCGGTCCAGCATCCACTGCGGGGTGGCGGCGCGCGTGTTGACGTTGCGCACGATGCGGCCCGAGAAGCGGCCGCACAGATCGGGGGCGCTCACCTTCACGGGCAGCTTGTCGGACAGCTTTGCGCTCACTACCGGAAACGACGGTTGCTGCAGCGGCGTGCCCGTGAGTGCCGACACTTCGCGCGCAATGCCATAGACGCTCAGGCAATGCGCCAGATTGGGTGTGAGCTTGAGGGTGAACAGCGTGTCATCCAGATTCAGGTGCGCGCGGATGTCCTGGCCCACGGGCGCCGAAGCATCCAGCTCCAGCAGGCCGCCGTGGTCTTCCGACAGCTTGAGCTCGCGCGCCGAGCACAGCATGCCCTGGCTCTCCACGCCGCGCAGCTTGCCTACCTTGATGAGGAACGGCTTGCCATCGTCGCCGGGCGGCAACTCGGCACCCACCAGCGCGCAAGGCACCTTGATGCCCACGCGGGCATTGGGAGCGCCGCACACGATGTTGAGCAAGGCGCCCTGCCCCACGTCCACCTGGCACACACGCAGGCGGTCGGCGTCAGGGTGCTGCACGGCCTCCTTGATCTCGCCCACGACGATGTGGGTGAACGGCGGCGCGACGGGGCGCAGCTCTTCGACCTCCAGGCCGGCCATGGTCAGCGTGTCGGCCAGTTCTTGGGTTGTCAGCGGTGGATTGCAGAATTCGCGCAACCAGGACTCGGGGAATTGCATAGGGAGATTCTTTGGCGTTAGCTCTTAAAAATATAGCTGGTTGCGCTTGTCAACAATAGATTCCAATAGACAAAGATGCATTCAAATCCAATGAAGACAGGCGCTGGCAGCTCACTTTTTTGCGTTATTGAAACTGCGACAGGAAACGGATGTCGCCATCAAAGAACAAACGCAGATCGTTGACACCGTAGCGCAGCATCGTCAGGCGGTCAGGCCCCATGCCGAAGGCGAAACCGATGTACTTTTCGGGGTCGAGTCCCATGTTGCGCACCACATTGGGGTGCACCTGGCCTGAGCCCGCCACCTCCAGCCAGCGGCCGGCCAGCGGGCCTGACTGGAACTGGATATCGATCTCGGCGCTGGGCTCGGTGAACGGGAAGAAGCTGGGCCGAAAGCGCAGCACCAGGTCATCGCTTTCGAAGAAAGTGCGGCAGAAAGCCGTGAAGATGACCTTCAGGTCCTTGAAGCTCACGTTCTCGCCAATCCACAGGCCTTCGCACTGGTGGAACATGGGCGAATGCGTGGCATCACTGTCCACGCGGTAGGTACGGCCCGGCACGATGACGCGAATCTCGGGCATCGGCTGGCCCGCGTCCAGCAGTGCGCGGTGCTTCTTGACATGCTGCACGGCATGGCGCACCTGCACCGGACTGGTGTGCGTGCGCAGCAGGTTGGGCGCGCCGGGAGCGCCGCCCTCCACATAAAAGGTGTCATGCATGGACCGCGCGGGATGGTCCTCGGGCGTGTTCAGTGCAGTGAAATTGAACCAGTCGGTCTCGATCTCGGGGCCTTCGGCCACGTCAAAGCCCATGGAGCCGAAGATGCCCTGGATGCGTTCGAGCGTGAGCGATACCGGATGCAAACCGCCCTGCCCGCGCTGGCGGCCCGGCAGGCTCACATCCAGCGCCTCGGCCTTGAGCTGCACCTGCAGCTCCGCGTCGGCCAGCGCCTGGCGGCGCGCCGTGAGGGCCGCCTCGATGGCCTGCTTGGCGACATTGATGGCGGCGCCGCGAGATTTTTTTTCCTCGACGGAAAGCTGCGCCATGCCCTTCATGAGCTCGGTCACGCGGCCCGACTTGCCCAGAAACTGCGCCTTGGCGTTTTCCAGATCTGCGGGAGTGGCGCTTTGGGCAAACAGTTGCGTCGCGCTCTCTACCAGGGAATCCAACTCGTTCATACCGACTCTTTCATGACTTACGCAAACAAGGATGCACAAGCGACATTTCCATATGGCAAGCGTCTTGCCTCAGCCCGTTTTGCGTAAGTCGTTCTTTATCGACTCGTGAAAATGAACAAGGGCTAGTGCCTTTTCAAGCCCTAGCCCTTGCTGTTATTGCGCAAGCAGCTATCAGGACGATAGCCGCTCATCGTGAACTCAAGCAGCCAGCTTGGCCTTGACTTGCTCCACGATGCTGCCAAAGGCAGCCTTGTCGTGCACGGCGAGGTCGGCCAGCATCTTGCGGTCGATCTCGATGGATGCCTTCTTCAGGCCGTTGGCGAACTGGCTGTAGGTCAGGCCCAGTTCACGGGCAGCGGCGTTGATACGGGCGATCCACAACTGGCGGAACACGCGCTTCTTGGTGCGGCGGTCACGGTAGGCATATTGCCCAGCCTTCATTACCGCCTGTTTGGCGATACGGAAGACATTACCGCGGCGACCACGGAAACCCTTGGCAAGGGCGAGAACTTTCTTGTGACGGGCACGGGCCGTTACACCACGTTTGACGCGAGGCATGTATGTACTCCTTGTTCGTCAGTTATTAAAGGCCAGCACTGGGCAGCATTTGTGCGATCGAGCCCATGTTGGTCTCATGCACAGCAACTGCACCACGCAGGTGGCGCTTGTTCTTGGTGGTCTTCTTGGTCAGGATGTGACGCTTGAAGGCTTGACCGCGCTTGACGGTGCCACCGGGACGAACGCGGAAACGTTTTTTCGCGCTGCTCTTGGTCTTCATTTTGGGCATGTGAATGCTCCTTTTCGTTGTGCTCGTGAGGCGTTTGCAAACCGATCTGCAAACTTGTTGGCCCCGAGCCACTTTTATCGAAAGGCTTTCGCCTCTCGTTCGGCAGTGCCAAAGCACCACCTGATTGAACGCTGCCCCCTTGCGGTTGCAGCGCTCAAATTCTCCAATCCATTCAGGCCGAAGTGCCAGACGCCGGAGCAGCTTCCGCCACCGGCTTGGCCGCAGGCTTCTTCTTGCCCGGGGCGATCATCATGATCATCTGGCGGCCTTCCAGTTTGGGAAACTGCTCGATGATGATGGAATCTGCCAGCTCGTCGCGGATGCGGTTCAGCAAGGCCAAGCCCAATTCCTGGTGCGTGATTTCACGGCCACGGAACCGCAGCGTGATCTTGCACTTGTCGCCGTCCGCCAGAAAGCGGCGGATGTTGCGCATCTTGATGTTGTAGTCGCCATCGTCCGTACCCGGACGGAACTTGACTTCCTTGATCTCGATGACCGTCTGCTTGGCCTTGGCTTCCGCAGCACGCTTTTGCTCTTGATACTTGAACTTGCCGTAGTCCATGAGGCGGCACACCGGCGGATTGGCGGTGGCGGCAATCTCCACCAGATCCACATCCAATTCACCGGCCATGCGCAGAGCCTCCATGAGACTGACCACACCCAAAGGCTCATTCTCAGGACCGGAAAGACGAACTTCCGGGGCCATGATTTCACGGTTCAGGCGGTGCTTGCGCTCTTCACGGTGGCGGCGATCACGAAATTCAGTAGCGATGGCTATCTTCCTTGAATCAAAATGCTACAAAATAAGTAGCTAACACCGCACAACGGGCGCACGCCAGAGCATGTTTTCATTCAAAATCACACTTTGGAAGCGATGTCCTGGGCGATCAGCTCTGCGAACGCTTCAACGGACATCACACCGAGGTCTCGATTGCCCCGGGTGCGCACTGCGACGGCACCTGCTGCCTTCTCCTTGTCACCAGCGACGAGTATATAAGGCAGCTTTTGCAACGAATGCTCGCGTATTTTATACGTAATCTTCTCGTTGCGCAGATCGAGCGCCACCCTAAGGTCTTGATGGGGCAGCGATTTTTGCAGTTTCGCGGCAATTTCGCGACAGTAGTCGGCCTGTGCATCGGTGATGTTGAGCACCGCAACCTGCACCGGCGCCAGCCATGTCGGCAATGCTCCCGCGTGCTGCTCGATCAGAATGCCGATGAAGCGCTCCAGGCTGCCGACGATGGCGCGGTGCAGCATCACGGGCCGGTGGCGCGCACCGTCCTCGCCCACATATTCGGCGTCGAGGCGCTCAGGCATGGAAAAGTCCACCTGCATGGTGCCGCATTGCCATTGCCGGCCGATCGCATCCTTGAGCGTGTATTCGATCTTGGGGCCGTAGAAAGCGCCATCGCCCGGCGCAATTTCGAACTCGCAGCCCGATGCCCGCAGGCTCTCCATCAGTGCGTGCTCGGCCTTGTCCCAGCTCTCGTCGGAACCAATGCGCGCCTCAGGGCGCGTGGCCACCTTGTAGATGATGTTCTCGAAGCCAAAGTCCTTGTAGACCTTCTGCAGCAAAGCCGTATAGGCCGTGCACTCGGGCAGGATATGGTCTTCGGTGCAGAAGATGTGCCCGTCGTCCTGCGTGAAGCCGCGTACACGCATGATGCCGTGCAACCCGCCCGTGGGCTCGTTGCGGTGGCATTGGCCGAACTCGCCGTAGCGCAGCGGCAGGTCGCGGTAGCTCTTGATGCCCTGCTTGAAGATCAGGATGTGGCCGGGACAGTTCATCGGCTTGAGCGCATAGTCGCGCTTCTCCGATTCGGTCGTGAACATGTTGTCGCGGTATTTGTCCCAGTGACCGGTCTTTTCCCACAGCGTCTTGTCGAGCAGCTGCGGGCCCTTGACTTCCTGGTAGCCGTTGTCACGGTAAACGCGGCGCATGTACTGCTCCACCTCCTGCCACACCGTCCAGCCCTTGGGGTGCCAGAAAACGACGCCCGGCGCATGGTCGTCGATGTGGAACAGGTCGAGCTCACGACCCAGCTTGCGGTGGTCGCGCTTCTCGGCCTCCTCCAGCATCGTCAAATACTGCTGCAGCTCGTCCTTGGTGGCCCAGGCCGTGCCATAGACCCGCTGCAGCATTTCGTTGCGATGGTCACCGCGCCAGTAGGCGCCCGCCACTTTCATGAGTTTGAAGAACTTGAGCTTGCCGGTACTGGGTACATGCGGACCCCGGCACAGGTCTTCGAAACTGCCTTCGCGGTACAGGCTCACATCTTCGTTGCTGGGAATGCTGGCAATGATCTCGGCCTTGTAGTGCTCACCCAGGCCCTTGAAGTACGCCACGGCCTCATCGCGTGGCAGCACGCGCCGCACCACGGGTTCATCCCTGGCGGCGAGCTCAGTCATGCGCTTTTCAATGGCGACAAGGTCTTCAGGGGTGAAGGGCCGTTTGTACGAAAAATCGTAGAAAAACCCGTTCTCGATCACCGGGCCAATCGTGACCTGCGCATCAGGAAACAGCTCCTTGACCGCATAGGCCAGCAGGTGGGCGGTGGAATGGCGAATCACCTCCAGGCCGTCGGCATCCTTGGCCGTCACGATGGAGAGCGGGCTGTCCTGGGTGATCTGGTGGCTGGTATCGACCACCTTGTCTCCGATCTTGCCAGCCAGCGCAGCCTTTGCCAGGCCAGCACCAATCGAAGCAGCCACCTCGGCCACGGTGACGGGGCCGGGATATTCGCGCTGAGAACCATCGGGGAGCGTGATGTGAATCATGGAAATCCTTGTCAAATCTTTTCAGGTGGGATGCGCTTGCCTGGCCCAGAACGCAAAAAAGCGCGGTACAGGTCCGCGCTTAGGAAAGGGGAAAGGTGAATCCCGAGCAGGCGCGAACGGCCGGCCTCAACGGCCGGTGAACATCTCCGATGTAGTTCGCGGTGTCATAACCAGCATGCCTTTCTCGCCCTTGTTGCATTGATCGGTGGCGCATTTTACCCTCTGCCAATAAAAAAGCCCGAAGCGGCAGCTTCGGGCTTGTGCACTGTGGCGCCAGGGATCAGTGGAACTGCTCTTCTTCGGTGGAACCCGTCAGGGCCTTCACGGAAGACGAACCGCCCTGGATCACCGTGGTCACATCGTCGAAGTAGCCTGCGCCCACTTCCTGCTGGTGCGACACGAAGGTGTAACCCTTTTCGCGGGCGGCGAACTCGGGCTCCTGCACCATGTTCACGTAGTGCTTCATGCCTTCGCCGCGGGCGTAGGCGTGGGCGAACTGGAAGGTGTTGTACAGGCCAAGGGGTTGGCTAGTGCGAAGATTTGTAAGGGGTTTTCGGTGTTTCGAGGCCACCAGTTTGACCTCTCCCACCGATTGCCCAACTGTCGCCGGTATGCAATTCACGTATCGCCAATGCCAAAGTGTCTTGCCCTGTTCCCGATGCCCATTTTCGCCTACCGCCGACCCACACCCCAAAAACGGATTGATGCCGATTTGAAGGTGCAGGTGGCGGCAGACTCAGCCTAAATTTTAGGCAGCTTTCTGTTGGAGTTGGTTCCAACTTTTGTCAATGGCATCGGCTGCTGCATCGACTGCCGACAACAGGGTTGCATCAGAAAGATGGCTGTATCGCGCCGTCGTCTTGACCTGGGAATGCCCAAGCAATTTGCTCACCACATAGATCGACTGACCAGCATTCACCAGATTACTGGCGAAACTGTGCCGTAGATCATGCATGCGGACTTCCGGCAAACCAGCACGGATGCGAGCCGTGTTCCAACTGCAATACAAATTACCAAAGGGCTTCCTCGTTTCTGGATTTGGCACAACATACGGACAACCATCCCACGTTGGCAAGCTCTTCAGCAACTCCAGCGCTTTTGCAGAAATTGGAATGTTACGCGCCTTGCCATTCTTGGACATGGGTATGTGCCAGTTGCGCCGCTCCAGATCGAAATCAACCCACTTGGAATCCAGCAGCTCCCTCTTACGGCAACCAAACATCAGCATCAGCGGCACAATGTGCTTGAGTTGGGTGTTGTCACTTTGCTCCAATGCATCTTGCAGCTTTTGGGTTTCGTCAGCGGTCAGGAAGCGCTCCTTCGCGTTGTTGGCCACAAACAAAACCACACTATCAGCAGGATTGCTGGTGGTGCCCTGCACTCGCTTTCTCTTGCCCAAGTTGTACATGATCTTGAACAGAATGGGGAGCTTGTTCGCCATGGCAAGGGCATAACCTTTGGTGCGCATCGCTTGATGGGCTTCGGCCACCATTTCAGACGTAATGGCATCCAGATGCTTGCTGCCAAAGCGAGGCAAGATGTGATGGTTCAGAAAACTGATCGTGGACTGAAAATTTCTCCTGTGTTGACGGACATGGGGCAAATACACATCGGTGATGAACTCGCCCAGGGTGGGCACCTTGCGTAAAGCCAAACGATCTTCAGCAGGGCTCTCACCCAATACGACCTTGGATCGCAGCTTTTGGGCCTGCAATCGTGCTTTGTCAAAAGTGATGGACTTGGCATCGCCAATCTTGTGCTGGCGTTGCTTGCCGTACTGGTCACGGTAGCGAAGTGAAAACACTTTGCTGCCCGAGGCCGATACGGTCAGGATGAAGCCAGTTATGGCGGTGTCGTAATAGTCGGACTTGGCACGCCCATCAACGCAGACAGCAGCTTGGCAGACTTGTGCATTCAACTGGATCACAGGCATGATTTCATTCTCCTTGAACAGATGGTTGATGAACGACCGAACCTTTCCATTCGATCGGGAAGTGGCATGCGCCACGGGGGTAAAAAAGGGACATATCTTCAAATTTCTTTATGTTGCATAGGGATACCCGACACCCGAAAACGGGCGATCAAGGCGTGCAAGTAGCAGGAAATCCAAGGGGCGGCGGGTAAGTGTCCGCAACGCCGCAACGTCAGGCAAAGCACTGTGGCGCAGTTGCGGCAACACCCCTTGGAATAGCGGCGTCAGGCCCTGTCCAGCGGTTTCAGATAGCGCTCAAAAACGTCCTGAAATTCATCTAGGTAATAACCCTTTGGGGTTGCCCCATCCCTCTGGCGAACCGTGCGTGGCTTGAGGTTGTAGGCACTGAGATACTTCGACAATAGTCTGGGCGTCAATGGTTTACCGCGCATGTAGGTAGACCATCCCATTTCTGGGTCTTCGCAGAGTTTTTCGATCAGGTCTATGGACTTGATAGTGGGACGGGTCCAATCACTCAATACCTCACGAATGTCTGCGAGCAGGTCGTTACTGGCGCTACCCATTGCTTCACTGGAAGCCGACATCGTCAAGGCAGCATCAGTTGCGCGACGAACCCACCCCTCGCCTGCACATTCAGCAATCGCCAACAACGGCTCCCAGTTGTCTTGAGAACGATCACTCAAGGCTTCAGGCAACACAGGCCTTGCATCACGAACCTGATCTCTGTAGTCAATGGCAAAACGCACCAACTGTGAAGATAGACGGTCGAACAGGCCAGCTTCTGCGCTGCGCATGCGCTGCACCTTTTCTGAGGCCAATTTCCGGCGCATGTTGAACACGATGCCACGGCTCATGGTGGAGTCTGGCAGGTGCTTTGTGAGCGCAATTCCGGCAATGCTTTTGGGGCCGTACACAGAAAACGGTTTGGGCTCGTAGCTGTCACCGCTTGCTTCTGCCCTCAAGACGACGCCACCACGTTTGTAACCCGCATTGACCACGCCTTGCAGTTCCTTGTTTTCTTTGAAGAACGTATCGGCTTCGTCAATGAACAGTGTGCAGCCCCACTGCTCAATAGCACGGAACACAGCCGCCAGTGACGCATTGGCCGCAGGCAAAGCGCGATACGAAAGCAAGGCCAGCACGTTCTGGAAAAGGGTCTTTGCACATGCACGTTCGGGCGCGTCGATGATGGCCAATGGCGAAATATCCAGTACCTCGATCAGATGGGTATGAGCAACCCACAAAGCCCCAGCATCAGCTTGCTCTGGTTCAAGAATGATGTAGGTACGAATCACTTGTGCGATTTCGGTCAGTAGGCCTGCAGGATCAACGGGATCATCGGCAGGTAACACCTCTTTGAAAAGTGACTTCGCCACTGGGCCAACATCATTTTTGGGGACAGCTTTAGTGGGTGATCCGGATTGCTTCTGCCCCATCGTTTCAGCGCTTGCTGCTTCATTCGTTGGTTTCTTGTACGACCACCCTGCTTCACGGGCATGGTAGAAGACTGTGCCTAGGGTAGCGGTCTTGCCTGTATAGCTGGGATTGGAGAAGCGTTTCCAGACCGCATCAAAAACCTGTTCGCCAGTCTGTCCATTACTTTCGCCTGGTGTGGTCCATGCATGTGCTGGTTGACCACGCAAATGGCCGCTGCTCCATTCACGCGCCAAAGCTTTCAAAGCATCGGCATGCTCAGGATGCTGCAATGCTTCTCGCGCCAGCACTGCCACGCGATGGAACTTCCACGTAGATTCATCGCAGTCCGGATCAAGCACCTGGAATGCGGATTTGATTTGAACCATGTCTAGGGGGCCATGATCCTTCTCAATGTGACCGCCCATGTCGGTGTCAGATGCAGTGGGATGGACAGGTTTCGCCGTTGCCGCAACAGCGCCACAATGCTTAGCCCAAGCCGCATCAATGCTTTGCAGCATGGCGGTAACGGGTATACGTGTTGTGGCTGAGCAGACCAAGACCACTGGACGTGCTGGATCGTACTTGTGGTTTGAAGTGCCGGGCACACGCAACAGACTGGCAAGGTCGGCTGTGCGCGTAGGATCAGCTAAAAATCCTGCTTTGGCCGCAAGCGCCTTGAGTTTGATCGCATGGTCGCGCCACTCTTCTTTCTGAACCAGTTCATCCACTATCCAGTAGGCATGAACACCACCGCCGCTACGGACGATCCAGTTTGCAAGTGGCAGGTCGTTATCGTTGCAGAAAGCTGTCAACGCAAGGTCGGCTTGATCTTCGTCGGCATAGCCCTTACCGGATTCTGCTTTGGCAGTACCGCAGTCGATGTCAACCCAGAAGCCGTATGCGCCGATGGCATTTTGAGCTTTACGTCCATCGGACTCGCTATTGAAGCATGCACAGGCGTGATAAACGTCCCTGCCAGCAAGATCGAACTTGCTTATCGTGTTGTTGACTTGATCCAGGCCTGAAATATGGACCGACTGGAATGATCCAGAGACCGGGTCTCGGACTGCCAAGAAATGTCCATGGTCGTTGCCACGCCAAAGTTCTTTCAGCAGGTTAGGCGATAGCGGGGTGGAGGGGCGGGGAGAAAGCGGGAGTGTGCTTGGACTTTTTTCCATTTTGATTCCGTACAAATGCTGAAGGGCTCACCAGAGGTGAGGGCTAGACGATCAGCACTTGCCGAAGAAAAAAGTCGATTACCGATTTGCTTAAATCTGCTCGTCCGCCACAGAGCGAATCGGTAAGGTGCAGAAATTTAATCGAAGCCATGGGGACTGTCAACCCCCCAATCCTCAAAAAATCCGAAACTGCCGCAACACTGCAACAGACACACCCCTCCCCCCCCCTGGGTATTTCGGCGTTTCGGACGTTTCGCCAATTCCTGATGAGGGCGAGGGACACCAGCAACAGCGTCAGTCTATGGCCCTGTAAATGGCTCTGGCTTCTGGGTGCGCTGCCGCATATTCACGCAACAAGTGGTACTGATCGGCACAGGCCTTTGCCAAACGATCCTCACCGAAGGAAAGTTCACTGAAGGCGTACAGGCACACCGTGATCCCGAAGGCATCCAGGGAGAGCTTGCCGACAAAGCCGTTCTCACAAATGACCTGAAACTCCGTGTCAAATCGTGGGGCCATGTAGAAGCCACCATTCGACAGATCATGAAACTCCCAGTAGCCGCCTGTGTAATCGGTGGAAAGCCGTTCAGCGGTAGTGAACACGGCTGGCTCCAGCTTGAGCATGTAGGCCATCCCAAAGAGGCCGTCGGCGATGTTCAGGCGCTCGGACTCAGGGACGATGGTGTTGGTAATGATGGGTGTGGTCATAGGGGTGTCCAAAAATAAATGGGAGAACGCCTCCCACTTCCTGACGCACTTTCACCGTGGCTGATACGCAGATCAACGTGAACGGAAAGTAGTCAGGAGGTGGGAGGACTGGGGGGTGCCGACCCGAGGGGTGACGGGTGGCTGGGCGCAGATGGCCCGAGGGGTACGCAATCTGGCCGCAGGTGGGCCGCTTGCGTGGCGGGTGAGGCGCGGGTACTCAGTGGCAGTCGGCGCACCCTATGTGGTCACTGTCGAGTCCCGCCAGCATTGCAGCTTCGGACACGATGGTGTTGCCCAACAGGTCAGTGGGCATATCCCAATCGCTTTCAAAGGCGTGGTGGGCGGCGATGGTGATGGAGTCGGCGTAAGCGAAGTTCATGATGTTTCCTTTCGGGTTGGTGGATTACTTGCGGAAGTGGTTCAGATAAATGGCGGCACCTGCACCAGCAATGACCAGAACGATCAAAGCGGGGTAGATGAATGTGAGCGCGGCAATGGCTGCAATTGCCATGGGCCGGGTGCTGTTGAATGACAGGCCCAAGATGCCTGCTGCGATGAGTGCTGCTGTGATGGCCTGCGTCAATCAGCCCTCCCTTGCTTTCTTCCGGGTGGATTTGGCATGGGGCTCACTGGCTGCGGTCAAGTGCCCATGCACCAATGCCGCCAATGTGGTCTTGGGAACATGCTCGTGATGCCGTGCGTTGAGGGCGCTCACACGGATCAGTCCAAGCTCCTTCAGCGCCGCCAGAATGAAACCCGGCCCATTGGTGGAGCGGCCTTCATGCAATGGCGCAAGGCTCTTGGAGGTCAGTTCAGTGGCGCCCAACACGATGTCATGAATGTCCTGTGCACTGGACCAATCCCGGCACCACATACCGCCACCACTGTTGTCTGAAATCCGGAGGTGATAAGTTTCGTCCTGCTGATGCTGGCCCACTTCAAAATCCAGTGTGGACCTGCCGGACAGGCTCAAGCACTGGCCTTGGTAGACAACCTCGATCGGGTCGATGACTTCCTCTTCTGGCTGCTCGTTGCTGGTTTCAGCGTTTGTGTTTTCTGACATGGGAACTCCTTGATTTGCTGATGAGTGAATGAGTGACCAAATTGGCCTTTCATATAAGGTGGCTGTTTCCCCGCAGTCAGATATCGGCAAAGATCTTGTTTGTCTCGCTGTGTGCCAACAATGGCCCTTACTGTTGAAAGCAAGCAAGCACGACCGTTGGGTTTTGATGGATCAAGTTCAGCAGGGCAAAGCATTCGGCATGGTCTCTTTGCAGACCACTATCGAATTCCATGATGGCGGCTCGCTCCTCAAAAGCCTCTCGCAAATTGGTATCAAGGCGATCAACTAGACTTTTGACGATTTCATTCATTGGCTTGATCTCCAGACGAAAAAAAACCACCTTGATGGGTGGCTGTGGGTGGCGAGTGATTGATGCCCGTCATGGCGCACCTTCGGTTTCTGTCTTGAAGGCATACCTCTGACACATACAAAGCAGGTCCACATCGATGCCTGTCTCCTTTGGGATGAAAATCTCGACGCCAAAACCCGAGTCATCAATCACTATCACCATGTCGTAACAAGCTGGGAATTGCTCAATGAACTCGAAGGATGGCGTGAATTCCGGCTGGTCATAGCGGAGGCCTGTCATGCGATTGCACAGGATGTCGAAGTCAATTTGTGCTGACAGTGCCTCCAGACTGTCACCACTTTCGACCACTAAAAAGTAGCCCAAGGCGTCGGCATCAAAGGCAGCACCACCAAGGTCTTCAATACGTTGCCGTACTAAATCCCTGATGGCGTTGTCGGTGATTTGCTTGATGGATAGCAGGTCACGAACGACGATCATGGTTTTGCTCAAGGTAAGGTTTCTGACGGGGCGTCGGCCACAAACGTGTGGGCCTGTGGAAGGCATCGCGGGGCATGAATCCGGCGGTGACGGTTGAAACGATGGACATGGGTATCTCCTTGGGTTGAAAAGTGAATGGACAATGAAAAAGCCCCAAGGCGTGAACCGTGGGGCTTGGCGGGGAAGGCAACGACTTGGCTAGTCAGGCCATGGCGTTAATGCGGGGCGTAGGTGCTCTGCTGTGCCTTGCGACGTTGCCAAACTATGAGGGCGACAAGCACAACGGATAGCAGGGCAATTGCGTTGAGCGCACTGGTCAGCATGGCAATGCGAACGGACATGGCACCCAACTGGGTGAATACTGCGGCCAACAGCGCGGAGGCCAGAAACGGGATGAACATGGGGTTCCTCTCAGATAAATTTGGACAAAAGAAAAGCCCCGATGGCGGAATCGCCAAGGGAGCTGAACATGGGATTGGTGTGTGCCGATATTCCAGCACAGCGAAGCTCGTCAGTCTTATCGGGAAATGAAATTGATGACTCTTCTAGGTTGCAAACTAAACCCGTTCATTTTGATTGGCGAATCGCATTCACAGGCCAACTGGGCTATGTTACGACCATTGGCCGAAGTGCTTCCAAGGGACGGGGCTAGTTTGATGCTCTATAACTTGCTGTGGCAGTGCTTGCACAATACCGCTTCGACCTTAATAGATTCAGCGCAGTAAGGGCACTGCTTTGTATTGGCCGTGACCACGTTTTCGATAGGCTTGTTTACTGCCTGAGGTGATGGTGAATCCTGTTGCACTTGACTATCGTTTTCCTCCTTGTAAAACAACGTGCCGCATTTCAGACACATCTTCTTGGTGGCATATTCATCCATTGCCAATTTATGCTTTTCGTCGATCGCCTTGGATATGTGCGGAGTCATAGCCAATCGTCCAATTGATAACGCAAGTATCAGCGGTGCAACATACAGTAAATAGACCTCACCTAAATCCGAAGTTGCATTTCTGGCGAAAATTATCTTGATTAAATAGGTGCCGACTACTAACCATACCAAAACTTTTGCTGGCCTCATGACTTTGACCGGCGGTGCCGCAAGTTTAGAAAGTTCAGTTTGCTGTGTTCCTGAACCACGTGCAACACCGACTCCACCGCCTACACTTCCACCCAAGACATCCGCATTCGCACCAACACCTAGGCCAACGGTGTTAGTTTCGATTGTGCTCAACCCACTGGCGTGCACGACCGAAGCAAACTTCCAATCATGGCTTCCGCATTTTGGACAACTCACATGGCCTCCTGTTTCAGCATTTGCGTGTGGCACGAAAGCCAAGTTTTTAAAAAATTTATGTGCGCAAACATGCGATAGCGGGAGGGAAACATTCGGAGACCCATTACTTCCGCCTGATAATGTATGCGTTGCCCGAGGGTGTCACGACACGGTCTACCTTTTGTGGCCAATAAAGCCGTTCCGCCGATATTGGTTCTCCATAAGGCGCGTTGGGGTCCGCCATGCTCGAACAACCGGTCAGCATGACCAAAATACAAACTGCGACAAACTTCATTTCAGTGCTCCAAGGTTGTTGTTTGCCAATCTGGCTTCACGATTCACTCCTATCCGTTGGTGTCAATTGAATGGCTTCGCGTGCGACTGTGCCGGTCACTTGCTCCACTCAGATTGATTCAAGACACTGGGTAGGCTGATGCTGCCTTTGTCTGCGTCGTAAACACAATATCGGACTTCGTAGGAAGCATCGCTGCTGGCATGCTTGGATCGAAAACCCATTTCCGCCACGACCGCACCTTTCTTACGCCACATATCAAGCACAACAATATCGAGCGAGCGGTCACGGCCTAAATTCTTGTCCACGAATTTCTCGCACTCTTGGCTCGCCGTCTTGGATTCCTGCTCTGAAATTTTCGAGCATCCGGAAATGAGGACGGCCAGAATGACCATGGGCACTATCAATTTACTCAATGCAATCTCCTTGCGGTTAACGATGTCACGCATTACGTGACGACAAGTTTAAGCGATGTCACGAGGATCGTGACATGCAGGACAAGCAAGCACACAACTCCATCGTCGGTCGCCGAATGCGCGAACGTCGGGAGGCTTTGGGTCTTGCTCAGGAAAAGATCGGCGTGGCCATCGGCTTAGATGAATCCAGCGCCAGAGCACGGATCAGTCGGTATGAGTTGGGTGTGCATGAAGCACCCGTACCCACAGCCAAACAAATTGCATCAGCCTTGAAAGTGCCGTTGGCCTATCTCTACTGTGAAGATGACAGTACGGCCAGCCTGTTGGCAGCACTGCACAAGCTGAACGTCAAGGAACGTGCCATCAGGGTGCAAAAGTACCTTGCCGATCTCGAAGCCGTTTGACTTTCGCATCGGGCATAGCTCTTTCCACCAATTTCCCAACAAAAAAGCCACCTGACACCGAAGCATCAGATGGCTTGTCGAAGCAAGCGCCCTTTCGGACGCTGCCAGTAGATCAGTGGAACTGCTCTTCTTCGGTCGAACCCGTCAGGGCCTTCACGGAAGACGAACCGCCCTGGATCACCGTGGTCACATCGTCGAAGTAGCCTGCGCCCACTTCCTGCTGGTGCGACACGAAGGTGTAACCCTTTTCGCGGGCGGCGAACTCGGGCTCCTGCACCATGTTCACGTAGTGCTTCATGCCTTCGCCGCGGGCGTAGGCGTGGGCGAACTGGAAGGTGTTGTACCAGTTGATATGGATGCCTGCCAGCGTGATGAACTGGTACTTGTAACCCAGGGCCGACAGCTCTTCCTGGAAAGAGGCGATCTGCGAGTCGCTGAGGTTCTTCTTCCAGTTGAACGATGGCGAGCAGTTGTACGACAGCAGCTTGCCAGGGTTGGCGGCCAGCACGGCCTGGGCGAATTCACGGGCGAAGCCGATGTCAGGCACGCCGGTCTCGCACCACACCAGGTCGGCATAGGGAGCGTAGGCAATGCCACGGCTGATGGCTTGCTCCAGACCGTTCTTGACGCGATAGAAGCCTTCCTGCGTGCGCTCGCCGGTCAGGAAGGGCTTGTCGTTGGCGTCGTGGTCGGACGTGATCAGGTTGGCGGCTTCCGCGTCGGTGCGGGCCAGGATGATGGTGGGCACGCCCATCACGTCGGCGGCGAAGCGGGCCGAGATCAGCTTCTCGCAGGCTTCCTGCGTAGGCACCAGCACCTTGCCACCCATGTGGCCGCACTTCTTCACGGCGGCCAGCTGGTCTTCGAAGTGCACGCCGGCAGCACCGGCGGCGATCATGTTCTTCATCAGCTCGAAAGCGTTCAGCACGCCGCCAAAGCCGGCTTCCGCATCGGCCACGATGGGCAGGAAGTAGTCGATGAATTCCTTGTCGCCGGGGTTGATGCCACGGCCCCACTGGATTTCGTCAGCACGCTTGAAGGTGTTGTTGATGCGGCGCACCATGGTAGGCACCGAGTCGTAGGCGTACAGCGACTGGTCGGGGTACATGGTTTCCGACGTGTTGCCGTCCGCAGCGACTTGCCAGCCCGACAGGTACACGGCTTCGAGGCCTGCCTTGGCCTGCTGCATGGCCTGGCCGGCGGAGATCGCGCCAAAGGCGTTCACATAGCCCTTCTTGGCACCGCCGTTGACCTTTTCCCACAGCTTTTCCGCGCCGCGCTTGGCCAGCGTGTGCTCGATGGGCAGCGAGCCGCGCAGGCGCACCACATCAGCAGCGGTATAGCCCCGCTTGACACCCTTCCAGCGGGGGTTTTGGGCCCAGTCTTTTTCCAGGGCGGCAATTTGCTGTTCGCGGCTCAGTTGTTCATTGAAGGATTGGGGCATGGGTCACTCCAGGGGTTGTTGAAAAAAACCGGGCTG
>Ga0207975_100054_pt1 | contig 117348 bp, 105 predicted proteins | sample LakWasMe91_HOW11_2_FD_183913 | JGI IMG/M metagenome (GOLD analysis project Ga0207975, IMG submission 183913) | Freshwater sediment methanotrophic microbial communities from Lake Washington under simulated oxygen tension - Sediment Metagenome... | ecosystem: Environmental > Aquatic > Freshwater...
GCCGTAAATTTGCGCGCCGCTAAAAATAATATCTTATGAATTCAAGAGCGTTTGATGGCTAACAGATAATTTAAATGATATTTACACTTTTATTTAATTGAATAATATGATAAAAATGATAAAAATATAATTTATATATCAATTCAATGCGGGTGCAAGTGTTTACAACGCGTGACGTGATTGCCTCAAGCCTGTTTACATGGCTAATCACTACCCTGATTCCAGATCCTGAAGGAGAAAATATGAAAGGTTTTACCTTAATTGAGCTAATGATAGTCACCGCCATCATAGCCATTCTTGCTTCGGTAGCGTTGCCTACATATTCCGCCTACACATTGCGCGGCAAACTGGTAGAGGCACCGACCATACTAAAATCTACAGCTACGGCGATGGAAGCTGGCTATGATATGGGTTACAGCTGTGAAAAATCCCTTACCAAAAATACGTGGCAAACGAATTATTTCAAGTACGAATGCGCAGTAGCCGCAGACATGGACAGCTTCAAGATAACCGCTAGCGGCATACAAAATGACATTTTGAATTACAGCTACAGCATTAATTCAGATGGGCAACATAAAACCGAGGCGCACCCCTCGGGCCCTAATGACAAATGCTGGCTTGTATCTGGCAAAGAGTGCTAAACAGCGTTTACCGGATATATACCAGCTACTCTACTCAATATTCTGAATCTGCTCGCGCATCTGCTCGATCAACACCTTCAGCTCCATCGACACCTGTGTAGTCTGTACTGACACGGATTTTGAACCTAAGGTGTTGGCTTCACGGTTAAGCTCCTGCATCAAAAAATCCAGACGTTTACCGGCAGGCGCATCACTGTTCAGGATACGTTTAACTTCTGAAACATGGGCGGTTAACCTGCTCAGTTCTTCATCTACATCTATACGCTGCGCAAATAACACCAACTCCTGTGCAATACGCTCCTGATCAATAGTTTTGAGCGTCTCCTGCAGTTTCAGCTCCAGCTTGGCCTGATACTCTTTGTTCAGCTGCGGCAACAGAGGTTTTACCTTTGCCACCAGCACTTCTATTTGTGCGAGCCGGTCCAGAATCAAGGCTTTCAATTTCTCACCTTCACGCGCACGTGATGCATTAAGATCCTGCAGCCCTTGCTGCACGAGCTTTTTAATATCTTCCGCCAGTGATTCATGGTTCAACTCTTCATGCAGCACTACTCCCGGCCAGCGCAAAATATCAGCCACGCTGAGTGCTCGGCTTTGCGGAAAAAACGCCTGTGCTGTAGTTTGCATCGTTGCCAGATGCTGCATTAACTGCTCATCGAGCTGCGGTGCTTGTGCTGACTGTGTACGCTGGATAAAGTTTATTTTGCATTCCACTTTGCCACGGCTCAAATAAGAACCTATCAGTTCACGGATTGCCGGTTCGAAGCTTTTTAAGGTTTCATCCAGCTTGAAATGCAAATCCAGATAGCGGCTGTTTACGGCGCGCAATTCAAGTAACAGCGTAGCATTTGCTATAGGTTGTTCCAATGCCGCAAAACCCGTCATGCTAAAAGTCATGTAAATTCTTCCTAATCGATCAAAATAAAACTGGGATTTCTATAATCTGTTCAATGTTACCAAAATAAAGCATGTAGATTGCTACAAACCTGCTTGCAGGCGAAATTTATGGTGGAACTCACATCAAAAAACTTTAATTACAGTCAATTACGCGCTATATTGCCTGATGCAATCGAAGTTTGAACGCCAGACCAGCGATTATAAAATTTATATCAACAATCGATTATAGTTATAGAAATCATTAACAAAAGTGTCTACACCCAAGAATTTAGCATTACCTGCCGGCTACAGATTGCAAGAATATGAAATCAAGAAAGTCTTGAGTTCTGGCGGGTTCAGTTTCGTCTATCTGGCACTGGATAAAGACGGAAACATCGTTGCCATTAAGGAATACATGCCGTCGTCTATTGCCTTGCGTGACGAAAGCGCAACCGTGCTGCCTAATACCGAAGACGTTGCCATGTTCCGGCATGGCTTGAAAAGTTTTTTTGATGAAGGTCTGACACTCGCCAAAATTGACCATAAAAACATCGTACGCGTGATCAATTTTTTCCGCGCCAATGATACAGTTTATATGGTGATGCAGTACGAACGCGGCAAATCACTACAAGCCTATATACTGGACCAGACCGAACCGATACCCGAAAAGTTTATACGGCGGGTTTTCGGCCAGTTATCCAACGGCCTGCGTGAAGTACACGCACAAAAGTTATTACATCTGGATATCAAGCCGGCTAATATTTATATTCGACTTGATAACTCCCCGGTATTGTTGGATTTTGGCTCCTCGCGCCAGGCGTTAAGTGACACAAAAACAAAAATTTCACCTAGTTACACGCCGGGATTTGCCTCGCCAGAGCATTATTACGACAGAAAACTCTTGGGGCCGTGGAGTGACATTTACAGCATCGGCGCCACCATGTACTCATGCCTGACCAAGACCTCGCCCCTATCAGCAGACCAGCGCATCAAAAAGGATTTATTAGTGCCTGCGGTAAAAGTAGGCAAGGAACACTACTCTCAGGAGTTGCTTGAAATCATCGACAACTGTCTAGATCTGGATTATTTAAAACGTCCGCAAAGCGTATTTGCATTGCAAAAAGCACTTCTGGAAACTCCGCATCGACTTCCGCAAAAAAGCGGTTTTGTGCATAAGCTGTTCAATGCGCTTAACAAACCGATGTCACCCGGCAACAAGAAATAATCATGAAATTTACTATTTTTCAAAACAGCCGCCAAGGCCCACGCCCATATAATCAGGACCGGCTAGCTTATTCATACAGTAAAGATGCAATGCTGCTGGTAATTGCGGATGGCATGGGCGGCCACCGCCACGGCGAAGTGGCAGCGCAGCTTGCCGTCACCACCATGACGGATGCATTCCAGCGCCTGGCGGTACCCTCTTTGGCAAGCCCGGCAAAATTCCTGATTGAGCACATTCAACAAGTGCATGACATGATCGACCAGCTGGCGCAGGATCAGGACATGCTGGAAGCGCCGCGCACGACTATTGTGGCGGCAGTAGTGCAACGCGGCATGCTGTATTGCGCGCATGTAGGCGATTCCCGGCTCTACCACTTTCGCAATGGCCATTTACTGTACCGCACGGAAGATCACTCTATCGTTCAGTCCCTGTATAACAAGGGCATGATCAATAAGTCAGAAATGGCAAACCATCCTTATCGGCACAAAATCTATAGTTGCCTGGGTGGTGATGTGCCGCCGAAAATCGAACTGGCAGACCGCCAGGAACTGGTAGAGGGTGATACCGTCTTACTGTGTACTGATGGACTATGGGGCGCAGTGACTGACGAGCAGATTAAACAGATTCTCTGTGGCCCTTCCATATCGGATAATGTTACTAAATTACTCGACTTAGCCGAGTCAGTTGGTGAGGAAAATGGCGATAACATGAGCGCAATCGGCCTGCAATGGGGTGACCGGCTGCACAGCGAATTAGCTGTTTCTACCGTTACCTTGCCGATGGGATTCTCCACCACCATCATGAACCCCATTACCCGCAGTGATTATGATGGCGAGCCGCCGGCAGATGAACTGAGTGATGATGACATTGAAAAAACCATTGCCGAAATACAACTCGCACTGCAAAAAACCAAGCGTACTTGATCAACTTTACAATCAGGATTTAACCGATGCAATCCAGCAGCCAAAACAATACCCGCCCCAGCCAGCGTGACCTCCACCAATTACGTGAGGTAGAACTCATCCGCAATTACACCAAACATGCCGAAGGTTCGGTACTGGTTAAATTCGGCGATACCCACGTGTTATGTACGGCCAGCGTAGAAGAAAAGGTTCCCGGTTTTCTGAAAGGCAAAGGCCAGGGCTGGGTAACTGCCGAATACGGCATGCTGCCACGCTCAACCGGCAGCCGCATGGATAGGGAAGCCGCCCGAGGCAAACAGTCCGGCCGCACCCAGGAAATCCAGCGCCTGATCGGCCGCTCTTTACGCGCCATTATTGATCTGGAAAAACTCGGCGAGCGCAGCATCCAGATTGACTGTGACGTGATTCAGGCCGATGGCGGCACCCGCACTGCCAGCATTACCGGCGCCTATGTCGCGCTGCATGATGCTATCTCCTACTTGCTGAAAAACGGTAAAATTACAGAATCACCGCTCAAGGATTCAGTAGCCGCCATTTCTGTTGGCATGCACCAGGGACAGCCGGTACTGGACCTGGACTATATTGAAGACTCGGATTGCGACACCGACATGAACGTTGTCATGACCGGTAGCGGCGGCTTCGTGGAAATTCAGGGTACTGCAGAAGGTGAGCCTTTCTCGCGTGAAGCGATGGACGCAATGCTGAATCTGGCTGTACTCGGCATCCAGCAACTGACTGACAAGCAAAAAGAGGTATTAAGTGTTTAAAAAACTGGTCATAGCCACCGGCAACAAAGGCAAGCTAAAAGAAATTCAGCATGTACTCAGTGACCTGGACATCGAGATCGTACCGCAATCTGAGTTTAACGTGCCGGAATGCCCGGAACCACATTGTACCTTTATCGAAAACGCACTCGCCAAGGCACGCCACGCCAGCAAGCATACCGGCCTGCCGGCACTGGCGGATGATTCCGGCTTGTGCGTAGACGCGCTGCTGGGTGCCCCCGGCGTATTATCAGCGCGCTATGCCGGCAAAAACCCACCCAATAGCCTGCTCACGCAGGACGAGCGCAACAATGACAAACTGCTGCTGGAAATGAATAATATCTCCAACCGCCATGCGCATTTTTACTGCGTGATGGTGCTGGTGCGCCACGAGCATGACCCGGAACCCATCATTGCCGAGGGCAGTTGGCAGGGCGTTATCCTGCGTGAATATCGCGGCACGGATGGTTTTGGTTACGATCCTTTATTTCTGGATGATAAAACCGGAAAAACCGTGGCAGAACTGCCGCTGGAAATCAAAAGCCGCATCAGCCACCGCGGCCATGCCATGGCTAAACTGCTTCAAAAACTGGAAAGGCTGAACAATGAGTAGTCCTGACAAAGCTACCTGGCCTAAATGGGTACGCGATGACCAGAGCGTGGTGTCATGTACCGAAAAAGTCAAAGTGATGACCGAGAATTTTGACGAAATCAAACAGATTGCACAGGACGCACTGGAAGACGGACTGCTGATGGAAGTGTCTGAACAGCAGATGCGCGATGCCCTGCACCAACTGGTGGATTCGCTGGTAAACCCTTACAAAAAGGTTAGTTAGTATCAAAAAAGTAATCGAAATCAAAGCTGCCGGCAGTTTCAACACAGAGCCTATCAATACTGTAGCTCCGCTTGAAGGTGCCAGCACAATCTCCGGACTCACTAGTCCGCCGCCGCTCTCGCTGTATATCCACATCCCCTGGTGTGTACGCAAATGTCCATATTGCGATTTTAATTCTCATGAGAGCCGCTATAAAAATGGCGAGATTCCTGAGGCGGCCTATGTCGATGCCTTGATCGCCGATTTAGAGGTAGCTACTCCAAAGGTCTGGGGCAGAAAAATCAAAAGTGTATTCTTTGGCGGCGGTACCCCTAGCCTGTTTTCAGCTGATGCGATAGACAGGATACTCAGCAATGTGCGAGCACTTACTCCGCTTGAATACGATGCGGAGATTACACTGGAAGCAAACCCAGGCACGGTTGATAGCGCCCACTTCGCCGGTTATAAAGATGCGGGAGTAAACCGCTTATCACTGGGCATACAGAGCTTTAACGCAGATTACCTGCAAGCCATAGGCCGCATTCACGATGATAAACAGGCCATTACTGCTGCCGAACTGGCGCTGAAAACTTTTGAACGTGTGAATTTTGACGTGATGTATGCGCTGCCGCAGCAAACGCTGGCACATGCACTGCAGGATGCAAAACAAGCCATCTCACTGGGACCGGATCATCTGTCGTTTTATCACCTGACACTGGAACCCAACACGCCATTTCACCGCACGCCGCCTAGCCTGCCCGATGACGACACCAGCAGCGACATGCAGATGGAAATTGAAAATCTGCTGGCAGCCCATGGCTATGAGCATTACGAGACCTCCGCGTTTGCCAAAAAAGGCCAGCAAGCCAGACACAACCTCAACTACTGGCAATTCGGCGATTATTTAGGCATCGGTGCGGGTGCGCACAGCAAACTAAGCTACCACGATAAATTCACCCGCGAAACCAGAGCCAAACACCCCAAAGCCTACATGGAGCAGGCAAGCCAGGGGAATGCGCCGGAACGGGTATGGGAAATCAGCCGCGATGAACTTGGTTTTGAGTTTATGATGAACGCACTGCGCCTCATCGAGGGCGTGCCATTAAGTTTATTCCAGCAGCGCACCGGCTTAAGCTTAAACACACTGGATGCTGCGATTAAAACCGCGCAAAACAAAGGACTGCTATCAGTTGAGCATGGGCGGATACAACCCACACCACTCGGGCAACGCTTTTTGAATGAGTTGCTGGAACTGTTTTTAAACTAGTTTTTGGACTAGTCTTTTAAATTGTTAGCAAAGCTAAGAGCTTAATCCGCTAGGTTACCTTATTAAATTAACCATTTTCGAGATTACTGCCATTTAATATTAGTTAACTTGTGTAGTTAGACAAGATAAATTTATCTGATTTGTAGGCGCCTTGAAATGTCTTGAGTTCTAGCCCTGTAATAGTACGAAGCTTGTTAACCATTGCTGGAAAATCTGTACTTTCAGTGCTGTATGAATAAAAATAGCCATCATGTCTTGAGCAATTATTGCATGGTGATACTTCATAAGTACGCACCTCAACAGGAACGTTATCTGCAAGTCCATTTATGTCTTGACCATGATAGCCACTCAAAATAACTTTTTTAATAACCGCGCCAGAGTTTAATTTTATATTCCAGATGACTGGTTCATAAGCCATCAATGCGACAACCATCGGAGCTTTCGTTCTTGTTACATTGACGGTAACAATATGAGGCGTTTTTACGCCAGCATATTTAGTATGGCACTCCAACATTGCTTGAGTATTGCCAGAATTGACGGGGCAGTTTTTCCACCATGGTATTTCTTGCTGCCCCGCAGGCAAAGCAGCCTCATAAACACCAATCGCATGAAGCTCAGTACCTTCAGGAAAGACTGGCACTGCAGATGTAAACTCCTGCACTGGTGTTGGCTCATTCTTAGATATTGATACTGAGTTGATCCCAGCTGAGTGATTGCTTGGTATATCTACATTTGCATTAACATCTAATACCTCATCTTTGGTAGATGTATTAGATACTGACGATAAATTCTCTTTTCGCTCAATGTCAGCCTCCAGCTTATAGCTTTCAAGGCGATCCGATTGTGCCTGAATTACTGCACGACGCTTAAGAAAATGCTCATGTTGTACGTTAATGCAATAACCAAACACTAACAATCCCACAACAATCCATATCCAACTTCTATGGTTATAAGAATCAATGTCTCGTGCCATAGTTTCTGATTTTGTCGGTATAGATTTTTCTGTACTAATGGAGCGCTGGTTAACTGATGATGCAGAGGTCGCCTGGATAGACCTTTCTGCATCTGACTCACGAGTTAAATTTGAAGAATGTTTTATCGTCTGGCGACTAACATTTAATTCACCATTTAATTCACCATTCTCGCTATTTACACCAATGTTCTGAACTTTAGGTGGAAAAGGAGCAAGCCATGCAACCAACAGAAATACTGCTCCAGCTGCCATCATGGCAAAAATGTTACTCAGTTGCCCAAGTGAATCAAAATCAAACAACACCAATTTAATTGCCACAACAGAGAGAATCATGGCGCCCAATACCCATAACTTACGCGATTGAACTTTAGTTGCGTACCATGATAGTACACCGCCAACAATAGCCCATAAGAGCGATACAACGGCTGGAAGAAACATATCGCCATATGCAAAAACAGTTAGATTCCCGGACGGCCCGAATAAGCGAAGGAAGGTTGCTGAAATAACACTAATACTTGCCATCATAGTAATAATGTTAAAAATCTGAGCATCAATATTTTTGGATTTGATGAGGAATCGTGCTGATAAAATTAAGTAAATAAGCGCGACTAATTCATAAACAATCGCCCAAGGCTCTCGTTGAATATCAAATAAAGTTTGGTAAAAAAGATAAATCCCAAAAAATATAACACCTACAGGTGACAAAGTATTTGGCCAAAATCGTCCTTTAGGCAATGTAAGCTGCGCTTGTAAGGTTGCTAGTAAAGCACTTAACACCAACATAGTCATTACAACCTGCAATTGCGAAGAATTAAACTGATGGCTAAATATAATCGCCCAAGGCAACAATAAAATTGGCAACATGCTGCGTGAAATTCCTGCCGCAGATTCCCCTTCATCATGTCGACCTGCCACATACGCAAGTGAGGAAAATATAAGTTGTCCCGCTAGCATTAACAAGAGTGCAGAAATTGTTGAGAAATCTTTAGCACTCAGTAATCCTGTGAAGAATAGTGCAATGCCAAGAAATATTGGAATAGCAAAATATACTGGCTTCCAAATCAACCATATTGCGTAAACTAAAGAAACGAACAATGTGAGTAAATGAAATATCTGGGGTAAATGCTCAAGATGTAGATGAATAAATTCACGTGCACTAGCGATCACAAAAATCCCACCTGCTAGCATGCTAAAAAGAGAAGCCATGCTTGGTGTTCTCAGACGCATACGAGAGCCAGCCACCGTCAGTGCAGTTAGCAATAGCGCCTGCTGTGCAAAGTGATGATTTAAAAATGGCGTAATAGCTACAGGCTCAAAAAGCGTTTGTGAAAAGTACGAAATTGCGCTGGCTAACGCAGCAGCAATCAACATTCCATCAAATTGTTCTGGCACTCCCCATTTGGAACCTAAAGCCAATAAGGTGCATGACGCTATGGCAGTCATCAGAAAAAATGATAGCCCGCTCACTCCAAGCATTGCTGAAATTAGAAAAAATACCAGTGCCACACCTAAATAATGTGACGTACCCTGTTTGAAGCGTAGATATTGAATGCCCGCAGCTACAATCCACAACAATGCTAAAGTAAGCACGCTTATTGCACCGCTTTTTGATAAATCTGGAGCAATTAGAAGTGTTAATGTTAATGAAGTTAATGGCAGTAAAAAATTGTAGCCTAAGTCAAATCGAGCCAACCAAAGATTATTACCAGCGCTAAACTGCAAATTTCGATTCTCAAATAATGGCATAGCAAGATGAACTGCTACCAACGCCAATAACAATGGTTGCATTTGTAAAAAATATGGTGGGGTATAAAATTTTTGTGTCCAGCCAAAGAATAAAGCGCCAGCTAAGGTGAACAAAAAACTCAAATGAATAAGCGGACGCCATCCGCGAATCCATACCATCAGTAATGTAAGTAAACTTGCTGCTAAATAGTATCCATAAACAGGAACCGGTCCAGTAGTACCGAGTGAAAATGCTGGAGCAATATAAGCCCCTAGCATTGCAAGTACGGCCACAGAAAGTGACCTGCTTGATATGGAGAAAACTGTGGCACTACTTGCAATAACAAATAAAAGTGCCAGAGCTTCAATGCTGGTTATGTATTGAAATAAGCCGTAAGCACTGTAAGCTGTCAAGTAGGCAGTAGCTAGAGATGCTCCTCCCATGGACAAGTGGAGAGCTCGATATTTTTGTGCGGTACTTAACCATCCTGAAATCCCGCCAAACGTCACAGACAAAATAACACCCAAAAATAGCTTGCTACTATTTGGCCACTCAATACTCAACATAAAGTAACGAAGTAAGGCACCGCTACCTATGATCAAGAGGCACGCGCCTACTTTAGCTGGCCAATTTCCGCTGGTTAACCAACTTAGCAACCCCATTGGATGCATAGAGAAATTATCGTTATCGGGATTGCGCTCCCAAGCAAAAATAATTACAAAAAGAATTATGATTGTGCTTAAAAAAGCTATTGATAACATAATAATCCCTCAAAAAATGGCCAACTCTTAACGGGTGCTGACAAGTATATTTCATTTAGATTGAAATTATCGGGTCATTTGGATGAACAGTTTTAGCTGGGGATAAATTACCTAGCCAACCACGAATGATTGCTTTGTCCCACTTTGACTATCATTCGCTAACAATATACAACTGGTAGCTATTAGCCTAGGCTGTATAAAAACATTTTCGAATTTCACATATGGGTTAACTACTTTTTTCTTTTAAGTCTTATTACCAATCTTTTAGCTTAAGCTGCGTGAATTGATGGTGATACCCTTACGGGCAACACTCAAAAAATCAAAACAGACTTGGTTGTTTCTTGACCATAGCCTTAACTGTAGGCTTGCTATCCTGAACCGCATGGCCTTTTCTGGCACGTTTCAGCATAAATTTAGCCAAAGCCTCACCTTCAATCACTTTGCTTTTGCCTTTCACTACAATATTAGCCGAGAGTCCATCACTCAGCTCAATACTCGACAGTGATGCTTTATCGGGGATATCCATAATGCGCACCCCTTTACCGCCGTTCGGATATTCGTTCACTTCGCTCACTGCGAATACCAGCAATTTATTCTCGGATGAAGTCACGGCAATATGCGTGCGTGCATCCAGCTTGAGCGGTTGCAGAATGGTGGCGTTATCTTCCGGCTTCATGAAGGCTTTACCGGCTTTGGGTCTTGCTATCAGGCCTTTTAACGGCGCAATGAAGCCGTAGCTGTTAGAGGTGGTAAACAGGTACCTGTCGTCTTCCTTACCGGAAAGCGCATGGGCTAATTTAGCACCGTTCTGAACCTCGATAATAGAGCTTACCGGTATACCGTCACCCTTGCCGCCGGGCACAGTTGAGGCATCAAATGCATAACAGCGGCCATTGCTATCAAGCAATACAATCGGCAGGGTGGTACGCGTTTCAAGCACTGCAAACTCAGCATCGCCGGCTTTCCATGTGATGGAATCGCGCTCTACGCCATGACCCTGTCTGGCCCTGATCCAGCCATTTTTAGATAACAGTATCGTCACCGGCTCATCCACCACAAACGCTTTCTGGCCACCTTGCGCACGCTCGACCGGCTCGATCAGGGTACGGCGCTCGTCGCCGTATTTCTCGGCATCCTGCTTGATCTCTTTTGCGGTAAGCCGGCGCAGTTTGCTGTCGCTGCCCAAAATGCTTTGCAGGCCATCGGCCTCTTCACGCAGATCTTTCAATTCTTTTTCAATCTTGAAACCTTCCAGTCTGGCCAGCTGACGCAGCCTGATTTCCAGAATATCTTCCGCCTGGATTTCACTTAACTGAAATGCCGCGATCAAATCCGTTTTCGGTTCATCAGAATTACGGATAACCTTGATCACTTCATCAATATGCAGAAAGGCAATCATGCGCCCCTCCAGAATATGAATGCGTTTATTGATCTTATCCAGATCAAACTGGCAGCGCCTGCGCACCACATTCAAACGGAATGCAATCCACTCTTTTAGAATCGCAAGCATGCCTTTTTGCGCCGGGCGACCATCGGTGCCTATCATCACCATATTCACCGGGCATGAAACTTCCAGACTGGTATGCAGCAGCAAAAATGCCATCAGCTCATCGCTGGAAACCTTGCTGGTTTTAGGCTCGATAATCAGCCGCACATCTTTTTTGCCCTCGCTTTTTACCGTGTCGATCATGCTCAAGGCCGACTGTTTTACCAGCAGCTGGTCCTGATCGATAGTTTTTTTATCTTTTTTCGGTTTAGGGTTGGATATGGCGAGAATTTCATCCTGTATCGTTTCTACAGAAACGCCATGCGGCAGTTCATTGATGATAATGCGCCATTGACCGCGTGCCATCGGCTCCACTATCCACCTGGCGCGCAGCCTTAATGAGCCACGGCCTGTTTCATACGTAGACAAGATATCAGCAGTTTGCGTGATCAGCTGGCCGCCACCGGGGAAATCGGGCCCGGGCACATGCTGCATGAAATCAGCCGTGGTGCATTGCGGATTGTCCATCATGTGCAGCACCGCATTGGCGATCTCGCGCATATTGTGCGGCACCATCTCGGTAGCCATGCCCACGGCAATGCCGGAAGCGCCATTCAATAACATCATCGGCAAACGCGCCGGCAGCAGCACCGGTTCCTGAAATGCGCCGTCATAATTGCTTTGAAAATCTACTGTCCCGCGGTCAATTTCAGACAGCAGCAAGTCAGCAATCGGTGACAGGCGCATCTCGGTGTAGCGCATTGCGGCAGCGCCGTCACCGTCACGCGAACCAAAGTTGCCCTGGCCATCAATCAGTGGATAACGCAAGGTAAAGTCCTGCGCCAAACGCACGGCCGCTTCATATGCGGAACTGTCACCATGCGGGTGATACATACCCAGCACGTTACCGACCACGCGCGCTGACTTCACCGGCTTGACGCCCGCCACCAGGCCCATTTCCTTCATGGCATACAGGATACGGCGCTGCACCGGTTTCTGGCCGTCTTCAACGGATGGCAGCGCGCGCCCCTTAACTACGGACACGGCATAGGCTAAATAAGCTTCTTCTGCATACTCACCAATCGGTACTGCATTTTCTTCGTTATTGTTTTCCTGCATACTCGTATCCATTAAACATCTGCCTCCACATCATTACCGCGACGCTCCATCCATTCTTTTCTTGCAGCGGATTCATTCTTTGCCATGAGCATATCAAACATCCTGAGCGCGTCTGTTACTTCGCCTTCCGGCAAGCGCACCTGCACCAAACGCCGCGTATCCGGGCAGAGCGTGGTTTCCCACAGTTGCTCCGGATTCATTTCACCCAAGCCTTTAAAACGCTGGATGCCTAAGCGCTCTTCTGCAATACCTTCGCGCTTGAGTTTTTCAATAATGGATATTTTTTCAGCATCATCGGACACATAGATTTTGCGCAATGGTTTGTTTTTGCCGTGCGCCGGCACATCAATGCGATACAGCGGCGGCTGCGAGATATACACATGGCCACGCTCAATCAATTTAGGCGCGTGCCTTAACAACATGGTGAGCAGCAGTACCTGAATGTGCGAGCCATCCACATCCGCATCAGACAAGATGCATAACTTGCCGTAACGCAGACCCGAAAAGTCCGGGTTATCTTTAAGCGTATGCGGCTCTATACCCAGCGCCACAAAGATGTCATGCACTTCAGAATTGGCAAAAATACGCCCGGCATCGACTTCCCAGGTATTGAGAACTTTGCCGCGTAATGGCAATAAGGACTGGAACTCGTTGTTGCGTCCCATCTTGGCGCTGCCGCCAGCGGAGTCACCTTCCACCAGAAACAGTTCAGCCTCCATGGTGCCCGCCGCCTCGCAATCGGTAAGCTTGGCTGGCATGAGGTTAATGCCGCTGGTTTTGCGTTTTTCAATTTTCTGGGTAGATTTATTGCGCGCCGCTGCGGAACGGTTCACCAGGTCAGAAATGCGTTTGGCATGCTCCACATTCTGCGTCAGCCAGGTTTCCATCATCGGCTTTACTGCCGATGCCACCATCTTCATGGCATCACGGTTGGTTAGTTTCTCTTTGGTCTGGCCTTGAAACTGCGGATCCAGCACTTTGGCCGCCAGCACATAACAAACGTTGTTCCAGACATCTTCCGATGAAACTTTAACGCCGCGCTGCATCATGCTGTGATGCTCCATGAACGACTTAACCGCCTCGAATACGCCGTTGCGCATGCCGGCTTCATGTGTGCCGCCGGAGAGCGTAGGGATCAGGTTCACATAAGACTCACCGCGGCCACCGCCGGCACCAAATGACAATGCCCATATCGCGCCCTCACCTTTAGATATGCCATCGGTATTGTCCTGATGATAAAACTCGCCGGAAATAATCGGGATAGGTACCTCATCATCAACGTTTTCACGCTCGCCGATCAGTTCATCCAGATACTGCGGTAAACCATCGGCATAGGTCCATGAGCGCTGTTCAAAACCGTCATTGCCTTCAATGGCAAGCGTCACGCTAACGCCGCGCAGCAATACCGCTTTTGATTTGATTAAATGTTCCAGCTGCTGAATTGAAACTCTGGGAGAGTCAAAATACTTGGGGTCTGGCCAGCACTTGACCGTGGTGCCGGTATCTTTTTTCAGGCATTTACCAATTTCCTGCAATGGCTCAACACAGTTACCGTTTTCAAAACTAAGACTATGCACTTTGCCATCACGCTTTACCTTAACTTCCAGCCGCGTAGACAAAGCGTTGGTCACGGAAACGCCTACCCCATGCAGGCCACCTGAAAAACGATAGGAGCTGTTTTCATCTTCCTTATCAAATTTACCACCGGCGTGGAGTTGCACGAATACGAGTTCGACCGCAGGCTGGGTTTCACCTTTAGGTATCGCTACCGGGATGCCGCGCCCGTTATCAGTAACTTCAACCGCGCCATCCTTGAAAATCGTGACATGAATATTGGTGGCGTGACCGCCCAATGCCTCATCGGCCGCGTTATCTATCACCTCCTGAACAATATGCGTTGGTGAATCAGTACGCGTGTACATGCCCGGTCTGGCACGTACCGGCTCCAATCCTCTCAGAACCTTTACCGAATCTGCATCGTATTCTTTTTCTGCCATTCATCTAACCTTTAAAATTTATATTTCAAGTGTAATTTACCTAGCGTTATTTTTTAAAACTAATTAACTTTTTACGTGATATTTTATTCAAAATTCGCATTAATCGTCATTACAAACTAAACTTAAGCCCATATTCGCTTATGTTTTCTGCTAATACAGCCTGCATATTTAATTCCACAATTTCTGTGGATAAGCTTGTGGGATATGTAAGGATATGCGCGCTAAGTGATTAGTGCGTTTAGAAATATACAACTAGAAGCTATTTTGAGCAGCCCAGACCATGAATGAGACTATGAATAAAATCATGAACCAGAATACTCAGATCAGCCGCGCGGATCTTGACCAGTCAACTGGCCCGGTAATGCTTGAGTTTGGTGCCAGCTGGTGTAGCTATTGTCAGGCAGCACAATCAATCATTGCAACTGCGCTGCTTGAATATCCGCATGTGCAGCATATCAGGATTGAAGATGGTAAAGGACAGCGCCTGGGGCGCAACTACACAGTAAAGTTATGGCCTACATTAGTGTTTTTAAAAGATGGCATTGAACTTGAGCGCCTGGTGCGTCCGCAAAATACACAAGTCATTGTTGCTGCATTACATGCAATAAATCAGCGCTGAATATGCTTACTTTTTAATTAATCATTTTTTGATATTAAATCATTGCAATTAAGTACGGATCCATACTATACTGCTCCTTACTATGTTATTACTTAAAGAATTACCAAGCACACAAAGCCTTGAAAAGTTTCTGGTTCGCTATCCGGAAGCCGATATTCAGGCCATTCTTGATTTCGCAATCATGCTGCGTGCAGCATCTGATATTTCAGATGCGCTCGACAAGCTGCTGGCAAAGCACGCTTTGCTACAGGGCAGATGGTGGGTATTGGTGCTGCTGTTGCGCCAGCCCGACCTGACATCATCACCTTCTGAACTTGCTGACAAAGCCGGTGTAACCAAAGCTACCATGACGGGGTTTATTGATGGGCTGGAACGTGAAGGCCTGGTATCAAGACTGATGGATACTGTAGACCGCCGAAAATTCATGATTCGCCTGACGACAGCCGGGCAACAGAAGCTTGATGAAGTAATGCCTGATTATTGCAATAAAGTACGCGCATTAATGACTACGCTTAATACAGAAGAGCGAAATGTCATGGTAAAAAACATGAAAAACCTGTCCGCACACTTAGACGTCATGAAATAAATGGACGTCATGAAATAAACGCTCAAAAAAATTTACCAGTTTAGTAAGGATCCAAACCAATTCGGACGCAAATACGTAACATGTCGGTAAACAGCTACAAAAAATTAAATAAGAAATCGCTATTAACAATCCCCGCCCTATATGGCTGCATATTGCTGCTTAGTGGATGCATCAGTATGTCTGGGATATTTCCGCAGGCAACACCGACACAAGCCAGCCAACTCAAAACTGACCAGACGATTATTACGGCACCCGCAATTGATTGGCCAACAGAACATTGGTGGCAGGCCTACCACGATACACAGCTTGATAACTTGATAGCCAAGTCCATCAAAGACAGCCCTACCTTACATGCCGCCCAAGCCAGAATAGCTCTGTCAAAAGCATACGCCGAATCAATGCACGCAGAAACAATGCCCAATATAGGCGCTGATGTATCAGTGGTTCGTGAGCGCTTTACCGAATTACAGTTCATTCCGCCACCTTGGGGAGGCCAATTCGACTGGAACAATAAAGCCACCTTATCTCTGGCGTATGATCTAGACCTGTGGGGCCGCCAGGAAAGCATATGGCGTGCATCCGTAGACGAAAGCCGAGCCACAGCCGCAGAAGCTCAGCAAGTAAAACTTGGGCTGGAAACCGCTGTAGTACGTACTTATGTGCAACTGGCGATGGAGTTTACTTTGCGCGACATCGCGGAAGAGCAATTGCAAGAACTTGAAGAACTGGTAGCCATTACCAGCCGCAGCTATAAAGCCGGGCTAAGTACAAAAATGGCTCTGCTGGAAGCTGAAACGCCACTGCCGCTGGCGCACGCCAAGATAGAGTCTATTGAAGCTCGTATCAAGCTGCTGCGTAACCAGCTGGCAGCGTTATCGGGTCAGGGACCAGGGGCCGGCGAGTCGATCACGCGCCCGACACTGGTTTTAAATGCCGCAATCGGCCTGCCCGACAAACTGCCGGCGAATTTGGTAGGCCGCCGCCCTGATATTCTGGCTTATCGCTGGCGCGTAGAAGCTGCGCAACAGAATATTGAAGGCGCTAAAGCTGCATTTTACCCAAACATCAATCTAATCGCTTTTATCGGATTTCAGGCGCTGGGCTTCGGTCAACTGATCAGCAATGCGGCAAGCATTGCAGGGGTAGGCCCGGCAATGAATCTGCCTATTTTTGATGGCGGGCGCAGACGCGGTAATCTATCTGCAAAAACTGCAAATTACGACATCGCGGTAGAAAACTACAATGAAGTGCTGGTTAAAGCACTACAAGATGTTTCAGACCAGTTAGTGATACTGCAATCCAACGCCAAACAAAGAACCGAAGCGGAAAAAGCCCAGGCTATGGCATTGCAGGCACATACATTGGCAAACACCAGCTATAAAGCCGGCTTAAGCAATTACCTGCACGTACTGACCACTCATGAGACCGTGCTGCGTCAAAAGGAAATTATCGCCCACCTGCAGGCAACTAAACTCGATAGCTATGCCGGACTGATGCGTTCACTTGGGGGCGGCACGCATATGGATGCGCCTGCGGAAGTTCCGGATGCCGCGGCAAGCAAACAGGTAACCACACATTAATATGACAGCCCTGCAAAATTTCAAACCGTTACGCAGGGTGATGTTGCTGCCACTGCATTTGGCATGGCGCGAATGGCTAAGCGAAGATGCCCCCATCATTGGCTACATAATTAAAGTGCTGCTGGCCAGCGTGTTGGCGATGTGGCTGTCATTGCGATTTGAACTGGACCAGCCGCGTACTGCCATGCTGACGGTAGCTATTGTGATGCAATCTCGCTCCGGCATGGTATTCGCCAAAAGCTACTACCGATTGATCGGTACGCTGGTTGGGGTGGTGGTATCGTTTATTCTGGTTGCATTATTCGCCCAGGAGCGCATACCGTTTCTACTCTACATGGCGGTATGGATTGGCCTGTGCACTGCAGGCTCGATGATTTACCGCAATCACCAATCTTATGCCTTCGTTCTGGCCGGCTATACGCTTTGTATCGTCGGCTTGCCTGCAACGCTGGCGCCGGGGCAAACTTTCAGTATCGGCGTGACGCGCATATCAGAAATATTAATTGGCTTGTTCAGTGCAACATTGGTCAGTGATCTTGTTTTCCCGCAGCGCATGTGGGATGTCATGCTGGCATCGGTACGCCGCCGCTTTACTGATTTTTCTGACTTGATACGGGCCACTGCTGCCAGCTCGGTTATCTCGTCCGCATCAAAACCGGCGTTACTGCGTTTTATCAGCGATATTTTCAGGCTGGAAACATTCCGTGCTTCTACGGTGATGGAAAATGACGCATCACGCCAGAACCGGCTGCGCCTTAGCCAGCTTAACAATGAGTTTATGCAGGTATCGACCAGTTTTCACGCCTTTGAACAACTGCTAAGACGGCAATCCAAAAGTGGTTGCCCGGAGGTCGATAACGCCTTGCTTAACCTGTACCGCCAACTTGCCGATGCACTAACCCTTGATGGGCGAAGCGCACGCACCGAACAGGAAGCACTACTGGTTAACGCGCAGCTGGCAGATTATCGGGGTAAGTTTGCACAGGCTATCATCACGCTGCGCCGCACTCTGCCAGCAGACCTTAACGAGCATGACTTAATGGAATTTGCTACCGGCGTTGAATTACTGGAACGACTAGCCGATGAGCTGCATGTTTATGCCAGCACTTATGGCTCATTCGCCACACCGCCGAGTACGGAAGTTGCCCTGACGCAAAACAAACAGGCACCGCAGCCGGAAATGCATTTTGATATGCTTGCCGTTAGCCTTGCCGGCATCAGAGGTGCGCTGGCATTGGCCATATTATCAACTGTATGGATAGTTACTGATTGGCGCTCGGGCATTGAAGCCATTACGCTAGGTGTGATTACCAGCACATTGTTTGCCACATCACCCTCTCCCGGTCACACGGTTCGGCAATTCTTCATTGGCGCTGTACTCGGGACCATTCTTGCCTACTTCTGCAACTTTCACTGGCTGACACATGCACAGGGGTTTCTAATGCTGGTCATCGCAGTTTCTCCGGGCATTCTGCTGGCAGCCTGGCTGACCACAAGACCATCAATGGCGGTCATCGGCTCGGGTATGTTTATGGTGTTTTTAATGCACATCGGATTCAACAGTGCCTATAGCTCCAACCCGGTTACCTTTATGAACGATGCAATTGCAGACTTGCTGGCGGTATTGTTATCCGGCGTGCTGTTTGGCCTGATTGACCTGAGCAATAGCCGCTGGTCAAAACTCAGAACCGCGCAGTCTCTGCGCAAACTGGTTGTAGCCGCATGCAATGAGCCATTGTCATTCCGACGTGCGCGACTGGAAACCGCAGCTCGTGATCTGGTACAGCGCGCCGGCAGTGCGCAACGCATCGCCGAGGAGCAAGACCAACTCATCGTTGACTGGCTGCTGTCCACACTGGAAATCGGCCATGCCGTAATCGCACTACGCGAATATCTGCAGGAAGTGAACAATGCCACGACCACAGCCCCTTTACAGCAATGCCTGCATGCAATTGCAATCCTCTATGACAGCCCAACCGAAGCACACCGCCAGCAAACAATCAGCACCATAGATTTTGCCATGCAACATCTTTCCAGCGATGCCACCAAGCTGATATTAATGCAATCAACACGGCACAAGTTAATGACGATGCTGCATTTTATACACAGCGCACTGCTGGATGAAGAATCTGTGCTATCAGTCAGTGCCATTAGAAAAATGGAGAAACTCTGATCATGCCACGCGAAATTGCACTCTTTGATGCCTTGGTCCCCACGCTGCTGTTTGCATTCATCGTTGCCGGCTTCAGCGCGTTACTGATGGACTGGCTATTTACCCGTTATGACCTTTACCGCCACATCTGGTACCCGGCACTGTACAGACTTGCGCTATTTACCTGCCTGTTTGCAGCATGTGGCCTATGGATATATTGAAGGGAACGCTCCATGAAAGATCTCACTAAAAAGCTGCTGCGAGTAGCCATTACATCTATATTGTTAATTGTAGCCATCGTTCTTGGTCACATGCTTTGGGTGCGCTATATGGACTCACCCTGGACACGCGATGGGCGCGTTCGCGCCGATGTAGTCAACATTGCCCCGGATGTGGCTGGCCTGGTCACCAAGGTAGCCGTACGCGATAACCAGTTTGTTCATCGTGGCGATGTACTGTTTCTAATTGATGCCGACCACTATACGCACGCACTGGCTCAGGCGCAGGCACTGGCAGATCAACGGCGCGCCTTGCTGGAAATGAAGCGTGGTCAGGCGCGCCGCCGCGCCGCTCTAGATGACCAGGTTGTGTCTCGAGAAAACCGTGAAGATACTGACCTGACTGCTGTAAGCGCCAAAGCCGAATATCTGGCCGCGTTAGCACAGCTGGATCAGGCAAAATTGGATGTGGAGCGCACTACCGTGCGCTCACCTGTAGATGGCTGGGTGTCTAATCTGCTGGTTCGTCCAGGTGACTTCGCACAAGTCGGCATGTCGAAACTGGCAGTGATCGACCAGCATTCGTTCTGGGTTTATGGCTATTTTGAAGAACACAAACTGGCACTAATAAAAGTAGGAGACGCTGCCGAAGTACGTTTACTAGGAACAGACCGGGTGCTGCAAGGTCATGTAGAAAGCATCGCACGCGGCATTACCGACCGTGACAACCCCACCGATGTTCGATTGTTAGCCAATGTTAATCCAAGCTTCAACTGGGTGCGGCTGGCACAGCGCGTACCGGTGCACATTGCCTTGGATGAAATACCAAAAGACTTAACATTGGTAGCAGGCATGACTTGTTCCGTGATTGTGAAACCAGCGGCCAAACTAGGAACTAAACCAGAAATTAAGAGATAAACCAGCCTTTTAGAAAAGCTATATACGTTATTTACGGCGCGCACTCTTTTTTGAAAGCTCTTTGATATTCGGGATAAGAATCACATTATCCTGACTGAAAATCGTAGACGGGTGCAGCTCAGGCTGGGCTTCCATGTTTAATTTGATGGTTTCGGCTATAAAATATTGCTGCATACGCTGGTTTTTTGGATAAAACAAACTGGCCAGATCGCGGACGGTTTCACCAGCTGGCAAGGGCCAATTCACCATATATTGCACATCAGTATTGCCGGGGTTAACACTTAGTTCAGCATTTGCGTCGGCAAGCAGCAAAGGGCTATGCAACAACGTTATCAGGCTCAACGCCAATATGAGGATTTGCTGTCTTGCCTGATAAGTTTTCATGTTTAGGCCAATTCTGCTCTAGCTCTTGCGATGGCGGCTTTAACCTGTGCCGGTGCAGTACCGCCAATATGGTTACGACTGTGCAGCGAGCCCTCCAGGGTGAGCACTGCGTATACATCATCGCCAATTTCGGCTGCGAATTGTTGTAAAGTAGCTAACGGCAAGTCACTTAAATCCACTTTTTTATCGACCGCATGGCGCACAGCCAGTGCTACCGCTTCATGCGCATCGCGGAACGGCATGCCTTTTTTCACCAGATAATCTGCCAGATCAGTTGCTGTAGCAAAGCCCTCTTGTGCAGCCTGACGCATATTGTCTTTATTCACGGCAATGCCGCGCATCATATCAGCGTAAATTTCCAGCGTTACCAGCAAGGTATCTGCGGTATCAAATAACGGTTCTTTATCTTCCTGGTTGTCTTTGTTGTAAGCCAGCGGCTGGCCTTTCATCAAGGTGAGCAATGCGGTTAAATGACCATAAACACGGCCGGTTTTTCCGCGCACCAGTTCCGGCACATCCGGGTTCTTTTTCTGCGGCATGATAGATGAGCCGGTGCAGAAACGGTCAGCAATATCAATGAAAGCAAACCTTGGTGAACTCCACAAAATCAGCTCTTCAGACAGGCGTGATAAATGCGTCATCACCAACGATGATGCAAACGTAAATTCAAGGGCAAAGTCACGGTCAGACACGGCATCCAGCGAATTCTCACATACGCCATCAAAACCCAAAGCTTTGGCTACCATTTCACGGTCTATCGGGTAGCTGGTGCCGGCTAATGCAGCCGCGCCCAACGGCAGGCGGTTGATACGTTTTCTGCAATCGGCAAAACGTGCGCTATCGCGTTTCAGCATCTCCACATAAGCCATCAAGTGATGGCCGAGGGTAACCGGCTGTGCCACTTGCAGGTGCGTAAAGCCGGGCATCACGGTATCAAAATGTGTTTCCGCCAGATCCAGCAGGCTGATTTGCAGCTTGCGCAAGCCGGCAATCACTTGATCAGCAGTCGCACGCAACCACAAACGCACATCGGTAGCCACCTGATCGTTACGGCTTCTGCCGGTATGTAAGCGCTTACCTGCATCACCGATTTTATCGGTTAAACGCTTTTCAATATTAAGGTGCACGTCTTCCAGATCAAGCAGCCATTCAAACTGCCCGACTGCAATTTCCTGCCCAATTTCAGCCAAACCCTGCTCTATTGCCTGACAGTCAGCATGAGAAATAATGCCCTGCGCGCTCAACATTTGCGCATGTGCAACCGAGCCTTGTATATCAAACATGGCCAGGCGGTAATCAAAGCCTACCGATGCCGTATATTTTTTAACCAGCTCCGCCACCGGTTCGTTAAAACGCCCCGACCAACTGGTGTCTTTTTTATTGAGCGAGTTTGTTTTTTCTGTCAATTTACTTTGCCTATCCATTTATACTTTTGGTCTTATTGATTTGGTCTTATTAATTGTCTTTTACTTTACAGTTAACGACTATACTTTCATCTGTAAGTATAATGCAAAACAATGGTTTTTAAGGCCAATTCTATCAATATTGCGACTTAAACAAGACAAACCAGATGCCAAAATAAACATGAAAAATACAGGCCGCTTACCCAATATACGCAATCTAGGCATCGCATTACGCATGCTGGTCATCGCCAATGCTGCGCTGATATTAATTGCTTACACCTTGAGCGCTAATCTTGCCGATTTCCTACAGCGTGTTGCAGCGATTTCCACAATAGCACAGCCTATGCTGCTCACCAGCCTGCTTGCGCTATATAGCTGCCACCCGCTGCTTATTAAGTTAAACTACCGGCAGGGGATCATCAGCGTATTTGCAGTGGTCATGTTTTGCAATGCCGCCATTTATAATCTTTTCAGCACAGTCTGGATTTTTAACGAGCTGCCGGAATTATCGCGGGTGCTGTTTTGCAGCTTCGCAATTTGCGCGCTTACTTTATATTATTTCAATTTGCGCCAGCGCGCATACTCTCCGGCAGTAGCAGAGGCGCGCTTGCAGGCACTGCAAGCGCGCATAAGACCGCATTTTCTATTTAACAGCATCAATGCGGTGTTATCACTGATCCGCAGCCAACCCAAGCAGGCAGAAGCTGCTTTGGAGGACATGGCAGACCTGTTCCGCGTGCTGATGGCAGATAACCGCGAACTGGTACCGCTGGCTCAGGAAATTGCATTATGCAGGCAATATCTGGCACTGGAAAAGCTACGCCTGAATGAGCGCCTGAACATACAATGGCAAGTTGACAACATGCCGCCGGACGCCATGATTCCACCACTCATATTGCAGCCGTTACTTGAGAATGCGGTATATCATGGCATAGAACCGTTAGCTGATGGCGGCACCATTAACATTCAAATTTATACCAAACTAAATGAAATTCATCTGGTGTTAACCAACCCGTACCACACGCAAAACAATCACCAGCATGGCAATAAAATGGCGCTCAACAACATCAAAGAACGCCTGACCCTGCATTTTGACCTGGAAGCCTCATTAAAAAATAAGCAGGAAAACGGCGTCTATGAAGTCCATATTACCCTGCCCCACCAAAAACAAAAGTTGTGACACCCATGCTCAATATACTTATCGCTGACGACGAAGCCCCAGCCCGCAGCCGACTGCGGGACCTGTTAACAGACATTGGCAATTTACATATCGTTGGCGAAGCAAAAAACGGTAAAGAAGCCATATTACTTGCCGACCAATTACAGCCGGACATTATTCTGCTGGATATTCGCATGCCTGAAATGGATGGCATAGAGGCGGCGCAACATCTGCAAAAACTGACCAAAGCTCCCGCCATCATTTTCACTACCGCTTTTGATAACTACGCCATACAGGCCTTTGACATGAATGCGGTGGATTATTTATTAAAACCGATACGTCAGGAACGGCTACAAACCGCGCTGCAAAAGGCACGCGCCTTGCTACCGCAGCAGCTGACAGCCCTACAGCCACTATCGCCGCAAAGAACGCATTTGAACATTACCGAACGTGGTCGCATTCTCTTAGTGCCGATTGCCGACATCATTTATTTACGCGCCGAACTTAAATATGTGACCGTGCGCACCGCCGAGCGCGAATATCTGATTGAAGAGTCGCTGACGCATCTGGAGCAGGAATTCGGCAATATTTTCATGCGGCTGCATCGCAACTGTCTGGCGGCAAGCGCCTATATTATTGGCTTTGAGAAACGCAGCCAGGATGAGCATGCTGAAAAACAATGGGTCGCGCTACTGAAACATGTACCGGAAACAATCACCGTCAGCCGCCGTCAGCAGCATCTGGTGCGTATGGCCTGAGTTTGGCTTTTGTACATCGTGTTTGCACAAGGTAGCGTTGCCGCTTGTGATAAAATAAAAACTCTTTTAATAGCTTGTACTTATAACAAAATTACTTAGCGCATGAATAACACCGCCCACCCAACCCAAAACACACCGACTCCCGACAAGCTAGTCATTGCATCCCGCGAAAGTGCGCTTGCCATGTGGCAGGCACGCCATATTCAAAGCCGCTTGCAGGCACTTTACCCGGATACGGAAGTGACCATTCTGGGCATGACCACAACCGGCGATCAGATTCTGGACACACCATTAGCCAAAGTTGGCGGTAAAGGCTTGTTCGTGAAAGAGCTGGAAACCGCGTTGGCCGATGGCCGCGCCGACCTGGCTGTACATAGCATGAAAGATGTACCGATGAACCTGCCACAAGGCTTTATGCTGGCAGCCACCGGCGAGCGCGAAGATCCGCGCGATGCTTTTGTTTCTAACGATTTCAGCTCGCTTGAAGACCTGCCAGTTAACAGCATCGTCGGCACCTCAAGCCTGCGCCGCCAAAGCCAGTTACAGGCAAGATTTCCACACTTAAAAATAGAATCATTGCGCGGCAATCTGCAAACACGCTTACGCAAGCTGGATGAAGGCCAATATGCAGCGATTATTCTTGCCGCAGCCGGCCTGATCCGTTTGGAACTCGGCCACAGAATCCGCCAATTCATTGCCCCTGAGCAAAGCATCCCCGCAGTCGGTCAAGGCGCTTTGGGTATCGAGATCAGCAGCAGCCGCCCTGATCTAATTGCGGTACTCGCGCCGCTCAACCATGCAGATACGCAGGTATGCGTAGAAGCTGAACGTGGTATGAGCCGCACGCTAGCCGGCAGCTGTACCGTCCCGCTTGGCGCTTATGCAACCTGTGAAGGCGAAAATATCCGCATCACCGGTTTTGTTGCCAGTGTAGATGGGCAGCAGATGCTAGTGGAAACAGCCACCGGCAACCGGCAGCAGGCTGAAGCACTGGGCCAGAAACTGGCCGCACAATTAATTGCCCAAGGTGCCGATAAAATCCTGGCCGCACTTTAGAAACAATAGAAACAGGAAACAAACAAGGAAAGCATCAAAAGCCACCTGAACATGACTGCTAAGCATCCACTGCAAGGATTGAATGTCGCAATTACGCGCCCCGCTGAGCAAGCGCAAAGCCTGTGTGATGCGATAGAGAGTCATGGCGGCGCTGCTATCAGGTTTCCGCTGATTGCAGTTTCGGCTTTGCAGGATTATCAAGCCTTTGATCAGCAGATAACACAGCTACAGCATACGGACTGGGCAATATTCATCAGTACTAACGCAGTAGACTTTGCCATGCCGCGGGTACTGAAATACTTAGAAAACAAGCTAGGGGAAAACCTGGAAAAGAACCATGGCGCACTCCCTGAAAATTTAAGATTCGCAGCGATTGGCCATCAAACAGCAGGCGCGCTAGGAAAATATGGTGTGCACAAGGTGCTGATTCCACAAGGCCGCTATGATAGTGAAACACTGTTGGCATTGCCTGAAATGCAGGATGTGGCGGGAAAAACCTTCGCTATTTTCCGTGGCGTTGGCGGACGCGAACTGATGGCAGAAACACTCAAGGCTCGCGGCGCCAATGTGTATTTTGCAGAAAGCTATCAGCGCATTAATCCACAACAGAACGCCGAATTATTGAAAGCACACTGGCAGAAAAACAAACTGGATGCAGTGGTGGTAACCAGTAGCGAAGCCATGCGCTATTTGCTGGATATGGCGGGCAATGAGGAGTGGCTGCGCCATATCACCCTATGCGTCAATCATGAGAGAATAGCTGAACTACCCAGAAAGCTTGGCTTGAAAGTATTGGTGGCCAGTGCCCCAGGAGATGAAGCAATGTTGCAATGCCTGGCACTTCTAGTTAAAAATCGACTAGCTAAATAACGGCTGGTTAAATTAAGACTGGTTAAACAACATGACCAACCAACAGACACAAAACAGCAAACTATCCGTGATGAGCATAGCCACAACGGCGATTATCATCATCGCGCTATTTACGCTGGCCTGGCAGTGGCTCAACACCCGTCACAAATTCAATGAAATCGAACACTCGCTCAGCCGTAAATTAGATCAATACCAGACCATCAACCAGCAAAGCCTGGCGCTGGCAAAACAGGCCGAAGAACGCAGTGCTCAGGCCAATGCGCGTACTATCGTCCTCGAACAGAAACTGGCCGAATCACGAGACCAGCAGGAAGCACTGCAAACACTGTATACCCAGCTTGCAGAAAGCCGCGAATCAACGGCCGTAGCAGAAGTAGAGCAGTTGCTCACCATTGCCAGCCAGCAATTGCAGCTAAGCGGCAATGTAAAATCTGCACTACTCGCCTTGCAGGCCGCTCAAAAACGCCTTGAACCGCTGGATTTGCCGCGAGCCATTCAATTACGTGAAACGCTCAGTCTGGAAATCGAAAATCTGCGGGAAATACCGCAAATAGACGTAATCAACATGAGCGCACAGCTCACGCATTTATCCGAGCTATGCGGAAAACTGCCGTTAATCAGCGAGCGCCAGCCAACTTTGAATGCAAAAGCCGCGGCCCAAAAACTGGCGGCGCAACCAGTAAGCGCATTACAAAAAGTAATACAGCCGATGTGGGAAGATATTAAAAACCTGGTCACCGTAGAACGCATCAGCAAACCAGAACCTCCTTTGCTGGCGGTTGATCAGGCATTTTATTTGCGCGAAAACCTGAAGCTACGACTGCTCACCGCGCGAATTGCTCTATTGCAGCATGATGAAGCCACTTATAAAGCGGATTTAAATACCGTCAAACAGTGGCTCAATGAATATTTTGATACCAAACACCCGGACACGATCAAAGCCTTTAACCTGCTGAAAAAGTTATCCAGCAACAATATCAGCATAGAATTGCCGCAGCTCACCGACAGCTTTGCGGCTGTTAACCGCTATAAATTAACCTTAGAAAAGAATAACTGATAAACCATGATCAAGCGCAGAATGCTTTGGTGGTTGCTAATGCCTCTTTTACTGGTGAGCCTGGTATGGCTCATCAGCAATAACGAAGGTTATGTGCTGATTGTACGCACACCTTACCGCGTGCAAATATCATTCAATTTTTTACTGCTTGTATTTGTAGTGTGCTTTTTAGGTTTGCACTACAGTCTTAGATTTGTACATTTCTTACGCTGGCTGCCGTTAAAAAGACGCAATAAAAAAGAAACGATGAGACTTAAGGCAGGCAATGCCGCACTATTGGAAGGCATGCATGCCTTAGCCGAAGGTGATTTTGAAAAAGCCGAAGCCTCCGCCAAACTAGCGCAGGAACTGATACAAAATTCCGATCTGGAAAAACTGATTCAGGCGGTGGCAGCCGCAAAAAACAAACAGGGCTTACTGTTTAAATAAGCTGCCCCAATGCTACGCCTTTAAACAGGTGCTGCTTGCGTTGGCACAGGCTTGGCGTAATTAAAAGCATCCGAATAAAAAGCCTGCTCAGACAAACCGGCTTGCAAGAAGCTTACATGGGCAACCTCCACCATCGCCGGTGCGCCACAGCAATACACTTCATAAGCACTCAAATCCGCAATATCATCCAATACCGCCTGATGCACCAGGCCGGTTCTGCCCTGCCAATTATCTTGCGGCAATGCATCTGACAATACCGGGATAAACTTGATATGCGGATATTGTTTTGACCATGCCTCCGGCAACTCCGGCATATACAGGTCTTCACGTGCCTTGGCGCCCCAATAAATGGTGACTTCACGTTTAATGTTGTTGTGTAGCATGTGCTCAATAATGCCCTTGATCGGTGCAAATCCTGTACCGCCGGCTACCATGATCATCGGCTTATCAGAGTCATCATGATAATAAAAACTGCCAAACGGGCCTTCGATGCGCAAAATAGCCTTATCCGGCATTTCGTTAAACACATACTCGGTAAATACCCCGCCTGGAATCAAACGCAAATGCAGTTCCAGCAAACTATCTGCATGCGGTGCGTTAGCCAATGAAAAAGCACGGCGCTTGCCGTCCTTTAACAAAAATTCAATATACTGGCCAGCCATGAACTGCAAACGCTCATTACTTGGCAGCTTCAGAAACAAGGCCATGACATCATGCGAAAGCTGCTGTTTACGCTCCACACGCGCTGGCAAAATACGTGGCGCTATTGCACCAATAATAATTTCCCTGCATTCTATAGTCAGATCAGATAACGGTCTGGCACAGCAGAACAAGGCTCTGCCGGCAGCCTTCTCTTCTTCACTCAATGCACTGCGTGCATAATCGCCATAATCAACCTCACCACTCAGAATAGTCCCTTTGCAGCTGCCACAAGCGCCATTACGACAGCCGTAAGGAATATTAAAGCCCGCCTCAATAGCCGATTCCAAAACTGTCTCATACACTTTGGCACTACAGGTGTGGCCGCTAGGCTGAATGGTAATTTGATATGTCATGTTAAATGTTTCTAAAAGATTTAATTAAAATTTATCAGTCATTTCAGTCTTCACGACGAAATTCGCCTTCTATCACATCATCATTGGCAGCCCGATGTGGCGACTCCTGAAATTGGTCATTTGCAGGCTGGTCGTTTAAGGTCTGGGTATTTTTGATTGGGATGAGCAGTAAACTAACCGCAATAATATCAGTGATCACGCCGGGCAGCATCAATAATACGCCCGCGATAATATTGCGTGCACTGCCAAATATCGCCTTTGCCGGATTACCCCCAGCGGCCATATTTTGCATCATGCGCACGCTGAATGAAGATTTTTCCTCACGAATTAAACGTAAGCCTAACCAGCCTATGACGACTAAGTAGAGCAACAATAACCAGCCATATTGGTCTGCCAATTCAATCAATAGCCATATCTCAGCGATTGGAAAAGCGAGTAAAATCAAACCTACAAAGAAACGCATGTTAAGCTACCTTAAATGTTGAATCAAAAAACCGTTACCCAAAAAGATGCCACTCCAGAAGATGTCATTCCGGAAGATGTCATCCCAGAAGATATCATTTTGGTGCTGACCAATATGCCTGATGAAGCTAGCGCCAGGACTTTAGCCGAAGCGCTGGTAACGCAAAAACTGGCAGCATGCATCAACATACTGGCGCCTTGTCACTCAGTGTACTCATGGCAAGGTAAACTGGAACATACCGATGAAATACCCGTACAGATTAAAACCAACCAGGCTCAGTACCGTGCATTGGAAGCTGCCATTATAAAAGCCCATCCTTATGAACTTCCTGAAATAATCACTATCAACGTAGATGGTGGCTTACCTCGATATTTACAATGGGTAAACGCACAATTATCTGCTGAAGGCTCTACATGTTAAAAAGACTTTCTTATTTTTTATTTATACTGTTCACTCTATCTGCTGCCCAGCTAAGCCATGCCGGCAATGCCAGCAGCATCAGTAAAAGCTTATTCAGTAACGATAGCGCCGAAGAGGAATTCCTGTCACCGAATGTCGCATTTGGGTTGGATATTACTCAGACAAACGGACAAATCAACGCCAACTTTAAAGTTGCGCCAGGTTATTACCTGTACAAAGAACGCATTAAATTCGAGCTATCACCAGCGCTGGAGCATAAAGTACGGCTACCAAACGGTGACATTAAAAACGACCCTAATTTCGGCAAGATGGAAGTATACCATCATGATTTTACAGGAAATATTGACATTGAAGCTGCCAATGCTGCACCGGTAACCATCAAAGCAACCTATCAAGGTTGCAGTGAAAAAGGCTTGTGCTATGCACCGCAGCACAAAACCTTCACCATCAATCTACAGTCGCCACATTCATCTGTGGACAAAGCCCAACCTCAAGACACAAATACTGCAAATTCAGGCTCCGCCAGCAACAATATTTCCGGAAGCGATAGCCAGGCTACCAACCTGCTTAAAAGCGGCAAATGGTGGCTGATCATTCTAGGTTTCTTTACCGCCGGCCTGCTGCTTGCGTTCACACCCTGCGTGTTCCCGATGATTCCCATTCTGTCCTCTATCATTATCGGTAAAAACGCACATGTAACACGCCTGCATGCATTGAACCTGTCACTCGCCTATACGTTTGGCATGTGCCTGACTTACACACTGGCAGGTATTGCCGCCGGGTTGTCTGGACAAATGTTAAGCAACGCCTTGCAAACGCCATGGGCTTTGAGTTTTGGTGCGCTGGTATTTGTATTACTGGCGCTTTCCATGTTTGGCTTTTACGAACTAAAGCTGCCAAGCAATTTTGAAAATGGACTTATGTCCTTAAGCCGCCGCATCAAGGGCGGACATTTATTCAGTGACTTTTTAATGGGTGTGCTTTCAGCATTAATTATCAGCCCATGCGTTGCAGCCCCGCTTGCCGGTGCCTTGCTCTATATCAGTAAAACCAGTGATGTAGTGCTAGGTGGCGTTGCCTTGTTTTCACTTTCCCTCGGCATGGGGGCACCGCTGATTATCATCGGCGCATCAGCTGGCACCCTGCTACCTAAAGTGGGTAGCTGGATGAACGCGGTACGTAATTTGTTCGGCGTGCTGATGCTAGGCGTGGCGTTATGGCTGATTAGCCCACTGATACCGATGGGCATACAAATGGCACTATGGGCTGCATTATTGATTGTGCCGGCAATTTTTATGCACGCACTGGACCCGTTACCGGTTGATGCAAAACCTACGCTCAGATTCTGGAAAGGCATCGCACTAATGCTAGTCATCACCGGCTTCGCAATGCTGATCGGCGCTTTATCCAATGCAAAATCTCCGCTACAGCCACTTAGCGGTTTGCTGGCAAGCGGTACCGCGGCACAACAACAGCACTCAAGTCTCAACTTCAAACGCATCAAAAACCTGACGGAATTGGATACAGCACTACAAGCAGCGCAAGGCAAACTGGTAATGCTCGATTTTTACGCAGATTGGTGCGTATCGTGTAAGGAAATGGATCAATTCACGTTTAGCGATCCACGTGTGCAGGCAGCGTTAAAAGATACCGTATTATTGCAAGCTGATGTCACTGCGAATACTGACGACGACAAAGCATTATTACAAAAATTTAACCTGTTTGGCCCCCCTGGCATTTTATTTTTCAACACCAAAGCTCAGCTGGAAACCAATCTTAAAGTGGTCGGCTATCAAAATGCCGATGACTTTTTACAAACCCTGAACCAACGCGGTAGCTGTTTACCAGAAACTTTCCAATGTTAAAAAAATCTCTTTCCATCATAACCTACCTAACCATACTTGTTATTCTGGGCTTGGCGGTGCGGCACTTTGCCATCAACCCAATAACCAATAAGCCACCGGCGATAAGCGGCGCAGCACTATTTAACGCCAGCTTAACCGATGCACAGGGTATCAAACAAAATCTAAACCAATATAAGGGCAAAATCATTGTAGTTAATTTCTGGGCCACCTGGTGTCCGCCCTGCCGCGAAGAAATGCCTGAGCTTTCACTGCTACAGCAGGAATATAAAAATAAAAACGTTGTTGTTCTGGGCATAGCAGAAGACGAACTGGCGCTAGTCAAAGAACATCTGCAATCTTCTCCAGTAATGTACCCGGTTTTTATTGCGGATAATGAAAATATGAATCTGGGTGAAAGCCTGGGCAATGATAAAGCCGTGCTGCCTTATACTGTGATTATCAACTCTGATGGCATCGTAATAGATACATTTTTTGGCAGAATTACCAAAGAATTGCTTGAAAAATCCATACAAAACTTATTGCCACACTAATAATTCGCTTTATAATCAAGTTATCTAAGCGCAGAAGTTATGCCTGTTAAAGGTGCGACAAAAATGTAATTTCGCCTAATTACATTAAAGTTGCTGGACAAAATCCATTAACTTCGGCAAACTTGCGTTTATGAAATACTGTAACACACGCAATAATTCGCTAATTAAAGGCAGCCAACCATGTCATCTAAATCTATTTTAGTTTTACATGGCCCTAACCTTAACCTGTTGGGACTGCGCGAACCGGAACACTACGGTAGCAGTACGCTGGATGGCATCAACCAGGCGCTAGCAGATAAAGCAAAATCGGCAAATATCAGTCTGGAATCTTTTCAAAGCAATTCTGAAGCTGATTTAGTGGGCAAAATTCAGTCTCTTGCAACCACAAAAACTGATTTTGTGATTATCAACCCCGCTGCATTTACCCATACATCTGTTGCGATGCGCGATGCGCTAAGTGCTGTAAAAGTGCCGTTTATTGAAGTACATTTATCCAATGTGTTTGCACGTGAAACATTTCGTCACCACTCATATTTCACTGATATTGCCGTTGGCATTATCAGCGGCTTAGGTGCCCAAGGTTATTTATTGGCACTTGATTACGCCATTCAACATATCAATCATTCTAAATAATACAATTTAATAAGATTCTCAGAGGGTTATCATGGATTTACGCAAACTTAAGAAGTTAATCGACTTGGTAGAAGAATCAGGCATTTCTGAGCTTGAGCTTACAGAAGATGGTGAGAAAGTACGCATTAGCCGCAATTTCACCAGCGCTCCGGTAGTGCAACAATACGCACCGGCACATTACAGCGCTCCTCAATTTGCCGCTCCGGTTTCTGCTGCTGCACCGGCCGCAGCAGTAGAGGCACCGGCCGCTGAAGAAGGCCATGCAGTTAAGTCGCCGATGGTAGGCACCTTCTATCGCTCACCATCGCCAGATGCTAAAGCATTTGTTGAGGTAGGCGATACTGTCGCTGTAGGTGACACGTTATGCATTATTGAAGCAATGAAATTATTGAATGAAATTGAAGCTGACAAAGCGGGCGTTATCAAAAAAATCTTGGTCGATAATGGTCAAGCCATTGAATACGGCGAACCACTCTTCATTATCGCCTAAAATTTTTAAAAGAATGGGATTCAATATTCATGGCTATGTTTGACAAAATCTTAATCGCGAATCGCGGTGAAATCGCACTACGCGTTCAGCGCGCCTGTCGCGAACTTGGCATCCGAACGGTTGCAGTACACTCAGAAGCTGACCGTGAAGCCAAATACGTAAAATTGGCTGATGAGTCTGTTTGTATTGGCCCTGCGCCCTCTAACCAAAGCTACTTAAACGTACCCGCAGTTATCAGCGCGGCAGAAGTCACAGACGCGCAGGCTATTCACCCTGGCTACGGTTTTTTATCTGAAAATGCCGACTTTGCTGAACGTGTAGAACAAAGCGGTTTTGTATTTATTGGCCCGCGTGCCGAAACCATACGCCTGATGGGTGACAAGGTTTCTGCTAAAGATGCCATGCGTAAAGCAGGCGTACCTTGCGTGCCAGGTTCGGAAGGCGCGTTACCTGATGATCCTAGCGAAATTATTAAAATCGCCAAACAAATCGGTTACCCGGTCATCATCAAAGCAGCTGGTGGCGGTGGCGGCCGTGGTATGCGAGTAGTGCATACTGAAGCAGCCTTGCTCACCTCAGTGAATATGACCAAGGCAGAAGCACAAGCCGCTTTTGGTAATCCCATGGTATACATGGAAAAGTATCTGGAAAAACCACGCCATATTGAAATTCAGATTTTAGCGGATCAGCACGGTAATGCTGTATTTCTGGGCGAACGTGACTGCTCTATGCAGCGCCGTCACCAGAAGATTATTGAAGAAGCGCCAGCGCCGTTATTAAATAGCAGGCTGCGTGACAAAATCGGCGAACGTTGTGCAGAGGCTTGCCGTAAAATCAAATATCGTGGCGCAGGTACTTTCGAATTCCTGTACGAAAACGGCGAGTTTTATTTCATCGAAATGAATACCCGTTTACAAGTTGAACATACCGTGACTGAAATGATTACCGGTATTGATCTGGTACAACAGCAGATTTTTGTAGCGGCCGGCGAAAAGCTCAAGTTCCGTCAGAAAGATATTCAACTACGCGGTCATGCCATTGAATGTCGCCTGAATGCGGAAGATCCATATAACTTTGTACCATCACCTGGGAAAATAGAAACATTCCACATGCCGGGCGGCCCTGGCGTACGTATCGATACCCATGCTTATGCGGGTTATACTGTGCCACCACATTATGACTCCATGATCGGCAAACTCATTACTTATGGTGATACGCGTGACCAGGCGATTGCACGTATGCGTATTGCACTATCTGAAATGATGATCAGCGGTATCAACACCAACATCGAATTACATGCTGATTTAATGGCTGATGCGGCTTTCCATCTTGGTGGTACCAGCATTCACTATCTCGAGCAAAAACTCGGCATTTACAACAAATAAATTAGGTAAGTATGGCTTGGGTATCACTAAAAATTGAAGCACAGGATAATACCGCTGATTTAATTAGCGATACCCTCATGGAGCTTGGCGCGTTGTCTGCAATCATTGAAGATGCCAATGCAGAAACCATTGATGAGCAGCCTATTTTCGGCGAACCGGGCGACCCACCGCCAGGTATCTGGCAGCAGAATCTGGTTAGTGCATTGTTTGATGAAGGCACGGATGTTGCTGCCGTCATGGCTGAGTTACAGCAGCAAACAAAATTAACTGCTCTGAACTACACTACCGAAGTCATTGAAGAACAGGACTGGGTGCGCGCCACGCAATCTCAATTCGACCCCATTAAAATCACCAATACTTTATGGATTGTGCCAACCTGGCATAGCTCACCCAACCCGGATGCTATCAATATCATCCTGGATCCTGGGCTGGCGTTCGGCACCGGCAGCCACCCTACTACACACTTGTGCCTGGCTTGGCTGACACAAGTCGTGAATCCAGGTGCAACCGTGCTTGATTACGGTTGTGGATCAGGTATTTTGGCTATTGCCGCTAAAAAAATCGGCGCAGGTAAAGTGGTGGGCGTGGATATAGATACACAGGCCATTCAATCCAGTTTATATAATGCTGAACAGAATAATGTAACTGCTGAGTTCTACACAGCCAGTCAGTATCAATCACAAGAGTTTGATATTGTGGTGGCTAATATTTTATCGAGTGCGCTAAGCGTATTGGCACCCGCACTCGCCAAGTCATGCAAAGTCGGCGGCAAAATCGCTTTATCCGGCATTTTGCGTGAACAAGAGTCAGCTGTTTCTGCTATCTATGCCGAATGGTTTGATATGGAAGCACCCCAATATATGGACTCTTGGGTGTTGCTCACTGGCACTAAAAAATGCGCGTCATAACTCATTGCCCAGCCTGCCAAACTCAATTTTTTGCTACTGAAGAACAGCTAAACAAACACGGCGGAAAGGTTCGTTGTGGTCAATGTCTGCAGATATTTGATGCGAAATCACAGCTAGTACCCGCCACAACAGATAGCCTTGAAGACATAAATAACACTAGCATCAGTTTCAAAGACATTATGTCACCCGCTGATGCTGCTACTGTCAATGAGCAACCCTCAGAACCTGATGCAGCAACTAAATCTGCTGCTGCAACTACCTCTAGTACAGATATCAATAGTGCAGATATCAATAGTGCAGATATCAATATCTCAGCTGATTCAAATATCAAGCAAGCCAACAAGGCGGATAAAACAGCTGATATTGCCAAGCAGCAACCAAGCTATCTTGACGATGCTGTGAAAAAATCCAAACTTAGCAAAAGACTTGCCATTAATTCGCATCGTTGGCTATGGGCTTTTGCCTGTTTGATTCTGATTTTAATTACCTGCGTAAGCAGCATTTACTATCTACGTAATGAAATTGCTATTTACTACCCCAAGCTAAAGCCTTATTTGGTTAAAACTTGCCAGCAGATTTCTTGCATTATCGAGCTACCTAAAAACATAGAACTGATCGTGATTGATGACTCAGATATGCAGGAAGATGCCGAGCATTCAGGCTTGGTAAGATTTTCCAGTAAGCTGATCAATACCGGCAGCTACCTTATGCAATACCCTAACCTCGAGCTTACACTTACAGATGTCGATGACAAACCTGTGTTACGCCGTATTTTTAAGCCTAATGAATATTTAGCCGCTGATACCAATATTACTGACGGCTTCAAGGCAGGTGAAGAGGTATCTATTAATCTGGCTATTACCACTAGTGATATTGCAGTTGCTGGATATCGCGTCTTTGTTACTTATTAACCACCGTTACCTATTAATAATCACCAACCATCAACACGATCATCTAATGAAAATCATTAGTACGATTTAAGCAGTTTACATAGTTTGATTTTTTAATGCCGCTGTATTATTTAATCCATAGAACGTGTACTTAATTAATAACTTTAGGAGATTTATTATGTGGACAAAACCAGCTGCTACTGAAATGCGTTTCGGTTTCGAAGTAACAATGTACGTTTGCAATCGCTAAGCCAAGCTTAAAGATTTGCTACACTGGCTAACAGTGTAAGTACAAAAAAACGGATACCTAGGTATCCGTTTTTTTATGCCTGAATTTTATCAACTATTTGCAAACAATCAGACTGCGTTTGCCTGATTGCATCCGCTACGCAATTCACTGCCAATTCCCTTGCATAACTCTTACGCCAAGCTAAAGCTACACGGCGCACCGGTACGGGTTCGACAAATGGAATCACTTTCACCAACGGATTTATATATCGCTCGGTAGCCGCACTACACGGCAAAACGGTAATCCCCAGATTTGAAGCAACCATATTACGAATGGTTTCTAAGGAATTTCCCTGTAACACCTGTCCTTTACGTGATAAATCCGGACAAGCCTGCAACACCTGATGACTGTAACAATGCCCACTATTAAGAAGTAATACATTCTCATCCGCCAGCTCATCCGCGCTTACAAACGCACGATCAGCCCATGCATGACCAGCTGGCACCATCACCACATACTTTTCGTCATAGAGCGGCATAGTGTTGATCCCAGGTACATCAAATGGCAGGGCAATAATGGCTGCATCGATAATGCCGTTTTTAAGTTGGGTTTCCAATTGCGCCGTTAAGTTTTCTTCTATATCTAACGGCATGTCTGCCGCGTTCTTGCGCAAAATCGGTATTATTTCTGGCAACAGGTATGGGCCTACGGAATAAATCAGGCCCAAGCGAAAAACGCCGCTTAACTGATTATTACCCTGCTTTGCAATTTCACGAATATGGTTTACTTCTTCCAAAGCTTTAATCGCCTGCTCGATAATTTTCTCACCTATTGGCGTAGCACTGATATCAGTGTGACTGCGCTCAAAAATCCTCACGCCCAAATCATCTTCGAGTTTTTTGATCGCCAAGCTAAGGGCTGGCTGGCTTACATAACACTTTTCAGAAGCACGCCTGAAATTGCGCTCCTTAGCAACCGCTACTACAAAACGTAATTCACTTAAGGTCATAATCGATAGTAAAACATTAATTTGATAAGCCTAGTATATCAACATAAATATCACGCTCAATAATTCTAATCATAGCAACTAATTATTACACACCAGTTATTAATGTTGCTTGTTTCGAGTCGCAATCAGGCTTAATAAAATGCTGGTTCCTATTACAGCCACCACTACTCCCAATGAAACGGCTACCGGAATCTTGAACCACTCTACAATCAGCATTTTTGTACCAACAAACATCAACACCACTGCCAATCCGAATTTAAGCAGGTGAAAGCGCTCTGCCATATCCGCCAGCAAGAAATACAATGCACGCAAACCTAGTATCGCAAAGATATTCGACGTAAAGACGATAAATGGATCATTGGTAATCGCAAAAATCGCCGGGATACTATCCATCGCAAAAATCACGTCGGAAAACTCAATTAATACCAGCACTAGAAACATCGGTGTAAACCAACGCACACCTTTATCCATGATCCAGAATTTATCGCCATGATAATCATCGGTAATGCGCATATGCTTTCTTACCCACTTTAACAGTGGATTTTTTGCCAGATCCGGCTCCTGGTCAGCAAACACAAACATCTTGATGCCCGTCACCAGTAAAAACGCGCCGAATACGTATAACACCCAATGGAACTGGGCAATCAGCCATGCACCCAGAACAATCATCAATGCGCGCAGTATGATCGCACCAAGCACACCGTACACTAAGATGCGCTTTTGAAATTTCAAAGGCACCGCAAAATAACTGAATATCATCACGAACACAAAAATATTGTCCATTGCCAGGGTTTTTTCCAATAAATACCCTGTTAGATATTCCATAACTTTACTATCAGCTATCTCTCGTCCAACGGTATGATCCAGCCAACCCCAAAGCACAGCCCCAAACAGCATCGCCATTGCAAACCAGACAAACGACCAGATAAGCGCTTCTTTTGCACCTACTTTCTGTGCGCCGTTACGGTCCAGCAAGAACATATCGATAGCCAGCATCAATAATACAAATACGCCGAATCCTGACCACATCCACCAGTTGCCTATCGATTGCAGTTCGCCCATGTAACTCTCTTAATGATTAATTATTATTTGAAACAGGCAACCTTGTAATTGCCTGTTTTGTGTATATTTTATTGCTGGCGTAACGCCGTGATACGATCGTCCAAACTTGGATGGCTGGAAAATAACTTTGCAAAACCACCGCCACCAGAAATGCCGAAGGCAGCCATCTGTTTCGGTAGTACGGATGGTTCATGCTGCGCCTGCAAACGTTCCAGTGCCGCAATCATCTTATTTCTACCGGATAACTTGGCAGCCCCTGCATCGGCTCGGAATTCACGTTGACGTGAGAACCACATCACAATGATTGAAGCCAATACACCCAGCACCAGCTCAGCAATAATCATGGTTACAAAAAAGGCCGGGCCAGTACCACGTTCGGTTTTAAACACGACTTTATCCACAGTGTAGCCAATCACGCGTGACAGGAACATTACAAACGTATTCACCACACCCTGAATCAAAGTTAACGTCACCATATCACCATTAGCAATATGCGAAACCTCATGCGCCAGCACCGCCTCTGCCTCATCCTTGGTCATGCCATTCAGCAAACCGCTGGATACCGCTACCAATGAGCTGTTTTTAGTCATGCCAGTAGCAAAGGCATTCACCTCCGGCGAATCGAATACTGCCACTTCAGGCATTTTGATGCCTACAGCATCTGCCTGCTGGCGCACAGTTTTCATTAGCCAGATTTCAGTCGGTGTGCGCGCTTCTTCAATAACCACCGCACCAGACATGCGCTTAGCTGACCATTTTGACATGGCCAACGAAATAAACGCACCGCCAAAACCCATAATGGCTGCAAAAGCCAATAAATTACTTAAATCCAAACCATTGGCATTTAAGTATGGCTCAATACCCAGTAAACGCATTGTGAAAGAAAGTACCAACATGATCGCTAGATTGGTAGCTAAAAAATAAATAATACGTTTCATAATTTTTCCTTTAATAAATACTTATCGTCGCTGACTATTTAATCATGCCCGCTTTAATAAGATTTGATAATCATGATTGCTAATGTAGTACGTTTTATTATTCAATAAAAGCAGAATGTTTCTGATTGATAATTCGGTTTTTTCGAGTTATTGTTTTGCTATGGTTAATTACAAACAACTACATTACTTTTGGGCAGTAGCAAAAGCGGGGAGCATCGTACGGGCAAGCAAGCAGCTGCATATCACGCCACAAACCTTGAGTGGCCAAATCGGCATACTTGAAGAATCATTAGGGGTTTCTTTATTTCGTCGCGTAGGCCGCGGCCTGGAAATTACCGAAACAGGACAGTTAGCACTTACTTACGCCGATGATATTTTCCAAACTGGTAACGCTCTTGAGGAAACGTTGCGCACTGGCGCTAAACAGAACTATCGCTTATTCAGAGTAGGTATATCGGATTCTGTACCAAAATCTATTGCCTATCGCTTGCTGGCACCGGCAATGCGACTGAAAGAACCTATTAAAATTGTCTGTCGCGAAGGAAAGTTAGAACCATTACTGGGCGAGCTTGCCATTCATAAACTCGATCTTGTTCTGGCAGATAGACCTATGCCCAGTGAAATTGATATTAAAGGCAGTAGCAAATTGTTAAGTGAATGTGGAATAAGTTTTTTTGGTACTGCCAATTTTGCGGAGAAATACAGCAGCCCATTCCCCAAAAATATTAATAATGCCCCTCTGCTAGTGCCTGGCGAAGACAGCACGATCCGTAAACGCCTTATGCAGTGGCTAAGCACCCAGCGCATACATCCGCAAATTATCGGCGAGTTTGATGACAGCGCTTTAATGCGCGCATTTGGCCAGGCTGGGATTGGTATTTTTACAGCACCTAGTATTATTGAAGATGAAGTACTGCAGCAGCATAACGTTATTCAATTAGGACAAACCGATGAAGTGATGGAACGCTTTTATGCAATCTCGGTTGAAAAACGCGCAAATCATCCCGCAGTAGTTGCTATTAATATTGCGAATTTCAGCTAAATGCAACTTAAAAAAAACCAGCTTATCAGGATAGGGTATCGATTTTTTTATATAACCAGCCGCCTAAATAAAAACTACAGCCAACCACCAGCAGCGTACCTATACGTACCAGCGGTGCAGAGGAAGATAAATCGTAAATTAACACCTTGCCTGACGAAATAGCGAATACCAGCAATGACGATTTGCCAAGCAACTTGTCCTTGTATTTAAGCGCAAGCAGCAAACAGGCTAGCGCCAATACGCCCCAACTAAGTGACACTATGACACGGTTATCAAAAATATGTACTGCAGCTGCAATTGCCGCCAGATGACCACCCACCAATAATAACGGCCATACCCCTTTTGCTGTTTCTGATCGGCGTGACAGATAATAACCGGCATAAAGCTCCAGGGCATACATTACCGACAACAAATCCGGAGCTAGTGCCGTTTGACGGTCAATCCCTGTAACGATACGCAGGTAATTAAGCATAAAAATAATAAGCACCGCCATCCAGACAAATAGCCCGGGGGCAGACATATTATTACGCAAAGCTCCGTAACCAACGGTCAGCGGCAACAGAATGAACGCCACCCAAGGTGCCCATTCATGCGAAACTGACTCCAGATAGCCGGCGTGAAACAATACCAATGCGATATAGGCCTGTAACAACATCCTGCCACCTGCAAGCTCTTGTTTTGAAAACAGGCGGGCTACCCCATAACATAACGCAATAAATGTAGCACTGGTCACCGCAACCCAAGGCGCAAGGATAGGAATGTTTCGCTCTAGCAAAGAATACTGTAGGAAATAAAAAATCAGCAGTGCCGGCAGATGGGCAATCGCCGCTTCCTGTTTCATAGGCGCATTATTTTTGACTGTATAAATCGCAGCTGCCGAGCCAAAGATAACCAGTAAAAACGTCTGGAACAAAGCAGCGCTTATCCATTGCTGCGCATAGCTATCCATATGCCAAGTTAGATCAAAACCTATCATGGCTAAATAGAGCGCCAACAAGTAAACCGCCCGGCTACCAACCCATAACGCAAATACACTAAACAAAATACTCCAGCACGCGTAATAAATTGCCAGGTCTACTATGTCCAGCATCAGGCTGCTCATTAAAAATGGCACCAAATAAGCGCCAACTACAGCAAAGAAAGCGTATAGCGTACTTTGAAAAAAACGACACAGCCAAAGTGATAGCAGGCAGATCAATGTCACAGCAGTTAGCGCCAATGACGATCCTATTAAGCTGTAATATAAATGCGCCCCATACGTGGCAATAAATAGAATAGTTATCCCGCCCGCCGGTAACAAACTGAAGTAACTTCGATCACTATCACGCAGCCTAATGCCAAGCCCGATCATAACCAAAGCCCCGAGCACAGCAATACTCAGTTGCCTTTCGGGGGTGAGCCAGCCTGACGATAAAGCCAGTTTAATGATATATGAAGCAGCAAGCACGAGTGCAGTTGCGCCGCCCCAGCCCAGCAACTGGGTTGCCAACGGCGGGCCGGCATGTATTGGCTTAGCTGCGGGAACTGGTTTAGTCGGCTGCGACTTTGGCAAAGGCGCCTTAACACTTTCGTGTGTTTCCAGCATACTCAAACGCGCTTCTATTGCAGCAAGACGTTCTTCAATCGTAGACATGCCTTTACCCCTTGTAAATGGCTCAGTAATTGAAATCGTTCAAACTTTAAGCTGCGTTCTATTTAAGTATTAGCTGGCGCAGCCTGTGTATTTTGAGCATTATTAGCAGACTGAATATTTAACAGCTCCTCCAGTTCATCTTCTTGTTTAGGCTCCTCATGCAAGGATAATTGATCTGCTAACCCAGACTTTTCCTGATTTTTACCTTTCAGCTTAAATCTCAATCTTAGTTCATTGATTGAGTCTGCATTCCGTAACGCATCTTCCTGAGTAATCCTGCCAGATTCAGCAAGATCAAACAATGCCTGATCAAAGGTTTGCATACCTAATTCTGTTGATTTAGCCATGACTTCTTTAATCATATTGGTTTCACCTTTAAGAATCAGATCTGAAATCAACGGCGAGTTAAGTAAAATCTCTATGGCCGCTACGCGACCACCACCGGCTTTAGAAACTAGTCGCTGCGAGACAAATGCTCGCAGATTAAGCGAAAGATCCATATGCAGCTGCGCATGACGCTCTTCTGGAAAAAAGTTAATGATACGGTCTAATGCCTGATTTGAGCTGTTTGCATGTAAAGTAGCCATACAAAGGTGGCCGGTTTCTGCAAATGCCAATGCAAACTCCATGGTTTCTTTATCACGTATTTCGCCAATCAAAATTACATCAGGCGCTTGTCTTAAGGTATTTTTAAGCGCATTAAACCAGCCATGAGTGTCTCTACCCACTTCACGATGGGTAATCAGGCAATTTTTGCTTGGATGTACATATTCCACCGGGTCTTCTACAGTAATAATGTGACCAAAACTATGTTCATTCCTATGATCAATCAACGCGGCCAATGTAGTAGATTTTCCTGAACCAGTGCCGCCAACAAGGATGACTAATCCACGCTTGGTCATCATTACATCTTTTAAAACCGGCGGTAGCCCTAAATCATCAAACTTGGGAATAGTGGTTGTAATAGTACGCAGTACCATACCAACTTTTTCTTGCTGCACAAATACATTAACGCGAAAGCGACCAATCTCTCTAGGCCAGATTGCAAAGTTACACTCTTTCTCTGTAGAAAATTCGGCTCGCTGCCTGTCATTCATTAACGCCTCGGCAAAAGCCTTGGTATGCTCACCAGATAATTTTTGCTGAGTTACCGGCGTCATTTTTCCATCAATTTTCATGGATGGTGGAAAATCTGCGGAAATAAATAAATCTGAGGCTTTTTTGTCTAACATGCCACGAAGTAAGTTGTGCATGTAATTTAAGGCTTGTTCGTTTGTCATTATTTTATTTTTATATATTATTATTTTAATAAAGCGAATTCTTTAGTTAAAAAGGCTCTTATTGAGCCTTTTTAACTTTGTGCTGTTCGCATCGTTATACGGTAACTTATGCTACCAGAAATTAATTTAATAATAACTTTTTAAAAAGACAAATCTATAAATTATTCCAACAACGCAGAAAATGGGCATGAATAATCATTTTCTTATTTTAATATATATAAATAATAACAATAATAATGCACAGTTTTTTTGTGTATAACTGCTTATTTTCAAAATTAATCAAAAACTTACGATATACATTATTTTCTTGGTTAAGGTTTAATCTATTGTGGATGATTTGTTGAAGAATTTTTGCAATTTATTGAAATAAGTCTTTATCCTAAATTTATCCACAAGCTATCCTTAACATTTCTACTCTTAAATATCAGTTTTTAAAAGTAACCTCATTTACTAAAGTTTATTGATATGTGTTTTATAGTGGTGATTGATTAGACTTAAAAAAACATATAAATGCCTTATAAGGAACCTTAATTGTTAGCTTTTTACCTAGATGAACCATTATCTGAACTTGAACAAAATCAAGTAATTCACCAGCTTAAAGTTTTAGGAATAACGATAGAAGAGAGTCTGGATTTCAAACATATTACTTTCGAATTCTCTCCAGATGACAGTGATTTAACACATGTGGAAATTATCAAAATATTTGAAAAACACTTACAGGCAGCGGCCGTTACTGTAGCAAAGCCTAGCCTTTTTATTTTACCTAAAGGTGGTTTTCGCTGGGGGATGTTACTGCAAATGGCATTCAAAAATCTCACAAACTATTACCCATATGTAGTGCAGCCGTGGGAAACAAATGCCAATAAAGTAATTACGCGTCGTGAACGTTTATTGGTAACAGATATTAATAGCGCTATGAATAATTAAAAAATATAGGCTGTTGTAGATCGAAATTAAAAAGGCCCGTTAACGGGCCTCTTTAAAAGCTGCTTCTATTGCAAAACCTACAGGTTTAGATATCCAAGTTATTGGCACCTAAAGCATTGTTTTCAATGAAGGCACGCCTTGGCTCCACATTATCACCCATCAGTGTTGTAAAAATCTCATCTGCTGCAATAGCATCATCAATTTGTACTTTCAACAAACGGCGCACTTTAGGATCCATTGTTGTTTCCCATAACTGTTCCGGGTTCATTTCGCCCAAACCTTTATAACGCTGGATATTCAGTGTATTTTTAGCTTCACCCTGCAACCAATCCAGTGCTTGTTTAAAGGTTGTTACAACCTGTTCTTTTTCATTACGTTTAACGATAGCACCTGTACCTACCAAACCATGCAGCATATTGGATGTTTTCAGGATTTGCCTGTAATCGCCACTACTTAGGAATTCAGCATTAATTACGCAGCATTGCAGGTTACCGTGCACGTATTTATTGATTTCCAAACGGTATGCATTAGTTTCCGCATCAAAAGCTACAATCACTTCACTACCTACTGCACCTAAAATTGGACGCAGCTTTTCAGCAATACTATTTGCGCTGTTTTCATCAGACAAGTTAATTTCACCAGCGTCTTGAATCGCGCGCAATACGCTTTCATCATACAAAGATGAGATTCTGCGGATAACTGCTTCAGTAAGTACAACTTGTTTTGCAATTTCAGTGAGCGGATCACCAGATAATATGCCAGCACCGGTCTTGGTATCTAGCTCAGCACCTTTTAAAGCAGATTGCAGAAGGTAAATATCCAGTTCCTGCTCATCTTTAAGGTAGCGCTCATCCCTACCCTGTTTTACTTTATACAAGGGCGGTTGCGCAATATAAATGTGGCCACGCTCTACCAGCTCTGTCATTTGACGGTAGAAGAAAGTTAATAACAGTGTACGGATGTGGGCGCCATCAACGTCCGCATCCGTCATGATGATGATACGGTGATAACGCAGTTTTTCAGCTTTAAAGTCTTCCTTACCGATGCCAGTACCTAATGCGGTAATTAACGTAGCAATTTCTTGCGACCCTAATAATTTATCAAAACGGGCTTTTTCTACGTTTAAAATTTTACCTTTAAGTGGCAAAATGGCCTGGTTTTTACGATCCCGGCCTTGTTTGGCAGATCCGCCCGCAGAGTCACCCTCGACCAGGTAAATTTCGCACAATGCCGGGTCTTTTTCCTGGCAGTCCGCTAGCTTGCCAGGTAAGCCCATGGTATCCATTACGCCTTTACGGCGGGTAATGTCACGCGCTTTACGGGCCGCTTCACGGGCGCGGGCAGCTTCTACCACTTTACCGCAAATTATTTTGGCATCTGCCGGGTTTTCTTGTAAAAACTCAGCCAACTTTGCTGAAACTACTTCAGAAACCACCGGCTGCACTTCACTGGAAACTAATTTATCTTTAGTTTGTGATGAGAATTTAGGATCAGGTACCTTAACGGACAATACACAGGTAATGCCTTCACGCATGTCATCGCCAGTTGTTTCTACCTTGGCTTTTTTCGCTATTTCATTTTGTTCAATATATTGATTCAAAGTCCGCGTCATTGCGGTACGTAAGCCGGTTAAATGTGTACCGCCATCACGTTGTGGAATATTATTGGTAAAACACTGCACCGTTTCTGAGTATGAATCATTCCATTGCATAGCAACTTCAATGGTCATGCCATCTTTTTCACCCATGGCATAAAAGGTTTTAGGATGCAGCACAGTTTTTGTACGGTTCATGTATTCCACAAACCCTTTTACCCCACCTGAATAGGCAAAGTTCTCACTTTTACCGTTACGCTGATCTATCAGCTCAATTTTTACACCATTGTTCAAGAATGAAAGTTCACGAATACGTTTCGCTAGAATTTCAAAGTGATATTCAACCAAACCAAAAGTTTCAATAGAGGCTAAAAAGTGAACCTCGGTACCTTTTTTATCGGTAGTGCCGGTTTCTACCAATGGAGCAACCGCCTCACCACGACGAAATTCCATCTGATGCACTTTACCATTACGGTAAATTTTTAATTTAAGCCAATCAGATAAAGCATTCACAACAGAAACACCCACACCGTGCAAGCCACCAGAAACCTTGTAGGAGTTTTGGTCAAACTTACCGCCGGCATGCAATTCGGTCATTACAATTTCAGCCGCTGAACGTTTTACCGCCTTGATATCATCATATTTAATATCTGTAGGAATACCACGGCCATTATCTGAAACACTTACGCTGTTATCGGGATGAATTATCACTTTAATATCATCACAATGACCCGCTAATGCTTCATCAATCGCATTATCCAACACTTCAAAAACCATATGATGTAAGCCGGAACCATCAGAAGTATCGCCGATATACATACCCGGGCGCTTACGTACCGCATCCAAACCCTCAAGAATTTTAATACTCGATGAATCGTATTCAGGTGATGTTACTTGTTTATCAGTCATGCCATTTAGTCTTTACATTGTTTAATTAAAAATTTTGTTTCACGTGAAACAGGCCTGGTTTATATACGCATAGGCATTACTACATATCTGTAATCTACATTCGTAGGAATAGTAATCAGACAACTGCTGTTTGCATCAGCGAATGAAAATGTAACTTGATCGCTATTGGTGTTATTTAATACATCAATTAAATATGTAACGTTAAAACCAATATCTAACGTATCACCATTGTAATCAATTTCCAGTTCTTCTTCTGCTTCTTCCTGATCGCTATTAGTGCTGATTAATTTAAGATTGTTATTACTTAATACCATGCGAATGCCACGATATTTTTCATTGGATAAGATAGAAGCACGTTGCATTGCCAATAAAACATTCAAACGCTCAGTTGAGAATGAGTTTTGATGCCCTGTTGGAATTACGCGGTTGTAATCAGGAAATTTGCCATCAATCACTTTAGAAATCAACCTGATATTACCAAAACTAAAATTTACCTGATTACTGGATATTTCTATATTCACTTCTTCTTCACTATCATCCAGTAGCTTGATAAGTTCAATTACTGTTTTTCTTGGCAGAATTATTTCTTGTTTTTCATAGTTTTGTTTTAATTCTGCAGAAGTAAAACTTAAGCGATGACCATCAGTACCTACTATATTTAATCGGTTAGCTACTACTTCAAGTAATAAGCCATTTAAGTAATAACGAATATCCTGTTGCGCCATCGCAAATTCAACTTGCTTGAGCAGATCTTTTAATTGACCTTGGCCAATTGTAATTACCGTCGCTTGGCTAGTAGTTTTAGTCATCACTGGGTAATCGGCAGCAGGTAATGTTTGTAGATTAAAACGACTCTTACCAGCTTTTACTGTGATACGACTATCGTTGGTAATCATATTAATGTCTGAGCTATCAGGTAACGATCTACAAATATCCAATAATTTTTTTGCAGATATCGTAGTAGAGAAATCACTGGCTGTAGCGCTATCCACAGCTAATGAAATTTGCATTTCTAAATCTGTTGCCGTGAGATGTATTTTGTTTTGTTTAGCTTCCAGTAATAAATTAGACAATATTGGTAATGTATGTCTTTTTTCTACAATACTTGTAACTGAAATTAACGGTTTTAATAATGTTTCACGGTTGATTTGTATATTCATCTTTATAACCTAAATAATATATATAAATAATAACAATAATAATGGTGCATATTTTTGTGTATAACTGATTATTTTTATTTTAAATCAGCAAGTTAAATCAACTTCATTTGTCTTGGTAAAGACATAATCTATTGTGGATAGTTTGTTGAGTAATTTTTATGAATTACGTAAACACAACCTTATACTAATTTTATCCACAAGCTATCCTTAACTTTTATTTTAAAAAATGAAGGATTGCTGCCTACATCACCCTCTTATTACTTGTACTAAAAACCCAATATCTCTGGCAATTGTAGGATCATTTTGTCTTAATTGATCAATTTCATCACATGCGTGCATTACTGTAGTGTGATGTCTACCGCCAAATGCTTCACCAATCTCAGGAAAGCTATGATTGGTTAGTTCACGCGATAATGCCATAGCTACTTGCCTGGGGCGGGCAAAATTACGTGTACGTTTTTTACTATACATTTCCGCTACTTTGATTTTGTAATAATCTGCCACGGTTTTTTGAATATTTTCCATGGTGACTTGTCTGCCGCGTACCGCGATTAAGTCACGTAGCGCATCTTTAGCTAAATGAACGTCAATGGCGTGACCGGTAAATTTTGCCATTGCAATAATACGGTTAAGTGCACCTTCCAGTTCACGTACGCTGGATCGAATTTGTTTAGCAATAAAAAATGCTACATCTTCCGGCAGGTTTAAATTTACCGCTTCAGCCTTTTTCAACAAAATAGCAACGCGCATTTCAAGTTCAGGTGGTTCTACTGCTACAGTTAACCCCCAACTGAAGCGCGTTCTCAAGCGTTCATCTACGTCAGCAATTTCTTTAGGATAGGTGTCGCAGGTAATAACGATTTGTTTTTTAGCTTCAATTAATGAATTGAATGCATAAAAGAATTCTTCTTGGGTGCGTGTTTTTTTCGCAAAAAATTGAATATCGTCAATTAGTAATAAATCCAATGAATGATATTGACGTTTAAATTCGTCAAATGCTTTATGTTCATAGGCTTTTACTACATCAGAAACGTAACGTTCCGCATGTAAATAACGAATTTTTGCATCTGGATTATGTAGTTTTAATTCGTTACCTATAGCTTGTAATAAGTGGGTTTTACCTAAACCTACGCCACCGTATATAAACAAAGGGTTGTAAGCTGCGCCAGGGTTTTCTGCGACCTGTATCGCAGCAGCGCGAGCTAATTGGTTAGCACGGCCGGTAACATAATTACTAAAGTTGAAACTCGGATTAAGCCCGGAGTCTTCTATTTTTTTATGCTGATTAGCTTTGGAATGCGCCGAACTTTTAACAATATTGCTATTTAAGGTTTTTACTAAGTTAGCTTTTACGTTTCGTTCTAAAGAAACCTTTACATCATTATCGTCAATATCATGTTGGGGATTGGTTTCAACTTTTGCATTGCTGGCTTTTGCGTTAACCGTTGAATTTTTATTGTTTGCGTTAGCTTCACCTACAATAAATTCAATTTTCATGCTGTTAATATTTAATTCCGCAGCAAATTGTTCTATTTTTTTAAGGAAACGATCTTTTACCCATTGCATTACAAAGCGGTTAGGCGCACAAATGCGTACTGTATCACCATCAATTCCAGCTTGTAGTGGTTTGATCCAGGTATTGAATTGCTGTGCAGAAAGCTCACTCTCAAATCGACTGAGACAAGCAGGCCAAAAATTTTCCATCAGTTACTAGTTACCCTAACCGATACCCGCGCAAAAAGGGGGTGGTTAATTAAGTTATTGTTTTTGTTTAATAAAATAATATTTCAAGTGAATATTACTTTGCTTCGTTAAGCGTCTTATTCTAGCCGTTTTGGGGTAACTTATCCACAGCCAATGCAATAATTTATGAATAATAAGTTTTTACAAAAATATACTTATTAAATTAAAGCGGTAAAATCTAAATAAACGTTGACAAAATAGTGCCTTACCTGTTTTAATAGCGCCCTTTGTAGCATTTTGCTAGCCGGAGAATTACATGAAACGTACATATCAACCATCTAAAACACGTCGTGCACGTACCCATGGCTTTTTAGTTCGCATGAAAACTAAAGGCGGTCGCGCTGTTATTGCTGCTCGTCGTGCTAAAGGTCGTTCACGCTTAGGTCTTTAATAGTAAAGCTCCTTGGGAGCTTTATTTTTATATCACTGCATTATCTTTAAAAGTTATAACATTATATTGATAACAGTGCCTACGCTTAGATTTAAAAAACAAGCTAAGCTGATAAAAACGGATGAATTTTCATCCGTTTTTAATTTCCGCAAACGATTTTCCGCAAAGTTTTTAGTAGTACACTACCAACCCAATACTACTTTTCATCCGCGCTTGGGTTTAGTGGTAGGTAAAAAAATAGCAAAACTTGCGGTAGATAGAAATTATATGCGGCGCGTATTGCGCGAGTTGTTTAGGATTCAGCAGCATGCGATTAATCATGTTGATTTAGTGATACGTGTGCAGAAAAAATTTGAAAAAGAAGATTTTGTTCAAATTAAACAAGAGTTTGATGCGCTGATGACAAAAATAAATCAGCGCACACAAATGGGTCGGCAATTAAATTCGCCTTCATTGAGTGAATAAAGGTTGCAGATAAAAAAGTGGTGATAATGATGATGGCACGCATGCTGGTTAGTATTGTTAAAGCCTACCAATTGGTATTGAGCCCGTTTTTTGGCCAGCAGTGCCGTTTTTACCCTACCTGTTCCCAATACTCAGTAGAGGCTATTCAGAAGCATGGCGCTTTGCTGGGTTCGTATTACACTGTTCGTCGATTGTCACGCTGCCACCCTTGGTGTGAAGGCGGACATGACCCTGTTCCTTAGAGTAGTTTTTAAAATTTAACACCTAAATTTGATACGTAAAATTTAATACAAAGATCGCCAAAAAACATTATGGATACAAGACGTTTAGTACTGTTTGTTATTTTTTCAATGTCTATTTTAATGCTGTGGGATGCATGGCAACGTCAACATGCACCAGCGGAGGCCACCATCTCTCAGGTTGCAGCTGATTCTGCCGCAGTAAACCAGAGTGCGGTATCAACAGCAGGTGCGCCTGCTGCCAGCCCTTCTGATTTGCCAATTGGTAATGCAGACTATAAATTGCTCAGCGGTCAGCGCATCCAGGTGACAACCGATCTATTCAAGGCAGATATTGAAACTGTCGGCGGTGATTTGCGCAGACTAGAGCTGCTAAAACATCGTGCTTCTGACGATGAAAAAGCAAACTTTGTGTTACTGGACGATGCAGCTAAACCAATGGTTTATGTGGCACAGACAGGCTTGATCGGTGCTGATTTGCCTACACATAATTCAACATTTACCAGCAGTGCCAGCAGCTATCAAATGGCTGATGGTCAGGATTCCTTAGCGGTGCGTTTAAGCTGGGCTAATAACGGTGTGACGGTAGATAAGATCTACACTTTCCATCGCAATCGTTATGATATCGATGTAAATTATGAGATCAAAAACGGCACCGCAGTAGCAATCGCACCTACCGTTTATTACCAGATTGTGCATGACATCGAGTCTAATCAAGGCTCTAAAGTGATGCCTGTATTTACTGGCGGTTCTTATTATACCGAGGCGACAAAGTTCAAAAAGCTTGCGTTTAAAGACATGGCAAAAGAGCCGCTCAACATCACTACAAATAACGGTTGGGTTGGTTTACTGCAACACTACTTTGTAAGTGCGTGGATTCCAAAAGACGGTTTAGAGCGTAAATTCTATACAGAAAAATTAAGCGATAAAATTTATCGTATTGGTACCAAGAGCACCTTAAGCGCGATCGCGCCGGGTGCCACTTTAACTGTACCTGCACGTTTGTTCTCTGGCCCGCAAACCAAACATGACCTGAAAGCAACTGCGCCAGGCCTTGAGTATACGGTAGACTACGGCTGGTTAACAGTGATTGCTTCGCCATTATTCTGGCTGCTGGATAAAATTCATTCACTGGTTAAAAACTGGGGTGTAGCAATCATTCTGCTGACTATCTTGATTAAAGCGGCATTTTTCAAACTGTCTGCCTCAGGTTATCGCAGCATGGCGCAAATGCGTGAGTTAGCACCACGTTTGCAGTCCATGAAAGAAAAATTCGGTGATGACCGTCAAAAAATGCAGATGGCGATGATGGATCTCTATAAAAAAGAGAAGATTAACCCCATGGGTGGCTGCTTCCCTATTTTAATTCAAGTGCCTGTTTTTATTGCACTTTATTGGGTTCTTTTAGGTTCTGTTGAGTTACGTCATGCGCCATTCTTTGGCTGGATCAAGGATTTGTCAGCAATTGATCCTTACTATATCTTGCCGATACTCATGGGCTCAACCATGATTATTCAAACCAAGTTGAATCCTAAGCCAACCGATCCAATGCAGGCTAAGATCATGACCTGGATGCCTGTGGTATTCAGTGTGTTCTTCTTCTTCTTCCCGGCTGGTCTGGTGCTGTACTGGCTGGTGAATAACGTATTATCAATCGCTCAGCAGTGGTATGTGAATAAAATGATTCATGCTGAATCTTTGTTGAAAAAACAAGGAAATCACCATCATAAAAATACTGGCGAACACTAATTTGTCAGAAACAATTGCCGCTATCGCTACAGCAAGTGGCGCTAGCGGCATTGGCGTTGTCAGGGTTTCCGGCCCGTTAAGCAAGGCAATTGCCATTGAAATACTTGGGCACTGCCCTGCTCCACGCCATGCGGCCTATCTCGATTTCAAACAGGATAATGGTGATCTGATTGATCGCGGTATTGCCATTTTCTATCCTAATCCTCATTCTTATACCGGTGAAGATGTGCTTGAGCTTCAAGCACATGGCGGTACAGCACTCATGCAGATTTTGCTGGCACGCTGCATTGCCTTGGGTGCGCGGCAAGCCGAGCCTGGTGAGTTTACGCGACGTGCCTATCTCAATGACAAAATGGATTTGGCACAGGCAGAGGCGGTAGCTGATGTGATTAGCGCAGCTACGGTTGAGGCGGCGAAAAGTGCCGTGCGTTCATTATCCGGTGCATTCTCGCAGTGTATCAACACCTTGTTGTTGAAATTGATAGACCTGCGCATGTATGTAGAAGCGTGCCTGGATTTTCCGGAAGAAGAAATTGATTTCATTACACAGGGTCGTGTCGGTGAAAAGTTGGCCGCAATTATCGATGAGTTATCATGGGTGTTCGCAAATGCCAAACAAGGCAGTTTATTGCGTGAAGGTATCAATGTTGTTTTGGTTGGTCAACCCAATGTTGGCAAATCCAGTTTAATGAATCAGCTCGCCGGTGAAGAGGTTGCGATTGTAACTTCAATTGCCGGTACCACACGCGACACGATTAAAAACGCAATCCAGATTAACGGTGTGCCGTTGCACATTATTGATACTGCTGGCTTGCGTGAAACCGACGATGAAGTAGAAAAATTCGGAATTGCGCGAACTTGGCGAGCCACAGAAACGGCCAATATCGCATTATTATTGATTGATGCAGCTCATGGTATTACCGAGACAGAAAAGTCGATTTTAGACCGCTTGCCGCAAGAAATCGCCAAAATTTGGGTACATAATAAAATTGATGTGACTCAGGAGCCGGCTCTTGTTGAAGAAAAAAACCAGGCAACGCATATTTACCTGTCAGCAAAAACAGGAGTTGGAGTTGACCTGCTAAAAACGCAGTTGTTGAAGTTGGCCGGTTACCAGAATAATTCTGAGGGTATTTTTATGGCGCGCGCCAGACATTTGCAAGCGTTAACTGAAGTTGACACACATTTGCAATTAGCCGCAAGCCAGATCGATTCGGCGGAATTGGTGGCTGAAGAGTTACGTCTTGCGCAGGAATCTCTGGGTAGTATAACTGGAGAATTTACCCCGGACGATCTGCTGGGTGAGATATTTAGCAAGTTTTGTATTGGAAAGTAATAAAAAAAGCCGCATTTTGCGGCTTTTTTATTACTAAAATTTAAGCGGTTAAATCCACTATTGTTCCATCTGGAGCGTTTTTCTTAACAGATTCAATGCCGTTATCGCGCGCCGCCTCACTTTCATATTGCTGACTTTGACCAATGACCTGGTGGTTGGCTGCCTTTAGCGTAAAGTATGGTTTGTTTGATTTTGAAACCAAACGTTCGTAACGGGCATCATCTGCTGCATTTTTCTGTATTGAAGCAATACCGTTCAAGGCGCTAGCTTTGGTTTCATACATTTCTGATTGCAAAATAACCTGACCATTGCTTGCTAACAGGTTGAAGTGAAATTGCCCATTTTTTGCTGCTTTTAATTCAAATTTTCCCGCCATGATATTTCTCCTTGCTGGTTATTTTAAAGATATATGGTGTGTTTTTACCGATGCCAGTCATAGTTGAATAGTAAGTCTGCAAGTGTTGTGGTGCTGTAAATTCTTGTTAAGTGTGAATTAGATAAACTTATTATGTAAGGCTAATGAATATGTTTCACGTGAAACATATTCATTGCAGTGCATATTTTTATCAATAATAAAAATGGTAATTATACTAATTAACGCTCTTCTGGAATTAAATGCAAATCTGCGACAGTGAAGACTCTCGGTTAAAGTATGGTTATGTTGGCTACATTATGGCAGATTGCTAAATGTAGATAATCAAAGTGTTAGACCTTCTCAATATCAAATTTGCGACTGCATGGGTAAGCTGCGCGATGCGTTTAAGTGGGCATCAGCTGGTTTGCAGGCGCTGATTAATATTGTTGTAGACCAGTTTTACAGTATCGAGATTAAGGGTTTCCCGGCATAGGTTGCTCAAGTGGCACTCTGTCTGGATTTTTCGTCATGATGTTTGTCGCAATGGCGACATGTGCAGTGATTTTGTATCCACCGGCAGCATTGAGCATTGTCAGTGGTTGGGCGTGTTTTCGGAGTGTGCAAGACAAGATATCAGGACTCATTCTGTATGCCGTATTAGCTGGAGTAAAGGGCACGCGGCAATGCTGCGGTGCATCACGCGATTATTGGTTTGTTGAAGGTGTTTAATATGGCTATTTATGAATGTACAGATATCAAGGCGGAGTCGCATGTTGATGATGTAGGTAACATAATCCCATGTTAGATGCTCTGAATTAGGTGTTGCTGGATAGTGACTTGCCGATTTCAGGTGTTCTTGAAGTTTAGTGTGGAACTATGAGTAACGATGATTGAATACTCCCGGCAGAATGGCGGAACGTATATATAAAAAACGAGCAAGATATAGAAGGCCTGGTTTTATATTACGTGGGGTTGACGATTTACCTGATATCTATGCGGCGCGCTTGACGATTTAGTTTGAGGGTTATGTTAGACGCATTCCAGCATGTTGCTTGTAGTGGAAATGCCAGAAAAAGGCGCAAATGACGTTAAAAAAGCAGTGTTTCACGTGAAACACTGCTTTGATTTTGCAATAACTTGCTGGGCTATTAACCCAAGGCTAAATTATTTTTTAGCTGTAGGTGTTTTTTCAGTCAGCAAATAAGCGATGTAGTTTGCTTTTTCAGCAGCGGTACAATCAGCACCGATAACGTCGTTGCAGTGTTTGGTGAAGTTTTCTTCAACTTTATCAACATCGGCAAAACGTTTAGCGTTTACGTTAGGTGATAATGGAGCGATTTTTTTACCGGTAACGATGTGTTTGCCTTCGTTAGCTGGGTTTTGTGTGTGGCATGATGAGCATGAAGTTTCTTTGCCGTTTGCGCCTTTGATTTTGCGGTTGAAGAACAATTTTCCATCTACAGCAGATGGAGCACTGTATTCTGGGTTTGCTGTTTTAGCAAAAGATTGATATTTTTTTTCCAGTTTAACCGCATTTTCTACATCAGCTTGTGCTGAGAATGCAGTAAGGCTTAATAAGGCAGCCAAAACAATACTTAAGTTTTTCATTTAATTCTCCGTAGTGTGAATAAAGATACCAGCTTTAGTAAAACGCATTGAGTAGTTGGTAATTGCAACTGTATCAATTCTAAACCAATTTAACGCGCCGTACAGTTTATTGGAATACATTTTATGCAAATTTTGTTAAGAATTTGTTTCATTGTTGTAATTCGGCGTTTGTTTCACGTGAAACAACCATTTAAAACATCGTTTTACATGACCTTGCAAGCAGATTGCGTTAAACTTTCATACTCTTGGTTTTATAGATTTTTTAGCGGTTAAAACATGAATTTTCCTGATATTTTTGATGTAATTGTAGTTGGCGGCGGTCATGCCGGTACCGAGGCGGCTCTTGCAGCTGCACGTATGGGGCAAAAGACCTTGTTGCTCACGCATAACATCGAAACTCTGGGGCAAATGTCCTGTAACCCCAGCATCGGCGGCATCGGTAAAGGCCACCTGGTTAAAGAGGTGGATGCGCTGGGCGGAGCTATGGCAGCAGCTACCGATGAAGGCGGCATCCAGTTTCGCATCCTGAATTCAAGTAAAGGCCCTGCGGTACGCGCAACGCGCGCGCAGGCTGACCGTGTTTTATACAAAGCAGCTATACGCCATAAGCTGGAAAATCAGGAAAACCTGTGGCTGTTTCAGCAGGCGGTGGATGATATTATTCTGGATGGCGAACGTGCTGCCGGTGTGGTTACGCAGCTTGGTTTGAGGTTTGCTTCAAAATCGGTAGTGCTTACAGCTGGCACATTCTTGGGTGGTCTGGTGCATGTGGGCTTGAAGAACTACAGCGCCGGCCGCGCCGGTGATCCCCCTTCTATCTCGCTGGCAGCGCGCCTGCGTGAAATCGGCTTGCCGGCCGGGCGTTTGAAAACCGGTACGCCACCGCGTATTGATGGCCGTACCATTGATTATTCTGTGATGACGGTGCAGCCGGGTGATGATCCGGTGCCAGTGTTTTCATTTTTGGGTAATGCTGCGCAGCACCCTGCGCAACTGCCGTGCTGGATCACGCATACCAATGAGCGTACGCATGACATCATTCGCAGCGGTCTGGATCGCTCGCCGATGTATACCGGTGTGATTGAGGGCGTAGGTCCGCGTTACTGCCCAAGCGTGGAAGATAAAATCCACCGTTTTGCCGATAAGGAATCACACCAGATCTTTCTGGAGCCAGAGGGTTTAACGACTAATGAGATTTACCCGAACGGTATTTCAACCAGCCTGCCGTTTGATATTCAGCTGGCGCTGGTGCGTTCTGTAAAAGGTTTGGAGAATGCACACATTCTGCGTCCCGGTTACGCGATTGAGTATGATTACTATGATCCGCGTGCTTTAAAAAGCACGCTGGAAACAAAAGCGATTCAAGGTTTGTTCTTTGCCGGGCAAATCAACGGCACTACCGGCTATGAAGAAGCAGCTGCGCAAGGATTGCTGGCAGGCGCCAATGCCGGTTTGTATGCGCAAGGCAAGGAGGGTTGGTGCCCTGCCCGCGATGAAGCGTATCTGGGCGTGCTGGTAGATGACTTGATTACGCGCGGTGTAAGTGAGCCGTACCGTATGTTTACTTCCAGGGCAGAATACAGGCTGCAACTCAGGGAAGATAACGCGGATATGCGTTTGACGGAAATCGGCCGTAAATTGGGTCTGGTGGATGATGTGCGCTGGGAAGCGTTCAGCCGCAAGCAGGAAGCCGTGGCGCGTGAGCAGGAACGTCTGAAAAAGACTTTTGTACAGCCTGCCAACCTGAGTGCGGAAGCCATGCAAACGATATTCGGCAAACCGCTGGAACATGAATACAGCTTGTTTGAGCTGTTGCGCCGCCCGGAAGTGAGCTACGAGCAGGTGCTGTCATTAGGTGAGGCCGGTTTGGGCGAAGTAGAGCCTGCTGTGCGCGAGCAAGTGGAGATTGCGGCTAAATACCAGGGTTATATCGATCGCCAGATTGATGAAGTGGCGCGCAGCCGCGGCCAGGAAAACACTAAACTGCCGAGCGACCTGGATTATCGCGAGATTCATGGTCTGCCGATTGAAGCGCAGCAGAAGCTGAATGCACACAAACCGGAAACGATTGGTCAGGCCAGCCGTATTTCCGGTATTACGCCAGCGGCGATTTCATTGCTGCTGGTGCATTTGAAACGTAAATCTCGCGCAATGGCCGCTAATCTGGACGGTGTTAATGTAAATGATACAGGCAGCGATGTGGGTAACGTGGCATGAGCGCACCTGGTATAAAGGCTGGTACAAAGGCTAGTGCAGATAACAATATGCCGAGTAATTTGAAGCAGGAAGTGATTGCCCAACTGCGAACTAAATTGGAAGCTGGTTTGCAGGAAATGGGTTTGCAAATCACAGCCGAACAACAGCAAAAGCTGCTTGATTACGTGGCGCTGATCTATAAATGGAATCGGGTGCATAACTTGACAGCGGTACGTGAACCATTAGAAATGGTAACGCTGCATATTCTGGATAGCTTGTCGGTATTAACTTACATTGATTGTAAGCACTTACTTGACGTGGGTGCCGGTGCCGGATTGCCCAGCATCCCGCTGGCAATCTGTCTGCCTGAGTTACAGGTAACAGCGATAGATGCGGTGCAGAAAAAAGTGAGCTTTATGCGCCAGGCAAAAGCGCAGCTGGGTTTGGCGAACTTCAATGTGATACATGGCCGAATCGAAGAGCAAGAAGTGCCAAGTAAGGATATGCCGGAGAAATTCGATGTGATTACATCGCGTGCCTTTTCGGAAATCGGTTTGTTTGTAAAACTGACCAAGCATCTACTGGCGGATGGCGGCAAATGGCTGGCGATGAAGGGCACTATTCCGCTGCATGAGTTTGATAAGAGCGGCATTCAGCCGACAGAGGTAAAAGTATTGAAAGTGGCTGGGCTGGATGCGGAGCGGCACTTGGTTATTTTGAAATAATCTTTAATTTTGAAGCAAGCCTTAGTAAATCATCGTCGTAATACTGGAAGCCGAAGAAAAATAACATGAAAATATTAGCAATTACCAATCAAAAAGGCGGGGTGGGTAAAACCACTACCTGCGTCAATTTGGCGGCTAGTCTGGCTAGCCTGGGTAAACGGGTGCTGTTGATTGACCTTGACCCACAAGGTAATGCCAGCACCGGTAGCGGTATTGATAAGGCACATTTGAAGTTAAGTATTTATCACGTGCTGATTGGCGAGAAAACGCTGCAAGAGGTGGTGGTTAAGAGCGAAAAAGGCGGCTTTGATATTGCACCTTCTAACCGTGAGCTAGCCGGTGCCGAAGTAGAGCTGGTGAATGAGCTGGCGCGCGAGAATCGTTTAAAAGCTGCCATTGCAAAAGTCGGTGATGCTTATGATTTTGTACTGCTGGACTGCCCCCCTGCCCTTAATCTGGTAACGGTGAATGCGCTTACCGCCGCGAGTGCGGTGATGATTCCGATGCAGTGTGAGTACTACGCGCTGGAAGGCTTGTCAGATTTGGTGAACACCATTAAAAAAGTGCGCGCGCATTTGAACCCGGCACTGGAAATTGAAGGTTTGCTGCGTACTTTGTTTGATAACCGCAACATGCTCGCGCAGCAGGTATCGGCACAGCTCATTAGTCATTTTGGCGAAAAAGTCTATCAAACAGTCATCCCCCGCAATATACGATTAGCCGAGGCGCCAAGTTACGGTGTGCCGGTACTTGTTTATGACAAGAGTTCCAAGGGTGCAGTAGCATACATGGAGCTGGCGCAAGAAATTACCCATAAAGAAAATATACGCAAAGAGAAAAAACATGGCTAAGTTAAAAGGTTTGGGGCGCGGCCTGGATGCCCTGCTCGCTGGGGATATAGGTAGCGTGGGTGAGGCTGATTCACTGTTGATGCTCAAGGTGGAACAATTGCAGCCGGGTAAATATCAGCCGCGTAGCTACATGGATGATGCGGCGTTGCAGACTCTGGCGGATTCCATTAAAGCACAGGGTATCATGCAACCGATTCTGGTGCGCCAGTTGGCCGACGAGAAATACGAGATCATTGCCGGTGAACGCCGCTGGCGTGCCAGCCAGCGTGCAGGATTGGCTGAAGTGCCGGTATTGGTGCGCGAAATCGCTGATGAAGCAGCACTGGCGATGGCGCTGATTGAGAATATCCAGCGTGAGAACCTTAACCCGTTAGAAGAAGCGCAAGGCATCAAGCGTTTGATTGATGAATTTGCCATGACGCATGAAAAAGCGGCTGCTGCAGTTGGTCGCTCACGTGTGGCGGTATCAAATCTGCTGCGTTTGTTGACGTTAAGCCAGCATGTGCAGGATATGCTGATGTACGGCAAGCTGGATATGGGGCATGCCCGTGCGCTCGTAGGTTTGGATGGTGCGCAGCAGGTGCTGGCGGCTGAGCAGATCGTGCTTGATGGCTTGTCGGTGCGTGAAGCCGAAGCGCTGGTTAAAAAACATAATGGCAGTCATATTGAGCAATCTGCTGCAAAAAACCATGCTGCTAGAAAGCAGAATGTAAGCCAGGATATTTTGCGATTACAAGAAACCTTGAGCGATAAATTGGGTGCGGCGGTGACGGTCAGCGCAGGGGCAAATGGTGCCGGCGTGTTAAAAATCAGCTATGCCAGCCTAGATCAGCTTGACGAAATAATAGGGAAACTGTCGCGTTAGAAATTTTTTGCGGCATATTAAAAATACTCAGCGGTCAATAAAAATACTTAGCAGTTAATTAGATTTGCCATAAATCGCGCATTTTTATGCTAAGTGTTTAATTTACTTAAACTTAACCCTTGACTAAAAAGTGCTATTAATTCAAAATCGCGGTCTTTGCTGTTTAAGCTAATTTAAAATTGGCAGTAAGTAACAGCATCAAGTCTGTATGAACGCAAAAGCTAAAAATTCACGCGTTTGTAAATAAGTAATGTTTAAATTAACTGGGTTTAAGACATTGTCAGCATCAAATACAACGGATGTTTTTAGTAAAATGCTTAAAATTCAGTGCGTTGCAACTGCCGCAGTTGCTGTTGTTGCAACAGTTTTAGCTGGGTTGAATGCAGGCATTTCAGCGGTTATGGGCGGTGCTAGTGTAATAATTGGTGCTTATGTTGCATCGATGGTTGCCAGGCGCAGCAAAAATAAAAGTGATGCTTCAGCGATCTTGATCAATTTGCTCAAGGCGGAAGCGGTAAAAATCTTGGTGATAATAGCTCTTTTGTTTGTCACCTTTGCGGTTTATAAGCAGTTAGTGCCGTTTGCACTGATTGCAGGTTTGGCGGCTGCAGCATTGTTTTCCGGTGCAGCCCTCAGTAAGTTAAACGTGTAATTTAACAATCGATTTAGAAAATTTGGATTATGGCTACAGAACACGCAGATAACGCACAACACGCTGAACACGCGCTCACTCCATCAGGTTATATTGAGCACCATTTAAGTTTTAATGCACATCCTATCAACGAAAGTGCCGGGTTCTGGACTTTGCACGTTGATACGTTTGTGATGTCAGTTGCATTGGGCTTGTTAGTAATGGGTTTGGTCTGGCTGGTGGCACGTAAGGCTACAGCCGGCGTTCCTACTAAGAGTCAGGCATTTGTAGAGCTGGTGTTTGGTTTTATTGATGATCAAGTAAAGAATATTTTCCATGGTAACCGTCACAGTTTTATTGCTCCAACTGCATTGACGGTTTTTTTATGGGTGTTTGCCATGAACTCAATGGACTTCTTGCCGGTTGATTGGGTGGCAAGTGTCGTTTCATTTTTCGGTGGCGAGCATGCTAAATGGCGTGCGGTGCCAACTTCAGACATCAACACTACATTCGCTTTGGCGCTGTCAGTATGGGTCTTGATGATTTTCTTTGCAATCAAGGTTAAAGGTCTGGGCGGCTTCGTTCACGAATTGTTCTGTGCGCCATTCGGTTCAAAAATCTGGGTATGGCCAGCAAACTTCCTGTTCAACATGATTGAATATGTTTCTAAACCACTTTCACACTCATTGCGTCTGTTCGGTAACATGTACGCTGGTGAGGTTATCTTCCTGCTGCTGGGTTTATGGGCTGCTACAGGCGTAACCGGCACTATCGCCGGTGCGATTCTGGGTGCTGGCTGGTCAATCTTCCACATTCTGATCGTAGCATTGCAGGCATTCATTTTCATGATGCTGACCGTGGTTTACCTGGCAATGGCGCACGAAGGTCACTAAGAAAGTTTGGTTGAAAGTTTAGTTTTAGGCAGTACAGTTTTTGTAATTCAGTAGTTTAATTTTTAGTTGTAGTTTTATTGTAAGTTTAATTTTAGAGAGGGTAATAACATGGATGCATTAGCATTGATTCAAGCCTACACAGGCGTTGGTATTGGTTTAATTATTGGTTTGGGCGCTGCTGGTGCTTGTATCGGTATCGGTATTATGTGTGCTAGCTTCCTGGAAGGCGCTGCACGTCAACCAGAAATGATCCCGGCTTTGCAAGGTAAAGTGTTCTTGCTGTTAGGTTTGATCGACGCGTCATTCATTATCGGTGTTGGTCTTGCAATGATGTTTGCATTTGCTAACCCACTATTGAGCGTAGTTGCCAAGTAATCAGTAAAACCAGGTAATTAAGCAAAATTAAGCCAACTGGTCATTAAGCTAATGTTTAGTGGCCAGTGCTTTTATGATTAACAATATGGATCAAAAATGAACATTAACTTTACACTTATCGCACAAGCTATCGCATTTGCTGTGTTGATTTGGTTCACAGTGAAATTCGTTTGGCCGCCGCTGTTAAAAGCGATTGAAGCGCGCCAAAAAGAAATTGCAGACGGTTTGGCTGCGGCGCAAGAAGGCAGAAGTGCTTTGGAAGTGGCTGCAAAAAAATCAGAAGTGACATTGACTGAGGCTAAACAAAAGGCAAGCGAAATTATTGCGCAAGCTGAAAAACGCGGCACACAAATCATCGAAGAAGCTAAAGGTAATGCCAAAGTTGAGGGTGATCGTATTATCGCTGGCGCTAAAGCTGAAATTGACCAGGAAGTTAACCGTGCAAAAGAAGGTTTACGTGCACAAGTTGCTACATTGGCAATTGCAGGTGCTGAAAAAATCTTGCGTAAAGAAATCGACGCAAAAGCACATAGTGAATTGTTGTCTAAACTCGCGGCAGAACTTTAAGGCCGAGAGATAAAAAGTCAGGGATAAAGGAAAATCACATGGCTGAAATATCAACCATCGCAAGGCCTTACGCAGTAGCTGCCTATAAATTAGGTAGTGAACAAAAGGCACTGGGCAAATGGTCTGAGATGTTGGGTTTTGCTGCTGCAGTTGCAAATGATGCGCAAATCAAGGCTTATATTCAAGACCCCAAAGTGGTGAGCAGTGAGCTGCTGGCAACTTTCTTGAAAGCATGCGGTGATAATCTGAATGAAAACGGACAAAACCTCATCAAAGTTTTGGTTGAGTATGGCCGTTTGTCTATTTTGCCAGAAATCTACAGCGCATTTGAGGCATTGAAAGCGCAAGATGAAGGCACCTTGGATGCAGAAATCATTGCTGCAGCAAAAATCAGCGCGGCAGATACCAAAGACTTGGTAAAACGCCTGGAAGCAAAATTCGGCAAGAAAATTGAAGCCACTGTTTCTGTAGACCCAGAAATCATCGGCGGCATCAAGATTATTGTTGGCGATACCGTAATAGACGCATCCGTCAAAGGCCAGTTACAAAATTTAGCCTACACGCTTACAGCATAAGGCACAGGAGACAAAGTAATGCAGTTATCTACATCAGAAATCAGTGAACTGATTAAAAGCAGATTAGAAAATTTTTCGACCAGTGCTGAAGCGCGTACCCAAGGTACGGTTATTTCAGTAACTGACGGTATCGTTCGTATTCACGGTCTTTCAAACGTGATGTCAGGCGAGATGATCGAGTTCCCAGGCAATACCTTCGGTTTGGCACTTAACCTTGAGCGTGACTCAGTGGGTGCCGTGGTTCTGGGTGACTACGAGCACATTACAGAAGGCGACGTATGTAAATGTACCGGTCGTATTCTGGAAGTGCCAGTAGGTCCAGAGTTGATCGGTCGTGTTGTTAACGCATTGGGCCAGCCTATTGACGGCAAAGGCCCAGTTAACGCAAAAATGACAGACAAGATTGAAAAAGTGGCTCCTGGCGTTATTGCACGTAAATCAGTTTCACAGCCAGTGCAAACTGGTTTGAAATCAGTTGACTCAATGGTTCCAGTTGGTCGTGGCCAACGTGAATTGATCATTGGTGACCGTCAAACAGGTAAAACAGCAGTTGCAGTGGATGCGATCATCAACCAAAAAGGTCAAAACATGACCTGTATCTACGTTGCTATCGGCCAAAAGGCTTCAACGATTGCTAACGTAGTGCGCAAGCTGGAAGAAAACGGCGCAATGGCTTACACCATTGTTGTTGCGGCAGCAGCTTCTGATTCAGCAGCTTTGCAATTCCTGGCACCATACGCAGGTTGTACCATGGGTGAATACTTCCGTGACCGCGGTGAAGATGCATTGATCGTTTATGATGATTTGACTAAACAAGCGATTGCTTATCGTCAAATTTCATTGCTGTTACGTCGTCCACCAGGCCGTGAAGCTTATCCAGGTGACGTGTTCTATATCCACTCACGTTTATTGGAGCGTGCTGCTCGTGTAAACGAAGAGTATGTAGAAAAATTCACTAACGGTGAAATTAAAGGCAAAACCGGTTCATTGACTGCATTGCCAGTGATTGAAACCGCAGCCGGTGACGTTTCTGCATTCGTTCCAACTAACGTTATTTCTATTACTGACGGTCAGATCTTCCTGGAAACTGACTTGTTCAACGCCGGTATCCGTCCTGCGATCAACGCTGGTATTTCAGTGTCTCGCGTTGGTGGTGCAGCACAAACTAAAGTCATCAAGAAATTGGGCGGCGGTGTGCGTTTGGCTTTGGCTCAGTACCGTGAATTGGCAGCGTTTGCGCAGTTCGCTTCTGATTTGGATGAAGCAACACGTAAACAATTGGAACGTGGCCGTATGTTCACTGAGTTGATGAAGCAAGCACAGTACGCACCTTTAAGCGTTTCAAACATGGCTATCACTCTGTTTGCAGCGAACAAAGGTTACTTTGACGATGTTGCTATCAACAAAGTATTGGCATTCGAAGGCAAATTGCACGGTTTCATCGCTTCTAAATACAAAGCATTGGCTGATGCGATTGAATCAAGCAAAGACTTAAGCGGCGATAACGAAAAAGCGCTTGATGCAGCAATTCAAGACTTCAAAGCTACAACTGCTTACTAATATCTAACTATTAGGAAAACTTACCTAGGGGTATTGGAATGGCTGGAAGTAAAGAAATTAGAACCAAGATCAAGAGTGTAGAAAATACACGCAAGATCACCAAGGCGATGGAGATGGTTGCCGCTTCTAAAATGCGTAAAGCGCAGGATAGAATGCGTGCGTCACGTCCATATGCTGAGAAAATTCGCAATGTGGCAGCCCACCTTTCACTAGCACATTCAGAATACAAGCATCCTTTCTTGATGAAACGCGATGATGTAAAGAATGTTGGCATTATCGTTGTCAGCTCTGACAAGGGTTTGTGCGGTGGCTTGAATACCAATGTGTTGCGTTTAACTGTTAACCAGATGAAAACCTGGGAATCACAAGGCAAGAAATTGTCGGTGAGCGCTATTGGTAACAAAGGCTATGCTTTTATGAACCGTGTTGGTGCCAATGTGAAATCACACATTACCGGTTTAGGTGATGTGCCGCATCTGGAAACATTGATCGGTACCATTAAGGTGATGTTGGATGCTTATACAGCCGGTGAAATCGACCAGTTGCATATCTGCTACACGCGCTTTATCAACACCATGAAGCAAGAGCCAGTGATCGAGCAATTACTGCCATTAACAGCAGAGCGTTTGGGTACACACCCTACTGCAGAAAAAGCTGAAGAGTTGAGCGCAAGTGCAGTGGTTAAGAGTGCACTTGAAATCGGTGCTGCTAAAGGTCATTGGGATTATATCTATGAGCCAGAAGCGCAGCCGGTGATCGATCAGTTAATGGTACGTTACATTGAATCACTGGTGTACAACGCAGTGTCAGAGAACATGGCATCTGAACAATCATCACGTATGGTTGCGATGAAGTCAGCATCTGATAATGCGAAGAACGTAATCGGTGAGTTGAAACTGGTTTATAACAAGGCGCGTCAAGCGGCGATTACCAAAGAGATCTCTGAAATCGTTGGTGGCGCGGCAGCGGTGGCTTAGCGATTGGGCGATGCTAACCCCGTGAGGGTGTATGCAGAGACCAGAATCGTTAAGTGCTGCCGCAGTAGCATAATCGATAAAGAATTTAATTAAAGTAATATCTGACTAACAGTACGTTTGAGTCGAGGAAAAAAGATGAGTACAGCAAATATTGGTAAAGTAGTGCAATGTATTGGCGCTGTGGTGGACGTTGAGTTCCCACGTGATCAAATGCCAAAAGTATTTGAAGCGTTGATTATTGATGACGCATCAAGCCAAGCGGAAGCTGGTTTGACATTGGAAGTGCAACAACAATTGGGTGACGGCATTGTGCGTACTATTGCCATGGGCTCATCTGACGGTTTGGCACGTGGTACAGCATTTAAATCAACTGGCGCACAAATTCAAGTGCCAGTAGGTACCGGCACATTGGGCCGTATCATGGACGTGCTGGGTCGCCCAATCGATGAGGCTGGTCCTATCGATTCTGACGAACGTCGTTCAATTCACCAAAAAGCACCTACATTCGAAGAGTTATCTCCATCAGTTGACCTGCTGGAAACTGGTATCAAGGTGATTGACTTGGTTTGTCCATTCGCTAAGGGTGGTAAAGTTGGTCTGTTCGGTGGTGCTGGTGTAGGTAAAACCGTTAACATGTTGGAACTGATCAACAACATCGCTAAGCAACACTCAGGTTTGTCAGTGTTTGCAGGTGTGGGTGAGCGTACTCGTGAAGGTAACGACTTCTACCATGAAATGGCAGAAGCTGGCGTTATTAAGCTGGACGACATGAAAGAATCAAAAGTAGCGATGGTTTTCGGTCAAATGAACGAACCACCAGGTAACCGTCTGCGCGTAGCTCTGTCAGGTTTGACTATGGCTGAGAAATTCCGTGATGAAGGCCGTGACGTGTTGTTCTTCGTTGACAACATCTACCGTTACACATTGGCCGGTACTGAAGTATCAGCTTTGCTGGGCCGCATGCCTTCAGCTGTAGGTTACCAACCTACCCTGGCTGATGAAATGGGCCGTTTGCAAGAGCGTATTACTTCAACTAAAACAGGTTCTATTACATCTATCCAAGCGGTTTATGTGCCTGCGGATGACTTGACTGACCCATCACCAGCAACAACATTCCAACATTTGGACTCAACAGTTGTGTTGTCACGTGACATTGCTTCTTTAGGTATCTACCCAGCGGTTGACCCATTGGATTCAACATCACGTCAGTTAGACCCATTAGTGGTTGGTGAAGAGCACTACTCAGTTGCACGTTCAGTACAACAAACATTGCAACGCTACAAAGAATTGCGTGACATTATCGCGATTCTGGGTATGGACGAGTTGTCACCAGAAGATAAATTGGCTGTTGGTCGTGCACGTAAAATCCAACGTTTCTTGTCACAACCATTCCACGTTGCTGAAGTGTTTACCGGCGCGCCAGGTAAATACGTACCATTGAAAGAAACAATCAAAGGCTTTAAAGCGATTGTTGCCGGTGAATACGATCACTTGCCAGAGCAAGCTTTCTACATGGTAGGTGGCATTGAAGAGGCTGTTGAGAAAGCTAAAACACTTAACTAAGTAAACCTTGGTTAATTAGTTAAACGCTTTAAGGAAAAAAAATGGCAAATACTGTTCATATTGATGTAGTTAGTGCTGAGGCAAGCATTTTCTCAGGTGAAGCTGAGTTTGTGGTTGCACCTGCCAGTGCCGGTGAAGTGGGCTTGTTTCCAAATCACGCGCCTATGATTACTACCATCAAGCCTGGTGCTTTACGCATCAAGCAAGCGAATGTTGCTGAAGAAACTTTGATTTTCATCTCAGGTGGCATGCTGGAAGTGCAGCCTGGTGTAATCACGGTTTTGGCGGATACGGCAGTGCGTGGTCATGATCTGGATGAAGCGAAAGCAATTGCAGCTAAAGAAGCCGCAGAAGAAGCGCTGAAAAACAGAACTTCAGATATTGACTATGCAACAGCGCAAGCTGAACTGTCAGAAGCCGTTGCGCAAATTCAAACAATTGAACGCTTACGTAAAAATACGCATTAATTGTTGTGAAGCAGATGGTGTAACAAGCAAAAAGGCAGCCTAGGCTGCCTTTTTTGTTATACTTTAGCTATAAATACACAGGCTACAACAGCACATCATTAAACAATCATGAGCAAATTAAATATCGTTATTCTTGCTGCGGGTAAAGGTACGCGCATGCACTCTAATTTACCCAAAGTTTTGCACACAGTTGGTGCCAAGCCAATCCTGGCACATGTCATTGAGTGCGCTAAATCGTTAAAACCGCATAAGATTATTGTGGTGTATGGTTTTGGTGGTGAAACTGTCAAACAGGCGTTTGCACATGAAGATATCGTGTGGGTCAATCAGGCTGAGCAGCATGGCACCGGGCATGCAGTACAGCAGGCAATGCCACATTTGGATAACGATGCCGATACGCTTATTTTGCTGGGTGATGTACCGTTAATAGATGCAGCTGCATGCACAAAATTGCTTGACCAGGCTGATAATAAATTGGCCATACTGTCTTTCAACAAAGCAGACCCTACAGGTTATGGTCGTATCGTACGTAACGCCATGTGTGGCGTAACGGCGATTGTTGAACATAAGGATGCGACCGAGGAACAGCATAAAATTACCGAAGTGAATACCGGCATTATGGCGATGCCAAATGCACATTTGCTGCAATGGTTGTCACAATTAACCAATAACAACGCACAGGGTGAGTATTATTTAACCGATATTGTCGCATTGGCGGTTAAAGATAAGGTTGATGTAGTGGCTGAAATCACCACGGATGAGTGGTCTGTAACGGGTATTAATTCCAAGACAGATCTGGCGCAGATCGAGCGTGTGTACCAAAACAGAATTGCAAACAGTTTGTTACAGCAAGGAGTGACGTTAAGAGACCCTGCCCGTCTGGATGTGCGTGGCGCACTCAACTGTGGCCGCGATGTTGAGATTGATGTGAACTGTGTATTTGAGGGCAAGGTAACGCTGGGCGACAATGTGAAAATTGCTGCCAATTGCGTGATTAAAAATGCCGTCATTGCAGCTGGCACGCAGATTGCATCATTTACCCATATAGATGACACGCAGATTGGTGAAAATGCGCGCATCGGCCCGTTTGCCCGCCTGCGCCCAGGTACTACCTTGGCAGCCGAGACGCATATCGGCAATTTTGTGGAGCTTAAAAACGCGCAGGTGGATGTAGGCAGTAAAATCAACCATCTCAGCTATGTCGGCGATAGTACCGTAGGCAAACGCGTTAATATCGGCGCCGGAACAATTACCTGCAACTATGATGGTGCCAATAAATTCAGAACCGTAATTGAAGATGATGCTTTCATTGGTTCAGATTCACAGTTGGTTGCGCCAGTGACGATAGGCCGTGGTGCGACGATTGCCGCGGGTTCAACTATTACTAAAGATGCACCGGCAGACCAGTTAACATTCTGTCGTGCCAAAGAACAAAGATCTATTGCCGGTTGGAAACGTCCGCAGAAAATTAAAAAGTAACGCCTAAGAAAGACAAAAAATATGTGTGGGATTGTAGGTGCAGTAGCAAGTAGAAATATAGTATCAACCTTAATCGAGGGCTTGAGCCGTCTGGAATATCGCGGTTATGACTCAGCCGGCGTTGCGGTACTAAATGCTTCTGGCATTGAGCGTGTGCGTGCTGTGGGGCGCGTATCCAACATGACCGATAAAGCTAATGAGCTTAAGTTAACTGGTTTGGTCGGTATCGGCCACACGCGTTGGGCAACGCATGGCGGCGTAACTGAAAGTAATGCGCATCCGCATGTATCAAAAAATGAAATCGCCGTGGTACATAACGGCATTATCGAAAACCACGATGAACAGCGTACCCGTCTGAAAGCGCTTGGCTATGAGTTTGCTTCACAAACCGATACCGAAGTTATTGCGCACCTGATTCATTATTACCATCAGGACCTGAGCCTGCTGGCTGCCACACAAAAAGCCGTGAGCGAGCTGACCGGTGCCTTTGCCATCAGTGTTGTTTCAGTGAAAGAACCTGAGCATATGGTGACAGCGCGTCTGGGTTGCCCGTTGTTGCTCGGTTTGGGTGAAGGTGAAAATTTTATCGCCTCAGATGTATCAGCCGTGCTGTCAGTGACACGCAAAGTAATTTATCTGGAAGATGGTGATGTGGCTGATATTCGCCGCGATGGCGTCACGATCTTTGGACGTGATGGCAAACAAGTAAGCCGTAAAATCCATATGAGCGATGTATCGCTCGCCAGCATGGAGTTGGGCCCTTATGCACATTTTATGCAAAAAGAGATTCATGAGCAGCCAGGTGCATTGACCGATACCATCGAAGCGTTGATTGACGATAATAGCTTCTCTCCTGCCCTGTTCGGCGAAGCTGCCGGTGAGATATTCAAGCAGGTGGATAGCATTTTAATATTGGCAGCAGGTACCAGCTATTACGCTGCGCTTACCGCCAAATACTGGCTGGAAAGCATTGCCAAATTGCCGACCAATGTCGAGATCGCTAGCGAATATCGTTATCGTGAGTCTGTGCCTAATCCGCGCCAGCTGATTGTGACCATTTCACAGTCCGGTGAAACGCTGGATACGATGGAAGCGCTGAAACACGCCAAGGCCTTAGGCCAGAACCTGACCCTTGCCATTTGTAACGTGCAGGAAAGTGCCATTCCAAGAGCATCACAGCTGGTGTTCTATACCCGTGCCGGTGCTGAAATAGGTGTGGCCTCTACCAAAGCCTTTACTACCCAATTAGTAGCTCTGTTTACATTGGCAGCAACGCTGGCTAAACAACGCGGTTTACTCAATGCGGAAGCGGAGCAGGAGCATTTAACTGCCTTGCGCCAGCTGGCAGGCAGCGTGCAGCATGCCTTGAATCTGGAACCGCAAATCCGTGAATGGGCGAAATCATTTGCCAACAAACAGCATGCATTGTTCCTGGGGCGTGGCATTCATTACCCTATCGCGCTGGAAGGTGCGCTGAAGCTCAAGGAGATTTCCTATATCCACGCCGAGGCCTACCCTGCCGGCGAGCTTAAACACGGCCCCTTGGCGCTTGTAGATAGCGATATGCCGGTAGTAGTGATTGCACCGAATGATGCGCTGCTGGAAAAAGTTAAATCGAACATGCAGGAAGTGAAAGCACGTGGTGGTGAGCTGTTTGTGTTTGCCGATGCTGACAGCCACTTTACCGCATCAGAAGGCGTGCATGTGATCCGCACCCCGCGCCACGTGGGAGTGCTCTCCCCTATCCTGCATACAATACCGGTGCAGATACTGGCGTATCATGCGGCCTTATTAAAAGGCACCGATGTTGATAAACCACGTAATCTGGCTAAATCAGTTACTGTTGAATAAGAGCAAGTGGCCACTGCTGTAGCTTAGAATGACAATTAATTGTGATAATATTATGATTTTCTGGGCTTGTAATCTGTAGCTAACAAATTTTGTGACAAAAAATTTATTAATTATGAAATTATTGACAATTAATTATGATAATGTAAGTGATCCCATAAGTGGCTAGTTTAACCTCATAAACGGCTAGTTTTTAGGTAATTAAGGCTAGTAGTTTTAAATCATAAAATCCAGTCCAATTAAATTTGGCTGGATTTTTTGTATTCAGTAGGACCCAAAAGAACCTAAGTTTTAACTTATAGTTAATAATTTTTAGATCCTATGTCAGCGTTCTGGGCACTCTTTGCAGAGTGCCCTTTGCGTTACAGTAATAAAATTATTTCTCTACGCCAATCTGGTAGATTTCTTCTTCAGAGTCTTCTGCTAACTTGCCTGTTACTGCATCTACTTCAACTTCCATTTCTTTGCCGTCTTTGGTTTTAATGTCAAACTCATAAGAGGGGTTACCGTTAGATTCAATAGAATATTCGGCTTCTACGACTTCACCTGGAAATTTAGCAAGCGCAGTTTTTTTAGCTTCATCTTGGGTAATTTTAGCTTTAGCCTTAAACAATGGATCATCAGCATTTGCAACTTCCTGCTCTTCTTCAATCACTTTGCCTGATTTGGCCACGCATTCGACTTCCCACTCTTTGCCATCATTACCTTTAATATCGAACTCATACTGAGTCTTACCGCCGCTGATTTCAGCTTCCAGTGTTTGTACTTCACCAGGGTGTTTAGCCAAAGCTGCTTTCATGCAAGTTTCCACTTTTCCAGTGAAAACATTTCCGCCAGCGTAAGCAAAAGTGCTTACAAAGGCAGATGCTAAAGCAATTACTACTAATTTTTTGTTCACATCTATCTCCATTTATGATTTAAAAAAGGAATTAATGTTATGTTAAATCCAATGATGGGATGATAGCAAAATAACTGAATTCAATCAATAAGGTATTGATTTATATATGTTTTATGGCTGAATTCAACCAATTTTTGGTTGATTGCAACCAGAATCTTGCTGTTTGTATCTGTGACAGCAATATATAACCTTCAATTTACTTAAACATAACAGTCGGTTAGTAAAATTTCAGTAGGCTGGCATAAATCTCGCATAGTTTATTAAGTATCTACCTTGAAAATTTAGTTTGATCTGTGGAGATGAAGTGGATATTAATTTACAGAATCCTAATCAATATTGTGAGTTTTTCCTATATTTATTCGGGAATCTCACTCTTACAATAATTTTCACTAAATCGTATATTCGTCCGCTCACAAAATTTAATCGTTAGGCCTATAAAAAGTTTAAATTTTGTCTTTATGACCTGATTCCGATGCTTGGTGAATACAGGTTGAATTAGTAACCAATTAACTAAACTATTAAAGAAATGACTTATGGATAACGTGCCTGATATTGTTGACCTTGTACTCTATTTTTTAGCGGGACTATCAGTCCTGACCTGGACAATTCTGATAGTAAAAAGCTACGTATTCTGGCGACAAAAACTTGCCAATACCAGTTTTATCACTCATTACACCGGTATCACCCGTCTAACCAAGTTGCCTGAAGCACTTTATAAGGCGAAAGGCTCACTAAATAACTTAAGCAATAAAGCCATGTTGAACCTGAAGGCATGGAGTAAGGATGCATCACTGGATGTAAATGCATATAGTGATATGTTAAAGCAATCATTGCGTGAGGAGCGCCACCAACAGCAAGTACGTCTTGAGAGCGGCCTGGCAGTACTTGCAAGCATAGGCTCGACTTCACCATTTATTGGATTATTTGGTACGGTATGGGGCATTATGCATGCGCTAAAAGGTATTTCCGCTTCCGGTTCTGCTGGGCTGGATGTGGTTGCCGGGCCAATTGGCGAAGCACTTATCGCCACAGCCATGGGTATTGCAACGGCGATTCCGGCAGTGCTGGCCTATAATTATTTTTTACGTCAATCACGCCTGGCTGCGGCAGATATGGACCATTTTTCTGAGCGGCTACAGCTATTGGCTAAACATTCTGATTACAAGGTGGATTAATCATGTCCATGGATAACTTTGGTTCAGAAGGCGGCATGATGAGTGAAATCAACGTTACACCGCTGGTGGATGTAATGCTGGTGTTGCTGACGGTTTTTATTGTAACGGCACCTTTGCTCATGAACGCAGTTTCGGTAAAGTTGCCCAAGGCATCGGCCGAAGTTGCAATTACCAAACCCAAAACTGCGCACATCAGCGTGACGGATAAAGGCGACATTTACTTAGACCAAACCAGGCTTAATCAGACGCAGCTTGAAACCCAGCTTAAGTCTGCGAGTGCAAACCCTGATTATGCGGTAGAGATCTATGCCGATGAAAAGGTATTTTACGGCGTAGTGGCAAAAGTGATGGCAGCCATCCAACGGGCTGGCATTGCTAAATTCAGTTTTGTAATGCTGCCGGACGTGAATGCACCGAAGAACGGGCCAGCAGGCGTGTAGGGTAACGCTCTTGAGTACAATGACATACTCTCACCACAGCATGGCAAGCGAAAGCAAACTGTTTTGGCTTGCTTTCGTTTTTTCATTATTTTTGCATGCAGGTTTCTACTACGCACTGCCGTATTTAAAAGGCAATACACAAACAGCTGTGAAACGCATCGAGGTGGAGTTAAGCGTTGTAGAACCGCCATCGGAGATTAAAGCGCCAGAGCCTATGCCTGCGCCTCCTCCGCCACAAGCCAAGGCTGAGCCAACTCCAATAAAACCTGTGCGGCAGCATGTAAGCAAGCCGGTAGCTGAGCCACAAAAGCCGGTCGAAAAAGCCCCGGTGCTGGCAACAGAATCCCCAGCCGCGCCAAGTGATTATGTTGTCCAAGCTTCACCCAAGCCTGTGGCTATCAGCGCGCCGGAACCGGTTGCCGAAAGTATAACAACGAGCAATTCGGCAAGTGCAAATGTTTCTACCAGCACCTCTGATAATGCACCTGCCGAAACCGCTAGCAATGATGAGGCTTGGGATGGCTACGGACAAGCACTATATGACATGGTAAGCCGGAACAAAAAGTATCCGGAAATCGCCAGGCGTCGCAATTGGCAGGGAGGGTTAAAGGTGCTTGCCAAATTTATTCTAGGGAAACTGGTTGAGGTAACATTGATTGACTCAACCGGTCACAAGGTTCTTGACGATCAAGCGCTGGAAATGGTGCGCAAATCAGCCGCTTTATTGCCGGTAAAAGGCCACTTGGCTCAAAAATCGTTTACGGTGACTGTGCCCGTTGATTTCAAGCTCGCAGAATAATAATAAAGGTTTGAATGAATTTAAAGATTAGAATCAACTTAATCATTACCTTGATACTGGTTTTAGTAATGGTGCTTGGTGCAGGAATGATAATAAACAATGCACGTGAAGATATACGCGCAGAGATTGACTCTACAACCTCACTGGCATTGCATTTATTAGACGCAGAAATTTTGCAGTACACCTCAGATTCCGCATGGGCGAGTGCTAACGAGAAAAATAAAGCTGCCATTTTCCGCTTACAGGGCCTGGATAATATTCGTCATCTACGCATTGAGTTTTTTGATGCGGGGGGAAGACTGCAAGATAGCAACAACCTTTCTGCAAATCATGGAGATCAATCTCCTCCGCTCTGGTTTGAAATACTGATGCGTAAAGTATCATCTTCGTTACAGGCAACACACCGTCCCATTGTTGTAAATAATCATGTATTTGGAGAGTTAGTCATCACACCGGACCCTTCTTATGAAATTGCTGAAATATGGCATGACACTCTTGGCTTGTTAAGCTTGGGCATATTATTTTTTTTAGTTGTGAATGGCCTAGTGTACTGGGCAGTTTATAGAGCTTTGCGGCCATTAAATAAAATTCTCCATGCATTGACTCAGTTAGAACATGGCCACTTACATGCTCGGTTACCATCATTTTCATTACCGGAGCTATCAAATATCAGCAGTAAATTTAATGCGATGGCACAAACGCTGGAAAATAGCATGTTAAATAACCATCGGCTCACTCAGCAGATTATTCGGCTGCAAGAAGATGAGCGCAAGAATATAGCGCGTGATTTACATGATGAAATTGGTCAGCATTTAACTGCAATTAATATTGATGCCTCAGCAATTTTAAAGGCCAACCATATTAATGCTGCGCATACAAGTGCAATGGCAATTAGTGAAGTAGTCATGCAGATGATGGGGATTGTGCGTGAAATGTTGCAGCGATTGAGGCCGGCAACGCTTGATGAACTGGGGTTGAAACCTGCCTTGTATGAGCTGATTGAAAATTGGCGGCAACGTAATCGTGGTATTAATGTGAGCACCAGTATCTCCAGCCAGTTAAATCATATCAGTGAAACGATAGCGATTACTGCTTATCGGATTATTCAGGAATGTTTAACCAATATTACCAAACACGCCAAGGCACGTTTGGTGACAATTAAAGTTGAAAATACAAATGATTATTTAAATCTTATGGTGGGAGACAATGGCTGCGGAATTGATTCAAATCATGTCTCGCAAGGTTTTGGGTTGGCCGGCATGCGCGAACGTGTGGAAGGCCTTGGCGGAAAATTTGAGCTAAGCTCAGACCAAAACTCTGGGGTGTTTGTAAAAGTCAGTTTACCCATTAAATCTAAGGCACCATCATGACCTCAAAAATTCGTGTCCTGTTAGTAGATGATCATAACGTGGTGCGCTCCGGGCTGCGTCGCCTATTGGAACTTGGCGGTGATATTGAGATCGTGGCAGAAGCGGATAGTGGTGAACAGGCATGCCTGATTTACCATAATTTTTTAGCCGATGTACTAGTAATGGATTTATCCATGCCCGGTATTGGTGGCCTTGAAGCGCTACGGCGTATATTGGCGGTAGCGCCTAAGGCAAAAATAGTCATTTTTACCATGCATGAAAACGCCACCTTTGCCACGCAGGCTCTATCTGCCGGGGCGTGCTGCTATGTGGCTAAATCCGGCTTGGCCGATGATCTTTTGTTGGCTGTCCGTGAAGCTGCCGCTGGCAAAACTTATATCAGCCCTAATATTGCACAGAAAATTGCTTTACAAACCATCTCCGGTGAGCATGAGCCAATTCATAAACTATCTACACGCGAGTTTGAAGTATTTAGATTGTTAGCCGAGGGCGCAAGTATTGATGGTATTGCAAGTACGCTTAATATCAGCCAAAAAACAGCTGCCAACTATCAGACCATACTCAAGCAGAAACTTGGCATTTCAAATGCAGTTGAACTGGTTCGTCTTGCTATCCAGCACGGCATAATCATCGATTAACGATGCATTTGATTAATAATGCATCGTTTGCGCAAGTCGCGGGTAGCTCTATAAATATATTCACTTATTACATTACATTGTTTCACGGCATTCGCAGCTTCACTCCATGTCCCTATCTTAGGGCTTCTGAGTTCAGTGCGCTTTTGGCATCAAACTGATGCAACTTTTGAGTAGCCATTTTGACAAACCTGCCGCCTGCAGGTAGTGCAAAACCATAAATAACGCATTTTAAAGATACCCTTAAATGAAAAAGTGAGTTTTTCCTATATAAATGCGGGAATCTCGCTCTTACACCAACTTTTATAAAGCGATATATTAGCAGTCGAACAGTAATTGACTTGGCATGTGTTTCACGAAGATTGGCTTGCATACATAAGCAATTCAATTGCCTGAACATCCAGGTTGATTTTGTTGTATTGCATATACATTCCTTCTCCGGAAAATCTCACTGATCAGTGAGATTTTCCGGTTTTTTTATCAGGCATTGCGCCCGTCAATATCAGTTTGGCTTTATCACAAATACGGTTATTCACAATTCTGGATAATGCTGCAAATGAAAAAACCTTAATTTGCATATGCAATTTCTACAGAAATTCTATTTTTTAACGCACCCAATCAAAATTGTGAGTTTCTCCCATATCAACTCGGGAATCTCTCTCTTACGCTAATTTTCACCAGGCTTTATATTCCCCAGCTGCATATTAATTCACTTGTAGCCTGCGTTATGGAGATTAAGCTGTAATGAAATTACCTCGTCAATTAACTCACCAATCTGTTCATTTCAAACTAAAACCATTGTCGGTGATGATGCTGTCACTGGTGACTCAACAGGCTTATGCCGAGGCACTTACCCTGACGCAAACAGAAGCGCAAGTGCAAGCCAGGCAATCGCAGTTAAAGCAGTGTGAACAGGCAGCTACCAATCGCCAAGCCAAAGCTTTTTGCAAACAACAGGAGCAAATGCAAACGCAACTTGCTGCAGATGCAGCTTACGACCAAGCGATTGCTCAGCAGGAAGTTGATAACATCAACGCTGTACTCTTAGGATATAACCCAGATAAAGCCATAGAAGCTAATCACAGCGGACGGGTAAAAGTTACACCAGAAACCATCCGCACCGCTGCTGCTACAGATGCCAATCCGCAAGGAACCAGTGACGCCGCACGAGCCAACGCCAAATCTTTATCCAAAGACAAAGGCAGTAATAATCTACCCCTAGACATTAAAACCCAGGCAGTGCAAGTACGCGCTAAGCGCTTTTATGAAATTGGCCCAATGCCGGGGCTTGGTCTAACCAAGGAGGAAATTCCCGGCAACGTGCAAAGTATCACTGCCAAAGAGATTAAAGAGTCACATTCACTCAGCCTCACCGATCTTATGAATACGCATTTGCAGTCCGTGAATGTAAACGACTACCAGAGCAACCCCTTCCAGATGGATGTGACCTATCGGGGTTTTACTGCATCGCCCCAACTGGGCACGGCGCAAGGTTTGAGCGTGTTCCTGGATGGCATCCGCGTTAATGAACCATTCGGTGATGTAGTGAACTGGGACATGATTCCACTCAATGCCCTTAATGGCTTGGATGTATTTCCTGGCTCCAACCCAATATTCGGTCTAGGCACGCTAGGCGGCGCGCTTGCCATGCGCACCAAGAGCGGTTTTGATAGTACTGAAGGCACCGTAGAAGCGTTGGGCGGCTCCTTCAACCGTAAGCAGTTTCAAGGCAGTATCGGCGGCAACAACGGTGTGATTGCCGGTTTTGCTGCCGCCAATATATTCCGTGAAGATGGATGGCGTAAAAACTCGCCCAGTGAGGTGAATCAGTTCTTTACCAAAGGTGAATGGCGCAATGAGAAACTGCAACTGGGCTTATCAGCGCTATATGCCGGCAACAAACTGATCGGTAATGGTCTGCTGCCCACTGAGATTGCCAAACAAGATTCTTCAGAAGTATTTACCAGTCCGGATGAAACTAAAAACCGCCTGCTCCAATTTCAATTAAGTGGTTTGTGGGATGTGTCGGATACCTTCAATATCAGTGCGCAAATGTATAAGCGTAAAAGTAGAAGAAACAGCAGCACCGGGGATGTCAATCAGGAATTTAGTGGTGGCGCGACCAGAAGGCCATTGGCTGGCGAGCAGTTGACGACCAGTTTTGCTGACTTGGACAATGATGGCTTACCAGACCCCGACTTGTCGCAATCGATGATTGCCAATGTGGCTGTAGATGCATTAGGTAGCTACTTGGATACTAGTGGAAACGCTGCTTATATCGACGATGGTACAAATACTGGAAACTATATTGATAATCCTGCCTTTGATATAAATCACCTTGCGGTAGGTACAAACTTTAGTACGGCGCTTTTTGCCAATCAAGGCACCAAAGATTATTTTGATGCTAAAGGTAACTATCTATACACCGCTCCAAGTTGGACCACCAACCCTAACGCTGTTCCTACAGCAGGACCAAATGAAGATTGGAAGCGTAAGGCGCGTGAGATATGGCTGAATCGCAATGCAATTGGGCAGACTGAAAAGCTAAGAGAGCAATATTTCACAGATCCAGAGCGAGATGCTTTTTACACATCATCTGGTCCAAGCGGAAATTTCACTGATGCAAATGGCTTTACTAATTATATAGCCTACAACGCGATATTTTATGCTGATACTCCAGCGACTTTTCCAGGCAGCAACTTTGGGTTGGGCAAGCCTGCTGGGATATTAGTACGTGATCCAATCACAGGCGTCCCTATTGAGCGCGATGGGGCAGACTGTGCCGCCGCTTATTCACCTACGGGAGTAAAAGGGCAGTGTGCAGGCTATGTTGAAGGTACACCAACTGCCTTGATTACAGAAACCGAGATTGACCAAACCACCGATGGTGCGGCACTGCAACTCAACTGGAACCTGGAAAAACATAAATTTATGATAGGGGCCTCGGTAGATGCATCCGATGCAAGTTATCAAAGCGGACAGTATTTAGGGCTATTGGACAATAATCGTAATGCTTATTTAGATCCAGCTCATGTGGGTTATGAATTTGCCCCTGCCAGCAAGAAATTTGGGCTAAACGACTTTGCTGGCAATAGTATTACCAAGAGCCTGTATTTTAGCGAGACGTGGTCACCGGTTAAGGAATGGAACTTTACTGGAGCCGCGCGCTATAACCAGACACATATTAAAAACGAGCTGGCAATTAATAACTATTTGGGTTTGCTGGGGCCAACAGCATTTAAGAATTTCATTGAAGATTTTCAAACGTGTAACGATTTAAATGGCGATGGTACGGTAACAGCAGATGAATGCCCGGCAGCCACATACGTTCCTTTTTCGCTAGAGCGTGCACAAGGCCTAGGCGCGATTGGCAAAGGTGAAACCGAGAAATTCAGTTATTACTCATTTAACCCAAGCCTGGGTGCTACATGGCAACCCAATGAAGCGCTAAATGTATATGGAAACTGGAACAAGGGTGCACGTACACCTAGCGTGATTGAGCTGGGTTGTGCATATGATGATACCCAAGTGCCGTATCAATATGGGCCAGATGGGGTCACAGTTATTTCAACACGGTCTCGTTCGCTGATGGAGCGCCGCTTTTGTAGCCTGCCCAGCACACTCTCTGGCGACCCTTATTTAAAACAAGTGCGTTCAGAAACTATGGAAATTGGCGCACGCGGTTATTTAACCCCGGATATTCAATGGAATGCCTCGGTATATAACACGGATCTAACCGATGATATTTATTTTGTATCATTTACCCCCGAGCGCAGCTTCTTTCAAAATATTGGTAAGACTCGTCGCCGTGGTTTAGAAATGGGCTTGCAAGGCAAAGTAGGTAAAGCAGGTTTCAGGCTTAATTATTCACTCACCGATGCCACCTTTCAAGATAGTTTTAGTGTCGCCAGCCCCAATAACAGCAGTGCGGGTAATGTAGGGCAAGGTGATGCGTTATATGCCAGATCTACTGGTTACCAGCAAATTAGAGTACATCCAGGCAACCGCATGCCCGGTGTGCCATTGCATAATCTCAATGCAACAGTTAGCTATGACCTAACGCCAGATTGGACCGTTGGCCTGACGGCTGTGATGCATTCAGATAGCTTTATACGGGGCAACGAAAATAATAAACATCGTGCAGGAGCTCCTAACAATGTTTATCAGTGTGGCATCAATGGGTCTTCAATAAAAGATGGGGATATTGAATATGCTGACAGCTCTTGCACCATCGGCTATACAAGACCAAGTTTCCGTTTCCCTGGGAAAGTGCCTGGTTATGCCGTGTTCAACTTCAACACTACATACAAAATAACCAAAGGCTTAACTGCGGGGTTGCAAGTCACCAATTTATTCAATCGTGAGTACTACAGTGCCGGGCGTTTGGGTGTTAACGCGTTTTCACCCTCCATTAACGGCACGATTGGCGCGGGCGGTTTTAACTATAACAGCAACGATTGGCTGGCTAGTACGTTCCTGGCACCTGGTGCGCCGCGCGCAGCCTATATGAGTTTGACTTATGACTTTGATGTGGGGAACTAAAAATAAGACAGGGCATTTGTGATCTGCCCATTTGAGCATTCAACTCGAATCAACCTAAGAACTTACAAGGCGCTTTAGCTGATTTGGGTGAATTGGTGTTGCAGGCAGCCACAAATGCCTGCTTATTGTAACGCAAAGGAAATTTAAATGAAAAATGTTAAATTGAAGTTAGCGGTATTAGGTGCTTTTAGTGTGTTGTCAGCCCAGGCATTTGCTACAGGCCTGGTAAGTTTGCCAACGGCTGGTGTCGCGGTGGCTGCGGGCGCCAATCAGCCAGCTGGCACCACTGGCTGGGAACTGTGTAACACTACAGGCAATTATGGTAGCGGCACCTATACAGCGCCTACAACTGGGGCAAATAATACCTGCGCCGTTTTTCCAGGTGGTCAGCGTAACTTGACTACTTCACCAGTATCGACCATCGCTACGGCAGTGAACACCAAGTCTACAAGCACTATTACCGCAAATGGTGAAACATTGGGCACTTTAGGCCAACGTACATGGCGCAATGCGGCAAATACCCAGTGCGTGTTTGCAAAGTACATAGATTTTGCAACAACGGGCACCTATGATTACAACCCGCAATTGCCAGGCAGCCAACGTTTTGAAGCTAACGATGTTGCATTGGGTGGCTTTAGCACCACACCTACTGTAAGCGCTGGTTATTACCATACGTCAACTACTGATTCACCAGTTTTTCGTGTTGGCCGTTCATTTACTTCAGTGCAAATGCAGCCAGAGTTAGATGCATTGGGCAACCCCACAAATAATCCATTTACTGGATTTGTACACCGTCCAATCAACGGGCCGACTGTTCCTGCTGCCGGTACTGAGATTAATGGCGTAGGCCAGACTTTATCGCCAAGTACTATTGTGCCAACCGCAGCACAGCAAACCTCAGAAATACGTACAAACTGGGTAGATTTTATGTTGGATAACACTGGTGGGGTGGATGAAGATGGTACTACTTCACAAAATACTCCAGTAATGTATGTGCAAGCTAATTGTAATGGCACAGTAACCAACACAGCCAGCACTATACGTATCCGTCAAACAGGGCAAGAAACACAGCCTTGGGTAACGATTTTGACGACCGGGCAAACACGTAATTTAGCAAACGCTAATTTCTAATGGTGTTTTAGTTAAAAATTAGTTTACGCATCAAGTTGGCAGGGGGCGCAAGCCCCTGCCAACCCAATACTTAAGAATACTTAAGAAAGTGAATATATGCTGAATACGGCGAGAAGTTTGATGGATTATGTGAGTTTGGTTATTGCATGTTTGGCTGTGACAATGCGAGCCAATGCAGCCGAAGGTTTTGTGGAGCTGCCTAAAGAGGGGTTTGCAAATTCAGCTTATACACTTTGTAACACCACAGGCGAATTTGGCTTGAAAGAATCTAGCGTACTAAACAGTGACGCAAACAATACTTGTGCCATAACCAGTGAAAAGCTGCTGGAAAGCCCAATGAATGCACCACTTGAAGGTTTCAACATGGTAGGCATGATGGTGAGGGATATTCCTATGCCAGCTCCGTATGCAGGTGCAGATGACAATGTGGCGACATTGACCGATACCATATGGCGCAACAAGGAAAAAACCGAGTGCATATATGGCACGCATATTTTATTGAAACCTGCGCCACTGGCGGATGGAAAAATGTGGCAGGTGAATGACATTGCACGTGGTGGATTCGCCGGCAAGCCAGTAGAAGTAGCGTATTTTTTTAAACCGGAACCTAACAAGGATTATGGATTGCCGGAGACTGTTTTTCGTGTAGGCAGAACGTTTACTTCAGTAAAACATGCTAAAGGTGATCTTGATTTGCCTGCATTAAAAGCTGCTCCTGCCAGCAATAAAGCCATAACCAATAATCAGGCAGCGGCCGTCAGTGATAACTGGGTGAATTTTACTACCGACATCAGCGCTCAAGATGTTGATGGGACAACTCGCAAGATGAGCTCGATGTTGTATATCAAAAGTCCATGTACCGCCCAAGACCCTGTTGAGCAGGAAAATGCCATCCGTTTTCGTACCACTGGACAAAATGGCGAGCATCAGCTGGAAATTACCGTGCCTGGCCTAGTGCCAGTTGGCGCTGTTGTTGAAAAATACTAAGGATTACGTCCATGAGTCATTGTAAAAAACATCAAGCCTCTTTCAGTCATGGTTTCACGTTATTGGAGTTGCTGGTCGTCATGGTCATTATCGGCCTGCTGGCAGGCTATGTGGGGCCTAAATATTTCGCGCAGATTGGTAAATCGGAAGTAAAAACGGCTAAGGCGCAAATTGATTCACTTGATAAGGCGCTGGATCAGTACAGGATTGATATTGGGCATTATCCCAGTACGGAAAATGGTTTGGCGGCACTGAATGCGCAGCCTGCCAATGAGGCGAAATGGCACGGACCTTACTTAAAGAAAAAAGTGCCGAATGACCCGTGGGGCAAACCATACCAATACAAAATGCCTGGGGAGCATGGCGACTATGATTTGTGGTCGTATGGCAGTGATGGTGCCAGCGGTGGCAAGGATGAAGCAGCCGAAGTGACTAACTGGGAATAACAGTAAAGCTGACAAATGAAATTCGAGCTTAAAGTAGCACAGGGCGAAACGTTTAGTTTGCTGGATTTAGAAGCCAGCAATGCAGCACAAGCGCGCTCACTGGCCGAGTCGCAAGGTTTCAGTGTTCTGGCAGTGCGCGCTGCCGGTATCTCATTTTATCATCTGCTGTCTGGACATTTGGCAAAACCAAGATTCAACCTAATGTTGTTCAGCCAGGAGTTGCTGGCCTTGCTGGAATCCGGCCTGAGTTTGGTTGAGGCGATTGAGGCCTTGGCCGAAAAAGAGCAGCAGATGGAATCCAAAGCGGTGTTGAGTCAGGTAATGGCCGCATTGTACGAAGGTTTGCCTTTATCCGGCGCTTTGGAAAAAGTGCCAGAAGTTTTTGCGCCGCTCTATATTGCATTGATCCGCGCCAGTGAACGCACCGGAGATATGGTGCAGGCCTTGTCCAGGCACGTGGCTTATCAGACGCAGATTGATTCTGTTCGTAAAAAAATCATTGCCGCTTCTATTTACCCAGTGCTGCTAATCATCGTAGGTGGTCTGGTTGTGTTGTTTTTGCTGGGTTATGTGGTGCCCAAATTCAGTACGATTTATGAAAGTACCGGTGCTGATCTGCCTTGGATGTCCCAATTGCTGTTGAATTGGGGGCGACTATTACAAGAACATGGTAAAGAAGTGTTCATTGCATTTGCTGCCAGTATGGCTTTGCTGGTATTTACATTGAGCCGTGCTGACGTGCGCGCCGCTATTATGCGCAATGTATGGAAAATCCCTGCCCTGGGAGAGGCCATGCGCATCTACCAATTGGCTCGATTCTACCGGACGTTAGGCATGTTGCTGCGTGGCGGCATTCCTTTAGTCGTAGCCATGGGAATGGTTTCTTCACTATTACAACCTTTATTGCGCGGCAGCCTGGGAAAAGTCATTGCCGATGTACGTGAAGGCAAGCCGGTGTCATCTGCAATGGAGCAGCATGGCATGACTACCTCAATTTCAATTCGTATGTTGCGCGTTGGTGAGCGCACTGGGCAAATGGGCGAGATGATGGAGCGCATTGGTGCATTTTATGATGATGAAATTGCACGTGCGATTGAATGGTTTACCAAGTTGCTGGAGCCGGTGCTGATGATTGTTATTGGCCTGGTTGTAGGGCTGGTGGTCGTGCTGATGTATATGCCGATTTTTGAATTGGCGGGAAATATCCAATGAACATGCCGCTTGAACCTGGCCCTATGGAAAGTCAGGCAATTGCCCCTGCGGCTGCCAAGCCAGCATTGCTCACAATGGCACAACTAAAACGCGCCAGAGAAATAGCTGCCCAGAGCAGGCAACCGCTGCTGGATGTACTGGAAGAAGAGTCTGCCCTCAATGCAGATGACTTTGTAACCGCACTTGGGCGGTTGATGCATTATCCGACATTGGGGATTTTGCATTTATACGAGATGGCCCCCGATTTTGAATTGTTGCCATTTGCAGAAGCGAGCAAACACAGTTGTGTGGCTTTGCGTAATTCGGCTGGAATGCTTTATTTAGTGCTTTCTAACCCGTTTGACTCTAATTTACAAAGCAGGATGGATCTGATTATCCATCAACCGGTGACTTGGGCGCTTGCGCACAGCAAGGATATTGCCGCATTTTTAGTGCATCAGGAAACCAATTTGCGTGCACTGGATACCGTGATAGACGAGCGCACAGAGTTGCAGAATGATCAGAATGGAATTGAAGATATTTCATTAAAATCAATCAGTGAAGATACTAGCCCGGTAGTGAAGTTTGTACGGTCTACGCTACATGACGCGCTTAAGGCCGGGGCGAGCGATATCCACATGGAAACAGACCCGCACGGTTTGACGGTGAAATACCGCATAGACGGTGTGCTAAGCCAGGAAGGTGGTATTCAGGGGATTGCCCAAGCCGAACAAGCCATTTCGCGCATTAAGGTCATGTCCGAGCTGGACATTGCAGAACGCAGGGTGCCGCAAGATGGGCGCTTTAAGGTGCTGGTTCAAGGCCGCGAGGTGGATATGCGCGTATCCATTATGCCTAGCGTGTTTGGCGAGGATGCGGTGCTGCGTATTCTTGACCGCAAAGCGTTAAGTGATGAGACCAAAGGCCTGAGCTTGGAAACTTTGGGTTTTGAAGAATCCATCATGGCGCGCTTTAGATTGCTGGCTGAAGAGCCATACGGCATGTTGCTGGTAACAGGCCCGACAGGTAGCGGAAAGACCACTACGCTCTACGGCATTATTTCTGAAATTAACAATGGTGAAGATAAGATCATTACCATTGAAGATCCTGTTGAATATCAGCTTCCCGGTGTTCTGCAAATTCCCGTCAATGAGAAAAAAGGCCTGACTTTTGCCAGAGGCTTGCGCTCAATTTTGCGTCACGACCCAGACAAGATCATGGTGGGTGAAATCCGCGATGCAGAAACTGCACAAATTGCGGTGCAATCGGCGCTCACCGGGCATCTGGTATTAACCACGGTACACGCCAATAACGTGTTTGATGTCATTGGCCGTTTCACCAATATGCAGGTAGACCCCTACAGTTTTGTTTCTGCCATTAACGGCATTTTGGCTCAGCGATTGGTACGTATCAACTGCCCGCATTGTGCTATGGATGATCGCCCGGATGCAGCGCTGATCGCCAAGTCTGGCCTTTCGACAGAACAAGCTGCCAGCTTTAACTTTAAAAAAAGCCATGGTTGTGGTCAATGCCACGGTACGGGTTACAAGGGACGTAAGGCGATTGCTGAATTACTGTGTTTTAACGATGAAATACGTGAATTGATAGTAACGCGCGAACCCGTGCGCAAGGTAAAAGAAGCTGCCCGGTTGAATGGTACACGCAGCATGCGTGAAGCTGCGCTGGAATTGGTAAAACGCGGCGAAACTACATTGCAGGAGATTAACCGTGTTACTTCATTGGTTTAGTAGCATGTTTAGAGATGAGTTGCGCATATTTATCCAACCTCGGAGCATTGAATTGCTTCGTCTGAAACGCTCGCTAAGAAGCGGGATACAACCGCAACTGGTGCATCGGCAAGTGATTGATGTGGAAAGAAATGCTGACATTGCAACCCAAACCGAACAGTGGCAGGAGCTGATTGCAGTACTTAAAAGCACACTCAAAAGTGAAAAGTGGCGCGGTGCCAGACCTGAAGTTGTTTTATCCAATCATTTTGTGCGGTATGCAGTTATTCCGTGGAACACTGAGTTTTCAAGTGGTTCAGAGCTGCAGGCGTACTTAACGCACCGCTTTAGTCTGGTTTTTGGTGATGCCATTAAAAATTGGGGCTTACGTATGGCAGATGCTGGTTTCGGCAAATCCACTATTGCCACTGCGGTTTCAAATGATTTGGTGCAAGCTTTGCATGATGCTTTTCAGCAGGCGAACATGCGATTAGAGGCTATTTATCCACATTTACCATTAGCAATGAATCAAAGCTTAAAACTGCATAAAAAACGCAACTTAAGCCAGCTGAATTCATTCTGGTTTGTGGCAGTACAAAATGATCGCTTATGTATAGCTTTAATTGAAAACAGTAGTTGGCGCGTGGTTAAAAACGTGTTGGTGGAAAACGATGTTTCCAGGCAGGTTACTGCGCTAATTCAGCGTGAAATGATTAACTGCAATTTAAGTATTAAACCACCGGTATTGCTGTATTGGCCAGAATACAACCAGAACCATCAATTAGAGCTTGAAGAACACACGGTGATCAAAGTCTTTCAGCGCCCGTTGGGTAAGCCCGGTACACGGGTGGTTGGCACAATGCCAGGTTGGGAGTTGGTATGAATTATCTGGAATTAAACCACGCATCAACAGTATCACGGCAAAACTGGCGCGCCTTGTTACTACTAGTTTCGGGGGGCCTGTTGTGCGGCATGGTGATTGTATATACACAATCGCTTACCCGTGAAATTGAACGCATCAAAGATGAGCAGCAACTTATTTCTAAACCGGAAAAAACATTGAAAAAATTTTTCAGGAGCGTTGAGCAAGATACAAGAAAACAAGAGGAAACAAGGGAGATTAATGACGCTATTGACGAGATAGTGATGCCTTGGATTTACATATTCAAGGCTTTGGAGGCGGCTAATCATGAAGAGGTAAAAATGCTTTCAGTGGAACCCAGTGCAAAATCAAAAAAAGTGCGCCTTACAGCTGTTGCTTTTGATATTGATAGCATGATGGCTTATATGCAAAGCCTGAGTGAGCAAAATGCCTTGAATCAAGTGCACTTGCTATCACAGGAAGCTGTAGATGTTAATGGTCAAAGCGCTATTGAGTTTGCGGTAGAGGCGATATGGAACCGCTAAACAGAACCTTTCAGTTCACTTTGTACAAACTCCGCAGGCTGGAATGGCAGTCCAAGGCCGGGCTGTCACTGATGGTTATTGGGCTATTACTTTTTTTAACCATGACACTTCCCAAGATACATACATTAAAAGCACTTAAGGTAGACATGGCCAATTTAAAAAATACACAGTCCAGCATATCTCAAGAAAACAGGAAGCCGGATTTTGATATCACGGAGCAGTTTTATACCTTACTTCCGGTGCAAAAAGATGTGAATGTGAAAATTGCGCAGATCCTCCAAATTGCTGCGGACAACGGATTACAGATTGAAAAGGTTGAATATGTATCTCAATCTACCACAGCATCGGCATTGCTTAAGTATCAAATCAAACTGCCGCTTACTGGCACTTATATACAGATTCGTCAATTTATTAACCAGACGCTCAATTCTCAGCCAAGTCTGGCACTCACTGACGTAAATTTCAGGCGTAATGATATTGGAGCAGATTTGGTTGAGTCCAATATTCTGTTTACGTTTTATTTAAAACAGGGAAAAAGTTAGGCGATGCATTTTATTAAACAATATGGCGTCTGGCTGGCGCTAGGCCTAACCTTAATAGCCAGCGCTTGGGTGGGCCAACAGGAAAACGATGCATCCGATATAGTGGTTGAGGCGCGGCAAGAAAATAATGCCGGTAAAGCCAAGCCAGAGAGTATGCGTTCAGCTGCCAGCACCGGCTCAGCTCTTGGTGATGGTGTGTACAAAAGGCTGGCAATTAATGACACCCCGCAAAATCTATTTACTGTGCTTGCCTCACCAGAACCATTGCCGGATGAAGTAACCAATACCAGGCCGCAGATGCCAGCCAATCCATTTACTTATGCTGGAAAGTTGCTTGAAGACGGCAAGTTAATTGTGTTCTTGACTGATGGCGTCAGAAACCACTTGGTGCAAGTTGGCGATGTTCTGGATGATGTCTGGCAAATTCAATCCATTCAGCCGCCGGAGCTAACCTTGAAATATATACCCCTAAAAACTGAAATCAAAATGCAAATCGGAGCATGACGTTGACTGTATTGTTAAATATAAAGCGAGTTAAATGGTGTTTGGTCTTTTTGTTACTTACGAGCTGTACCGGGGTTGATGTTCAGGAAAAATCAAGTCAAAACGATGCTTCGTTTGAAAGTGCAACACAGTTGATTGCCTCTGGTCAACGCGATGTTGGCTTAGCCAAACTGAAGGATTTAGTCGCCTTGCACCCGGAAAATGTGCAGTATCGGAATGCATTAAAAATGCAGCAGGAGTTAGAACTTTCTGGTCTGTTAAAACAGGCGGAAAGTGACCTGTTACAGAATGATTTGAATGCAGCAGAAGCAAACTACCAAAAGATGTTGAATATTGATGCTCGCAATGAGAGAGCGCTTGAAGGTTTAAATAAACTGGCATTGGTGCAGAACCACGCCATGATGCTCACCAATGCACAGGCCGCTTTTGATAAACAAGACATGGACACCTCTCAAAGCATCGTCAGAACAGTTTTGGCAGAAAATGCGAAACATGCGGATGCGCGTATCTTATTCGAGAAAATTGAGAAAAAAAACATTGAAAAAACTACTGCGCTGCCGAAAATAAAATCAGCATTCAAGAAACCGATTACGCTGGAATTGAAAAATGTACCGATTAAATCGGTGTTTGAATACATCGGCAAAGCGGGAAATATTAATTTTTCGTACGATCAAGAATTGCGTGATGACCTGAGGATCAGCCTATTCGTACGAGATACGACTATAGAAGATGCGCTGGAAGTGATATTGACCACTAATCAACTAGGCAAGAAAGTATTGAATGAGAATACCTTGTTAATTTACCCAATCAGCCGTAGCCAGGAGTATCAGGAACAGTTTGTACGCAGCTTTTACCTGAACAATATGGATGCCAAACGCGCGATGAACCTTATTAAAACGGTTGTGAAAAGTAAGGACGTTTATATTGATGAAAAACTGAATACCTTAGTAATTCGTGATAGCACCGAAGCGATTCAAATTGCCGAGAAACTGATTGCATCCCAGGATTTGGCTGACCCGGAAGTAATGCTGGAAGTTGAGGTGATGGAGATTAATCGTAGAAGCCTGGAAGAAATAGGCATCAAGTATCCTACCCAAGTAAGCGTTGGCGTACAGGGAAAATCAGCCAATGCGGATGGTACTGTCACTAAAACTCCAGGGCGGCTGACGCTTGCTGAACTTAAGCACTTTAATTCTGGCTTGGGTGTTTTTACGATTACTGACCCTGTACTGGCGATGAATTTGCTGGCGCAGGATACAGATACGAACCTGCTGGCTAACCCGAAAATCAGGGTAAAAAATAGAGATAAAGCCAAGATTCACGTAGGTGACAAAATACCAGTGCTGACGAGCGTTGCCAACTCAACAGGTTTTGTGTCGCAAACGGTGAGTTATGTTGATGTTGGCATCAAGCTGGATGTAGAACCCATCATCATGCTGCAGAATCAGGTGAATATTAAAGTCGGGTTGGAAGTCAGCAATGTGACGGATCAGGTTAAAACTGATTCTGGCGTATTGGCTTACACGATAGGCAGCCGGAACGCGAATACCACCCTGCAGCTCAAGGATGGCGAGACGCAGATTCTGGCAGGTTTATTCAGGGATGATAGCCAGAATGTCACAAACAAAGTGCCGGGTTTATCCAGCTTACCTTTGATTGGTCGTTTGTTTGCCAACAAAAATAATGATAAGCGCAAGAATGAGATTGTGTTGCTGATTACGCCGCGCATACTGCACAACATTGCACCCGTCAATGCTGTTTACACAACTTTTCCATCGGGGGTAAATCATGCCGCCGGCAGAAATGGCAGGGCTTCTCAGCAGGCCGAGCCAGTGCCTGCAATCGTTAGCAATGTGGTACAGCCAACACCAACACCCCAATCCATACAAGACAATCAAGCGCAGGTTGACCAGAATTTTGCAAGCCAATTATTGCAACCTGGCGTGGACGCCGGGAATTCCGGCACCGTGATTAAAGCACAATAAGTTATGCGGCGTAATGCAAGCAAGAATTATGGATTTACACTGATTGAACTATTGGTTTCATTGGTGTTGCTGGCATTGATCGTAACCTCTGCCGCGCCAATGATGCAGCTATCTGCAAAGCGCAATAAAGAGCAGGAATTGAAAAAAGCGTTGTGGCAAATTCGCGATGCCATTGACGCTTATAAACAGGCAACAGATGATGGATTAATCAAGAAATCCTTGGGGCAGTCTGGCTATCCTCCTTCCTTGCGCCAGTTGTATGAGGGGGTAGAGAGCATTCAAGACCCCAAGAAAAGAAAAATTTATTTTCTGAGAAGAATTCCTAGAGACCCTTTTGCGACCGATATGGGTTTGTCAGCCGAAGAAACATGGGGGAAACGTAGTTATATCAGCTCGTTTGATGAACCTGAAGCCGGTGATGATATTTATGATGTTTACTCACTTTCAAATGAGACCGGCATTAACCAGCAGCCATATAGGGAATGGTGATGAAAAAATACAGCATGTATTTTGGTTTTACCTTGATAGAAATACTGGTTGTGCTGGCAATCATAGCCACCCTGCTCAGTCTGGTGACTCCGCGCTACTTTGATACAATCAGCAAATCAAAAGAGACCACTTTACGACACGATTTAATCGTGATGCGTGAAGCTATTGATAAGTTTTATAGCGATAAGAATATTTACCCGGAGTCATTGGATGCCCTGGTTCAAAACAAATACCTGCGCGCAATTCCTGAAGACCCCATCACGGAAAGTACCCTGACATGGGTTTTTACATCACCACCGGGTATTGAAAATAAAGGCAATATTTACAATATTCATAGTGGTGCATCCAATATTGCTTCAGACGGAACGCCTTATGCAGAATGGTAAATTTAAAAGAAAGGAATCCGGTCACATTCTTTTGGGGTTACTGGTATTGCTGATTGTTGCCGGCTACGCTTTAGCAGAAACAGGCGCGAAGTGGAGTGATATTGTAAAACGTGAAAGAGAGCAGGAGCTGCTTAAAGTAGGTGATACGATAAGAACAGCAATTGGCAACTACTATAATCAAAGCCCTGGCGTAATAAAGCAATACCCGCCAAGTCTTGAAGCACTCCTGTATGACGCCCGCTTCCCTGTGCCAAGGCGATATTTACGCAAACTTTACCTGGATCCGGTCACGCAAAAAGAGGGGTGGGGTATTTTGGGAGCCCCCAGTGGCGGGATAATGGGTGTTTACAGCTTATCGCTTGCCAAGCCATTCAAAACAAAAAATTTTAGACCGATAAATCGGCATTTTGAGAATCAAAAACATTATGGAGAATGGTATTTCGCGTACATTCCGACAAGCCCGCAAAGATGAAAAATTTCATCTTTAAATATCAAATACTGTTGCAATGACCCATTGAATACTCAGCCGCTTTTTTAATATATTGCGCTCCATTTTGAGTCGCGCATTCTCGGCGCGTAGGCGAACCAACTCCATTTGTTCCGGAGTAACACGCGTTCCCCAGCACCAGAGAGCTTACCTAGCCTATCAGCACGCAGCCAATTATCAAGTGTTTGATGTGGCATGCCTAATGTGGATGTCCCTTGCATCGCTGTCTGACCAGATTTAACTAATCGAATCGCTTTTTGTTTAAATTCTATGGTGTACTGTGCTTTTGATTGTTTCGCTTTCAATTGCTGCTCCTTTGGCTAATTTTATCATTAGCTATGGACTCCAGTTTTTGAGGGCAAGGTCACTACTCTACATTACAATGAGTGGACAGTTTTAATGAGAATGCTCACATTAGAAATTAACGCATAATTTCTGATTGTTTAGAGCGTGATTTAAATTCATTCAATGTTTCCGATACGTATTTTTTTAAGCAGGCGTATTTAGCTACTAAATGACGTAATTCATGTTGTTTTAATGAAGTATATGGAGCAATTGACTTTAACGTTAACCGTACATGTTTTGAGTTTAAATAAAAATAAGTAGCAGCAGTTATAAGTTCTTGTTCAATCGATTCAAGTTTTGTTAATTGATCATATTTGAGTTTGTTTTTAGCCTCTTTAGAAGTCTCTTGTTTCTTAATCTCCAACCATTCGAAATCACGTAATGAAGCCCTAAAATAAGCTTGTTGGGCTAAATTTTTCCAGATGGTGACTTTTGGGCGACTGGATCTTTCGATTGCATTTTGAATGGAATTTCTATCATCAATAATGGTTGGTAGCTGTTTTGTTGCACCCCTGCCACCATGAGGGTATTTGCTTTCAAACCATTCTTTATCAAATAAAGTTAAGTACCAGAATAAAGTTTTGTAACGTTTATATATCAGGGATCGTGTGGATTTTTTCGGAAATTCACGTTCTAAATCTAGAACGTAACTCCTTGCCTCTTTTACTGACTTAGGGTTTTTATTGTCTTTGAGTTGCTGTTTGTTTTCTGTTGAGTTGTTTAATTTATTATTTTGATAAGCTATAAATCGATTACAAGTAACTTGATAGCTTAATTTGGTAGCAGAAAAGAATGCACAAAACTGTGGCGCACGCAGTTCATTTATTGAAACTGATCCGATTGCCGAAGATTGGTATTCATCAGTTCTTTGTGGCGAAATTGTGAGGAGGGCTTTTGCGTTACCCACTCCAAAATTTGCTGCTAATAAATCTAAAAAACCATTACGGTTCTTGATCCTCATCTCGTTGAGCTGAGAGTTAAAAAAGTTAAAATAATCTGTACATTTTGGTATGTTGGAATTGTCCATTAGTGCATCCGCACTAAACATAGCTAGATTGATCGACGCTTCTGCATGCGTTGCTTTAGGTTTAATGAATTGTCGAAAATCAGAGCCACAATTACAGTTCAAATTAGCATTTATAAAAGTCTTATCTGCATGAAAGCCAATTCCACAATCTCTACATCTTGAAATTAGCTCGATATGGTGCTTATAGCAAACATTAACGAACGGCAAATGATGTGCACGGTGGAGATAGGGCTCACCATGCAACTCTAAGTTCTCAATTAAACATTGAGGACATACTCGAATAACATTTGACCTTAAATAGCTAAATCGAGACGCTTTATTTTTGATGCGATTGAGCACTAATTTTGGTACAGGAGCAGCAACCTTAAAACTTTCTGAAGAATAATTATCTTCGCTATGAAAACGCAACCAGTATGGGTATGTAGTTAACTTAATTAGAGATTCATCAAAGGAAGTCCCCAAGGCTTGTAAAATATTGTCAAATGACTGGTTGTATATCGAAATATCTCTCCAACCAGCCTCAACAATATTGTTGGACATAAATTGTTTGGTGAAAGCTTTGAATGAAGCTGGGTGATTATGAAGACGAACTCTATAGAGCCAACTTCCTAAAATTTCATCAGGGTACGGGTGTGGAATGAATGGCAGAATCAAAATTTCATTTTCTTATTATTGCCTTAGCATAATCCAAAAGCTCTGGGGTCCAGGTCTTTAAGCCTGCAATACGTTGAATCTTCCAAAGTTGGGCATTTTTATTAGAGTTTACTAAATCATTGATAATTGTTTCAATTCGAATTTTCTGAAATTGCTCAATAGTTTCAGTGATAATAGGTAATATTTTAACTAGAAGAGGCAAATGGTGTTGGTTACATCGAACAGTCGTTTCAATACCCATTACACGTAGAATTCGAGATGATGTAACCCGACGTCGAGGCGATTGCTGTTTTAATTCTTTTGCGATCCTGATAACATCATTTTTATAATTTATGTCGCGCTGTTTCCAGTCAATTTTATGCGCCATAGTTGGATTTTTCGCAGACGTTAAGGATTTATTTTTCTGGTTTAGCCAATGCCAATCATTCTTATAAAGCCAGGAATATAGATCAGGTGCGATTGATCTTAATAACTTAATGGTTGGATTGGGATGGCAAATAATGAGTTGTTTCCACTTTGTTCTTCGTGAGTTACGCTCGATTTTCTTTAAAAGTTTTTGACGGCGCTTCAATATTCCTTTAGAAGTTTCTAAAATCCTGTAAACACTCACTGCTGAAATGCCACTTTTAATGGCAATTTCTTTCACTGTCATACTGCTTATTAAATCTTTTTTGATTGTCGTTATGAGGAGTGAATTTAATTTCTTCTTTCTTTCGTTTATCTTCACCCCAAGCAAGCGACGGAGTTTAACGATATAGTTGGTGCTGACATCATAAAGTTTAGCTATCTTCCTGCAGGACTTAGACTGATCTAGCAAAATGGAATCTTCAACTACTGTTGGTGATTTACAGGAAGTTAATTTTTTAACGGATGTGGAAGATATTTGTTGTTTATTTAAGCAGTCTGAAAAATTCCCCACTGTTTCGAACAAGTAACCAATCAATAATAGGTGGCAAATAGGATGTAATGCTCTTTCGGGACGTTGTATAAGATCCTGCAACCAACGCAATGGATTTTTTTCAGTTGCAAATAAACGTTTTTGATAGGAAAACCAATTAAAATAGTCATAAAAGTCACATATCTCACTTGTTAGTTTTTTCCATTGGATCTGCTCATTGCCTTTTATAAGATGTTTATTTCTTAGCGCAGCTAGGTAAGCTTGTTTTCTCAATTCAGGTTCATGTGGTTTAATTTTTGCATTAAGTAAATCAAATGATAGTTGAGAGAATTTTATGGCCATATCTGAAACCATCTTATTGTTCACACTAGGGCAATCTAATAAATTTGGTGTAATTAATGCATGTCGATTGTTTAAACGACTTTGTATTTCAAATGAATTAAGTGCTTTATGATGAAAAACGCATATATCTACACCCGGTAGGTGATGTGCTCGATGCCAATATGGGATGCCGAAATCTGCAATATCATTAAAGCAGCATTCAGGACAAGACTTCATTTTCGAAGATGCGCCAAATCTGTTTGCGACTATCCCCATAAAAGTTTTCAAATCATTGCCATGCACACTACTTAATTTGGATATAACTTGTTCATTACGCGCTGGTGACATAAATGCACCGAAATAAGGATAAATGGTGGCCTGGTCTATTAATGCACCGTTGTCTTTGAATGGTGAAAATTCACCCATGATTTGTTGAAAGTAGTTTAAGTGTGTGGGCAAATCAATACTTGGAATCACGTTTTTTGATCCCAGTAATAGTTTTAACGAAGTTTTTGAATCTGGGAGCGCATTATAGAGTTGAATGCGTGATATTAATGAATAGAATAATTCATCAGGTAGGATAGGAGGTACAAAATTGATGCCAAGGGAAAATTTTATACCTGACATCATCAAGTCTCTAAAATGTTATTCCCAATTGGGTTTGTGGGGATCATCTGTTTTTAATGAAATATAGTTATCAGGCTCTGGATTAACTTTAGTTTTTTGCGTTGTGCCTGATTTTGTTTGTGGCTCGGCAATTTCTTCAAACTCATCATTATCGTCACGATCTCTACCAAGGTAAGTAGCTTTGCCCATAATCTTTTCTAGTTTTTTAAATTCTTGAGAAAATACTAAATCATCAAAGCTTTCCATGAGTCGAGGGTTGTTTGATGCTAAGGCAGTCAATGCGGGTTGTAAAAATGCCATATCTTGATGCGCTACAAGTAACATTACATTGATATTAATTTCTTCACTATTACCGATTGCCCGACGTTGTGCCAAAGCAAAAAATAGCACTGCAAATGCAGTGATGCCTTGTGTATAGCGATACCAGACATCCATTATTTCCTTGGTTAAAGGTTGCTTATTTTTCACCCATTGATATTCCCAAAGCACTTTGCAAAACAACTCCCACTGAAGATCATCCCTCTTCATTCTTTCTATGGTTTGAGAGCCCGCAGAACAGATTTTTCGAATATTTCTGATGCTATCAGTAAATAGCTCTTCAACTGCAGGAGTTCCAACCATTACGATTCCGGTACCAAGGTCTTCACAAAGGCTACCGAAAAAAACTAGCATTGCACTAGAATCACCACTCTGTAGCATCCTCAAATTCTGTAATTCATCGATAAATAGAACTCCAAGCGAAATAGAAGTAGAAACTTGACGCATCAATGATGTCATCGCCGACATGCTGCCGACCGATAAAGCCTGGCGTCTGTAATTAGTCCCTAGTGCAAGATCAACCTCCTGAAAAAAATGAATACAGAATCCTCTCAATGTACCATCGCTAGGTATTCTTACTTTAAGCCACACAACCTGCCTGCACTTTAATGGGTAATCTTTGTATTGAGTGTGTTCAATGACTTGCGGGTATTGCAGTAAGGATGCATCTATATAAGTTGTTTTCCCCATCCCACTTAAACCGGTGATCAAAAATCCCTTACCTGAGGATTTCCAATTCGCAGGAAAAGGTACGCCATCTTTACCACCAGCGGCTATCGCGTGTCTCCTTTGCATATCACTTACTGTGATGGGATTGCGTGCATAATACGACTCACGGATTAGCCCAGAAATGGCAATTTCCAAATCACTATATTCAGGGAGTGGGTGCACTATCTGGTTCAAATTCGCTAGTTCGAGAATTCTAAGTATTTCCCCTTTTTTCCGGTCTGCAGCTTTTGGTTTGGCAGGGTAGTTTTTGATATGTTTGATAAATGCTTCTTTAGTGGCTTTTAACGGCGGCAGAGCTTCTATAAAAGGGTTGCCCCGATAATGAGATACACCAGGATCCCTGTAGTTTGCTATGGTCAAAATTGGTTCGTTAATCATATTTATTTTTTTCGAGATTTACTAAGGATCTGCAGTTTTCTGCTCCGCTCTGCTTGTGCAAGCTCTTCCCAAGGTTCAATATCAGATTTGGATAGATTGTTGGCTGCTTTAGGGGGGGGTGATTTATGACCTAACAATGCTTGTTTGATTTCAAGCGTTTCATCTATACCGGCTTGACGTGATTGCGCACGTGTGACTTCAACGATATTTTTCTTTGATTTTTTGCGTTTGGTTGTATTTTGCAAATCAACAATCTGCTGATCATTTTTTGCAACATCGTATAGCATTGCTCCCTGCTCGCGAAGTTGCTCAATTTCATCTAAAGTCATTCCTCGGAACGAATTGAGAGCACCTGCAGTCATCTTCCAGCAAGCCCACTCTTGATGGGCAGTCTCAACGTATACTTTTTCTGGGTGCGACTTGTCGATTCTGATTTTTACCTGCTTGGCACTTTTTCCGCTACGAAGTAGCATGGCTTTTGCAATTGTATTATCAGGTTTATAAGTAAGGCGCTTATAGTTGAGAGTGCCTCCCGCTATACTAGCCTTATCTGTCCCGAGTAACATTCTTTGATAGTCTTCGTCATTATAGGGAGGGCGATTTAGTCCGCGAATATGTTTTTGTCCCCATAAAAATGCGGCTTTTGGAGTTGGGGCAATGCCTTCACGAACTAGCAATAGATTTTTTTTGAGGGTGTCGTGAGGGGTGTTGTTGTACGATTCAACTTCTTTAATCAGGAGTAAGAATATTTCTTGCAAATTATAAGCTGCTGCACCCTTGGCTGCTTTTACAGCTTTTCTAGTTTCATAATCAGTGGGGCGACGTTGGTAAGCACCTTCCAGAGATGCGCTGCCATTACGTGACTTAAGCTCGCGTATTACACGTTCTACAACCGCTTTTCCATCAGGTGTTCTTCTTGGAAGTAAGGCAATTTCAATCTTTAAATTGTTTGCTATTGATTCTTCTGCAGACTTACCGCGGAATTCTGAACCTCGATCAAACATGAATACAGCAGGTGGTTTGCCTACAGGCCAACGTTCATCATTAATATCGACACCTAAATTTTTAAAGCGTTTATTTCTAGAAGTAAAACTAACAAGAATGGCGTAGCTGAGTTCTTCCCATGAAGGGGATTTCAAAGAAATATATACTCCAACAATGAATCTGCTCCATCGGTCAATGACTACATATAGAGTTGGTTGATCAATTACTGCATGCGTTTCCTTGGAAACCAAGAATATTCTATTAACTGTTGCATCTAATTCATAAATTTCGTTAGGGCCATTTGCCAGTAGCGCTCCAGTAGTAGTTTGATATGTCTTGTATAAAACTAATTTATTTAGAAGTTCGGAGCCCAGCCATTCAGTACCATTGGTATATGAGCGATATTGACGCACAGTTACTGGTTCAGGAATCTTTTTCTCTAGATATTTTTGATATATCTCAGGGTGCCTTTTGGAAAAGTAGTAAGCCAAATAATCATGATGAGCTTTAACTTTAGTTGTATAGTCTTTGCGTAGTTTCTTTTTTAGACACTCACGCATATCCTTGATGTCATCCAAGCCTACTACAAACTTATTTTCACCTAGTTTTTGAGTGATTCTTGCTTTAGGGCCACGCCTGTTTGATATTTTGTTTTCGTGGTTTGTTAAGTCGATATTAGAAGCGTTATCCAGTTTAGGTTTAGGGCCTCTGGTGCGGGGACCCAATGCGATCATAGTCTGACCAAAATACCAGTATCGAAGAGTCATCCTCCTTAGAGTTAGCCTGTTCATTTTTATTTGTGATGCATGCTTCACAATTGCTGCCTCAAAGTATCGAGACTGTAGATTTGTTTCATCTTCAAACGTCTCTAACAATGGCTGTAACAATTTGTAGTTATTGTTGGCAATTTCTAGATGAGATAACTTTAAGTTGTCATCAGTATCAGATTTAATAAACTCCAGAGGTAAGGGCACATTTCCTAAAGTGTTTTTTGAATTCTCATTGAACAATTCATTAAGAACACTAATCAACATGGATTTAGGTCGTTTTGCAGAATTCACCTTTTCTGGTGTGCTGATTTCCAAATAATAAAATCGTCCAGTGTCATTGAAAACATGAGTAATTCTATAATAATGAAATTGCTCATCATCCCCTTCTTTGCTGACTAACCTAAAAGCTAAACCTGCTTTTAGATTGGGGGCAATAGATAAAGGTTTGAAGCCGATATCAAATTTATTCATATTGATCCAATATCACAACGTCATTTAGTGTGGAAACATGATGAATTGATATAGGAATTCTTTTTGACCAAACGCAATAATTGAACCAGTCATATTCACTTTCATCATCGATAGCAAACTTACGTTTCAAAAAGGCGAGCATATGGTTTAAGGGAACATTTCTCTCGTAGATTCTTAAAAATGCTTTTGCAAACAAATCTGCAAACTCAGCATCTATTGTCAAACCGTTACGATACCAACTACGAATAGAGCGGAGCGTCGCTAGCATTTCCTTATTAAAACTGGATGTATCTACATTCGCCCAATCTATTTTGTATTGAGAACACCAAATCTCTTCAATTTTTAGACGAAGCCTAACTGCAGGATCTTCTGTATCCTCAGGTGTTTTTATACTTCTAGCAGCATATTTAATCCCATGAGGGGTTTCTAATGTGATTAGGAAGTCGATTGTAATTGGCTGAGGTTTGCCGGATTTGGAAGGATGTTTGTATCCAAGATTAAATGCTATCTTAATTGTTTCTGGAAGGTTTAGAATTGGGAACTGTTCTCTGATATCGATAACAGAAGGATCTCGTTCCAATATATAGAAATATATTGTTTCGTATTCTGATAATGTGTGTATCACACGTTCAGTACGCATGCTATGGATTTGGCCAGATGTGCCATTAGAGGAGAAATCACGTGTTTTAATCCACGGCACATAATCTTTGCCAACGCCAATTCCACAACCTCTTGCAATTTTTGTATGCAGCCATGGTGGATAAAGATCAAGATTTGGAGTCCAAATAACTCGATTACATTCCATGTGAATAGTTCTAGGTGGAAAACTCCATATTATCTTAATTACTATAATTATTGTAATTAAATAAAAATTTATATACATTTCAATTGGTTATTAAATTGCTTATTATCACAATTAATAAATTAATTGTCATTTAGTAATAAACTAATATATTAATCAATATATTAGTTTATTATTATTTTCATAATTAATTGTCATTCTAAGTGTAGTATTTTGTAATGTGCGCCTTGGTCAGTTAACTTCGATTCCACCAGTACAAAACAGTCTATTGGCCATTCAATTGCTGCGAAATCTTGCGTTGGCAGTGTACGTTCGACGTTGCGCAGCAGCGTGACGTGCGGGCTAAATTTACTGTCTGCATAGATAATGCCCTCGGCGGCCAGTTGTGTTTTCAATGCCGAGACTAGTTCATCCAGTATCGGTGCATGGTTTTTCAATGTGGCGTAGGCAATGCGGTTATGTTTCCAGAACGCGATTTTTTCCAGTGCTAGTGTGAATGGCGGCGCTGTAACCTTGCTGGCTGTTGCCAGCAATTTAGGCAGATCAGAGCGTCTGATATTGCCGATAAATTGCAGAGTCAGATGCAGGGTTTCGCGGCGCATGACGCGAGCTTTGCATTGCGGCTGGAGTTGTTTTGCAATAGCGTGTAATTGCTGCTGAATAGCCGGGCTTGGCCAGAGTGCAAAAAATACACGCATTTCGTCTGCGTTGCGCCTGACATTCACCTTTGACTCGATTGTTGCAGACTGTTCAGTAAGGTTTTTCACCAACTATATTTCCAGCAGGTGTGTAATGGCAGACCCACACTTGTTCACGGCTGTCGTCGCACACGGCGAATCCACAGCCTACTTTTGTAGTTTCACGCCATACGACTTGTGTGTAATGCCCACACTTTGCGGCAGGCGCACAGGTATTGCTGGCATAGTCATAATCGACTTTTTCCTTGCCCCAGCTGGAAATGACTTCAGCAGGCGTAACTTTGCGTACTTCCCTTCGGCCATCAGACCAGATCAGCGGGCTAGCCCAATACAGATTTTCACCATAGCGCCCTTTTGTATCGCTATGCTGCAACTCGCAGGCATGTGTCTTTTTCAAGTGATCTGCCCAGTGCTGTGCGGATTTGGCCAGTTCTGACGAATAGCCGAGTGATTCTGTAACACCAGCATCGGCACGGATCTTGTTATGCTCAGCAACAACTGCTTGCGTATCGATGTGTTCAGCGGCATAGGCTTGAGAAATCAGGATACAAAAAAACCAGCAGAAAATATTGGCTTGTAGTTTCATGCTTCAGCAAGGACATTCAGACATAAATCATGGATCATGATTTCCTCATCGGCAGGGATAATTACAATCGGTTTGCTATTGCTCTGCTCTATGCGGGTAGTATGCGCTGCATTTGCGGCAGCATCCAGTGTGAAACCCAGAAAACCGAGTGGATCACAGATTTTCTGCCGGACTTGCGCGGAATGCTCGCCAATGCCGGCGGTAAATACCAGCGCGTCAACTCCGCCTGTTTTTGCAGCCAAGGCGCCGATAGCAGCGCGTACCTGCCGGCAGAAGTATTCAACGGCAAAGCGGGCATGTTCATTTTGGCTTGTCAGCAAGTCCTGCATTTCTGCGCTTTCACCGTTAGACAACGCCAGCAGCCCCATTTTGTGAAATACCATGTCGCCAAGCTGTTCCGGGCTGTAACGCTTCGCCAGCTCTAGCATCACGCCAGGGTCCAGGTCACCGCTGCGCGTGCCCATGGTAATTCCGCCGGCCGGGGTGTAACCCATGGTGGTATCTACCGATTGCAGGTTTTCAATTAGGCATAAACTGGCGCCGCTGCCCAGGTGTGCCACAATCACTTTTTTATAGGCGGTTGCACCAATAATTCCGGGTAGCACTTGGGCAACATAGGCATAGTTAAGGCCATGAAAGCCAAAGCGGTGCAGACCCAGTTTATCAGGTATCGGCAGGCGTTTTGATAGCTCCGGCATGCTGCTATGAAAAGCGGTATCAAAACAGGCGATCTGCGGCACGTTAAATAGCTGGCGGCATAAATCCAGGCCGAGTAAATTACTAGGCAGATGCAATGGTGCCAGATGGATCAGGCTATTTAGACGTTCGCGTTCCCTGTCATCAATGATTCTGGCGGTACTGGCAATGTCACCGCCGTGCACAAAGCGGTGCCCAACCACGGTCGGTTTGTCTGACCCCAAGTCATGGAGGAGATTATTGAAAGCCTTGTGCAGGCTATGCGTTTTATCATCGCTGATGTGTTCATAACGAAAGTTGCGCCTGCTGCCATTAGCCAGAAACAGGCTGGCTTTCAAGCTGGATGAGCCGCAGTTAATGGTGAGTATGCTCAAGTTGGCCATGTCCAAGCATCGGCTTCCGGCAGGTCAACGCCATATTCGTAGGCGTACTGGCAGCACTCGATCTGCTTGTTGCGCATTTGTTCTTTCACATGCGCCCCTGCCACGTGCAGGGCGGGTATGTGGTCAATCACGCTCATTACCAAACTGTAGCGGTCAATTTCGTTCTGGATCGCCAGCTCCAGTGGCGTGTTGATGCTGCCTTTTTCCTTGTAGCCGCGCACATGCAGATTAGCGTGGTTGGTGCGGCGATAAGTCATGCGGTGAATTAACCATGGGTAACCGTGAAAGTTGAAAATAATTGGCTTATCAATGGTAAATAGACTGTCAAAATCATCGTCTGATAAGCCGTGCGGATGTACACACGACGGTGTCAGTTTGTATAGATCAACTACGTTAATAAAGCGTACTTTAAGTTCGGGGAAATATTCGCGCAGTAATACCACCGCTGCCAGTGCCTCTTTAGTCGGTATGTCACCGGCGCATGCCATGACGATGTCGGGTTCAGCATTCCCATCGTTGCTTGCCCACTCCCAAATGCCCAGACCTTTGGTGCAGTGGATAATAGCGGCATCCATGTCCAGGTATTGCAGATGTTTTTGCTTGTCAGCCACAATGACATTGATGTAATCGGTGCTTTTTAGGCAGTGATTCGCTACCGATAACAGGCAGTTTACATCTGGTGGCAGATAAATACGCGTAACGTCCGGGCTCTTGTTGACGACCACATCCAGGAATCCCGGATCTTGATGCGTAAAGCCATTATGGTCTTGCCGCCATACGGTAGAAGTAATTAACAGGTTGAGTGAGGAAACCGGTGCGCGCCATGGCACAGCTTTGCTCATTGCCAGCCATTTGGCATGCTGGTTGAACATGGAGTCAATTACATGCACAAAAGCTTCATAGGTGGAGAAAAAGCCATGGCGACCAGTCAGCAGGTAACCTTCCAGCCAGCCTTCCAGCGTGTGTTCCGACAGCATTTCCATGACGCGGCCATCTGGCGCAAGTTCGCCGCCGTCAGCATCTTCAGGCAGATATTCGGCGAGCCAGGTTTTTTTGCTCACTTTATACACACTATCCAGTTTGTTGGAGGTGTTTTCGTCCGGGCCAAATACACGGAAATTATCCATGTTGTCTTGCATAATGTCGCGCAGAAACTCGCCCAGCGCATGCGTATTGCCCGCGCTGATTTTGCCCGGTGCCGGTAATTTGGCTGCGTAGTTGCGGTAGTCCGGCATGCGTAGCTCCTTGCGTACCAGACCGCCATTGGCTTTGGGGTTGGCACTCATGCGGCGTGTGCCTGTTGGTGCCAGCGCTTTCAGTTCGGCTATCAGCTTGCCGTTGGCATCGAACAATTGTTCCGGTTTGTAGCTGCGTAGCCATGCTTCCAGTTGCGCCAGATGTTGCGGATTGCCGCATATATTGCCGAGCGGTACCTGATGTGCGCGCCAGAACCCTTCCACTTTGTGGCCATCAACCTCTTTGGGTCCGGTCCAGCCTTTGGGTGAACGTAATATGATCATCGGCCAGCGTGGGCGTGTTGCTTTGCCACTGCTGCGCGCCTCTTGCTGCAAGCGCCTGATTTCCGTTACGCATTGCTCCATGGTTTCTGCCATTTTGGCGTGCATCTGCATCGGGTCGCTGCCTTCTACAAAGTGCGGTGTCCAGCCATAGCCTTTAAATAGGTTTTCCAGCTCTTCATGCGAAATACGTGACAGGAACGTTGGGTTGTTGATCTTGTAGCCGTTAAGGTGCAGCACCGGCAATACAGCGCCATCGCGTATCGGGTTTAAAAACTTGTTGGAATGCCATGAGGTGGCCAAGGGGCCGGTTTCCGATTCACCATCGCCCACCATGACTGTAACCAGTAGATCCGGGTTGTCGTAAGCGGCGCCAAACGCATGCGATACGCTATAGCCCAACTCGCCGCCTTCATGGATAGAGCCTGGCATCTCCGGTGTGCAGTGGCTGCCGATGCCGCCCGGAAACGAAAATTCCTTGAAAAAATTGCGCATGCCGGCTTCGTCTTCGCCCTTGTTTGGGTAAACCTCGCTGTAAGTGCCTTCCAGATAGATAGGCGCCAGCATGCCGGGCGCGCCATGGCCGGGGCCAGCTAGAAAAATGGCATCAAGGTCATACTTGCTGATGAGGCGATTCAGGTGAACATAAGTAAATGCAAGGCCGGGGCTCGCGCCCCAGTGACCTAGCAGGCGGCTTTTGATGTGTTCTTGCTGTAGCGGCTGTTTTAAGAGCGGATTGTCACGCAGATAGATCATCCCCGCAGCGAGGTAGCAGCAGGCGCGCCAGTAGGCGTTGATATTTTCGAGTTCCTGCTGGGTCAGTTTATTTGCTGCTGCATTTGTCATGACTATCTCCAGATTGCCTTTTTCACGGTATTCCGTGATGACATAACTACACTTAATGTTACATCAGCATTTATTTATAGAAGTGCCCTAGCTATATTTGCTTGGCTGTTTCAGTAGCACCGGGCTAATCTCTACGCTGCCGGTAGCGTGTCCCAGCAAAATCTGCTGATCCTGAATCGTGCCGCTGATCGTCATGCCGCGTGCAGCAATATCAGTAATCTGCTGTGTGTCCGGCAGGTTAATTACCGTCAGGTTATTCAGCTTTAACAGCGCTTTGCTGTTGTTGTCCCACCATATGTCGGCAACACGTCCGCCGTATAGTACAACTACGACTTGTGCCGCACGGCCACAGGCTTTGCGCACCTCACGTTCATCCGGCAAGCCTACATCTATCCATAATTCAATTGCGCCGGTAAGGTCTTTTTGCCATAAGTCCGGCTCTTCATCATCGCTTAGGCCCTTGCCAAAAGTAAGCGCCTCATTGGCGTAGAGCATAAACGCAATCAGGCGCACCATCAGGCGCTCATCCGTTTCAGACGGGTGCCGAGCCAAGGTCAAGCTGTGATCGGCGTAGTAATGGCGATCCATGTCTGCGATTTGCAGGTCTATTTTATATATTGTTGATTTGATTGCCATGGTATTTTTAGGTGATTTTTCTAATTTTTTAGTGAATGTATTATACCCATAACCATCGCACATAAAGCTAGCGCTACCTTGTTAAGCCCGGTTTCTGTTAAGCTTTCACACTTTAAAATCAGCAAATTTTCATTATGGCTCAATATGTAATGTCTATGCTCCGCGTGAGCAAAATCGTTCCTCCTAAAAAACAGATCATCAAGGATATTTCCCTATCGTTCTTCCCGGGCGCCAAAATCGGCTTGCTCGGTCTGAACGGCTCCGGTAAATCTACCGTGCTGCGCATCATGGCGGGTGTAGATAAAGAGTTTGAGGGTGAAGTGCAATGGCAGCCGGGTATTTCTATCGGCTATTTGCCGCAGGAGCCGCAGCTGGACCCGGAAAAAACCGTGCGTGAGGAAGTTGAGTCCGGCATGGGTGAGGTAATGCAGGCCAAGCAGAAGCTGGAAGAAGTATATGCCGCCTATGCTGACCCGGATGCTGATTTTGACAAGCTGGCTGAAGAGCAGGCCAAGTATGAAAACATTATCGCCGCCAGCGGTTCCGACGTTGAGCATCAGCTGGAAGTTGCGGCAGATGCACTGCGCTTGCCGGCATGGGATGCAAAGATCGGCCCGCTATCCGGCGGTGAAAAGCGCCGCGTTGCCTTATGTAAATTACTGCTTTCCAAGCCGGATATGCTGCTGCTGGATGAACCGACCAATCACCTTGATGCCGAGTCAGTGGAGTGGCTGGAGCAGTTCCTGGTGCGCTTCCCTGGTACTGTGGTGGCGGTAACCCATGACCGCTACTTTTTGGATAATGCCGCAGAATGGATTCTGGAGCTGGATCGTGGCCATGGTATTCCCTGGAAAGGCAACTACTCAAGCTGGCTGGAGCAGAAAGAAGCACGTCTGGCGCAGGAAGAGGCGCAGGAATCTGCAAGACGCAAGGCTTTGCATACTGAGCTGGATTGGGTGCGCCAAAACCCGAAAGCGCGTCAGGCCAAGAGTAAGGCGCGTATTGCGCGCTATGAAGAACTGGCAAGCGCCGAGTATCAAAAACGTAACGAAACACAGGAGATTTTCATTCCTGCCGGTGAGCGTCTGGGTGAGCAGGTCATCGAATTTGACGGTGTCAGCAAGGCGTTTAAAGACCGTCTGCTGATTGATAATTTAAGTTTCAGCATTCCTGCGGGTGCCATTGTCGGTATTATCGGCCCGAATGGTGCCGGTAAATCTACCTTGTTTAAAATGATTACCGGTAAAGAACAGCCGGATAGCGGTGAAGTCAAAATTGGCCAGACCGTAAAACTGGCTTATGTGGACCAAAGCCGTGATGACCTGAGCAACGATAAAACCGTGTTTGATGAAATTTCCGGTGGTTCGGATATTCTGACCGTGGGACGTTATGAAACACCGTCACGTGCCTACATCGGGCGCTTTAACTTTAAAGGCGGTGACCAGCAGAAGATCGTCGGCCAGTTATCCGGCGGTGAGCGCGGGCGCCTGCATCTGGCAAAAACGCTGATCTCAGGCGGCAATGTATTGCTGCTGGATGAACCGTCAAATGACCTAGATGTGGAAACACTACGTGCATTGGAAGACGCTCTGCTGGAGTTCGCAGGCTGCGTGCTGGTGATCTCGCATGATCGCTGGTTCCTGGATCGTATCGCCACGCATATTCTGGCTGCGGAAGGTGAGTCGCAATGGACGTTCTTCAACGGTAACTATCAGGAATATGAAGCCGATAAGAAGAAACGATTGGGTGAGGAAGGCGCGAAACCAAAACGCATTCGCTACAAACCTATTAGCCGATAAAAGTTTCTAATCACGTCATTCCGGCGGAGGCCAGAATCCAGACAAAGTTAATGATTAGAGTTGCTGCTATTTTCATAAAAATTTCATTTTAATTTTAGTTTCTACACATAACACCATACAGTGACTAAGAAACTCAAGTTCGTGCATTAAATAAGCTCACTGCCATTTCACCTTGACTGGATACCGGCCTCCGCCGGTATGACGGTTTCATGAGGCATCAGTATAAGTAGGATGGGCAACAAATTGCCCACGAGATGTTTACTGCAATAGCAGCGACTGACCAAGCAGCACTTGTCGGCAAGGTTAGCTGTGGTTTTATCCGCCTTTATCTACGTGCATCTGTGGCTAAATTATTGCTCTACTTTAATTCGCGGCTTATGCGGCGCATTTTTTGCCAGCAAATCCCATAACACTGGCGGAATAAAGCGCATCAGCCGCGCTACCCAGCCCATCTGCCAAGGAATCACGATAAAGCGCCGTTTATTTTCAATCGCGTTCACAAACTTGTGCGCTGCAATGTCTGCATCCATCAGGAAGGGCATGCGATAAGTGTTGATGTCGGTCATCGGTGTGCGGATGTAGCCGGGTGCGATGGTGGTGACTGTAATGTTGTGGTGCAGCATTTCCACACGTAGGCTTTCCAGATAGGCAATTGCCGCCGCCTTGGATGCGCTGTAAGCACCTGCGCCGGGCAGGCCGCGCACACCGGCAACGCTGGCAATACCTACCAGTTGCCCTTTGCCTGCTTCACGCATGGCCGAAATGAATGGCTGAAAGGTATGCACCAGGCCAAGCACGTTGATATCCATCACGGCCTGGAATGCGGCAATATCTTGCTGCTGCTCGGTTAGCGTGCCGCTGCTTACGCCGGCATTTGCAATCACCACATCAGGCGCACCATGTTTTTGCATGAAGTCTTCAGCGGCAGCGGCAAGTGCGCTGTGGTCACGTACATCCAATGGGTAGACTGCACATTGGATGTTGTAATTATTTTCCAGTGATTGTTGCAGTTTTTGTAAGTGCTCACTGCGTCGTGATGCCAAGCCTATTATGGCATTGCTGTTTTTATGTCTTTTAGCATATTCATGCGCAAGGGCTTCGCCTATGCCGCTGGATGCACCTGTGATAAAAACTTTCATACATATATGTCCTGCTTAATAGTAAAAAACCCGTTTCTACGGTTAGGTAAAAACGGGTTGTTTTTAGTGAGCTTGAATTTAGCTTAATGCTTGATTGCTGGCTTGGCCAAACTTTTTACTTCTTTGCTGGTGTGGCAGCTTTCGCTTTATCAGCACGGATATTGGTAATGATGTAATCCGCAGTTTTTAAAGCGGCATCATTGTTACCAGCCATAGTGCTTGAGGTGATGAACTGGCCGTTTATCAGCAAGCTTGGCACACCGGTTGCACCAGAGGCGCGGAATATGTTGGCAGCGCGTTTCAGATTGGCGTTGGTAGAGAATGAGTTAAATGCTTCTTCTACTTTAATTTTGTCCAGGCCGCTTTGTTTGGTGACCCATTCGATAGCTGCTTTTTCATCGGTTGGGTTCAATGCTTTTTGTTTATGGATCGCATCAAATAAAGGGGTATGCAGTTTTTCCAGCACACCTAATGTTTCCATAGCGTAGTAGGTTTTTGCCATTGGTGCCCATGATGCGTTTGGCAAGCCCGGAACGCGTTTGAAGGTAACGTCAGCAGGCAGTTTTTTAACCCAGGCATTTAAAGGTGCCTCCATGGCGTGGCAATGTCCACAGCCATACCAGAACAGCTCGGTTACTTCAATTTTGTTTGGATTGTCGTTAACAATTGTTTGTACGGTTCTGTCAAACTCTTTACCCATTTGTGGGTCAGCTGCTAATACATTAAATGAGGCTAGCAACATTAAAGCGGCGAATAATTTTTTCATTAAATTTTCCTTTTGTACTGTTTGTATCAATCTATTTTTCTAAAACGAACTGTTATTTCTAAAACGAACTGTTATTTAAAGTGCGGTAACTGAAAGAACGTATTGATTTCGGGTTTAGCTGACAAATCAATTTAATTGTTTAAATCAATATATAAAGCACAGACCACGTTTTCTATTATTGGTTTTCATTATTCACTTTAATTAAATCGGTTTTGAAACCATTGCTAGCTAAATCATTTTTAGCTTTGTTGATTTCATCCAGGCTGCTCAATGGTCCAACGCGCACACGGTGCCATACGCCTTTATCCGGAATGGTTGCCGTCTGCACCAAAGCCTCAAAGCCCTGCAACGCTAGTTTGGCTTTCATGTTGTCGGCTTCTTCTTCAGTTTGAAAAGCACCTACTTGCAGGTAATAAGTATATTGCACCACCGGTTGCGGTTGATGATCTTTAAGATTCAGTTCTTCCGTTGTTACTTTGCTCTCGCTGCCTGGCAAAATAGTGTAGAAATCAAAGCGTGTTTTATCGCTGCCGTCAGTTGCCGCATCTGCCGATTTTTGGTTTTCTGCTTCAGTTGATTTTTTAGCGTCTTCTGCAATTTTTTCCGAGAGCGGTTTTTTCGTGTCAGTCGGTGTTGCAAAAGGGCTTTCACCACCTTTAATGTACATTACCACGGCTAGCGATGCCGCTACGCCCAGCAAAAATCCCACTAATAAACCGGAAAAGAACGGACTGCCTTTGCTTGGCTTTTTAGTACGCTCCGGACTTGGTTTGTAATCTCTGCTCATTATTAATCCTTATCTTTTTTCAATTTTTGCATTGGTCATATGAAATTGAAATTACATTTTCTGTCTTGCTTCAACGCCCAGTAAATCCAGGCCGTTCTTAAGCACCTGCTGCGTTGCACGAATCAGGCTCAGGCGTGCCAGTTTGAGGGGCTCATCGTCGATCAGGAATTTGTATTCATTGTAATAACTGTGCAGGTCGCTCGCCAGTTCTTTCAGGTAATTGGCAATGGCATGCGGCGCCAGGTCACTGGCTGCATTGGCAACTATTTCAGGGTACTCGCTTAAACGCTGCATTAACGCGGTTTCATGAGTGTTATCCAGCGGTGTAAGGTCTGTATGAACCAGGTTGGCAGAATCGCCGCCCCATTGACCCAATACACTGCAAATGCGGGCGTGGGCATACTGAATGTAGTAAACCGGGTTGTCGTTGCTCTGGCTACGAGCCAGGTCAATATCAAACACCAGTTGCGAATCCGCACGGCGTGCAGCGAGGAAATAACGCGTTGCGTCGCAGCCAACCTCTTCAATCAGGTCACGTAAGGTGACATAACTGCCGGCACGCTTCGATAGCTTTACCTCTTCGCCACCGCGCATCACGGTGACCATCTGGTGCAGCACGTAGTCTGGCCAGCCTTGCGGAATGCCGATATCCAAAGCCTGCAAACCGGCACGCACGCGGGTGATCGTGCTGTGATGGTCGGCACCCTGCTCATTGATGACGCGCACAAAGCCGCGCTCCCATTTTTGTGCGTGGTAGGCGACATCCGGTACAAAGTAGGTATAGCCGCCATCTGTTTTGCGCATCACGCGGTCTTTGTCATCGCCGAAATCTGTGGTTCTGAGCCACAGCGCATCATTTTCTTCGTAGGTGTGGCCGCTTTTGATCAGCGCTTGTACTGTTTCTTCTACTTTGCCGTTTTTATACAGCGCGCTTTCCAGTGAAAATACGTCAAATTTGATCTGGAAAGCTTTTAAATCCAGATCCTGCTCATGGCGCAGATAGGCCACACTGAACGCACGCATGGATTCCAGGTCGTTGATGTCGCCGCTAGCCGTTACTTCGATATCATCGGCAACTACGGTATGTTTTGCCAGAAATGCAGCAGCGATGTCATTGATGTACTCGCCACGATAGCCGTTTTCCGGAAAGCTTTCGTGCTCGGTGGAGATACCCTTGCAGCGCGCCAACACGGAAATGGTCAGATTATCAATCTGTGCGCCCGCATCGTTGTAATAGAACTCACGCGTCACATCCCAGCCATTTGCATCCAGCAGACGCGCCAGGCAGTCACCTACTGCCGCACCGCGGCCGTGGCCTACATGCAGCGGGCCGGTCGGGTTGGCGGAAACGAACTCAACCTGAACTTTCTGTTTGTTGCCGTTGTTGTTGCGGCCGTATTGGTCACCAGCTTTAAGTACTTCTTTGATGACAACCTGTTTGGATTGCGGATTTAAAAAGAAGTTGATGAAGCCGGCGCCGGCAATTTCAGTTTTGGCGATATATTCGCTGGCGGGCAGTGCATCGATAATCTGTGTAGCAATGACGCGAGGATTTTGTTTTAGCGGCTTAGCCAGAACCAGTGCCAGATTTGTGGCAAAATCACCATGGTCTGCTGACTTGGGGCGTTCCAGCACTATGCTTAAATCGGCCATCTCCGGCACGATAGTTTTTGCGGCGGCTGCCAATAATTGGGTAAGATGTGTTTTCACAGTAATTGCATAAAATCTAAAAGCGTTATTTTAACCCAGATTTTCCATTAGGACTTGAATTGGTAACGCCGCACAGTTTGGTGGATTTTTTGTGCAAATTTTATGGGCAATAGTTATTCTATTGACAGAAAATTTGCACAAAAAAGACGCAAAATGGGCAAGTTAATATTCAAGTAGATGTAAATCGCCTAATGTAAAATCTGGGTTGAACCTACTGCTGTCATTTTTTCTTTAAACATACGTTATTCAAATAATTTTGGCTCAAACAATCCTGAAAATCGCACTTGATGTACCGCTGGACCGCCTGTTTGATTACTTAGGCGGTGACTTTCACGTGCAGATTGGCCAGCGCGTTCTGGTGCCGTTTGGTAACCGCAACCAGATTGGCATTGTGATGGGTGTGGCCGATAGCAGCGATATCGCGATTGAAAAGTTGAAGCCTGTTGTGCAGGCTTTCGCGGAAGAAACGCCGCTGGATGCTGAAATGCTGAACCTGATCAAATTCAGCGCCGATTATTATCAGTACCCGTTTGGCCAGGCGCTGCTGTCTGCATTGCCGGCACGCCTGCGCCAGATAGCACCGGCGGTTTCGCGCAAGCAATATCTGTATCGGCTCACGGACGCTGGCCGTGCCGCTGATGTCGAGCAGATTGCAAAGAAGCAGAAAGTGCTGCGCGGTGTTTTAACCGCTTTGCAGAAATCGACCCAGTTAACAGAAACTGAGCTGGATGATATTTCCGCAAGCGCACGCAAGGCCGCAAAAGCGCTGGTGGATTTGGGGTATGCCTGCAGTGAGCAGGTGCTGGCATTGCAGCGGGTAATGACGATACCGGTATCTGCCGAGCCAGAACTCAATGCGGAGCAAAATTGTGCCGTGCAGCAGATTATGGCCGAGCCGGATGCGTTTAAGGCGTGGCTGTTATACGGTATTACCGGCAGCGGTAAAACCGAAGTGTATATCCGTTTGTTGCAACAGATTTTGCAGCAAGAAGGCGCACAGGTTTTGGTGCTGGTGCCGGAGATCAACCTGACGCCGCAGCTGGAAGCGCGATTCAGAAGCCGCTTGCCAAATTTTCCGCTAGTGAGTCTGCATAGTAATTTGAGCGAGAGTGAGCGCTTGCATCATTGGCAGCTGGCGCAGTCGGGTGCGGCAAAAATCATTATCGGTACCCGGCTCTCCATCTTTACGCCACTGCCGCATTTAAAACTTATTATCATTGATGAAGAGCACGATAGCTCCTACAAGCAGCAGGATAGCATGCGTTACCACGCACGCGATGTGGCGATGGTGCGCGCCAAGCGCTTGAAGATTCCGGTGGTGCTGGGGTCGGCCACGCCTGCGTTGGAGACCTGGTATAACGCTACTGCAAACCCGAACAAGGCTAGCCAGTATGGCTTGCTGCGCCTGAAAGAGCGTGCCGTAACCGCAGCGCAATTGCCGCAGATAGACTGCATCGATACCACCAAGGTCAATTTGCAGCATGGGCTCACGCCGCAGTTGATTAGTGCCATGCGCTTAAGGCTGGAGCGTAAGGAGCAATCCTTGCTATTTATCAACCGGCGCGGCTATTCCCCGGTGCTGCTGTGTTCAGCGTGCCACTGGATTGCACCTTGCAGCCGCTGCAGCAGTCGCTTGGTGGTGCATCTGGCGCAAAGAAAATTACGCTGCCACCATTGCGGCCATGAGCAGCGCATACCGCTGCAATGCCCAAGCTGCGGTGATGCTGATTTGCATCCAACCGGACACGGTACGCAACGCCTGGAGCAAACGCTAGCGCAACTGCTGCCGACAGCACGTATTGCAAGAGTGGATCGTGACAGTATCAGCCGAAAAAATGCTTTGGTGGAGATTCTGGACCGTGTGCATAACCAGGAGATTGATATTCTGGTTGGTACACAAATGCTGGCCAAAGGGCATGACTTTCCCAACCTGACTTTGGTGGGCGTGATCGATACCGACAGCGCTCTGCACAGTCCGGATTTTCGTGCCAGTGAACGGCTATTTGCACAGTTGATGCAGGTGGCCGGCCGCGCCGGGCGTGCCGACAAGGCCGGCCAGGTGATTATCCAGACCCAGTTTCCGGATCATGCCCTGTTTAATGCCCTGCGCGCCCAGAATTATGAAAGTTATGCCAATGTGTTGCTGCAGGAGCGAGAGCAGATGCAGTTCCCGCCCTATGTGTTTACTGCGCTGCTGCGTGCCGAGGCCAATGATTACAGTCTGGTGCAGCAGTTTTTGCAGCTTGCATTTGCGCAGGCGCGCGGCTTGAGCGATCAGGTGTTGGTGTATGACCCGGTACGCCCGCAGATGGAGCGCCTGAAAGGCATGGAGCGAGGTTATCTGTTAATGCAGGCAAAACAGCGCCCGGCCTTGCATCAATTGCTCAAGCAACTGGTTGGCCTGATGCGAGGACATAAACTGGCCGCGAAAGTCAGGTGGGCGGTAGATGTGAATCCATTGGAATTTTGATTGTTATTTTGAAAACTAATCACAAAAGCTCATAACAGGTGGGGTGGATTTAATAAACCAATAGGTTTGAAATTGGCTAGGCAGAGGTGGTATTTATTTTTGGATTATTTGGAAATCTGATGGTTTTAAGGTATCGATAAGTCAAAGCCGAATTTCTTGGCCCAGATATGGAGTGTTTCCTTGGGCATATCTAAGCCGCCAACATGACTCGCATCATCTTTAATCATGAATGCGTTAGTAATCTCGCCATACGCATCAAAGTGTTTATCTTTCAATGTAATTGGATCGCCTAGTAGCTCCATTATTCGTAGCCAATTATGGAACTCGCACCGTGAATTCTTATTGTCTGTATGCAGAAGCAGGTACACAGCCTGATTGACTAGAGTTGGTAACGTAATATCAGAAAATCGTTGACCACGTGCATGTAACCCCTCCAATATTGAGATACCTACACTTCTTCGAAATTCGCTATCATCAAGATGTTGAAGCGCCATGACCAGCAGATCCTCATATCTTACGTCCCGTTCGCGACGATAATTGATGATTAGCTGCACAATCGATATTGATGCCCCAATAAGAGTACCTGCTAACGCCGCCCCTGCAGCAATCCATACATCAGACATTTTCAATCACCTTGAAGAGCACTACATTTTTTATTGAATTTCTCAAATTCATGCCTAAGTCCATGCAACTCAAACTCGTATTGGTGAGTAATCCCATCTACGGGAGTTGTGAAATCCATTATAAGTTTTTCTCCACCTGATATCTCAGAAAGAAATTTTTGAGAATCTGGTGGAAAGCTTGCTTTATTCTGTGATGGCCAGCTTTCCATCAAGACCGCATCTTGTTTATCAATGCGGTAAGAAACAGCATACTCAAGAGGCTTGGTAAAAAAATCATCGTGCGAGTAAACGTATACATCCAATGAATTGGAGCAAGATATGTTCAGGCTCGGCCTATATGTATTGGAACTGCCAGACAATACAGACCAACCTTCCAAAGATAACCTGAGCGACTTTTGATCGGATATTGCGTCTTGATCTTCTGTTGTTTGCCATAAGCCAGCGTCAACACTTAATGACTGCTGTGGTTTTTGATGAGTGACATTTGAGCGACCAGCAACATAAAGGATGCCAATAATAACCATTATTAACAAAAATGCACTCAGTATTAGTCGTTTTGTTTGGCTCAATTATTCACCCCATTTACTTTTTAAGATAACGAAATGACCCGTGTAGGGCATCCCAACTTATGGTACGCTTAATTTTAACTGTAAATGAGTGCGTCCTACCAGATTAACTGTTTGATTCGTCACACTTGAACTAGATACTTTTTAGCATTTCCACCATACTTCCAGCATAGTCATCCAGCCTCACCCAAAATGCAGTAAAATGCAGCATTACGCGGGTGTAGTTCAATGGTAGAACGCTAGCTTCCCAAGCTCGATACGCGGGTTCGATTCCCGTCACCCGCTCCAAAAATTTCTAAGTTGTTGTGAAGTAAGTAACTTATAGGCTTTGTGTTGAATTCGTGTCGGAAGTGGCGCACACGAGGGACGCACAAAATGAAATTACCAGCCTATGTTCATTTGTCGAGACATAATATTTATGTCTTCCGCCGACGCATTCCATCCTACCTTCTGCATTACTTTAACACCAACGAGCTTCGACTGTCTCTTGCAACTAAGTGCATAAAGGACGCAACCGCGCGTGCTAAAATCCTCGCCCGAGATTCAGACATTCTCTTTTATTCACTTGAACACAATATGCCGATTGACGATAAAACTCCCTTCAAGCAATTAATTGAAAGTAAGCGTAAGGAACTCTACCTTCAAGAGAAAAATGAGCGGCTTGAGAATATGCTCGTAGTGAGCGCGTACGCGCGTGCGCAGCAGGCAAAACAACATGAGCGTGATATTGAAAACATTAAAACCTTCATGCCAGCGGCATTACATTCTTACAAGTCTCCCGCGTTTGTCACCCCTCTTTTATCTGAATTACTGTTAAATTTTTTATCACCAAGTGAAATTAAACGACGCGCCGATAAGGAATCAACGATTAGGAAAGACAAAGATGCCATCACCTTGTTTATTGAAATTGTGGGTGATAAACAAATACATCTAATAAAGCAATCTGATGCAAAATTATTTTCTGAATCAATATTGACTTACAAACGCGATGGCACTCATAGGGCCGTTAATACAGTAAA
>Ga0207975_100055_pt1 | contig 114516 bp, 124 predicted proteins | sample LakWasMe91_HOW11_2_FD_183913 | JGI IMG/M metagenome (GOLD analysis project Ga0207975, IMG submission 183913) | Freshwater sediment methanotrophic microbial communities from Lake Washington under simulated oxygen tension - Sediment Metagenome... | ecosystem: Environmental > Aquatic > Freshwater...
GCCCCAGAAAAGGACTGGGGGTACGATCACCACTGGCCGTATACCGCGAGTTGCTGATCAACAGCCCGCAGCACTCCACCCTCGTTCATTGAAACCCAGGGTGTTGCACTTCACTTTTGAATCCGCCGTTCCACAACCCAGGAGTCGGGCAGATGTGCCAAAAGGTCGCCGCTTTCCAAAGTGACTTCGGTGTTACCTTATTGGCGACGATCATGTATTGACAATAGCTACACATTGGGCAACAATGCGTGTATTTATTGTGTATGCATCAATAGGAGAACCCAATGCGCGATGCGGCCATCAACCTGCGGGCCCTGCCCGAACAGCGTGATCTGATCGATCACGCTGCTACTCTGCTTGGCAAGAACCGTTCGGACTTCATGCTCGAAGCAGCCTGCGACCGAGCTCAAGCCGTGGTGCTGGATCAAATCTTCTTCAGTCTGGACGTCGACAAGTTCAAGCAGTTCACGGCGATGCTGGATGGGCCTCCTGGTCCCAACCCCGGGCTTGAACGCCTGATGGCTGTCAAGGCGCCCTGGAGCACTGGCGCGGCATGAGCTTGACTCTGAGCGCACCACAACCACTGGCGGTCACCCACCTCTTGGACGGATTCGCCTGCGGGGAAGCCAGTCTCGATGGGTGGCTTCAGCGCCGGGCATTGGTCAACCAATTGAGCGGTGCCAGCCGCACTTTCGTCGTCGCAGGTCACGATGGCCGTGTCTATGGCTACTACGCGATGGCCGCTGGTGCGGTCTCACACCAGATGGCTACGAGCGGGGTGCGACGAAACATGCCCGACCCCGTCCCGGTGATGGTGTTGGCACGGCTCGCTATTGACCATCGTGCCCAGGGTATCAAGCTTGGAGCCGCCTTGCTTCAAGACGCTGTCAATCGTGCCGTGGCCGTATCGCAGAACGCGGGCGTGCGCGCCCTTCTCGTCCACGCCCTGCACGACCGAGCAAAGCAGTTCTACGAGCACTACGGATTTCAGGAGTCGCCACAGCACCCGATGACGTTGATGCTGCGCTTGAACACCGCAAAGACCTGAAACGCAAGGCATTCAGCACGAACGTCCAACCAATCCGCACCGAGGCAGAGTAACGGGCCATCCTCAAGGAGGTTTCCGCGCTGCTGGTGGATGCAGACCCTGATCTGGATACGCCTGCAGGCGAACGCCTCAACGCCTCGATATTGCTCGTACAGGCCTATGAAGCCCTGTGCGTGCCCGTCGATGCTGAGCTTGTTGAGCACCTCCGCTCACTGACATCAGGCGTCGAAGTCGATCTTGATCAGCCACTGCCGCCCGAGATTGACGACCCGGGCATGCCCTGAGCGCCGAGCTTGGCTTCTACGGCGAGCAGCGTTGTCATGGGAGACTTTGTTCAGGAGAAAATGCACTGCCACGTGATGACCGGAAGGCAAATGGCCCCTCTGCCAAGGTCGCCACTGCGGCATCCAAGGTCTTGCGCGACCCGAAGAGTACTCCAGATCAAAAAAACGGTTACTGCATCGGTGGGTCAGGTTTGCGCGGAGATAAACCCAGCCTGATCCACTGCAGGTACTGCTGCGCGCTTTGCTCGCCAAGACATCGGTCGGCGCGCCAGACCGTCAAGATTTCCCGCTTGGCGGGGGATGCTGATGGGGAAGGGGTCGGCGGGATGGCCATGCGGGTAGTTCCGAAGTGGTCCAACCACGGTAGAGCTGCACTGGAGGTCTGTCAGCCCCATCTCGTGTTGGTACTTGCCAGCGACGCTATCGCTCGCCGAGCGTCTGCGCCGCCAGCCCAGCGGCGCAGGCAACTCGGCCAGTGTGTTTGTGTCGAGATCTCGCCGAAGTTGCTCCAGGAAACCTTTAGCCACGAACACGCCACTCATTCCGCACATGCCGCCCGCCAGCAGAGCAGCGATGGCAGCGCTAACTGGGCGCACCCGGCGCCGCAACCATCGCACCGCCGATGGCAGCGTCAGATCCGGCCCTCGCAGCTTGGCCGCCACAGACTCCAGGCTTGACCCTTTGAAAGGTGGGCCGCCGGACGCCCACACTTGGTTTACAGCAACATCACAGAGTCAGCCCTGCAAAATTTACGCAACCACCAAGTCCGAGCGGCCCACCCAGGCCTTTCGCGCTTCCAGTGCTGTTGCGAGTGCTGCGGCCAGCATAAAGAGCAGTGCAGCGTGTTGTAGCAGTTATGCTTTTACGGCATAGCTGCTAGCGGCATACCTGGGCTGTCTCAACAGGAGAGTGCTGGCCACAATAAGGCTCAGTAAATGAATACGAGGCAAGCTATGCCCCCCTCCACGGCATTTCATCCATGGCGACGCGCCAGAACCTGAGCGCACTAACGACCACCCAAGGCGATCGATCTGAAGATTAGCGATGATGACATCCGCGAGACCATTGAGAACAAACAACTCAAGCTGATGAAGGAGCGCGGTTCGGACCTGACCATCTTCAGTCCGCGCCTCGTTCATGGCGCACCATATTGGCGACTTCCAGACGTCGAGCACCTGGGCAGCCATTTGCAACGAGCCGTGCTACCGCGTCAGCCAACTGTTCCCCGACCACTTCATTCCTGCCGCCATGCTGCCGCAGTCGCCGGGTGTAGCCCCTAAATGATCGGCGCCATGCGCGGCATCGCTCCCCAGACCGGTCACCACTATGGCGACACCAAGCGATGCATCGAGGCCACACAGAACCTGAATGCCGAGGAAAAACACCTGATCTACGAAGGCAATGCGCGCCGCGTTTTCACGCGCCTGGATGCCACGCTCAAGACCAAGGGCCTGTAATTTCACAAGGAGAACAACATGTACGAACTCGGTGTCGTCTACCGCAACATCACCCGCGCCGACCGTGCGGCCGCCGACGGCCTGGCCGCGCTGGGGTCGGCCACCGTGCACGAGGCCATGGGTCGCGTGGGCCTGCTCAAGCCCTCTATGCGCCCCATCTACAGCGGCCAGCAGGTCAGCGGCACGGCTGTCACCGTGCTGCTGCAGCCCGGCGACAACTGGATGATGCATGTGGCGGCCGAGCAGATCCAGCCTGGCGACGTCGTGGTGGCGGCGGTTACCTCCGAGTGCACCGACGGCTACTTTGGCGACCTGCTGGCCACCTCCTTCCAGGCCCGTGGCGCGCGCGCGCTCATCATCGATGCCGGCGTCCGCGATGTGAAGACGCTGCAGGAGATGAACTTTCCCGTGTGGAGCCGCGCCATCAGCAGCAAGGGCACCATCAAGGCCACGCTGGGCTCGGTCAATATCCCTGTAGTGTGTGCTGGTGCGCTGGTCACGCCGGGCGACGTGATCGTGGCCGACGACGATGGTGTGGTGTGCGTACCCGCCGCCCGCGCAGCAGAGACGCTGGCCGCCGCGCAAAAACGCGAAAGCTTTGAAGGTGAAAAGCGCGCCAAGCTCGCCAGCGGAATACTGGGTCTGGATATGTACAACATGCGCCCCGGCCTGGAGAAGGCGGGCCTCAAGTACATCGATTGAACAAGGGTTTTGAGTGTTTGGACCCCTGGTGCTTTTTCATAACGCGCTGATCGCTATTAAAAACGAAGCGTGCCGATGCCTGCCAGGTTCCAGTCACTCTTGTCCCTGTCGTTCTCGTTTGTCCTTGCCCTCCATTTGCTCAATCCCCTCCATTACAGAGACCCATTCCTATGCTCTATCAATTCGCCCTGATGTCCCGTCGCTTGCTGGGCACGCTGGCTGTCTCGTACCTGGTGGCGGCTGGGGCAGGCCCAATGGCTGCTCACGCGCAAGACTTCCCCTCTAAGCCGGTCAAGATCGTCGTCGGCTACTCGGCGGGCGGCGCCGTGGACGCCGTGGCACGGTCTGTAGGGCAGGCCTTGCAGGGCAGCCTGGGACAGCCGTTTGTGGTTGACAACAAGCCCGGCGCTGGCACCAACATTGCCGTCAAGTACGTGGTTGAATCGCCACCCGATGGGTACACCATGCTGATGGCGGCCAACGCGCTGGCGGCCAACATGGCGCTCTACCAACCGATGCCGTTCGATGCAGAAAAGGATCTTGTCCCGGTAGCACTGGTCGGCCGCGTGCCGGTGGTGATTGCTGCCAATATCAATGCACCCTACAACGACATTAAGTCACTGATTGCCACCGCCAAGACCAAGCCCGGAAGCATTTCCTTTGCCAGCCCCGGCAATGGGTCCACCCCCCACATGGCGATCGAGTTCTTCAAGCGCGCTGCCGGAGTCTCGTTGCTGCACATCCCCTACCGAGGCGGCTCTCAGGCACTGACCGACGTGATCGGTGGCCAGTTGCCCTTGGTGGCCGTGAACGCGCTTGAGGCCCAGCCCCACGTGAAGAGTGGTCGACTGAAAGTGCTGGCTGTGTTGAGTGCCAAACGCACCTCTGTGTTCCCTGACGCACCGACCATCGCCGAGTCTGGCTTCCCTGGCTTTGAGGCCTCGGTCTGGTACGGACTGGTCGCACCGGTGGCCACCCCCAAGCCCATCGTCGCCAAGCTGCACGCTGAGGTGCAAAAGGCGCTCCAGACCAAGGAAGTGCGCGACCGCATGGCCGCCGTCGGCGGCGAGGTGCTGCCAGGCGGGGCCGACCAGTTTGCGGCATTGATTCGTTCGGAGCGCCAACGCTACGAAAAACTCGTGCGTGAAGCCAACATCAAACCCGATTGACCAGAACCCTGCGAGAACGAACCAAGATGTCCAAATCGACTTCCGGTGATTTCACCAAAACCGCCGGCTGGCTGGACTGGTTTGCCGGTCCTGCCAAGCCCCAATTCCAGCTGCCCGCAGGCGCTGTGGACGCGCACTGCCACGTGTTCGGCCCCGGTGCGGAATTTCCGTACGCGCCCGAGCGCAAGTACACCCCGTGCGACGCCAGCAAGCATGAGCTGTTTGCGCTGCGCGACCACCTGGGCTTTGCGCGCAACGTGATCGTGCAGGCCACCTGCCACGGTGCCGACAACCGCGCCATGGTGGATGCCTGCCTGGCCAGCGGCGGCAAGGCACGCGGCGTGGCCACCGTCAAGCGCAGCGTCTCTGATGAAGAGCTGCTGCAACTGCACTCTGCGGGCGTGCGCGGCGTTCGCTTCAACTTCGTCAAGCGCCTGGTGGACTTCACACCCAAGGACGAGCTGATGGAGATTGCCGCGCGCATCGCCAAGCTGGGCTGGCATGTGGTGATCTACTTCGAGGCGGTGGACCTGCCCGAACTGTGGGACTTCTTCACCAGCCTACCCACCACCGTCGTGGTGGACCACATGGGTCGGCCCGACATAGCCAAGGGCGTGGACAGCGCAGAGTTCGCGCTGCTCCTGAAATTCATGCGCGAACACACCAATGTGTGGAGCAAGGTGAGCTGCCCCGAGCGCCTGTCCGTCACCGGCCCCAAGGCCCTGAACGGCGAGCAGAATGCCTACCAGGACGTGGTGCCGTTTGCCCGAAAGGTGGTCGAGGAGTTCCCTGACCGCGTGCTGTGGGGCACCGACTGGCCGCACCCCAATCTGAAGGACCACATGCCCGACGACGGACTACTCGTGGACTTCATTCCTCAAATCGCACCAACGGCCGCACTCCAGCAGGCACTGCTCGTGGACAACCCCATGCGTCTGTATTGGGCGGCATGAAACCGAGGTGAGCGCATCTTCAATGCCAAAACGGCATATCTGCAAGTGCGCTCTACCGATAGCGAAGCGAGACCCGGATAGCGATAGTTCACCCAGCCTTCAACCAAGAGAGACAAATGATCAAAAAGCATTATTCGACCGTGGCATCGCTGTGTATTCTCAGCTCCAGCGCTATGCTTTCGCCCGCCTGGGCGCAACAGCAAATCGTTCCGGCAAGCACCGTGTCCATCTACGGGGTGCTCGACACCTATGTTGGCAGTGTCCGCCGCAGCAACCAGAACGCGCGCACCACTGTCGCTAACAGCGGCGGCCTAACCACCTCCTACTACGGCTTCCGTGGTAGCGAGGATCTGGGCGGCGGCAATCGTGCTTTCTTCGCTTTGGAAAGCTTTTTCCAGGTCGACACCGGCGCCATGGGCCGCACCACGGCGGACCCCTTCTTCTCGCGCAATGCCGTAGTGGGGCTGGCCAATGCCAAGTATGGCGTACTGACATTAGGCCGTCAGACTAACCCGATGTTCGTGGCCACAGGCAACTTCAATCCGTTCGGCCTGTCCGCAAATCTCGCGCCTTCCATGCTGCATGTATGGAGTGCCAACTACAACCGCACGGTGCTGGGTGACAGCGTTTGGGACAACTCAGTCCAGTACTTGACGCCCAGTCTGGGAGGGCTGACAGCCTCGGCGACATACGGGTTCGGCGAACGGGCAAACGAAAGCGGCGTGCGCAACGTCAACGCGACGCTGAACTACGCCAATGGGCCTTTCGCCGCCGTGGTGTCTGTCCAGCATGTGGATTACGGCCCCGGCATCACGGCCCCGATCACCACAGAGAAGGCGGCCATGGCCGGTCTGTCCTATGATCTGAAGGCCATTAAGCTTTTCGGTCAATACTTCCGTACTGACACGTCAGACACCCGGCTGAAAACCAAGACTGGCCAGTTGGGCGTCTCCGCTCCTTTAGCTGGAGGAACGGTAATGGCCTCCGTCGCCCATACACAGCGCGAAGCACCGGGCGTCGACGCTAGCCGCACCACGGCAGCGCTGGGCTATGACTATTTCCTGTCGAAACGTACCGACCTCTACACCGTCTATCTGTCAGACCGCCTGAGCGGTTTTGACCGACAGGGCTCGCTGGTGTTCGGCGTACGCCATCGCTTCTGATCCATGGCCATATGGAGAGACAAATGAATCGCGCCATCCCCTTCCTTCGACGTTCCATGCTGGCAGCTCTTGCGGCCCTGGCCTGCACCACAGTGTCTGCGCAGCTCGGAGGCGGCCGGCCAATTCGGCTGGTCGTGCCATTCGGCCCAGGCGGCGTGGCCGACCTGACCGCTCGGGTCGTGGCGCAAAAGATGACGGAATCCACAGGGCAGTCCATCGTGGTGGATAACAAGCCAGGCGCCGGCGGCATCGTGGCCTCTGACACGGTGGCCAAGGCGCCACCCGACGGCCTGACCCTGCTGCTCATGTCAAACGGCAACGCGGTGACGGCGGGTATGTTCAAGAGCCTGCCCTTCGACCCCCTCAAGAGTTTTGCACCGGTCTCCATGCTCGGGTACTTCGACATGGCCGTAATCTCCAGCCCCAAGTCGCGGTTCAAGACCTTGAAAGATCTTGTGGCCTATGCAAAAGCCCATCCCGGCAAGGTCAATATCGCCACGATTAACACGGGCAGCACACAGAACCTGGCCGCGGAGCTGTTCAAGCGCAGCCTCGGCATCGACGTGCAGATCGTCCCATTCAACGGAAGTGCTGCCGTGATCACGGCCATTCAGGGCGAGCAGGTGGACGCTGGCGTCGAAATCCTGGCCCCGGTACTTGGCCAGATCAACGGCAGCACCCTCCTCGCGCTGGCCGTTATGGGCGACAAGCGCGCACCCGCGCTCCCAAACGTGCCGACCGTTGCGGAAAGCGGCGCTGCCGGATTTAACGTGGCCAGCTGGAACGCGATTGCCGCACCGGCAGGCACACCGGCCGACGCCATCGCCCGCCTGAACAAGGAGGTGAACGCAGTGCTGAGCTCTCCCGAGGTTAAGGAACGTCTGGCCAAGCTGGGCGTGCAAGGCAAGGGAAGCACGCCAGCGCAGCAGTGGGACTTCTACACCAAAGAGATCAAGCGCTGGAGCGGCGTCATTCAGCAGGCTGGTATTGAAAAGCAGTAGTCTGGCTTGACAGTTCGGCACTTGCATGCGCTACAAGTTCGCGGATCAGCCCGGCCACCGCCGCCTGCGTAGGGCTGATAGGCCGTTGGGAGCTGGTAGCGAGTGCCAGTCGGCTGCGCACTTCTGGACCCACGATCCTGCGCGCAACGAATGCCTGCGGCTGCGATGCCGTCAGGATGGCATTGATGGGCAGTACAGCGTGCCCGACGCCATCGAGCACCAGGTCCAGGATGGCAGACACCCCGTCAATCTCCATGGCAACCAAGGGTCTGCGGCTGATGTTGGCCAATTCCATTTCCACGATGCTGCGGATGGCGTTGGGCCGCGTCGGGATGACCAGGGGAACATCGGCCAGAGCCTGGAGGGGCACGGGATCGCGCCTGCCATCTACATCAGCCGGAGAAATCAGGAACAACTCCTCCTCCAGGATGACCTCGCTGTCGAGCTCATTGGAAGGCGCCAGGTTGTACAGGAGCGCAATGTCGAGGCGTCCAGCAATCAAGGCGGCCTGCATGGCCGTCGAAAGCGATTCGGTGATCGACAGCGTTGCATTGGGCAGACGCTGGCGAAAGGCTCTACTCAAAGGGACTGTCAATCGCTTAGCCAGGCTTGGAGGAAGTCCCACAGCCACTCGGCCCGCCAAAGCGCCCCGCAGCCGTCCCAGCGACTCCTGCGCATGCTCCACCTGGTGGAGGATGCCTCGGGCGTGCTCAAGAAAGAGTTCTCCGGCCTCCGTCAGTGTGACGCCGCGCCCATTGCGCACCAGCAGGTTGTGTCGCAGCTCGACCTCGAGCTGGCGAACCTGCCTACTGAGTGCCGGCTGCGCCACGTCGATCGCAATGGACGCGCGGGTGAAGCTTTGCAACTCAGCGACACGCACGAAGTATTCGAGTTGTTTGAGGTCCATTATTTAAGTTTAGGCTGTTTGCACGGATGCCCATGACACCCTTGATATGCATTTCCTCAATGGCAACCCGTCAACTTCTGGCGACGTTGTGCACGCAATGGGCTGCGTCGGGCGGCCAACCAGTCGCGCTTGAGTCTGTAGGCGGCGTCGATGCGGCACGCCGCATCGACGCAGGCGATACCTGCGATGTCGTCGTGCTCGCGTCCGACGCATTGGACAAGCTCCTGGTTACCGGCCGTATCGGGACGCCCGAGGCGATGGCGCAATCACAGGTGGCGATCGCAGCGGCGCCCGGTACGAACTTCCAGATCGAGACACTGGCGCAGCTCTGCGCAAGCCTTGCGAATGCTCGCAGCATCGGCTTCTCGACGGGTCCCAGTGGCAAAGCCCTACTGGAATGGTTCGAGCGGCTCGGTATTCTGGCATCCCTGCGGGATCGCCTGGTCCAGGCCCCGCCAGGCACGCCAGTGGGGAATCTCATCGCCCAAGGCGTCGTGGAGATTGGCTTCCAGCAATGCAGTGAGCTGATCCATTGCAAAGGCATAGACCTGCTAGGCCCCCTTCCGCCGGGCAGCGAAATCACCACGGTCTTTAGCGCCGCAGTATGCCGGACTGCCCGGGAAACGGTAGCAGCCGCGCAGTTCATCGCCTTCCTGCGCTCCAGCGCTGCATTTGACGCCATACGGCAGGAAGGCATGGCGCCAGCCGGCCTGCTTTAGACACAGCCATCCTGACTTTCAGTTCAATCCACCATCAGTAACAGCATGATCATCGACTGCCACGGCCACTACACTACCGCGCCCAAAGCGCTCGAAGACTGGCGCAACCGCCAGATCGAAGCCTTCACCAACGGCACGACTCCTCCGGACCCCACCGCGCTGCAGATCAACGACGACGAACTGCGCGAATCTATCCAGACCAACCAACTGCGCCTGATGGACGAGCGCGGCATCGACCTCACCATTTTCAGCCCGCGTGCCAGCTTCATGGCGCATCACATAGGCGACTTCGCGGTGTCCCAGGTCTGGGCCACCATCTGCAACGACCTCTGCGCCCGTGTCGCCCGCCTGTTCCCCGACCGCTTCGCACCGGCCGCCATGCTGCCGCAGTCGCCGGGCGTGGACCCGACCACGTGCGTTCCGGAAATCGAGCGAGCCGTAAAGGAACTGGGCTGCGTCGGCATCAATCTGAACCCGGACCCTTCTGGCGGTCACTGGACCAGTCCGCCGCTGTACGACCGCCATTGGTACCCAATCTACGAAAAGATGGTGGAGTACGACATCCCCGCCATGATCCACGTCAGCACTAGCTGCAACGCGTGCTTCCACACCACCGGCGCGCACTATCTCAACGCCGACACGACCGCCGTCATGCAGTGCATCCAGGGTGATCTTTTCAAGGACTTCCCCACGCTGCGTTTCATCATCCCGCATGGCGGCGGCGCTGCACCCTACCACTGGGGTCGTTTCCGCGGGCTGGCGCAAGAAATGAAGAAACCGCTACTCGACGATCACCTGCTGCACAACCTGTTCTTCGACACCTGCGTCTACCACCAGCCCGGCATCGACCTGCTGACCGGCGTGATCCCTACGAAGAACATCCTGTTCGCCTCGGAAATGATCGGCGCAGTACGGGGCATTGATCCGCAGACCAACCACTATTTCGACGATACCAAACGCTATATCGAAGCGTCGAAGCTCGACAGCGACGCCCGCCACCAAATCTATGAGGGTAACGCTCGCCGCGTGTTCCCACGTCTGGACGTCCAACTGAAAGAAAACCGCCATGCATGAACTCGGCGTCGTCTACCGCAACATCGAACGCACCGACGGTCTATCGCCAACAGCGCGGCTAAGCTAGCCTCGGTTACGGACCACGAAACCATGGGCCAGGTCGGCCTGCTGGCACTATACATGCGGCCCATCTACTCCGGCTGGCTGAACGGCCCCGGCTTGAGGAGGCTCCAGCTCTTAAGAAAATGGAGCCATGAACAAGTCACAGAAGTTATCCCCCGAGGTCCGCGAGCGTGCTGTTCGCATGGTGCAGGATCACCGAGCCGATTGCCCGTCGCTTTGGACCGCCATGGGAGCGCGCATCGGCTATAAATCGAGCTTGACTCCTCACAACAACCAACCCATATGAACCGCGCCGAACTCGTCGAAATCCTGGCTTCCAAGAACGAACTGTCCAAGACGGCCGCCAACGCTGTCCTCGAAACCCTGATCGCAACCATCCAAACCGCCGTGAAAAAGGGCGATGCGGTGCAACTGGTGGGCTTTGGCACCTTCAAGTCCGTCAAGCGGGCCGCCCGCACCGGCAAGAACCCCGCCACCGGCGCAGCCCTGAAGATTCCCGCATCCACCGTACCCAAGTTCGTGCCTGGTGCCAAGTTCAAGGCCGTGGTCGATCCCAAGGCCGCCAAGCGCAAGGCGGAGAAGGCCGGCAAGTAAGCCGCTGCGCCCCATCCAACCGACCGCCCCGGGTACAACATCCGTCGGGCGGTTTTTTTGTTGGCGCCTGCTACGCTTGGCGCTACTGACAAAACCGAGTTGAATCCATGACAACTTTCTCCGACGCCTTCCGCTCCGAAGTCCTGCGCATGGCACGCAAGGAAATCAAAGGTGAACTGGGCACCTTGCGCAAAACGGTCACTGCACAGCGCTCTGAGATCGCCGCACTCAAGCGCGATCTCAAGGCGCTGACTTCCCAGGTGCATGCCCTGGCAAAGGCACAGGAGAAGGCTGCAACGCTCGTTGAGCGCCAGCAGGCTGCTCTAGGACAGTCCAAGGCGCTCTCTGACAGCCAGCAAGCGACATCAGGGGCCGTGGAATCCGAAGGGGGCAAAGTGCGGGGTGGACGCCAATTCACCTTCAGCCATGAAGCCCTGATTGCCAAGCGACATGCACTGCACATGACCCAGAAAGAGATGGCCCGGCTGCTCGGCATCTCGGTGGTGAGTGTCTACAAGTGGGAGACTGGTGAGGTGACGCCCCGCGCTGCTCAACTGGAGCGGGTGCGCGAGGTGCTCAAGATGGGGGTACGCGCTGCGCGCAAAGAGATTGGGGAGTAAACACTCGGTACGGCGAGCATCCTTACCTCAGCAGCTCCGGGACGCGAACACCGTCCCGGATCACCCGTGCCCCTCGCCTTGTCCGATGCTTCCATCGGGGCGGATACCCAGCAGCCTCTCCAGGTCGGTAACCACAGTACGCTGCGCTTTCTTGGGTGGCCGTTCAAGGCCATCTGCCACTACCGTTGGAACGAGTACCAGTTCAAGCCCCAATTCCTGCGCCAACGCCATCGCATTGGTGATCCGTGGTGCACTCGTTCCCGACAGGATCTGCCGTACCGCGAGCGAAGACAGTCCAGTCCGCTGCGCGAGTTCTGACAGCGGCTTAGAGCCACCAGACAGAGGGCCCAATCCGTCCGAAACCATCCGTGTCCCGCGAGGCCAATTCACGCGTTAAATGAGAGCGACTACCGTGGGCCAACGGGCCAATAGTCAAAAAACCCTCAAAGCGGCCAACTCCGCGCTGGCAGTGGGCCACGCGTGGGCCACAGATGGGCCATGAAGTCCTGCGAAAGCAGGCCACGACCATAGGCCTCTATGACTGGACAGCCCGCAGAAGGGGCAATTTTCAGGATTGGAAAGATTGCTTGACCACTGCCTGGGCCATGAAAAACCCACGTAAGTCATTGATTTTGGTGCGGCTGGCGGGGATCGAACCCACGACCCTGGCTTCGGAGAGCAGAAAAATTGCTGCGTATCAGTTGCAATTTTTCCACTTCAAAAGTCGCAAATCAACGTAAACCGTTGATTACAAAGGTATCCAACTCACCCAAGACGAGACATTCTAACTGCGGATTTACGCCTAAGTGACTCAAGTTGTCACGCTTAGCTTGCAAAAACCACCCAACGTGCCTCTCGAAGTTGATGACTCTTGGCCTCTCGCGTCTTGTTCTTGCATTGATCTTCACCCAGGGAGGCAGAGAGGCCAAATGTTGACAAGCGGGTCTACAACTCCTTCAGCTACCTCATCGACTCCAAGCATCCGACGACTCCTACGCGGCGTGATGCGAGGCAAGGTGGTCCGCACCACCATCAGGGACGCCAAGGCGCCGTGCCCGCTGGACCGGGTCAACCGGCAGTTCCGGGCCGAGCGGCCGAACCAACTGTGGGTCAGCGACTTCACTTACGTCTCAACCTGGCAGGGCTGGCTGTACGTCGCCTTCGTCATCGACGTGTTCGCCCGTCGCATTGTGGGCTGGCGGGTGAGCAGCTCTATGCGGACGGACTTCGTGCTCGATGCACTGGAGCAGGCCCCTTACTCCTGACAGCCTGAGCGCGATGGAAGCCCGATATGCCACAGCGACCGCGGGTCGCAATAAGTCAGCATCCGATACACCGAACGGCTGGCCGAGGCGGGCATCGAATCCGCTTGAGACGGTGACTGCCTAATCTGTCAGCGCGGCGCGCCACTGACCTACAACACCGATTTGAAGGAGAGCCTGCACAAAGCGTATTGATGGAATGACGGTCAAACCGGGTTGGGAAATTCCGATGAATCGCCAGTACCTTGAGTACATCCTGGAGATAGGAACCCCAGCCGCGAATAACCATCATGGGCAGCAGCAACCACTGCACCAACAGCCCGGATGCAAGGCAGCAAACCCTTCAGACCATCACGACGTAGAAGCTTGCTCTCCTTGGGTGGACCATGTAGGTGATTCTGAATTGGGCCTCAGATTTGAGGCTCGAAAGTGTCTAGTGCAGCCGGGTCGATCCAATACAGCACCAGCGAGATCCGTCAGACCGTGGGCCCCCTGGCGCTCGAAGCCACGCGCACCATCGATGCGCGCATGCAGGATTTGGCAGGCGGAGCGCGGTCCGCGCAGCCATGAGCGCCAGCCCGTCAATCCATGGGTGTTTACTGGCGCTTAGCACTTGCGGGTCGTGCCTGGCTGCCAAGACCACCCCTCAGACCATAGGATGCCGCGTCAAAACTTCCGACATCTCGGACACCTTGCCCCTTCCTGGAGACGACCGCATGACGATGCATTCACCCCTACCCCAGCCAGAAAAAGATTACCTGCACCACCTTGCCCAAGGGGTCTTCAAGATCCAGCGATCGCGCAGCACGGGCCAGCATGTTTTCTACCCGCGCGTGGCGGCCCCTGTAACGGGCGAGACCGACCTGGAATGGGTGGAACCCAGTGGCCGGGGCGTGGTGTATGCGGTCACGGTGATCAACCAGCGTCCGCCTGCCCAGCCCTACAACGTGGTGCTGGTCGATCTGGCCGAGGGGCCACGGATTATGTCCCGCGTGGACGGCGTGGCGCCCGAGGCCGTGCACATCGGCATGGACGTAAAGGCCCGGGTGATCGAGGAAGATGGCAAGCCCCTCGTGGTCTTCGTGCCGGTAGCGCAATAAACAAGCAGAGGGAAACCACATGACTTCAGACCATTTTCCGCGCGGCAAGACCGCCATTGTGGCCGCCAGCACCCATGGCATGGGTGAGGCACCCGGCTACAGCTCGATGGACCTAGCCACCGCCGCCAGCCTGAAGGCCCTGGCCCAGGTGGGGCTGAAGCCCGCCGATGTGGATGGCCTGTTCATCGGCCTGCCAGACGATTTTCTCTCGGGTCTGGGCTTTGCCGAGTACCTGGGCATCCAGCCCCGCGTGACCGACAACAACCGCACCGGCGGCTCGGCCTTCCTGACCCATGTGATGTGGGCCGCACTGGCGATAGAGGCCGGGCAATGCGATGTGGCACTGATCGCTTATGGCAGTAACCAGCGCAGTACCGCGGGCAAGCTGGTCTCGTCGATGAAGCAGGCGCCCTGGGACGCGCCCTACAGGCTGATTCGTCCGGCGGGCGCATACGCGCTGGCCACCTCGCGCTACATGCACGAGTATGGCCTCAAGCGCGAGCAGCTCGGCGAGGTCGCCCTGGCCGCACGCCAGTGGGCGCAGCGCAACCCGGACGCTTTTCTGCGCGACCCGCTCACCATGGACGAATACCTAGCCTCGCGCATGATGGCCTCGCCCCTGAGCGTTCGCGACTGTTGCCTGGTGACCGACGGCGCGGCCGCCATCGTAATGGCCAGCGCCGCGCGCGCCAAAGACCTGGCAGCCCGACCGGCCTACGTACTGGGCGCGGCGGCAGCCACCGACCACCGCGACATCACCGCCATGCCGGATCTGACCCGCACCTGCGCCGTCGATTCGGGAGCCCGGGCCTTTGCCCAGGCGGGCCTGAAACCCGCCGACGTGGACGTGGTGGAGCTGTATGACGCATTCACCATCAACACCCTGCTGTTCCTGGAAGACCTGGGCTTTTGCAAGAAGGGCGAGGCGGGCGCCTTCGTGCAGGGCGGACGCATCGCACCGGGCGGTGAGCTGGCGGTCAACACCAATGGGGGCGGCCTGTCCTGCGTGCACCCGGGCATGTACGGCCTGTTCACCCTGGTGGAGGCCACACAGCAACTGATGGGCGTCGCGGGAGAACGCCAGGTGCCAGGCGCCAGGGTCGGCCTAGCCCATGGCAATGGGGTGGAGCTTTCGAGCCAGGCCACCGTGATTCTGGGCACGGCAGACACGCTGTAACCGCGCGGACCTATACGCTCCCTCGTCGGCCCTGCTCCCTGTCAGGGCCGCCCTGCTTTTCCCGTGCCTGCATGAAGTAATGTGCGTGGCGCTTGATCAGCGTGGTCAGCAACTCCGCTGCCGGTGACAGGGGATAGTCCGTACGGTAGAACATACTGATGGTGTAGCTGGGCAGCTTCTCACATACCGGAATTTCCACCAGAAAAGGCTGCAGCCAGGGCGAGTGGATGAACTCCCGGGGCAAGGCGCACACCATGTCGGAGGCCATCATCAGCGTCTGTACCACAGACAGCGACGAGGATTGCACACGGATGTTCGGTAGCGTCAAATCTGGATACTGGGCGAACAAGTCCCGGATGGCCGCCCCGGGCCCCTGAACAGCGGGGCTGCTCAGGATCCATTCGGCGTGCTGCAATTCCTGTAGTGAGGACGCATCGGCGAGCGGGCTGCCACGCCGCACGGCAAGGATCAGGTTGTTCTCAAACAGCTCCTCCACAGCGAAGTCGGTCCCAATACCCGCGGCAGGCAGGGGACCGATGGCGAACTCCATTTCACCTGATCGAATCAGCGGCATGTGATCGCGGTACAGGCCGCCCAGGATGTTCAGGTTCACCTGCGGCATGCGCTTGCGGAAATCGGCGATCGCATCGGGCACCAGCGTGGTCGTAGGCGTGGCCGAGGTGCCAAAGTACAACATGCCTTGGCTGCTGTCACCCCGCATATAGGCCAACTCGTTGACCGACTTTTGCACCTCGGCGGTAATAGCACGGGCACGCACCAGGAAGGCCTTGCCGTAGTCCGACAGCTGCACCCCCTTGGTCGTGCGCAGCAGCAGCGGCACATGCAGTTTGGCTTCCAGCCGGGCCATGCTTTGCGTCATCGCCGGGGCGGTGATCTGGCGCACGCGCGCGGCGGCGCGGATGCTGCCGCTGTCGGCCACGGCCAGAAAGTCCTGAATCTCGCTGAGGGTCATGCCGGCTTCCATGGTCGGACTTGTCTCCTGATGTTTGGGCTGTTATGGCTGCCCGCAGCGCCAGCGTTGCACGGGGAGCAAAGAGCAGCACGTTAAGACGGGCTTAGCACTCTGCATTATCCCGAAGCTGCCCAAAGCTCCCCCACCTCCCTAGGATGCAACGCACCCCCAGGAGACAAGCCGACCATGGGGAAGTCGGCACACAAAACGGCACACCAAGGACATGCCATGAACCTCTCGGAAAACGCGGCGGATCAGGAATTCCGCGCGCAAGTGCGCCAGTTTCTGGCACAGCATCTGCCCGACAACCTTCGCCAGAAGGTGATGAATTTCGTCTGGCTCAACAAATCGGACTACGAGCATTGGCACAACCTGCTGGCTGATTACGGCTGGCAGGGCCCGGCCTGGCCCAAGGAATATGGTGGCCAAGGCTGGTCGGCCCTGCAGCGCAAGATCTTTGACGAAGAATGCCAACTCGCCTGCGCGCCGCGCACCGTGCCACACCTGAACATGATCTGCCCGGTACTCAACGCCTTTGGCACCCCAGCGCAAAAACAGCGCTTTCTGCCCGACATATTCCGGCTCAAGACCTGGTGGTGCCAAGGCTATTCCGAGCCCGGCGCCGGTTCGGACCTGGCCGCGCTGCAGACCAGCGCGGTGCGCAAGGGCGATCACTACGTGGTCAACGGCCACAAGATCTGGACCACCTGGGCGCATTGGAGCGACTGGATGTTCGCGCTAGTACGCACGAACCGGGATGTGAAGGCGCAGGAGGGCATTTCATTCGTGCTGATCGATATGAAGAGCCCCGGCATCACGGTGCGCCCCATCATTTCCGTCGATGGCTGCCATGACCTGAACGATGTCTTTCTCGACAATGTGAAGGTGCCGCTGGACAACCTAGTGGGCGAAGAAGACAAGGGCTGGACGATTGCCAAGTTCTTGCTCGGCTTCGAGCGCGCCGAAATGGCGGCGGTGGGTCTGTGCAAGCGGCTGCTGCAGTTTTGCCGCAAGGCCACGCAGAGCCATTACCTGGAGGGTCGCCCCCTGTGGGACGACGCCCTGATCCGCCACCGCTTGGCCGAGCTGGAGATGCGCGTCAAGGTGCATGAATGGACCACCCTGCGTGTGCTCGCCAGCGAGGAAGCGGGAAACACAGCCAGCGCTGCGCCCTCCATGCTCAAACTCGCCAGCAGCGAGCTGCAGCAGGACCTGACCCGACTGCTCAGGGACTGCACCGGGCCGCGCGGTACACAGTACCTGCAGGCTCTGCGCCAGGGCGGGGATTTCGAGCTCGAAGACCTGCGCACCTTCGACAACGCCCTGGTCGCCAACTACATCGACTGGCGCAAGGTCACCGTCTATGGCGGCACCACCGAAGTGCAGAAAACCATCGCTGCCAAAACCTTTGCCTGAGCACCCCATGAACTTCGAACTCAATGACGAACAGCGCATGCTGGAAGAAGCCGTCAGCAAGCTGGTGTCCGGCAAGTTGCGCAGTGAGCCCCCGGTTTTTGCGGTCAGCGATGCCGTATGGGAGCAACGCTGGCAACAACTGGCCGAACTGGGCGTTGCCGGCCTGTTGGTCAACCCTGAGCATGGTGGCGCTGGCATGGGCGTGCTGGACGCAGTCGTGGTGGCCCGCACACTGGGCCGGGGCAATGCACGGTTGCCCTTTGCCGTCTGCGCCGCAAGCGCCCTGTGGCTGCTGGACCAGGCCGCCGCGCCCGCATTCAAGGCGCAATGGCTGGCCAAGGCCTGCGCGGGCGAAGTGCTAGTTACCCTGGCAGTGGACGACGACAACCACCGACCCCAGCCCCCCGGCGTGCGCCTTGAAGGCCAGGCCCTGCATGGGCGCAAATCGGCCGTCGTGGCAGGAGGCCTGGCGCAATGGCTAATCGTTACGGCGCAGGATGCTGCAGGCGCCACCCAACTGCTGGCGGTGTCCGCGGACCATCCGGCGGTGCGCATCGACAGCGTGCCGCAGCTTGATGGCCACAACTCCGCCGAAGTGCACTTCAACGGCGTGCCGCTGGCCGACGTGGAAGAACTGGGCGTCGGGGCCGATGCCGAAGCCCTGCTGGCACAGGCCCTGGACATCGGCCGCGTGGTGCTGTGCGCGGAAGCGCTGGGCCTACTGGAGTCGCTGTGGCGCCAGACGGTGGACTACCTGAAGGAACGCCGCCAGTTCAAGCAACCGCTGATCCAGTTCCAGGTGCTGCAGCACCGGCTGGTGGACATGCTGATGGCTGTGGAGTCAGCCCATTCCTCCACACTGCTAGGGGCCGCCAGCCTGCACGAAGCCGCTGCCACGCGCAGCCAGCAGGTGGCCCTGGCCAAGTGCCGCATCGGCCGCCATGCCGTGCAGGTAGCCGAACAGGCCACGCAATGCTTTGGCGGCATGGGCATCACCGATGAGTTCGAGTCATCCCACTACACACGCCGCCTGCACACCATCGACATGACCTGGGGCAATGCCGACGAGCAGTTACGCCGCTACGCCGCGCAGATGTGAGCCCTGCACGTAGCCCGCCAGAAACCACAACCAAAGGAGAAACGATGCAGAAAATTCTGGAGTCCATCGAGGCCGTGAAGGCCTTTGCCGGACAACCGGGAGTGGAGAGCGATGTCATAACCATTACCCAGGACATGATCAGCACCTTTGCCGCAGTCACGCACGACCCGCAATGGATTCATGTGGACCCCGAACGCGCCGCCAAGGAATCGCCATTCGGCACCACCATCGCGCACGGCCTGCTGACCCTGTCACTGCTGACGGGCTGGTACCACCAGTGCTTTGCCTTCCCTAACCGCAAGCTGGGCCTGAACTACGGCTTTGACAAAGTGCGCTTCACCGGGCCCGTGCCCTGTGGTTCGCGACTCAAGGGGCGCTTCGCCCTGGCCCGGGTCGAAGAGGTAAAGCCACAAGAGCTGCGCTGCTACTGGGACGTGGAAGTGCGCATCGAAGGCCAGGACCGGCCGGTGCTGGTCGCCGAATGGATCATGCAGATCCGCTATTGAACAAGGCCACAACCCAACGTAGAACGGAGTGACGACGATGACGATGCAAACCCCTCAGTTTTCCCTGCAGGGCCGAACCGTGCTGGTCACGGGCGCGGCCCAAGGCATCGGCCGGGCGATCGTGGACCAGGTGCTGGCCACTGGCGGCAATGTGGTGGCGGTGGACCTGAACACCGGCAAGCTGCAGACCCTGCTCGGCGAAGTGGGCCCCGACCGCCTGCTGCTGCAGGAAGGCAGCGTGGCAGACCCCGTCTTGGCCGAGCAGGCGGTGGCCGCCGGTGTGCGGCAGTTTGGCGGCGTGGAGGGCCTAGTGAACAACGCCGGCATCACCCGGCCCGCCATGATCGACAAGATGACGGCCAGCGAATGGCAGCAGGTGATCGACGTGCATCTGTCCGGCTCCTTCTACTTCCTGCAGGCTGTGGGGCGCCACCTCATCGCCCGCGCCAAGACTGGCGAAGCGCATGGCGGCGCGATTGTCAACATCTCGTCAGACGCTGGGCGGCGCGGCACCATCGGCCAGATCAACTACAGCGCCGCCAAAGCTGGCGTGCTGGGCTTGACCATGAGCGCCGCACGCGAATGGGGCCGCCACCAGATCCGAGTGAACACGGTGGGCTTCGGCGTGGTGGAAACACCGATGACCGAAGTGATACGCAGCGAAAAATTTGCCGACACCTATAAGGCGCAGATTCCGCTGGGCCGCTGGGCGCAGGCCGACGAAGTGGCGCGGCCGGTGTGCTTTCTGCTATCGGGCGCGGCGTCCTACATCAATGGCCAGCATATTTCCGTCAATGGTGGCTACACCATCGGGATGTGAGCGCTGGCCAAAACAACAAAACCATCAGGAGATAAACACCATGCGCATCCATCCCTCCCTCTCCCTCGCACTGCTTAAATCACTGGCTGCTGGCTTACTGCTGGCCTGTAGCCAGGCCCAGGCCCAAGACAGCAAGTACCCCGACAAGCCCGTCAACATCGTCGTGTCCTTCGCCCCCGGCGGGGCCACCGACCTGATTGGACGCATCATTGGCACAGAGCTGACGCAGCGCCTGGGGCAAAGCTTCGTCGTCACCAACAAGCCGGGCGCCGCCGGGCAACTGGGCACCGAGTTCGTGGCCGCACAGAAAGGTGATGGCTACACCCTGCTGATCAGCGCCACGGGCCATGTAATGGCCCCATCGCTCCAGCCCGGCAAAATCCGCTACGACCCTAGCAAGAGCTTCGAGCCCATTGCCCTGCTCATGACCATGCCCAACGTGCTGGTCACTAAAGGCGATGGGCCGTACAAGAACTTCCAGGACTTCCAGCCCTGGGCGCGGGTTCAAGCCTCGGTGCCCGCTGGATCAGCGGGCAGCGGCGGTTCCACCCACATCTCGGGTGAGGTGGCCAAGCGGCTTACGGGCATCAAGTTCACGCATGTGGCCTACAAGGGCAATGGCCCGTCCCTGACCGACGTGATCGCGGGGCATATCCCCACGGCGTTCGTTGACACCGTCAGCCTGGGCGACATGGTCAAGTCCGGCAAGCTCAACGCCATCGCAGTCACCAGCAAGCAGCGGAGCAAGCTCTACCACCAAGTGCCCACTTTTGAGGAACTGGGCTTCAAGGGCATGGACCTGAACAATTGGGTTGGCCTGTATGCCCCAGCCGGCACGCCCAAACCCATCGTCAACTTGCTCAACAAACACGTGGCAGAAATCCTCAACACCCCGAAGATCAAAGAACGCCTGGAAGGCCTGGGCGCCGACGTGCCCGGCAACATGAACGCAACAGCATTCCAGGACTTTGTCGGCGCCGAGGTCACCAAATGGAGCCAAGTGATCAAGCAGACTGGCGTGACGATCGAGGAGTGAGTGAATCGCCCCGGAGATGGCATGGTCCGCCCACCTCTGCCACTGCTGCTGACGTGTGGTCGTCATCCCTCAGAGCCGGGGTAGATGTCGCAAGTTCAGTTGCGAAGTGCCAGAGTGGCAGCTCTCGCAACCACTGATCCTGGAGGCCACCATGCAATCGACTCTGAATCTGCCCGTCATTGGTCTGGACTTGGCGAAGTCGGTGTTCCAACTGCACATCGTTGATGTGGAGTCGAGCGAGATCCAGCGACGCCAAATCAAACGCGCCAAACTCACGGAATTCTTCGTCAAATGCACCCGCAGCCTGGTGGCGATGGAAGCTTGCGGGTCATCGCATTATTGGGCCAGGACGATCCGGGCGCTGGGACATGACGTCAAGCTGTTGCCGGCCCAGCATGTCAAAGCCTTCTTGCTGCGTGACAAGACCGACGCGATGGATGCACAGGCGATCTGGGTGGCGGCACAACAGCCGCACATCTTGCCGGTCCCCGTGAAATCGGAGCGCCAGCAAGCTTGTCTGGCACTGCACGGCATGCGCCGTCAAATGATGAAGATGCGCATCATGCAAACCAATGCCCTGCGAGGCATCCTGGCCGAGTTCGGCACCCCGTTTGGTTAGATTGCTCGGGCTCGCACAATCAGATTTCCCCTGTCTGTGCTCGCATGACATCCCGAACCAGCAGCCAAGACTGCAGGATATCAAGACGTGCCTGTCAGGTAGGGTCCAACTACTCGATGAGGGCTCTGAGCCACTGAGGTATCTCGACGGACTCTTGATTCTTGAAGTTTACCCAAACCGTAGTGGCACCGCCGTTAGCATGAATGATTCCGGGGGTGTCCGTCCGCTCTATAGTTAGGAACGTTTCGAAGTTTGTACGACCCAAGCCCGCGACGTAGTGTTTTAAGCGCAGATTCCCCGGGTACTCCAGCTGCTTGAGGAAATTGCAAAAAGCATTCACGATGACCGGTCCGTCACCAGAAGAGTTCGGGGGTGCCCCAACGGAGTGGAGCCACTCAATGCGCGCGTTCTCGAAGTACCTGAAGTAGGTGACGTTGTTTACGTGTCCCATCACATCCATGTCAGCCCAAAGGATTGGCATAGTCGTTTCGTAGACAAGCTTCATTTCGCTTGGAAGTTCAAACCGCATTTTCCCGTCCAAAGTTCCGAAATCATAGTCCCGTGCAACGCGCTGACTGACTTAGTGTTGCATTCTTTTTGGAACTTTAAGGTCAATCTGAAGTTGCCCCCATTGTCATCTGCATGCCATCCTGGTGGCAAACTCATTTTGCAGCGTGAGAGCGAAGGCCTGTTTCTTGGGATTTTGCGTGTCGGTGGGCCTGGTGTGCGGGCCGTCCGGCCCACGTTCGCCCCTACAGGCGCAGGTAAGGGTGGCCTTGACGTGGGAGGCAAGAAGTACAAGGTTAAGGTAATCGCGTATGACACTAAGAGTTGGGGCCGCGTAAGCGACCCCGTTTAACCGCTTTGAGCGGCTCTCAATTCGAAAGCCCCCGGCTTTGCCGGGAGATAGTTACTTAGGCCCTGGTGAAGGAATTTTCCCGCCATCCTTTTGTCTCATATATTACTGACTTGTGAGTAAGACTTCACAGGGCTGGAGCAACAAGAGCTGGACATAGAGCACCGGCCGCGGCTGGCGAGCAGCATTCAGATGACCTTGTTGACGCGTAATGCGGCAATACGCCCAGCGTCGAGACCCAGTGTTTCATTCAGCACGGCGTCGGTGTCCTGGCCCAGGGTGGGCGGGGCGTGGCGGTAGTCCACGGGCGTGGCGGAAAACTTGATCGGGTTGGCCACCAGCGGAATGGCGCCGGCGCTGGCGTGTTCCACCTGCACGCGCATGCCGCGGGCCTGCACCTGCGGGTCTTCAAACACCTGGGCCAACGTGTTGATCGGACCGCAGGGCACGTCGGCAGCTTCCATGGCCGAGACCCAGTCGGCGGTGCTTCGTTGAAGCGTTATCGTGCGCAGCAAGCGGACCAGTTCAACTCGGTTCGCTTGGCGCGACTTGTTGGTCGAGAAGCGTGCGTCACCGGCCCACTCGGGGCGACCGAGCACGCCGCACAGGCGCGCGAACTGGCCGTCGTTGCCCACCGCAACGATCACGTCGCCGTCGGTGGTGGGGAAGTCCTGATAGGGCACCACGTTCGGGTGGCCGTTGCCCAGGCGCTTCGGTGGTGTGCCGTAGAACTGGTTCATCGCCTGGTTGGCCATGCAGGCCACGGCCACGTCCAGCAGCGCCAGGTCAATGTGCTGGCCTTCGCCGGTGCGGTCGCGGTGCGCCAGCGCGGCCTGGATGGCGTTGGCCGCGTAAAGGCCGGTCAGGATGTCGGTGACGGCCACACCCACCTTCAAGGGCCCGGCGCCCTCTTCGCCATCGGCGCGACCGGTCACGCTCATGAGCCCGCCCATGCCCTGCACCAGGAAGTCGTAGCCGGCGCGCGGCGCGTAGGGGCCGGTGTGGCCGAAGCCGGTGATGGAGCAATACACCAGGCGTGGGTACAACGCCTGCAGCGAGGTATGGTCCAGACCGTACTGGGCCAGGCCACCGAGTTTGTAGTTTTCGATTAGCACGTCGGCCTGGCCAGCGAGTTCGCGCACCAGCGCCTGGCCTTCGGCCGTGGTGATGTCGATCGTGACCGAACGCTTGTTGCGGTTGGTGCATAGGAAGTACGCCGCATCGCGCGTGGGTTCGCCTTCTCGGTCGTGCAAGAAGGGCGGCCCCCAGGTGCGCGTGTCGTCTCCGACCTCCGGGCGCTCGATCTTGATGACCTCGGCGCCGAGGTCGGCCAGTAACTGCGAGGCCCAGGGACCGGCGAGCACCCGCGAGAGGTCCAGAACCTTCAGATGGGATAGTGCACCCATATCAGGCCTCCAGCATGTGCAGGCCACTGCCCAAGTGGGCAGCACCGTCGAGCTGGATCAACTGTCCCGTCATCAAGTGACCTGCCGGACTAGCCAGAAAGGCCACCAGCTCAGCCACCTCTTCAACGCGGGTGGCGCGGCCCATGGGCGTGGCTTTCACCAGGCGGTCCAGCATGGCCTGCGCGGCTTCGCCAGCCAGGCCTTCGGTGAACACTGCGCCGGGGCCAATGCAGTTGAGAGCGATGTTGTCCGGCGCCCATTCCAGCGCCAGCGTGCGCATGAGGCCCAGCACGCCAGCGCGCGCGGCGATGGAATGCGCAATGCCCATCGAGCCACGGTCCACACCCGACAGCGAGATGTTGACCACCGTGCCCTGGCGTGCCTTTAGGTAGGGGTGAGCTGCCTTGGTGACGACGAAGATGGCGCTGAGGTTGACGTCGATTACCGCGTCCCAGCCCTTGCGGCTGATGTCGGTGGCGGGCGCGAAGAACTGGCCGCCGGCGTTGTTCACCAGCAGGTCGATGCCATGCGCTTCACCCACCCGTTTGACGAGATCCTCGACGGCCTCGGTCTCGCGCACGTTGCAGGTCTCGAAGCGGAAACGGCCCGGCAGCCCCTGGGCAAGTTCGGCCGTCTTGGCTAGCGCTTCAGCGCGGCGGCCGGTGCCGAAAACGTCCATGCCCAGTGACAGCAGCCGCAACGAAATGGCGCGGCCGATGCCCGAGCCGGCGCCGGAGACGAAGGCCGAACGGCCGCTGTGCAGGCCGAGGCGCAGCACCTGGGTGTCAAGTGGGTTCATGGGGTGTCCTGTGGTGTGGGCACGGGCCTGCGAGGGCCGCCAATGTGGGGCGTGGCGCTGCGCCGGGGGCGTGCGCCGTCGAAGAGGGCAGGAAAGGTGGGCACGTGCTCGCCCGACGGCAACGCGACCGACGCCGCACCCGGGCGCAGCGCGCGGATCATCGGCAGCGCTTCTTCCGGTGCGCGCACGGCACCGGCCGGCACCTGCAGAGCACGCATTTGGGCCAGCACATCGTCGCGTCGCTGCGGCAAGGTCCAAGCCTCGACGCGCGCGTCGAACTCGGCAGCCCGGGCAATGCGCTCGGCAATCGGTGCATCGGGCCCACCCACCAGGGGATGCAGGCGGCGCCAGTACGCGTCGAGCCCACCCAGGATGTAGACGTGGCCGTCCGCGCAGCGGTAGATGCTGGACGGTGCCGATGCCCGGTCGCGGTTGCCGGCGGGGGGCGACAGCGCGTCGCCTTCGGCCAGGGTCAACACCGCCGGGCCCAGCAACATGGCGGCCGAGACCTCCATCATCGACAGGTCGATCAGGCAGCCCTGGCGCTGCGGGTCCAGAAGCGCCATCGCACACGACAAGCCGGCATACAGCCCAGTGAACATGTCCACCGGCCAGCCTGTGGATAGGCGCGGCGTGCCATCTTCGGCGCCGTTGAGCAGGGCAAAACCCGACTCGCACTGCGCCACGGTGTCCATGCAGGGCCGGTTGTCCTGCTGGCCATAGCCCGAGACCAGCGTGATGACGAGGTGCGGAAACCGCTTTCGAAGGGTCGCACCGTCCAGCCCCAGGCCCACCAGCGACGGTGGTGAGAGATTGCACACAAAGGCATCGGCCTGGGCCAGCAAGGTGTCCAACGCAGCGCGGTCGGTGCTATCGTGCAGATCCAGCACACGGCTTGCCTTGCCGGCATTGAAGCTGCGGGCGTAAACACTGCCGAAGCGCGTGCCGGGCAGCGTGCGCGACCCGTCGCCGGCCGGCGACTCGATCTTCGTCACCGTAGCGCCGAAGTCGGCCAGCGTCATCGCGGCCGTGGGGCCAGCGATGAACTGGGACAGATCGACCACCTGTTTGCCGCTCAACGGCTGGGGTGTCGCGGAGGACTCGCTGGTTTTCACGCCGCGATCACTCGTGAATGACACGCTTGGCTTTGTGCACCGTGCGTGGCAAGGTACCGGGTGGCACCACCTCGACGTGGAATCGCACCTGCAGCTTCTCGCGCAGGCGCTGCGACAATCGTTCGCCCACGTCGGGCGTTGCATTCGCATCGGTCTCCACACGCAGCTTCACACCGGTCAGGAAGCCCGTCTTTGGGTCCTTCACGCTGCTGTCGATGACCAGCACGTATTCGTTGCTCAGGCCAGGGAAGGCGCGAACGATGTCTTCCACCGCGGTAGGGAAGAGGTTGACCCCGCGGATGATCAGCATGTCGTCCGCCCGGCCCAGCACGCCACCTTTGAGGCGCGCATGGGTGCGCCCATCGGGTGCGACGCTGCTGTCGCGCACCACCATGTCGCCGGTCCACCAGCGCACGAGCGGGCAGGCCTGTTTGTCCAGGTGCGTCAGAACCAGCACACCGCGCTCGCCGTCGGCCACGGGCTCGTGGGTTTCGGGGTGCAACACCTCGACATAGATGAAATCCTCAGCCAGCGTTGGCCCGAGCTGGAGGGCCGTGTCCCAGCCGATGGGCTGGCATTCCAGCGCGCCGTAGCAGTCGAACATCTTGGCACCCCAGGAGCGTTCAAGCTTCTCGCGCGTGCCGGGGATGCTTGCACCGGGCTCGCCGCCCACGCAGACCATCTTGACCCGGGAGGTGGTGAGGTCGCGGCCCATCTTTTCTGCAGCTTCGGCCACGTGGGCCATGAACGAAGGAGTACCGATGACGCACTGGCTGCCGTACTGGAAGATGGTTTCGATCTGGCGCTCGGTGTCCCCCGACGAAGCCGGGATCACCAGGGCGCCCAGGTGCTGGGCCGCTAGCGTCGCGCCCAGACCGCCCACAAACCAAGCGTAATTGAACATGCACTGGAAGATGTCGCCGCGGCGCAGGCCCTGCGCATACAGGTAACGGGCGTAGAGATCGGCCCAGCGTTCGATGTCGCTTCGGGTCCACAGCACCGGCGCAGGCCGCGCCGTGGTGCCCGAGCTGAAATGCACGCGGACCGCTTCGCCGTGCGCCACGGCCGCCAGGCTGCCGAAGGGTGGCTCAGCTTCCAGGCCGGCCACGTAGTCGGACTTGCGTGTGAAAGGTAGGCGGCGCAGGTCTGCAAGACTTTTCAGGTCGTCGGGCTCGAAGCCGGCTTCGGCAAAGACCTTTCGGTAGTGAACGCTGGTCTGCTGAACGCGGGCGAGCTGGCGGCGCAATGCATTGAGCTGGAAGCTCTCGATGTGGTCGCGCGACCAGGTTTCGGCTTCATCCCAGATCGTCTCGGAGTGTGGGGCTTTGGGCTGCTGCGTCATGGAGGGAAACTTTCAGAAGGCCTCGCAGCGCAAAGGCTGCCAAGGAATGGGCAATTTCGTCGATGGCTTCGGCGCTTTGCAGCCGCCGCTGGCTGAACCAGACGGTGGCCCAGTTCAGCGCGCCGAAGAAGGGTTTGGTGGCCAGCTTGATTGGCAGCTCGATGAACACGCCTTCGCGCATGCCTTCGTCAATGACCTCGGCGAACATCGACTCGTAGTCGTCGCGCATCTTCACCACCGAGCGCAGCCGCTTCGTGGCCGACGAGGCCGAGGCGCCCAGCAGGTGCCGCTCCAGACCTTGCACGGCCACCTTCTGCATCGGCAGGTCGGTCAGGATGATTTGTGTGTGCAACAAGGCCATTGCCGAGAGCTTGGCAATGGCCTTGCCAGGGCCGCGTGCGATGGGCTCGATGGCTTCGGTCAACCGCGTCATCGCGGCCACCTGAACATCGAAGAACAGGTCGGCCTTGCTGGCGTAGTGGTGATAGATCCGGCCCTTGGTGGCACCCAGTCTTTCAGCCACCGCGTCGATCGAGGTGGCAGCGTAGCCGTACTCCATGAAGTGCTCGGCTGCGGCTCGCAGGATCTCGTCGCGCGACGCATTGCTTGCGGGTTTGTTGCTGATTACCGGTTCGGCCATGGTTTTTCCTGCCTTTTGCTGGTGGGTCTTCAGACCCGTTGTTCAGCCTCCTTTCGAATGGCGCGCGCAAGCACGAGCCGCTGAATTTCGGAGGCGCCTTCGTAGATTTCGAGGATGCGCTGGTCGCGGTAGAGCCGCTCAACAACCGTGGGTTTGCAATAGCCCAGTCCACCCCAGATCTGCACCGCATTGTCGGCCGCGCGGTGCGAGACCTCCGAGGTGAACAGTTTTGCCATGGCGCCGAGGTTGGACACATCCTCGCCACGATCGTAGGCGCCCGCTGCCTGATATAGCATCATGCGGGCGGCTGAAATCTCGGTGGCCATGTCTGCCAGCATGAAGCCGATGCCCTGGTTGTCGATGATGGGCGTGCCGAAGGCCTTGCGCTGCACAGCGCGCAGCGAGGCTTCGCGGTAGCAGGCCAGGGCCAGGCCCAGACATTGCGCCGACACCATGATACGGCCCACGTTCAGCGTCTGCAGCGCCAGGCGTAGCGCGCGGTTCAGGTCGCCGACGCGGGCACTGTCGGGCACCACGACATCCAGCTTCAGGTTCGAGGTCTGCGTGCCGCGAATGCCCATCTTGTCGTTGAGCTCGTCGATCACCGCGCCGGGCTGTTCCTTGTCGACCATGAAGGCCGTGATGCCGCGGCCACCGGCGGCTGGGTCGGTCTTGGCAAACGCGACGTAGTAACGCGAGGCACCACCGTTGCCGATCCAGTACTTCTCACCCTTCAGGCGCCAGCCGTCGCCTTCGCGCACCGCCGTGGCTTCAATGGCTGCTGCGTCCGAACCGGCGATGCGCTCGCTCAAGGCAAAGCTTGTGGCGCGGCCCTGCGCCATCTCCCCCAGGTAAAATGCCTTTTGCTCGTCGGTGCCCGCCAGCAGCAAGGGGAAGGCGCCCAGTTGGTAGGCGCACATGATCGCGGCGGTAGACGCGCAGTGCGCGCCCAGCGTCTCCACCGCGGCCACGGTGGCCGTCAGGCTGGCGCCTTCGCCACCCCATTGCTTCGGCAGAAACAGGCCGGTGAACTTGTGTTCGACGAGCTTGGCGATGGTCTCCCAGGGGTACCGTTGTTCGCGATCGAGTTCGGCGGCCAGGGGCGCGCAATGGCTGCTACCGAGGTCGTCGGCCAGGGTCTGCCAGCGTTGGGCGTCGGCGGGAAGGGTGGGTTGCCAGATGACGTTCACTTGATGTCTCCAATGGAAGTGGTGGGCGGTTGGGAAGCAGGGCGGCGCAGGCTGCGGAACAAACCTTGCAGTGGTTTGGCCAGGCCCATGAGGCCCTGCGGGAAGAAGCCGAGGATGAGCACGAGCACACTGCCCAGGATGATCTTGTCGACGTAGCCGCCAAGCGAGAAAAACTTCTCCTGCGTCAGGATCAGCGCCGTGGCGGCCAGCGGCCCCAGCAACTGGCGCCGACCCATCAACACCACAGCGGTGAGCATCAGAATCAGAAAGTAGTTTTCCAGCACGTCGGCACTGACATAGGCCCGCTGGTAAGCGTAGAGCCAGCCGGCGGCAGCACTGATGGGGGCGGAAAACAGGAAGACCTGCAGGCGCACGCGGGCCGGATCGGTGCCACCCATGGTGGCCAGGCGTGGGTTCAGGTGCGTCATGATCGCAGCCGCCCCCAGGCGCGAGTGGCGGAACCGGTCGATCAGGTAGACCGTGATCGCCAGCAGCGCAAAGGCGTAGGGCCACAGCTCCTGGTCGTTGCTGGCGGTGAGCGTGAAGCCGGCGAATGATAGGTCCAGCGGTGGAATGCCGCGCAGACCGTCCGAGCCGCCGAGAAACTGCCAGTTCGACGCCAGCGTCACCGCCATCACGCCGACGGCGTAGGTAACGAGGGAGAACACGAACTCGCGCAGCCTCAGCGTCACCAGGCCGATCAGCAGCGCCAGGCCCAGGGCCACCGCGATGGTGCCGGCGAGCGTGCCCCAGCCGTCGAAGCCGGCGCGGGTGGACAGCATCGCGGTGGTGTAGCAGCCCGCGGCAAAGAACACGGTGTGCGCTAAGCTGACCTCGCCCAGGTCGGAGACGATGACGTCCAGCCCGTACGCCATCACAGCGAAGATCGCAATCAACACGGCCGCGCTGTACACGGAGCCTGCCCCGCCCAGCAGGGAAGGAGCGGCCAGGACCCCCACGCCCACCATGGGCAGCAGGGTGTTTCGAAGCATGGTGTGGGTCATGTCAGTGGGCTCCTGCTGCGCCGGAGGTCAGGCCACCGGGGCGCAGAACCAGCAGCGCGATCAGCACCAGGAAAGCCGCCGCCGTGGTGTAGGCCGGGGACACCAGGGCCCCGAAGAGTGCGGTGAACAACCCCAGCGCCACACCCGCGAAGTAGCTGCCCTTGACACTGCCGATGCCACCGAAGACGACCACGACAAAGGTCATGATCACTTCCTCGAAACCCATGGAGGTCAGGATGGGCGTGCGCGGCGCCACCATGCCTGCTGCAAAGGCCACGGTGGCGCCTTCAAAGGCAAAGACACCGTAATAGACGCGGCGCACGTTGACGCCAGCGAGCTGCGCGAGCTTCGGGTCTTCGGCCACCATGCGCACGAGACGTCCGATGCGCGTGCCGTCTAGCACCCATTTCAGCGCCACAAAGAGAGCGATGGCCGCGATCACGATAGCCGCGTCCTGCCCGGTGAACCAGAGGTCGCCCATGTTGACCTCGTGGAGCGACAGGCTTGTCTCCAGAATCTGCCCGGTGGAACCGAAGACCAGCGCGGCAGCCCCGTGCATCACGTAGCCGAAGCCCAGCGTCATGATCATGATGGACACCAGGTTCTTTTCGAAGGTGGCCTTGAGCATCACGCGCTGCATGACCAGACCGAAGACCGCGCCCACGCCCATGGCAATGGGCACAGCCAGCACATACGACACACCGGCCTGGGCCACGGCCCACCAGGTGACGAAAGCACCCACCATGTACATCTGGCCATGGCCGAAGTTGACCAGCCGCGCTACGCCCAGCAGCAAGGTCCAGCCGATGGCGACCAGCGCGTAGGCGTGGCCCAGCACCAGTCCGTTGATGATTTGTTGTGTCAGGTTCATGCATGCGCTCCGAGGTATGCCTGCGCAATGCGCGGATCGTTTCCCATCTGCGCCGCCGGGCCCTCCAGCACGACCCGGCCACGTTCGAGCAGCACCAGCCGGTCCACCACTTCGATGGCGGCGCGCACGTTCTGCTCCACGAGCAGGATCGACAGTCCCTGGCCTGCCAGCGTCCGCATGGTGCCAAGCACCTGCGCCACCAGCATCGGCGCCAGACCGATCGAGGGTTCGTCCAGCAGCAGCAGCTGCGGGCCCATCATCAAGGCGCGACCGATGCCAAGCATCTGCCGTTCACCACCCGAGAGCTGTGAGCCAAGGTGCTGACATCGTTCCTTCAGGCGCGGGAACAGGTCGTAGATCTCTTCGCGGCTGTAGACACGCCGGCCCGGACCAGCTGGCGGCACAAAGGCGGTCGACAGGTTTTCTTCCACCGACATGCGGCCGAACACCAGCCGGCCTTCAGGCACCAGCGCCAGGCCGGCGCGGATGCGCTCATGCGGTACCCAGCTGTCGATGCGGGTGCCGTCCAGCGTCACTTCGCCGCTCACGCGGGGATCGCCCCGGGACCAGCCGGCCAGTGCGTTCACCAGCGTGGACTTGCCGGCACCGTTGGCACCGACCACGCCCACCACTTCCCCACGCCCCACCTTCAAAGCTGCCAGGTCAAGCGCGCGGTTGCCGGCATACGCCACCTGCAGGCCTTGCACCTGCAACACAGGTCCCGCCATGGCCTCCACCTGCGTGCTCATGCTGCTTTCCCCAGATAGGCTTCCAGCACCCGCGGGTCGGCCCGCACCTGCGCCGGCGTGCCGTAGGCCAATTGCCTACCCAGGTTTAGCACACAGATGCGGTCGGCAACGGCCATGATTAGTTCCATGTGGTGTTCGATGACGACCAGCGCCACGCCTTCTTGTTTCAGTTCACCCAGCAGCCGCACCAGGCCCTCCATGTCCTCGCCACCCAGCCCGGCAGCGGGTTCGTCGAGCAGCAGCACGGTGGCGCCGCCTCCATAGGCCAGCGCGATGGACAGCATGCGCTGCACACCGTACGGAATCTCCTTCGGGCTCATTCCGTGGTAGAAGGATGGAACACCAAAGCGCAGCAGCTGCTCCGCTGCATAGGCGCTGGCATTGGCCCGCCGGCGCGCAGCGCCGGCAGGGTTGAAAACACTGCCGAGCAGCCCCGGGTGGGCACGTTTGCCCAGCACCGCCACCAGGTTGTCCAGCACGCTGAGGTCGTCAAAGAAGGCGTTCTGCTGGAAGGCCCGCTTCACTCCCAGCGCGGCCAGACCATGGGGCGGGACCTGCGTCACATCGCGATCAGCCAGCATCACGCGGCCGCTGCGCTGCACCAGGGCGGTCACAGCGTCGTAGCAGCTGCTCTTGCCCGCGCCGTTGGGGCCGATGATGCCCAGCAGCTCGCCCTGGTGCACGTCCCAGCTCACGCCGTCCAACGCCACCAGGGCTCCATAGCGCACGCCCAGGCCATCGACACGCAGCGCGGGGCTGCCGGTGGTGTTCATAGTCCTCGCCCCAGCCTTACTTTTGCACGGCGACCTTGCCGCCCTGCACGGTGAACAAGTAGTGCTTGCTGCTGAGCTGGCCGTTGGGCTCGAAGGTGACATCGCCCATGATTGTGTTCTTGAAGCTGCCGCCACGGATGCGCTTGGCAATGGCCTCGCGGTCCAGCGTCTTCAGCTCGTTAACCGCCATGGCCCAGACCTGCAACGACGTGGCACCCAGGGCCATGAACTTGTCGGGCGTGTACTTGAACATCTCTTGCGTCTTGGCAATGAACTTCTGGTTGGCCGCGTTGGACGCAAAGGGCTCGACATCGGGGAAGTAGATGTCCGCACCAATCAGACCATTGGCCGCGTCTCCCGCCACGGAAATCACACTAGGCGCCACTGTGCCCACGGCGGCAACCAGTTGACCAGGCAGGCGGCTCTGGCGCGCCTGGCGGATGATGGCCGGCATGCCGAGACCCTCGTTGGCATTGATGGCCACGGTCACCTCGGGGTTGGCCGCACGAACGTTGGTGATGGCGATGCGGAAGTCCGCCTGGGTGAATGGAAACTTCTCCTCGGCCACTTTTTCATAGGTATGACCAAACTTCTTGAGTTCGGCCTCGATCGACGCTTGGGCACCGTTTCCATAAGCATCGTTCTCCGTCAGGAAAGCAACGCGTTTGGACTTGGCCACCGTCGCGATGTAGTTGGCAATGACAGCACCGTCCTGCGAGTTCGAGCTGTTGAGCCGAATCGCCAGCGGGTTGCCCTCACCCGACAGGATCGGATCCGCCTTGCTGATGGCGGTGATGTCCAGCACGCCGGCGCGCGCCAACACCGGCTGCATAGCCAGCGTCACCGGGCTGTTCCAGCCTTCGATGACCAAGACCACACCGGCACTGGCGAGTTCGGTGGCGCGTGACACGCCCACCGCAGGCGTGGACTCGTCGTCGCGGGAGACGATTTCGATCTTGCGCCCCAGCACGCCGCCGCTTTCGTTGATGACCGCAGCCATCGCCGTGATGGCCTGCGTCACGTGCTGGCCCTGCGGACCTGCTCCTCCGGACAGCGGGAAGATGGTGCCTACCTTGAGAGAGGCCTGGGCAAAGACGCTGCTGGTCAGGGCCAGCGCCGCGACGGCGACAAAAGTGCGGATCAGTTTCATGGTGCGTATCTCCTGCTAGTTGTTGACGGCCGCTGGCCCAAGGGCCGAACCAATGGGCCTATTTCTGCACGACGATGCGACCGTCTTGCACCTTGAAGGCGTGCGTGAGCGACTGCATCTGCCCGTTGGCGGCGAAACTTACGTCGCCAAACACGGTGTCTTTGAAAGCGCCGCCACGAATGCGTCTGGCGATCGCTTCACGGTCCAGCGTCTTCAGCTCGTTGGCCGCCATAGCCCAGATATGCAACGCTGCAGCACCCACGGCCATGAACTTGTCGGGCGTCTGTTTGTGCAGCGTCTGCATCCGGCTGACGAAGCGTTTGTTGACGGTATTCAATGCGAAGGGTTCGACGTCGGGGAAATAGATGTCCACGCCCATCACGCCATTGGCAGCATCACCCGCCACTGAAATCACGCTCGGCGCCACCGTGCCCAGAGCGGCCAGCAGCTGCCCCGGGACCCTGCCCTGCTTGAACTGCCGCAGGATGGCCGGCATCCCCAAGCCCTCGTTGGCGTTGATTGCCACCGTCACATCGGGATAGGCCGCACGCACATTGGTCAGCGCGACGCGGAAGTCGGCCTGTGTGAAAGGAAACTTCTCTTCGGCCACCTTTTCGTAGGCATGTCCCAGGCGCTTGAGCTCGGCCTCGATCGAGGCCTGCGTGCCATTGCCATAGGCATCGTTCTCGGTCAGAAAGGCAATGCGCCTTGCATTCAAGCTTCCAGCAATCACCTGAGCCACTGCGGCGCCGCCCTGCGTGTTGGAAGCGTTCAACCGCATCGCCAGCGGATTGCCCTCGCCGGAAAGCACCGAGTCGGCGCTGGCGAACAAGGTGATGTCGAGCACGCCGGCACGTGCAATCACCGGCTGCATGGCCAGCGCGACCGGGCTGTTCCAGCCTTCCAGGATCACGGACACGCCCTGGCTCACCAGATCGTTGGCGCGCGACACACCGACTGCCGGCGTGGACTCGTCGTCGCGCACCACGATCTCCAGCGAGCGACCAAGAACGCCGCCGCTTTCGTTGATCAGCACCGCCATGGTCTGGATGGCTTGCGTGACATGCTGGCCCTGCGGACCCGCACCGCCCGACAACGGCAGGATGACGCCCACCTTGATGGGTGCTGTCTGTGCCCAGCCGCTGCCGACCAGGCTGCACAGCAAGGCGGCCAATCCCAGGGTTCTGCGTGTTGCGTTCATCGTGTTTCCAGACGGTTCATGACTAAAGCATACCAATAGGTATGTTGTCGTGTCAATCGCGTTTTATCTCTAAAAACTTAGGGAATACCCATATTTCATCGCTATATGCCTGCCTAAATTAGCTTCAAAGCACTTGCAAACATACTTACGGGTATGTAGTATAGGGCACGACTTTTTTCTGGAACACCTGAACATGAAGACTCAAGACATCACGGCCCTCGTCACCGGTGGGGCTTCCGGGCTGGGCCTGGCATCGGTCATGCGGCTGTTGGCGGGCGGCGCCCGCGTGGTCATTGCCGACCTGCCAGCCTCCCCTGGCGCGGAGCTGGCGCGCGAACTGGGGCCCATGGTTCACTTCGCGGCCGCCGACGTCACCCATGAAGGCGACATGGCCGCAGCCTGCGACCTGGCTTCCTCACTTGGCAATTTTCGCGTTCTGGTGCATTGCGCCGGCCGTGGCGGCCCGGTGAGGTTGCTCGACAAGGAGGGCAACCCGGGCTCGCTGGAGACCTACACCGACATCGTGCGCATCAACCTCATCGGCACCTTCAACACACTGCGCATGGCGGCATCGCGCATGGTTCGCAACGAAGTCACCGATGAGGGCGAGCGCGGCGTCTGCGTGCTGACGGCGTCGGTGGCGGCCTACGAAGGGCAGATCGGACAGATCGGCTACGCGTCGTCGAAGGCTGGCGTGGTGGGTTTGACCATCGTCGCGGCGCGCGATCTGGCCAGCAAGGGCATTCGCGTCTGCACCATCGCCCCCGGCATCTTCGACACGCCCATGCTGGCGCGTGTGTCGGACGAAGCCCGCAAGACGCTCAGTGCTTCGGTGCCGCACCCGGCGCGGCTGGGCACGCCCGACGAGTTTGCGCAACTGGCGATGCACATCGTCAGCAACCCGATGTTGAACGGCGAAACCATCCGCCTCGACGGTGCGCTGCGCATGGCGCCTCGTTGAATCCACACCACAAGGAACCTACCATGACCGAAGAAGTGCTTGTCACCGTCGAAGACGGCGTGCAGATCATCACCATCAACCGCCCGGAGGCGCGCAACGCGATGACACTGGCGGCCGCTCATCTGATCGCAGCCGCACTGGACGAACTCGACGCCCGCGACGATCTGCGTATCGGCATCCTCACCGGCGCCGGCAACAGCTTCTGTGCCGGCATGGACCTGAAGGGTTTTCTGCGCGGTGAACGCCCGAGCCTGCCCGACCGCGGCTTTGGTGGCCTTACTAAGCGGCCACCGAAGAAGCCGCTAATCGCGGCGGTGGAAGGCTATGCGCTGGCGGGCGGCTTCGAGCTGGTGCTGGCCTGCGATCTGGTGGTGGCTGCCGACAATGCTCAGTTCGGCGTACCCGAAGTCAAGCGTGGCCTGGCGGCCACCGCCGGGGGGCTGGTGCGCCTGCCGCGTCAGCTGCCGTACCGCATGGCGATGGAGCTGATCCTCACGGGCGACATGTTCCCGGCGACGCGCGCACACGCCTGCGGTCTGGTCAACCGCATCACACCGCCCGGCGCAGCGCTGACCGAGGCCAAAAAGTTGGCGCAAAGCATCGCGGCCAACGGCCCGCTGTCGGTGGCTGCCAGCAAGCGCGTGGTGATCGAGTCGCAGTACTGGCCGGCGGACGAGCTGTGGGATCGCCAGACGGCATTGACCGAGCACATTTTCACTTCGGCCGATGCGCGCGAGGGTTCGGCCGCTTTCGCCGAAAAGCGCAAACCCGTGTGGCAAGGGAAGTGAGCGCATGGACCCCACCACCCACACCGACCCCCGGTTCGACGGCCCCGGCCCCGATGCTCAGTACCGCCAGGCCCTACTGGAAGGCCGCTTCACGCTGCAGCACTGCGAGGACTGCAGCGCCGCCCGCTTTCCGCCCGCGCTGGTGTGCCGCCACTGCGGCAGCGCCCGCCTGGCCTGGCGTGTCTCGCCGGGCGCGGGCGAGGTCTATGCCACCACCACCGTGCGCGACCGCGCGGGCGACTACAACGTCGCCATCGTGGAGCTTGAACAAGGCGCACGCATGATGAGCCGCATTGACGGCATCGCGGCCGACGCGGTGCGCATGGGCCTGCAGGTGCAGGCTCACATTGTGCCCGGTGATGAACCCTTCGTCGTCTTCACGCCCACCGCAGGAGGCACCGCATGAGCCACCCCTTGCGCGGCCGCACGGCCATCGTCGGCATCGGCAACACCCGGCGCTGGAACGCGCCGGAGCGCAGCCCCTTCGACCAGTTGCAAGAAGCCAGTGTGCTGGCGCTGGAAGACGCAGGCCTGGGCCTGAAGGACGTGGACGGGCTGTTCTGCTCGCTGTCCACCTCGGGTCTTCCGGTGCTCAACGTGGCCGAGCGCCTGGGCATCCGCCCGCGCCATGCCGACGGCACCATGGTCGGCGGTGCCTCCTTCATCTTCCACCTGCAGTCGGCCATGTCGGCACTGGCGAACGGGCTGTGCGACGTGGCGTTGATCTGCTACGGCAGCAACCAGCTCACCGCCGGCGGCAAGCTGGCTTCGATGCCGGACCCGCAGCCCTACGAGAACCCGTACAAGCCGCGCTACCCTCTCAGCAGCTACGCGCTGGCCGCAGCGCGCCACATGCACGAGCACGGCACCACACGCGAGCACCTAGCTGACGTGGCGGTGGCCGCGCGTGCCTGGGCCCAACTAAATCCCGACGCCTTCATGCGCGAGCCGCTCACCCGCGAACAGGTGCTGGCCTCGCGCATGGTCAGCGACCCGCTGAGCAAGGCCGACTGCTGCCTGGTCACCGACGGTGGCGCAGCGCTCGTGCTGACCCGTGCCGACCGTGCCCGCGAACTGCCGCGCAAACCGGCCTACCTGCTGGGTACCGGCATCGGCATCAGCCACCGGCAGATCTCTGCCATGCCCGACCTGACCACGACCGCAGCGGTCGAGTCGGGACAACGCGCCTACGCCATGGCCGGCGTGGGACCCCGGGACATTCAGCACCTGATGCTCTACGACGCCTTCACCATCAACACCTTGCTGTTTCTGGAAGACCTGGGCTTTTGCAAGAAGGGAGAGGCCGGGCCGCTGGTGTCCAGCGGTGCCATCTCACCGGGTGGGCGCCTGCCTGTGAACACCAACGGCGGTGGTCTGTCTTGCAACCACCCGGGCATGTATGGCCTGTTCACGGTGATCGAGGGTGTGGAACAACTGCGCGGTCACTGTGGCGCCCGTCAAGTACCCGGGGTGCAGCTGGCACTGGCCCATGCCAACGGTGGCGTGCTCTCCAGCCAGGCCACGGCCATCATGGGCTCGGAGGACACGCTCTGATGATTAATCTCGACAAGCTGCTGAGCGAAACGCTGCCCGTTGTCGAGCAGACGCTGCACTGGCGAGACTGTGCGCTGTACGCGCTCGGTCTGGGCGTAGGCTTGGACCCGATGGACGACGGCGACCTGCGCTACCTCGATGAAACCCGCTTGCTGGTCCAGCCCACCATGGCCAACGTCATGGGTTACCCAGGCTTCTGGATGGGCGACCCTCGCTTCGGCATTGACGCCACGAAGACCGTGCATGGTGAACACGCCTTGCGCCTGCACCACCCGCTCCCCAGCAGCGGCATGGTGCGTGGCACCAGCCGCATCACCCGGCTGGTGGACAAGGGCGCGGGCAAGGGTGCGCTGGTGTATGTGGAACGCGAGATCGTGGACATCTCCACCGGCGAGTTGCTGGCCACAGTGAAACAGACGGTGTTCTGCCGCGCGGACGGGGGTTTCGGTGGCAACTCCGAAGCAGTGCCCGCGCACCCGATGCCCGAACGCGCGCCCGATGACGCCATCACGCTGCCCACGTCGCCGCAGGCGGCGCTGATCTACCGGCTTTCGGGTGATTTCAACCCACTGCACAACGATCCCGCTACCGCCCGCGCAGCCGGCTTTGCCCGACCCATCCTGCACGGTCTGGCGACCTTCGGTGTCGTCGGCCACGGCCTGGTGAAGCGGCTGTGTGGCGGCAACCCAGCCGCGCTGCTGGCCATGGGCGGGCGTTTCTCGGCACCGGTGTTTCCGGGCGACACGTTGCAGCTCGATCTGTGGCACGACGGCCCCGGCCGCGCTTCCTTTCGCGCCAGCGTGCCTACCCGGGACACGGTGGTCATGAACAACGGTTTTGCGGAGTTCCAACCATGACAAGTTTGCTGTCCAACATCCGCGTGCTCGACCTGAGCCGCATCCTCTCGGGGCCGTGGGCGACGCAGATGCTCGCCGATTTCGGGGCCGATGTGATCAAGGTCGAACGCCCCGGCAGTGGCGACGACGTGCGCCATCAGGGCGCCCAGCTGAAAGACCGCGACGGCCAGCCCACCGCCGAGCGCACGGTGTTCCTGGCGCTGAACCGGGGCAAGCGTTCGATCGCCATCGACATGGCCAGTCAGGAGGGTCAGGACCTGATCCGCCGCCTCGCCGCCACCGCCGACGTGGTGGTCGAGAACTTCAAGGCGGGCGATCTGGCGCGCTACGGGCTGGACCATGTGGCACTGCGGGCCATCAACCCGCGCATCGTCTACTGCTCGATCAGCGGCTTCGGGCAGACCGGTCCCTACAGCCACCTGCCGGGCTACGACCTGGTGTTCCAGGCCATGAGCGGGCTGATGAGCCTGACCGGTGTGCCCGAAGGCCAACCCGGCGCCGGGCCGCAACGCACGGGCTACCCCATCAGCGACACCACCGCCGGCTTCTACGCCAGCATCGGCATTCTGGCCGCGCTGCACCACCGCGACACGATCTCGGGCACCGGCCAGTACATCGACCTAGCGATGCTGGACGCGCAGGTGGCCGCGATGTCGTCGATGGCCATGAGCTACGTGGTGGCGGGCGAAATGCCTCAGCGCGTGGGCATCCGCTCGCTACTGACCTGCCCTTACCAGGACTTCGATTGCGCCGACGGCCAGGTGATGATCGCCGTGGGCAACGATAAGCAGTACCAGCAGCTGTGCACCGAAGTGCTGGAGCGCCCCGAGCTGGCCACCGACCCACGCTACACCACGACCCCGCTGCGTGTGCAGCACCGAGAGCAGCTCGTGCCGGTGATCGCCGACGTCCTGCGAACGCGCAGCGTGGACCACTGGATGGCCAGACTGCGGGCAGCGAACGTACCGGCAGGTCCGATCAACGACTTTGCCCAGGTGCTCAACGATCCACAGATCCGTCACCGCGAAGTGCTGCAGAAGGTGTCGCATACCTTGTCGGGCACCATGCCCTTCATCGGCAACCCGTTGAAGTTTTCCGACACGCCGGTGACGTACCACCGCGGCCCGCCCATGCTGGGCGAACACACGGCGCAGGTGCTGCGCGAACTGCTGGACATGGACGACTCCGCGATTGCCGCGCTGCAGCAGCAGGGGGTGGTGGCATGAAAGCCGTGTTGTGCAAGGCCTACGGGCCGCCAGAGAGTCTGGTCGTCGAAGAGCAGCCGTCACCCCAGCCAGGCCTGGGCCAGGTGCGCGTGGGTGTGCACGCCTGCGGGGTGAACTTCCCCGACACGCTGATCATTCAGGGCACCTACCAGTTCAAGCCGGCGCTGCCGTTTTCACCCGGTGGCGAGGTGGCCGGTGTGGTGCAGGCGCTGGGCGACGGCGTCACCGCGTATGCAGTCGGTGACCGCGTGATTGCTGCCACCACCTGGGGAGGTTATGCCGAAGAGGTACTGGCCGAGGCCGGGCGCCTGATACCCATGCCCGCAGCCATGGACTTTCCCACGGCCGCAGCGTTCACGCTGACCTACGGCACCTCGCACCACGCACTCAAGGACCGCGCGAAGCTGCAGCCCGGCGAGACGCTGCTGGTGCTGGGTGCTGCCGGTGGTGTGGGTCTGGCGGCGGTGGAGTTAGGCAAGGCCATGGGTGCGCGCGTGATTGCCGCTGCGTCCAGCGATGAGAAACTCGCGCTGTGCACAGCACACGGCGCTGACGCCACGATCAACTACGCCACCGAAGACCTGCGCGCACGCATCAAGGAACTTACCGATGGGCGCGGCATCGACGTGGTCTACGACCCTGTGGGCGGCGACCTCAGCGAACCCGCTTTGCGTAGCATGGCGTGGAACGGGCGCTTTCTGGTGGTCGGCTTTGCCGCAGGCCGCATTCCCAGCCTGCCGCTGAACCTGCCGCTGCTCAAAGGCTGCTCCATCGTCGGCGTGTTCTGGGGTGCCTTCACCCGCAACGAGCCGACACGCAATGCCGCCAACCTGCAGGAGTTGCTGCAGTGGTGGAGTGAGGGCCGCCTGAAGCCGCACGTTTCGGCCGTGTACCCGCTGGAGCGCGCCGTGGACGCGCTCAACGATCTGTTGCAGCGGCGTGTGCAAGGCAAGGCGGTTCTGGTCACGGGGAGCAACAAATGAGCGCGCAGGACCATCCCAGAAAACTCGTGGTGGTGGGCGCGCTCGGTGTCGTCGGCCGGGCCGTGGTGGAACATTTCGCCGATCTCACCGACATCGAGGTGGTGGGCCTGGCAAGGCGCAGTCCGGACTTTGCGACGCAGGTCACCTGGGTCTCGGCCGATCTGCGCGACGCAGAAGCCACCCGCCTAGCCCTCGCGCCCCACCGCGACGCCACCCACCTTGTCTATGCCGCGCTGAACGAACAGTCTGATCTGGTGCAGGGCTGGCGTGACGCAGGCAATGCGGCGCTGAACACACAGATGCTGAAGCACACGCTGGACGCGCTGGAGTCAGCGCCGCTGCAACATGTATCGCTGCTGCAGGGCACCAAGGCCTACGGGGTTCACACCGACCGGCCCATGCGCGTGCCCGCGCGGGAGCAGGACGCGCTGCGCGACCACACCAACTTCTATTTCGACCAGCAGGACCTGCTGGAGCGGTTCGCCGAACGCAGCCGCTGCGCCTGGACCGCTTGGCGACCTCAGATTGTGCTGGGCGTGGCCTTGGGTAGCGCCATGAACCCGGTGGCAGCACTGGGTACCTATGCGGCCATCCAGCGCGAACGCGGCCTGCCCTTGCAACCGGTGGGCCACCCACAGCTGCTGACGGAGTGCACCGATGCGCGTTTGATCGCCGCTGCCGTGCAGTGGTGCTGGGACCAACCCCAAGCCCATGGCCGCGCCTTCAACATCACCAACGGCGACATCATTGTCTGGTCCACCTTATGGCCCCGACTGGCCGAACTGTTCGGCATGGAGCTGGGCTCACCCAGCGAAGAGCGGCTGCGCGACGCGATGCCGGCTCAGGCCGCGCGGTGGCGGGCTCTGGCGGCGCGCGAAGGACTGCGCGTCGCGGAACTCGACACGCTGATGGGTCTGTCGTGGCAGTACGCCGAAGCCACATTTGCGGCGCGCCGGCCGCTGCCGGTGCCCCCCATTGTCTCCACGGTGCAACTGCGGCAAGCCGGTTTTCATGCCTGCATCGATACCGAAGAATGCATCGTCGAGCACCTGCAAGTCATGCAGACCCAACGCTACCTGCCGCGCTGAGCGGCCTGCAAGATCTCGGCTGGCGGACGGCAATGCCGAGCGCCAGCGTGGCCTCACTGAGGCGTGATGTTCAGGCGCTTGATGAGACCGCCCCAGACCTTGCTCTGCTCCTGGGTGGCCGAAAGCAACTCGGCCGGGGTTCCCGACTTGGCTTCATTGCCGATCTTTCGCATGCTGTCCACAAACTCGGGTGAGCTGGTAATCTTGCGCAGCGCTCCGTTCAGCTTGTCGACCACCTGTTTGGGCGTGCCGGCGGGGGCAAACACACCGTACCAGGTCTCGCCCTGAATATCGGGGTAGCCCATTTCGCGGAAGGTGGGCACACCGGGCATGAGCGCCTGTCTCTCGGCGCTTAACACCGCCAGGGCTCGGTACTGACCGGCGTTCACGTTGGGAACCGCGTTGGTCAATGCCTCGACGTTGGAGTCGACCACCCCCCCCATGATGTCCGCCATGGCTGGCGCCGCACCCTTGTAGTGGATCTGGGTCATCTTCACGTTCAGGCCTGTGGCAATCATCTCACCCAGCAGGTGCACCATGCTACCCTGTCCATTGGTGGCGTTGTTGATCTTGTTCGGGTTGGCCCGCGCATAGTCCGCATACTCCTTCAGCGTCTTGGCCGGAAAGTCCTTCTTGACAACGAAGGCAAATGGAACCGTGCAGACCAGCGCCACCGGCTCAAAGTCCTCCAGGCGGTAGGGCAGCTTGTCATTGAGGTGCGGGTTGACCGTGAAGGTGGTTCCAGCGCTCAGCAGCAGCGTGTAGCCGTCTTTGGGCGCGCGGGCCACGTAGGCTGCACCAATCGCCGTGGCGGCGCCAGAGCGGTTTTCGACGACAACGACTTGCCCCAGCTCCTCGCGCAAGCGCTGCGCAATCTGGCGCCCCACCACGTCGCTGGTCCCTCCGGGTGGGTAGGGTACGATCAACGAGATGGGTTTGTTGGGCCAGCTGTCCTGGGCCATGGTCAGTGTGGGCAATGCGCCTACGGTGGCGAGTGCAGCTAGGGCGAGCGTCTTGATTCGGATGCGCATGGGTGTCTCCTACGTTGGGGAACGGACGGGGTCAGACGGTGGCCACGGGTGTGGCCGGCGATCCCACTGCGCCAGGCAGGCGCAATGGAGGTGCTGTTAGCAGAAAGCTGGACCGCTGGTGCGCCCGCAGCCATTGCGCCAGCTCAGCGAAGTACCAAAGCTCGCCCAGGTTCAAGCCCAGCTTGAACAGGCAGTGGTTGTGCAGCGGAAGACCCGGATACTGATCGCCCTTGCCCGGCTGCGCCGGATAAGCCTCGACGGCAAAGTTGTCGGCGCAGATGGCTACGATGCCGGAGTCGGTGATCCACTGCAGGAGCCTGTCGTCTCGGCCGTCGAGCACGGCGCAACTGTTCTTCAGGATCTCGCCGTCCGGTTGTTTGTTCATCTCGAGAATGAGGTCGGCAAAACCCGTGTAGAGGCACAGGAAGTCTCCAGTCTCCACCTTGGCTCCTTGTGCGTCCAGTGCGGCCATCAGGCCGTCATAGCCCACCAGGGCGCGTGTGCGCCCGTGGATCTTCTCCAGGTCCACCAGCACGCCACGCCCCTGGACACCGGCCGTGGCGAGGCGCTCGATGCCGATGGCATGCGCGCCAAAGCCGCTGGAAGCATCGTCCGGTCCCACCACATCGACCCCACCCCGAAAGCCGTTGTAGTAGCACTTCTCCGGGAAACCATCACCGTCGGCGTCGAACATCTGGCCGACGTGACCCAGGCCATCCCACTGGGTGGAGTACTGGGTGTACATCAGGACCGCGTCGTCAGACACCACGTCGCTGAAGCAGCTGCACACGCTGCTGAGCTTGAAGTTGAAGTTGAAGCCCTCGCCCCGCCGCTCATGCACGAACTGGGGCGCCTTGCGGTGCTGGAACAGCGTGTTGCCGCCGGGGTAGTCCAGCGGCAAGCTCAGACAGAACGCAAGTCCATGTTCGACCGTGTGAACAGCGCGCAGGCGCCGCTCAGGCGTAAGCAAGTTCATGCGGCCAATTTGGTCGTCAGGACCGAAGTCGCCCCAGTTCGAACCTTCGGGACGGTGTTTCCAGCGGAGGGCGGTCATGGTAAATCCTTTGCTGACAAAAAGCAGATATTGCAATAAACATACTCAATGGTATGTGATAATATGGATGCCATAGTATTAGGGTAAATGCTACTTTTATCTTAAACTTAGATACCAATCGGTATGTAAACACCCGTCTCCGGAGGAAGTTGTGTCAGACCAGAGTAGGACAGCCTTCGATCTGTGCCCCATGAGGCTGGCAATCGCACGAGTAATTCGCTGCGCTGAATTTGCAGGTGCACCTCAGGCAAGCATTGCCCGTCAGCAGGCGCAACCACCCTGACGGGTATTTCTTCGGGTGTAGGAGCGCAAGAGGCACTCTGCATTGGCAAAGAAACAAATGCGGGCAGTGCCGATGCTTCCCTCTCTCGGTGCTCGCGGATCCAGCGGTGCACCATGTTCGAGTGCAGGCCGTGCGCCAGGGCCACACCTGCCACGCTGGCACCCGGCTGGGCTGTTGATTTCCATGCAACCGTAACCCCAGTGGGTCACTTCTGCGTGGAAATCAACAGCCTGGGCCTAAACGCGCACCCGTAACCAAGCCAATGAGCCAGGCCCTGAGCAAGAAGTCGCCCCGTCTGGCTGCCACGCAAGCGGCGCTCCGGGTTCGTCAGGTCGATGCAGAAAACTGGGAATCGTTCTGATACTCGTCAACTCTTCTGTTGAACGTCGTTTGAGCTGCACATGAGTGAATTGAACGCCCTTGCAGCTGTCTAGGCGTAGCCAACAGCGGTGCTCATGTCAGTGGGGTGGTGAGGGGCGGCAAAAAATTCAGTGCGCGGGACTTTTTTTCAAAAAAGAAGATGTGTTCGATGTTTTTATCAGCGAACAGGCAAGCAGCCAACACAGTCAGACTGCTGGCGGGCAGAAAAATCCTGTGTCTATGGAGATTATTTTCAGAATTGATGCAAGCGAAAACATTTTTTAGCAAGACCAGGCAATGGCGCCGCTTAATGCCTTGGGGCACCATGGAGCAAGCTGAAAAATATCATCAAATTCGCCTGTAGCGCATATAAAGAAAGCGCATGAAGCTATGAAATTAATAGTAACGCACCATGCAATAGCCCCCCATTCGGGGTGGTGGGTTTGCGGTCACTGCAGGGTATGACTCAGCAGCTTGTCGGCTGCCTGCAGGCACCAACGCTAAAAGTTGCGCCGCTCTATCGACATCACATCCAACCAGGTGATGCAGGACTGGGGCAAATACCTGAGCGACGCCACCATGGCCGCCACCATCCTGGATCGCCTCATGCACCGCTGCGCGATGTTGGAGTTCGAGGGCAAAAGTTACCGCCTCAAGGAGGCCGCCACGCGCATCGCCAACAACCCGGAATCGTCATAATCCGACCGTCTGCCCGTAGCAGTTTGGGGTGGCCATCAGGGAAACGAATGGGCTTGACGAGATCACTTTTTCCAAATAGATTTGCAATTCGGAACCTCCAGGTTCCAGTGTGCGCCGTCACACCTTAAATATTTGTTGATACCTCAACAGTCTGGCTAACACCCAGAAAAAATTGGCCACCTGGCCGACAGATCTGCTCACGCAGATAAAAATTTAATGAGCTTTTGCTCACGAGGCATTCTTTTGCCCAAAATTTCTCCGAGGTCGCGCGCTGTCGCTTGAGGGCGAATTTGCGCCTGAATGACAATCGGTTTCCCAAAACTTGACCAGTAAGGCCAAGCCTCAAGATCGCCCTAACTAGGCGCGATCAATACCGCGCGCACTTGCGCGCGGCACCAAAAGGCTGACAGCCCGGCGCTAACCACGTCCGGGCTGACTCAGTCACACCAACGGCAGCGTCCGCCGCCACAACACACCTGATGCCAGATCACCTCGGCCTGAGCCGTTCGAGGTGCGTTTGCGCACGTCTGCACGCTCACTGTCTCTGTTGTTTTAACCAATTTCTGCTAGGAGTTCACATGACTATTGCTGCGTCTTTTCGTTCGTCTGATACCCACGTTTTCGTGGATGCGCCAGATGCTGCGCGCTCGCTTTTGCGCACCATCACGGCTCCAGCGCATCACCCAGGCATCGGGTTGGTCGCCAGAAATACTCTGGCCTGTCTGGCGGCTCTGCTGACCGAGGTTCATTACGCTAGATCCCCTCTCACCGAGATCATCTCGCAGCTCGAGAAGTTGGCCGATGATTTAGGCGATTGCACTGCCCATCCACATGCGGTGCTCGGCCTGGCGAGCGAGTACCCCGCTTGGGCCTGGTTCACTGCGGCCTGTTTTCCATCAGAGCCCAGGCTCAAGACCCTTATCGGGAAGCATTTGGCTGTCGCCATCCTTAAAGGTGAGCCCATCAGAAAACGGGTCGTGACAGAGCTTCGCAGACTCATTAACAAACGACGCGAAGAGAGCCTGACAGAAAAAGAGTTAGAAGTCGCGCTCACCAAAATCGAAAGCCTGGCCCACCGCAAACTTCTTCAGCTCTTGGACTTGTACACCGGCTTTGCAACCAGGGCACAACTGTCGTTCAACGCGGCTGTGACGTCCACCTTGTCCAACCGCCTGAGCTCATTACGCAAAACCGAGCGCCAGGCAGTGGACGCTGGTCAAACACTCAGCCGCAGCGAGCTCATACGCACCGTCGCCTTTTTGCGCGACCAGGCGCAGGAGGGACACCCTGATGACTTGGTCACCCTGATTTGCTTATGCCTTGGCCTTGGCCTGGACCTTGGCAAGCAAACACCGCTGATTGCAAGCCAAGAACAACAAGGCGCGATGGCCTGGATCGATCCGGTGGTGGGCTGCATGTACGTGGACTTGTCCTTCACCCTGGCTGATCTAGGCAAACGTACCAGCCCTCGTCATCAGACGTCCACGCTGCTCCTGAAGCGTCCTCTTCCGCTGTGTCTGGCCAACATGTTGCGAGGCGCACTCGCGCAAAACAGCCAGTTACGCACGCTCGGAGATCTGTGCATCCACAAGGCCAGCAGTCGCAAAAAACTTGATTTGCCAGCTGCGCATCACAGCGCCTCGTTGGCCAGGTTGATGAACTCGACTCGCCCTGTCTCGCTACAGACCACGGGCAGGCGGGATATTTCCGCATACGCCACCCTCGCATTTGAACTAGTAAGCAAGTCCGATCTGCATTATGTGTGCCCGCGCGAAAGCGAGATTTGGCAGGCGTGCTCCGATCTATATGAAACCGTTGGTCTAGGGTCAGCCATCCCGCGTCAGTTGAGTGACGCGAACAAAATACGCGTCGGCTCACGTCTGACGCCATCTGCCGATTGGGTTAAAGAAGTATTTGCATGCGCTGCCGACGAACTGCATGCGCATCGGTGTGGACGTCGATACTCACTGCAATCACTGGTCAAGCAGCACAACGCGTTTGTTGGCTACGTCGGTCTTTTCATGCAGTTTGCGCTCGGGGGGCGAGACCGTCGCATCATCGAGTTTCGCGCCAGTAACTGGACTGTCGCAACCGCCTTTGGCGTGATGGAAGACAAGCCCATGAGCGCCACGAGAGGTAGGACACCCATCCCGATCTCCGCGGCTCTGGCACAGCAAATCCGACTTTGGCATGCGCATATTGCTTCGCTGAGTAAGCGTTTAACCAAATTGAAGGCCTTTGGTTCTTTAGCCGCTTTGCAACTCATCGAGCAAATCACCGCATTCAAAGATGTGCCAATGCTGTTTGTGTTGGATCAGCACGGTACGCCCGCCCATTTGACCTCAGAAGTTCTGTTCACGGACAAGACCCATGGGCTCAACCATGACTTTGGGCGCCACCTACTTCCTGACCTGCTGCTGGACGCGGGCGTAGTCTTTGAGGATATCCAGGACTGGCTGCGCCATTACGCGCCTGGCTGCTCTACACATGAACTGCATTCCCACCGGGTTATGCACCAAATCAACGAACGCCTGAGTGCAAGCATCGATCAAGTGCTCCTGGATCTTGACATCAGGCCCAGGGCAGGTTTGACCAAGGAGATCTCGCAATGAGAATTCAAAAAGAACTGCCACAACCGTGGATGAAAACGAGTCACAACCCTGTCCTGATTCCCACCTTTAGTGCGCCCGGCGGGGTCGCGCGATTCGAGCACTTTATTCATTCAGCTGATCGGCTGATGGCGCAACTTTCGCCTGCTCATGCCATTATTTTGTGCGCGATCCTCTATGAAGGAATTGGCTCATATGAAGAGCTCTCAAGCTTCCTACATTCCTTGGCATCACCAATAGCAACCGGCGATGGGCTCTTCGTCCAATGGACCGATGGACAGGACAGACTGTACAGCCATGCGCTTGACCCACGGACACGCATCGCATTGTCAAAAGCGCCCAGCGACACATCTCCAAAGCAGAATCTGAGCTCTTTTCCGCAGGTACTACTAGGTCACTACCCCAAGGCCCAAGAAGCAATGAGCAAGGATATCTGGCCTCTCGTCTTCCACGATGCGATGGCCTGGCTTCATCATCATGTACCGAATTTTTGCTTAGGGATGGTCACTGGTGATATCCGCATCACGGCACTGCACCGCGATGTGCTTGCACGATTGATTCGACCACCGCAAAACGATAGCTTCCAAACTAAGAATGCTGCCGATGACGATGCACTCAGTCCAGCCTACGACCAGGCCCTCGAAACCCTCCTTGAGAATGATGGTCCCGTAAACCGTCGCGCCCGCTGCCTTAAAGAGATACAGGACCTGTTTTCTCTGCCCAACCGGGAAAGTGATATCCGGCTTTCCAATGAGCGTTGGCGCGCCAGCATGTATGGCAGACTGGCGTTCACCGCCGACCTGATTGCACGCCAAGGCACTGAAGGCGATGCACTGATTCTCCTGTGGGTGCACCACCTGCTCAGCATCGGTAGCCTGCGCCTGAAGAATCCATCTGTGGCAACGATCGCTCGTTACGTCGGCGCGCTCTCCACTCTGATATCCGAGAATTACACCCGTTGCACGTGCTCTGCCATTCAGATGAATGATGAACAGTGGCTGGCTCTTTTCGACGCAATGAAAAAGGAGCTTATCAGCGATCCTCAACGCCCAGCCCTAGCCTCTTTTCATCAGTTCTGTATTCAGACCTTCGGCGCGCCGCCAATTGCACGTGTGTTATTTGCCGGTGAAGGCCAAGCCACAAGAGTAAACGCCAACACCATCTGGCCCCATGAGATCCATCAAGCACTGGAGCTGGCCGCCAATGTCAGCAACGACGCGCGCGTCTGCGCGAGTGTTCAAGCCTTGTTGGCGCTTGCTGCCATTTTCCCCCTGCGAATCGGCGAGGCTCAAGCCCTGCGATTGGATGATTTCCTAGTCACAGACGGCGGCATTGAACTTCGCTTTCACCCTCGACGCGGTCACCACCGAGGCAAAAGCTACAGTGCAAAACGCCTCATGCGCAGCTTTGGCGCACCGGCATGGCTTCAATGCCTCAATACTTGGCTAGAGCGACGAATGACAGAAGAGTTCGAAACGCGGGGCAAGTCAGCCCTGCTGTTCGGCGACCCCCACAGAAACGATCACACGTACCTGTTTGCCACCTGCAGCCGACTGGTCAATCGTGTGCTCAAGCAAGTCTGCGGCGACAGTTCGGTTTCATTCCACACCCTGCGCCACGCCTGGGTCAATCGCGCCATCATCCACCACCTGAGTCACCCTGTTTGCAACCCAAATCCGGTCTCCTGGCTAGAGGAACTTGCAGCTCAGGTGGGTCATGCGCACGTGCAAACAACCTTGGAGCACTATTTCCACCGCCCAGATCTGGCCCTGCGTTGTGCATTGAATTCTCATTGGCAAACTCGGCCGCTTTCCACAGAGACCATCGCCTTCTGGACAGGACGCAAACCCGCCGCTTTGAGAAAAGCAAAGCAACGAAGCGAGGACAAGTTGGCATTCTTCTGGTCTTGCCTCATCGCAATGCAGTCTTGTCGAAACTTGAGCCATGGTTCATCGGAATCACAGGTCGCGATGCAACCGTCTCGTCCACAAGAATCAGCCAGCTTGATGCAGGTTCGCAAGATCCTCACCGACGTGCGCTCTGGTTTGTCGATTGAAGCGATCGCATCACGCTGTGCCGCACCCTCGGACGCCATCATTGACGTGATTCACCACGCTGCAGCTGTCGCCAACGAGTTGCTCATTTCCAGGGGACATATTCATCACTGCCTGGCTATCAATACAACGACGGTCAGTGTCAAGCTCCGATTTCTTACTGAATTTTGGCGAGCACACGATGTACGCCCAGATGTGATAGATGAGCCCTCCTGTAGGGTTTTGGCGCTTCAGAAAAAAGTGCCAGTGTGCTCACAACGCGATGCCATACAGGCATGGATGCGATGCCGCGAAGCGCGAGGCATTGCTTTGCGGCCGGACGGATCTGCCGACGCTCTTTTGCACTGGCTGCACGACAGTGGTATCTCTGGCAGCAGTATCGTTTTGCGCATTCCCGTAAACCATGGTCATGACCCTCATCGGCAAGCCGTTGCGCTGAGCAGCGATACAACGCGAAATGCACAGGATCAGATCCGGCATTTTTTCGGAGATGTGTTTACGATCGAAAGGGTCTCCCAGAGAAAAGCAGAGCAGCATCCGTACATGTTGATCGCACGAACTCCCCTTCTCAACACCTCGGAGCGATGCCCGCCCGCAAAAGTTCGAATGCTCCGATTTCATGGGCTTTTGTTTTCCATTGCCGTCTTGCAGCACCTGAGCAAAGAAGGTGCCCATGAGTAAGCACCAAGAACTTTTTCGGATATTTGTTAATTCAGTGCAAAAAGCCAGAGACCCCGCCGAGGAGCATGACACCGTCATGCGCTTGCAAAGGATGATGAACACAGTCTTGGAGCCACTAGCTGAGGGAAATCGATTGCGCTACTTCCTGGAAGTGGATCAGCACAAACTCAGTCAGTGGCTGGTCGTGACCTGCAGCGACAGCCTGCAGCAGATGCTCTTCGATCAACAAGGAAGCTCCTCTTCGTCGGCATCGGCAGAAGATCCGATCGTTGATACCAGCGTCATGCTGGCCATTGATGCGTTGAAGGTTCTTCGACATTTATCTATTCAGGCACGCTTGACTCCTGCCAGCCTCATAGAGGCCATACGCACGGCCGCACCGGGATTCATCGACCTACTCTCCACCCGTGAAGAACCACTGACCGTCCAAACTCGTAATGGCATGACCATCTCCATGGATGGAATCCGCCGCTTGCGAAGGACGATGCTCTCAGAGCCCGTTTCAGTTCGACTTCGTGTTGACATGCTCGGCAGTGACAAGGCCAAGATCGAATTAAACAAAATACATCGATTATTGCTCAAAGCCGATGGCAGGTACGCCATGCTTCACTGGCACCCGATGGAGCACTGCCATCTATATGCATTCCTCAGGGATGCCCTCGAATCACAAAGCCTTGTGGACGTCAAAGCCTACCCTTGTGTCAATCGACACGGTCGGACAGTTGAGTTCGCATTTCTTGGGATGAGTGATCGGCAAGCAAAGGTATAGGTCCGGTGGGTACGCCGCGTTAACCTTGCCCCTGTTTGGTGTAGTCCTTAACCCACGGTTCACGTGGCCTTTTTGCGCTGTGTCTGGCAAGCCATAGTGCTCCCTGAGGGCGTCAATCAGCAGTGTCTTCTCCCGGTTGGACAGGAGCTGCAGATCGACGCCCAGGCCTTTTTTTAACAGTTCGTTGGCCTTGTTCAAAAGGTCCTGCTCAAGGCGCAGTTGCCTGACTTCGCGGCGCAGCGACTCAACCTGACGCTCGAGCTCCTCGCGCTCTCGCGCCTACGGGGATCGATTGGTGTATTTCATGGATGCGGGTGCCTCACGTCCCAGAAGCTGGTTCTTCCAGTTGTACAGCGTTGGCCGACACACGCTGCGCTTGTCAGCCACAGCCTGCGCAGTTTCCTGGCGAGTGCAAAGCTCCATGACTCCCGTTTGTTTCAAAGTCTCGGAATACCTTCGCCGGCCCACACTGCCAACGAGAGCCCTCCTGGTTTCAGGAAGGGCCTCGCGAACCCACTTGGTAAGCGTTCCACGACCGGGATAGCCCAGAGCCCGCATCGTGGCAGCAATGCATCGATCGTGGGTGAGGTAGTGCTCGATAGCTGCCGCTTTCTGCGCCTGCGAGAACTTGGGTTCCCGGCCCGCATAGCCCGTTGGCAAGTCGAGCTTCTGCTGGTACTCGTTGTACCAGCCCTTCAACGAATTCTTCGTTGGATAACCCAGCTGACGAATGGTGGGTCTGATGCGTTTGCCGAGCTTGATGTAGAGCTCAACGGCTCGGATTCTGTCTTCGTAGGAATACATGAACTACCTCCTGGTAGTCCAAGTTTTCGTTCGCACCCCACAAAGTCACGCCACCTTATTGCGGGACAAGGTAAATATCATTTTTTTGATGTCGATTTCTTCTCCAGGAACACATTCATGTGATGCTGTGGCTCGCCAGTATTGAAGGCTTCGCCGAACTCGGCAATGCTGTCATCCACGGCAGCATCCAGCGTCATGCGCTCCCAACGACGCAGCAGGCGCTTTTGCTGGCGCAGGACGACAGGTCCGACCGCGGCCAGCCCAGCAGCGACCTCAAGAATGCGCTCATCCAGTTTTTCCTGCGGAACGCACTCGTTAATCAACCCCCAGCTGCACGCCTGCACCGAAGAAATGTTTTCACCGGTGAGCAAAAGCCATGCCGCGCGGGTTGTTCCGATTTGCGCTGGCATCATAGCTGCATGGATAACCGAAGGGATTCCGACCTTCACCTCCGGCATACCGACGACCGCGTTATCCGCGGCAATTCGCAGATCGCCGGCCATGGCCAGTTCCAGCCCACCACCCAGCGTATGGCCCTCCAAACGAACAATCACAGGCACCGGAAAATGGCGCACGGCGTTGCAAAGGTCACGCAGCGCACCAATGAATGCACGGCCAGTGCCTGCGGTCAGCGTCGATAACTCCTTGATGTCGGCACCTGCAATGAAGGCGCGCGACCCAGAGCCGCGCAGAACGAGGCAGTGCAGGCTCTGATTCTCGGCCAGTTCGCTCAGCGTCTGGATCAACCCCCGGATGACGGGAGTGCTCAGCACATTAAGCACCCCCGCATCGGTGATGGTGAGAACAGCGGTGGTTGGCGTTGGGTATGAAATCTGGGAATACATGACGGTGTTCAAATCAGAGCTTTTCAAATCGAATGTCTTTGATGAGCTTGGCCCAAGCCTTGTTGGACCTCTCAACAGTTTCTCTGAACTGATTCGGTGTTTGGTAGTCCACAACAGCGCCCTGCTGCTCAATCGTCTTGACAAGTTCCGGGTTTTGCAGCGCCGTCTTGGACGCCACGCTGAGCTTGCTCAGTATTGCGGCATCAAGCCCTGCGGGTGCCCCCAGTCCGTACCAGGACATGTCGTTCATTGGCTTCAACCCCACCTCCGCGTAGGTCGGAACGTTGGGAAGGGTGGCGAGTCGCTTGGGACTGGAAACCGCCAGCGGACGCAACTGATTGCCTGCAATCAAACCACCTGAGGACGGCATGTTGTCGAACACCACGTCAAGCTGGCCGGACATTAAATCGTTAAGTGCAGGACCCAGCCCCCTGTAGGGAACGTGCGTGATCTGCGTGCCTGTTGCATCGCCAAACAACGCACCGCTTAGATGGCTCAAACCACCGTTGCCTGAAGACCCATAATTCAGCTTGCCCGGCACTTTCTTGGCAGCATCGATCACATCCTGAGCCACCCTGTAGGGCGAGGAAACGTTCACTACCATAACACCGGGAACATTCGCAATATTAGTGATCGGAGTGAAGTCTTTAACCGCGTCATAAGCAGGCTTGGCGTAGACATTGGGATTCACAGCATGCGAGCTCTCCACCATCATGACAAGCGTGTAGCCATCCGCAGGTTGTTTGGATGCAAATAACGATCCGGTGCTCCCTCCAGCGCCTGGCTTGTTCTCCACCACGACTGATTGACCCAGCGCCTCGCCCAGATAGCGCGCCATGACGCGCCCAATCACATCCGTCGCGCCACCCACGGCGTACGGAACAATAAGGCGCACCGGGCGTTCCGGATAGGCTGCAGCACCAGATGCATTCGCCACGGGGATGCCCCCTACGCAAAAAATCAACGCAATCAAGGGTTTCAACGGCTTCATTCAAGTCTCCATTTAAAATTTATTCGCCAACAGGCGATCGCCTGTCAGGCGGCTATCTCGTCAATGCGCGCTTCAATCGCTGGAGGCCCCAATACAGGAGGGGCAGACAACGACACGCCCATACTTGGCGACACCATGGGATTTCGTACCAATCTGAGCTCACCCAGCTCGGGATGAACGACGGTCTGCAGCATTTGACGATGCACCACCTGGGGGTGCTTGAACACTTGCGCTAGGCTGTTAATGCTTCCCCAGGAAATACCATTGGTATCGAGTGCGCGACCTAGTTCTTCCACCGGCCAGCCATTCAATGCCGCACGCAGCAGTGGGCGCAGTTGTCGTATGTTCGTAAGGCGACCCGCATTGGTTTCGAACAAGGGCTGACGGTGCCAGTCCGACTTCATCAACGAGCAGAAAGCGGCAAACTGCGTGTCATTGCCTATCGCCAGGATGACGTAGCCATCGGCACACTCAAACACTTCGTAGGGCGCGAGATTGGGGTGTGTGTTGCCGATGCGCTCGGGGCTCTCACCCGACACCAGATAGTTCGCAGCCTGGTTGGCATTCATCGCGACGGCGACATCGAGCAGTGCAATGTCCAGATGCTGGCCACGCCCGGTGCGCCCACGCTGCACCAATGCCGCCAGCACTGCACTGGTAGCATACATTCCTGTCATCAGATCGACCACTGCAACGCCCGTTCGCAGGGGACCAGCACCGGCTTCGCCATCGGCCATGCCGGTGTAGCTCATCAAGCCGCCTATGCCTTGGAAGATATAGTCGTACCCGGGTTTATGCGCAAACGGGCCGCTCTGTCCAAAGCCTGTAATCGACAGGTAGATTAGCGCAGGATTGATCTTCGCAAGCGTTTCGTAGTCGAGCCCGTACTTTGCGAGTGTGCCAATCTTGTAGTTCTCCACCAGCACATCCGCATCCTGAACTTGGCGCAGCAACCACGCGCGTTCGGTTTCGAGCGAAAAATCCAGCGTGACGGACTGCTTGCCGCGATTGCAGGAAAGGAAGTATGCAGCGACCTTTTCTCCGCTCTTTGCCGCCACAAATGGAGGACCCCAAGCGCGGGTATCGTCCCCTTTCACGGGGCGCTCAACCTTGAGTACGTTTGCGCCCAGATCTGCCAGATTCTGGGTGCACCACGGCCCAGCCAGAATCCTTGACAAGTCGACTACACGGACCCCGTCCAGTGCGTTAGCAAGCATCTCATCTCCAAAAAACTTCTTGTTCTTATTCTTGCCGCTTGCTATCAAGGGATCAATTGGCTATTTTTGTATCGTGAGTTCGTGGATTTTTGAAGGTATGGCTATGCCGTTAAAAGGCCTGAAACGCTGTGCCAACTAAGAACAGGCGACGTATTTCAGTGCACTGGCGCAAGAATGCAACTGGCCCGCGCCATCCAGGAGCGTCCATTTCTCACCGTGCATTCGGCGAAGCACATTCGCCGCCCCTTGCGGTTGATCTGCACATCCGCCTCCACCCAATCACCGAGCCGTGCCGATGACAGGTAATCAATTGCCAAATGGGCGGTCACCACCGAACCATTGAACGCGATGGCCACGTTGTAGCCAATCGCGTTGTCGATCAACGTCGCAATAAGGCCCCCGTGGGCAATGCCGTGCAGATTCAGGTGCCTCTCAAGCACCCGCAATGCGATGGTCGTCGTACCGTCTTCTCGTTCCCTCTTGTACATAGGCCCCAGCGCCTGTACGAAATTGCTGGGCGACAAGTGTTCCTGAAAACCCTCTGGCGTGAAGACCTCGATATTGCGCATTTGACGGGGTCAATCGGGTTGAGCTACGGCCTGCTTTTCGATCCAGGGGGCCGGAACCCAGTGTTCGCCATGCTTGATATGCAAGTCACGGATCTTCTCGAGAACCTGCTTCCAACCGAGCGTCTGCGCATAGAACATGGGACCACCGCGCCATGCTGGAAAGCCATAGCCATTCACGTACACAACGTCCACATCGGACCCGCGCTGCGCAACACCCTCATCAACAATGCGAGCGCCTTCGTTGACAAGAGCGAGCACGCACCGCTCGACGATTTCCTCGTCCGTAATTGCCCGGCGCTCAATGCCCGCTTCGCGTGCGCACTGTTCGATCAACTCCTCCACAAACGGGTCCGGAATAGGGGTTCGGTTGCCCGCTTCATAACGGTAGTAGCCCGCACTGGTTTTCTGTCCAAAACGGCCTTGTTCGCAAATCCTGTCAGCCACTTTGGAATAACGCAGATGAGCAGGGCGGGTGGGTGCCAGCCGCTTGCGCGTTGCCCAGTTGATATCCATCCCCGCCAGATCGGCCATGGCCAAAGGCCCCATCGCAAACCCAAAGTTCTGCATTGCCGCATCGATCTGCGGCACCGTAGCACCCTCTTCAAGCAAGAAACCGGCTTCGCGCCAATAGCCCGTCAACATGCGATTGCCGACAAAGCCTTCGCAAACCCCCACCAGTACGGGAATCTTGCCGATGCTTACCGCCATCTGCATGCAAGCGGAGATGACAGCGTCTGAAGTCTTGTCGCCCCGTACTACTTCCAGCAGTTTCATCACATTGGCGGGACTGAAGAAATGCAGTCCAATTACATCTTCGGGACGCTGGGTGGCCACCGCAATCTCGTTGATGTTCAGGCGCGACGTATTGGTCGCCAAAATCGCGTTCTGCTTGCATATTCGATCAAGCTGCGCAAAGACATCACGCTTGACGGCCATGTCCTCGAAAACGGCTTCAATGACCAAATCCACGTCGGCAAACGCAGACATGTCCAGCGTCGTCTGGATACGCTGGATACGGGTCTGCACCGCGTCCGCCGTCATACCTCCACGCGAGACGGATATCTGGTAATTGCGCTCGATAAGCGCCATGCCGCGATCCAGTGCTGCCTGTTCACGCTCGCACAGCACGACCGGGATACCCGCATTTGCAAACGCCATGGCGATGCCGCCACCCATCGTTCCAGCACCCAGAATTCCTACGCTTCGTACGGTACGTGCTGTGACGTCCATATTGGCTGGAATGAACTTCGCCGATTCCCTTTCGGCAAAGAACATGTGGCGCAGAGCCTTGGACGGTGTCCCTGCAACCAGCTCATCAAAAAGCGCGCGCTCCTTGTCGAGCCCTTGTTCAAACGGTAGCTGCGCCGCACTCTCCGCACAGGCGATCGCCGTGCGCTGTGCAATAGCATTGCGGGACTTGGAGTTCACTCCTTTGAGCAAAGCTTCAAAGTCGGGAAGTTCTCCCTTCTGTACATGCCTGTCTGCCAACACCGGCAATGGCTGATTCGACGATGCTTTCGCCAGTGCAAATGTGATCACCGCATGCACGCGATCGCCTTCAAAAATCTCGTCTACCAAGCCAAGCGAAAGCGCCTCCTTCGCACTTACGTGCTTGCCAGATGTGACTAGCAGAACGGCATCCGTCACGCCAATCAGTCGTGGCAAGCGTTGCGTTCCTCCGCCGCCAGGAACAAGCCCCAAATTCACTTCAGGCAATCCAAGCTTGGCTGCCCTATCGGCAATACGGAAGTGGCATGCGAGCGCCAATTCCAATCCACCACCCAAGGCAACGCCGTGGATGCAGGCCACGACGGGCTTGACACAACGCTCAATGGCACGATTGACGTCGCGCAGCATTGGGTAAGCCTTTGCCGCCGGAGTGTTGAACTGGCGAATGTCGGCGCCTCCACAAAAAACCTTTCCTGCACCCAGCAGCGCCACGGCCTTCACGTCGGCGCTTGCGGCAGCGCGCTTGAGCGCCTCAAAAATGCCACGGCGCACTGTATCGCCGAGCCCATTAACGGGAGCGCTGTCAATGACAATGAGCGCAACGCCCTCTCGCACCGCGTAGCGGACCGTTTCGGAAATCGAAGTGCTTGCCTCTGGAATCTTCATGATTGCTCTCAATGTGGTTGTAATGCGGAGGCGACTTGCGGTTGCGTCAATTGCACGAATTGCTTGATGTGATGATGCTCGTCCCCTAAAGTGTGTCTGATGACAAGCAGCCGCTTGATGAACTTGCCTAGAGCGAGTTCGTCCGTCATGCCGATGCCGCCATGCAGCTGTATAGCGCTTTGGCTAATGAACTGTGCCGTCTCGCTGCACATCGCTTTTGCTGCCGAGACTGCAGCCAGAAAATTGTCTGTGCGGGCCAATGCGCTCGCACGCAGCGATAGCGAGCGCGATTTCTCCAGCCGCATGTACATGTCCACCAAGCGGTGCTGAATGACCTGGAAGCTACCGATAGAGGCACCAAACTGGATGCGTTCCTTGGAGTATTCGACCGTTGCCTCCAGCACTGCAGACATAACTCCCACTGCTTCTGCACACAGCGCTGCATTGGCTCGCGCGCAGGCTTGCTTTAGTTCGGGAAAAGATTGGTGTTCGACGCCGACAAGACTTGTCGCAGATACGCTTACATTGTCAAACCAGATTTCTGAACTGGACGATCCATCGAGGTTGAAGTACTTGCGGCTGCGAATGCCTTGCGCCTTCGGGTCCACGATGAAGAGCGACAATCCCCCCTCGTCCATCAGCGTACCGCGTGTACGTGCTACCACCAGCACTGCCTCGGCCTGTGCCGCGTTGGCAACAAAAACTTTGAGCCCATTGATCACCCAGCCATCAGCCGCGCGTTCGGCTCGCGTTGCAACGTTGCAAAGGTTGTAGTCCGTCTGAGGCTCGCTCTGTGCCATGGCCAATTGCGCCGAACCGTCCAGCACACGCTGTAAAAGCACGTCAACTTCCGGTTGTCTACTTGCAGCGCTGGCCAGCAAAGGCGCGCCCTGAACGATGGTGGAGAGATAAGGCTCATTGACAAGATGGCGGCCAAACTTTTCCATGACCGCATGTACGCCAATGGAGTCGTCCAGAATTCCGCCATGCTCTTCATCGACCGACAATGCCAGCAGACCGAAATTGGCAAATGCGGCCCAGTGCGCCGATGGCCCGGTGGGATGCTGTGAGCCGGTCGGCACAATCCCGCTCTCGGGTAGAGGATGCTCACGCTCTAGATAGCGGCCCAAAGTGTCCACGAGCTGACGCTGATCTTCATTCAAGTATTCGTCCATGATGCCTTACAGTCCAAGTGCCATCTTGGCGATGATGTTGCGCTGCACTTCGTCGGATCCGCCGTATATGGAAATCTTGCGCAGATTCAGGTAGAAGCCTGCCAACGTCTGTGCCCAGTCTTGCTCATCGGACCTGGACAGGTCGAATGCGCATTGGCTGAACTCCATGGACAGCGGACCTGCCGCCTCCACTTGGCGCTCGGTGATCGCCTGCGCCAGCGTGGTGCCCATGAGCTTCAGCACCGAGGCCTCTGCCCCGTTGGCTGCACCGCTCTCCGCCTGGCGCACCAACCGCTGCACTGAAGACTCCAAAGCAAGCAATTCCATGTCGAGGCGCGCGATGATCTGCTTCCAGTCCGCCTGATCGGCCAATGCAATTCCATCAACAACTCGTTCTCTCAAGATGCGCTTGAGAAACGCCAGCTCGCGCTTGCAGCGGCCAACGCGCGCCGCACCAAAACGCTCATGCGACAGCAAATACTTGGCACAAGTCCAACCCTTATTTACCTCGCCGACCAGATTCGCAGCTGGCACACGAACGCCATCAAGGAAGACCTCATTGATTTCACAGTCGCCATCGATAGTGCGAATCGGGCGCACCGTCACACCAGCTGACTTCATGTCGATTAGCATGAACGAAATACCCGATTGCGCCTTTGCCTCGGAATCGGTGCGGACCAAGCAAAACATCATGTCCGCATACTGCGCGTAGGTAGTCCAGGTTTTCTGGCCGTGAACGATGAATTCACCATCTCTGAGATCGGCTCGCGTGCGCAGCGACGCCAGATCCGAACCAGAGCCCGGCTCAGAGTAGCCTTGGCACCACCAATCCTCACCCGACAGAATGCGCGGCAGGTAGTGGTCTTTCTGCTCCTGCGAGCCGTACTTCATCAGCACAGGTGCAACCATGCGCAGACCAAATGGCACCGTTTCCGGTGCACCGGCAATCGCACACTCGTCGTCAAAAGCAAGGCGCTGCGCCAACGACCAGCCTGTCCCGCCGTATTCGGCTGGCCAGTTGGGTGCCGCCCACCCCTTGTCGCGAAGAATGGCTTGCCAGCGTAGGAAATCGTCTTTCTTCAAGCGTTTGTGCTCAAGCACCTTGCGGCGCAGATCCTGCGGCAGTCGCTCGGCGAGGAATGTACGCACGTCCTCGCGGAAGGCTGCCAGCTCCGCGTTGTCTTCGAAATGCATCATGCGAGCACGTCTTCCAGCTCGAAGCGCAGCGGGGCTCCGGTGCAGGCCTGCAGCGTCTGTTCGTCAATACCGAGCACCATGTCGATGACCACCAAACCTGTCGGGCGCACGTCGATCACGGCGAGATCGGTGTAGATGCGCTTGACAACACGATGGCCCGTGAGTGGCAGCATGCACTCCTGCACGATGCGCGGCTGGCCGTCACGCATCACATGCTCCATGAGCACATAGACTGCCTTGGCACCAACCGCCAAATCCATGGCACCGCCCACCGCCGTCGCCACATTCTTTTGACCCAGTGACCAGTTGGCGAGATCGCCGCGCTCCGAAACTTGGTATCCGCCGAGGATGCAGTAATCCAGATGCCCACCACGCATCATCGCGAACGAATCGGCGTGATGAAAGAAGCTTCCACCGGCGTGAATGTTCACCGGCAGCTTCGCCGCATTGGACATATCCGGGTCGGGCTGCTCTCCTTCATGCAACCCGCGCATGCCAAGAATGCCGTTCTCGCTGTGCACCATGATTTCGTCTTCGGGCGTGAAGTAGTCCAATGCCATCACGGGCAGACCAATGCCGAGGTTCACATATGAGCCTGCAGGAATGTCGCGTGCAACGCGCTGCGCCATCTGCTGACGCGTCAGGCCTTTTTTCATGCGCGTTTCTCCTGTGCGTTGGTGGGCGTCACAACAACCCGTTGAACGAAAATCCCCGGTGTGACGATGTTTTCCGGATCAAGCTCGCCCAGAGGCACCGCTCCCCCCACCTGCACCACGGCCACCTTGGCGGCCATGCACATGATGGGACCGAAATTGCGAGCTGCCTTGCGGTACACGAGGTTACCCCAGCGATCTGCCAGACGCGCCTGCACCAGCGCATAGTCACCGTGCAACGGCTTCTCGAAAACGTAGCCCACGCCGTCAATCACGCGCGTTTCCTTGCCTTCGGCAAGCTCAGTACCGTAGCCGGTAGGCGTCAAAAATCCGCCAAGTCCAGCACCCGCAGCACGAAGTCGCTCTGCCAGCGTTCCCTGCGGTACGCATTCGTACTCGATGCGTCCCTGGGCATACGCGTCCTCAAACGCACCGGACTCCGCGCCGCGCGGATACGATGCCAGCAGCTTGCGCACACGGCCTGCGCGAATCAAACGCGCCAAGCCGATGTCCCGGCTGCCGCTGTTATTGCAGACCACGGTCAGATCATGTGCGCCCTGCTCATACAGCGCATCGAGCAATTCGCTCGGCTGACCGGCCAGCCCGAATCCGCTGACCAGAATGCACGCGCCATCTGGAATGTCCGCAACGGCCTGCGCTGCGGAGTCAACAATCTTGTTCACCATTTTTCTTCAGTTTCCTACACTCTTTTAGAGCGCCGACGACAGGATCGCAGTCGCCTGGCTGGACAGCACGCCGCCATTGCCATGCACCAGCGCCACTTCCGCGCCGCTGACCTGACGCGCATTGGCTTCTGCGCGCAGCTGCGTCACCGCCTCGATGATCAGGAAAATGCTGTACATGCCGGGATGAACGCACGATAGGCCGCCGCCATTGGTGTTCATTGGGAATGCGCCGCCGGGCTCGATACGTCCCCTTTCAATGAAAGCGCCGCCCTCGCCCTTCTTGCAGAAACCGAGGTCTTCGAGGAACAAGATCGGATTGATGGTGAATGCGTCATACAACTCGACGACATCTACATCTGCAGGTGTCAGCCCAGCCTGCGCAAATGCCTTCTGACCGGACTCCTGAGCCGGCGTAACGGTGAGATCTTCCATGCAGGAGATCTGACGATGCCAGTGCGCAAAACCGCTGCCAAGTACATAGATCGGCTTGCTGTGCAGCTCCTTGGCGCGCTTGGACGAGGTCACTACGATCGCGCCCGCGCCATCAGTAACCAGGCAGCAATCGAGTACCGTGAGTGGGTCAGAGATCATCTTGGAGTTGATCACATCGTCCACCGTCAGCGGTTTTTTGGAGAACGCATCGGGATTGAGTTGCGCCCACTTGCGCGCGGCCACGGCCACTTCAGCCAACTGCTTGCGCGTAGTGCCGTACTCGTACATGTGTCGTGCCGCAGCCAAGGAGTAGCTCGACACCGGATTGAACGCCTTGTAAGGGTGCTCGTAGGGCTGCGGATCGAGCTCGGCCCGCATCTGATTGACACGCGAACTGCTGGGTACGCTACGCGGAGTACTGCCGTAGCAAATCAGCACGTTCTCGCATTCCCCCGCGTCGATCGCCATCTGCGCGATCTTCAGGTCGGCAATGAATGCTGATCCGCCGAACATGGTGCTGTCCGAAAAACGAGGACGAATTCCCAGGTACTCGGCCATGCGCATCACCCACCATGGTGATGTGAGGCTAGATGTGATGATGCCGTCAATGTCCTTCTTCTTCAGACCGCTGCGTTCGATCGCCATACACGAGGCCTGCGCGATGATTTCCTGCTCTGTCGCACCACCCGCATGCCCCATGCCCGCAAGGCCAGTGCCCAGAATAGCGATAGAGCCCCTTGAAGTACCCTTTGTCACGATCGCTCCTTTGTCGCCGCAAACACCAGCAACGGTCCTTCGTCCGTCGTATCAATGCGAGCCTCGACCTGCATGCCGATTCGCACATTGTCCACGGGCATGCCGACTACGCGGCTCATCAGGCGCGGCCCCTCATCTAGGTCCACCAACACCACGGTGTAATCGCCTCCCTCGCGAGCACGCACGATGGTCAGCGAATAAATAGTTCCCTTGCCGGATGGAGTAATCCAATCCAACGCTTGCGAGCCGCAATGCGGGCAGCACACGCGTGGAAAGAAATGGAACTTCTGGCAATCACGGCACTTGGGGATCTCAAAACGTCCTTGTGTCAATGCCTCGAAGTAATGCCTGTCGCATGCATCCACCGCAGCGGACTGCGGCCTCTGAGCTTGGCTCAATGCTTCAGTCATCGGCCTTCACACCTGTTTCCTGAACGACACGCTTCCACTTCGCCACTTCGCCTTCAACGAAATTGCGGGTTTGCACCAAATCCTTCACGCCCAGTGGCTCGCTGTATTGAAGACGCAGGCGTTCCACCATCTCTGGTGAATTCATAACCTTGTTGATTTCCTTGTTCAGCATCGTCAGGATGGGCGCTGGCGTTCCAGCAGGCGCATACAAGCCAAGCCACGTGTAAACGTCAAAGCCCTTGAAGCCAGCTTCCTGCATCGTAGAAAGCTCGGGGAACAGCTTACTGCGCTCTGCTCCCATATTGGCAATCGGGCGCAAACGACCGCTGGCAATGAACGCCGAGACGCTCATGGAATCCTGCACAGCCATCGGGATCTGACCTGCAACCGCATCGTTGGTTGCAGGAGCCGCCCCCTTGTACGGCACGTGCACAAATGAATAGCCCGTAACTTTGGCCAACCACTCTCCACCCAAGTGCGTGGATCCTGCAGCACCCGCGGTGCCAAAAGGAATGCTCTGCTGTGTCTTGGCCCAATTCAGGAATTCCGGCAGATTGGTTGCCGGAACCTTCGGATTCACCACGATGAGATTAGGCGACTTGGCCAACACCGCCACGGGCTCCAGGCTCTTGAGCGGGTCATAGCCGACCTTTTTCATCGCGGGACCAATCACATACCCCGTAGCAGCCACCAGCAAGGTGTAGCCATCCGCATTCTGTTTGGCGACGTATTCTGTTCCCACCTGGCCCGCAACACCGGGGCGGTTTTCAATAATGAACGGCTGCTTGAGATCTCGGGATAACTCCTTGGCCAGCGTGCGACTGACGATATCTGTCATTCCACCCGGAGGAAACGCCACAACAATCGTGACCGGCTTGGTCGGATACGGAGGGGTCTGCGCATATGCTGAACCCACAGTTGCCGACAAGAACATCCCTCCCAACATCAAAAAGGAACAGAGGGAACGAGTTTTTTCCGAACGCGTATTCGTCATGTGAGTCTCCACTTTATTTATTGCTAGCGATTGCAAAACAACGCTTTTTCAAGCGTTGGAGCAGTGTATGAATCGCTATCCAGCAGCTCAATCAGTAAGATTCGAACGCGCTGTTTGAAAAAATGAAAAGAGACATCGAGAGCGGGCGAACGCTCACCTGCTGACGCTCATGGGCCAGAGGGTTTAGTTAGCGGCCAAAAGGAGTGCGTGACGCCGCCACGACAGGATCTTCCAGCAAAAAGCTAACACACTCAGAAATGAAATTCGGGAATCGAGCATCCTCACGCACCACGAGATTTAGCTCCCGTAGAGCCCATGGTTCATCCAACTCGATCACAGCCAGGTGCTGGGACTGCTGCCGATTGGCAAGCACGCTGCTTGGCACCAGAGCGATACCCACGCCGGACGCGACCAGCGACAGCACAGACTCGAAACCATGCGTGTGCAGCCTAGTGCGAACGTGCTTTCCAAACTTAGCCGCCGTATCTCTCAAGAAGAGGAAGTTGCTGCTCATGCGGTTCATGCTCACGAAATCGAAGTCGAGCGCAGCACCCAGCCGAATCCGCTCTTGAGAGGCAAGCACATGGTCCCGCGCTGTCACGATTACGAGACGATCCACGGCATAGGGATGAATTACCAGCCCCTCGACATCCGTGTCACCAGCAAAAATGCCGATGTCGGCCTCCCGAGCAAGCACCGAAGCCGGTATGGCTTCGCTCTGCCGCTCGTCTACATCTGCATCAATGCCCGGATAAGCCACCAAAAAACGCCCCAACGTCTGTGTGACGAAACCATTGAGGGAACTGCTGTTAGCGACCAATCGCACATGGCCCTTGATGCCAGAAATAAATCTGCTGACATCGCCCTGCATTCTCTCGATGCCCTCAAACAACTCTCGCACGTGCAGGAGAACGGCGTCCCCTGCAGGAGTAAGTTCCATCCCACGCGACGTACGTTCAAAAAGAAGCGTCCCAAACGCTTGCTCAAGATTCTTTAGCCGGTAACTCGCAGCCGACGGTGTAATGAAAATCGCCGAAGCACCCGCCGTCAAGCTTCGGGCCTGGGCAATTTCGAGAAAAAGTCGGAGATCAGTCAGTTCATAACGCATGATGATTCAGATCGTACCGCCTAGAGAATCGGATATCAGCATCGGCGCAACACGCGGATACAAGAGGCTTCTGCCGCCCAGCCGTTGCACGCGGCACCAACCGTACGAGGTCAGCGGCCACAGCCTGCCGGTGGCGCCCGACCTAGTGCAGCGACGGTTTACCTATGAAGAGCCCAACCGGCTGTGGTGTGGCGACATCACCTACATCCAGACCGACGAAGGCTGGCTATGCCTGGCGGCGGTCATCGACCTCTTCAGCCGCCAGGTGGTGGGCTGGAGCCTGCAGCCGCACATGCAAGCGGGCCTGGTCAAGGACGCGCTGGCCATGGCGTGGTGGCGCCGTAGGCGACCACTTGGACTGATATTCCACAGCGACCGGGGCATCCAGTATTGCAGCGGCCAGTTCCAGCAGGCCTTGAAGGACTGAGCATGCACTCATCGATGAGCCGCAAGGGCAATTGTCAGGACAACGCGCCGACGGAAAGCTTCTGCGAGCACGGCGCAAAGCGCATCGGCAGCTCGATGCCGGGTAACGCACTTCAACTGGAGCGCGCATCGGCTATAAATCGAGCTTCATTCCTCACAACAACCAACCAATATGAACCGCGCCGAACTCGTCGAAATCCTGGCCTCCAAGAACGAACTGTCCAAGGCGGCTGCCAACGCCGTCCTCGAAACCCTGATCGAGACCATCCAGACCGCCGTGAAGAAGGGCGACGCAGTGCAGTTGGTGGGCTTTGGCACGTTCAAGTCCGCCAAGCGCGCTGCCCGCACCGGCAAGAACCCCGCTACTGGCGCGACCCTGAAGATCCCCGCATCCACCGTGCCCAAGTTCGTGCCCGGAGCCAAGTTCAAGGCCGTGGTCGATCCCAAGGCCGCCAAGCGCAAGGCGGAGAAGGCCGGCAAGTAAGCCGCTACGCCCCCATCCAACCCACCGCCCCAAGTGCTGCAGCCGTCGGGCCGTTTTTTGTTGGCGCCTGCTACGCTTGCGCTACTGACAAAACCGAGTTGAATCCATGACAACTTTTTCCGACGCCTTCCGCTCAGAAGTCCTGCGCATGGCACGCAAGGAAATCAAAGGTGAACTGGGCACCTTGCGCAAAACGGTCAGTGCACAGCGCTCCGAGATCGCCGCACTCAAGCGCGATCTCAAGGAGCTGACCTCCCAGGTGCATGCCCTGGCAAAGGCACAGGAGAAGGCTGCAACTATCGTTGAGCGCCAGCAGGCTGCTCTAGGACAGTCCAAGGCGCTCTCTGACAGCCAGCAAGCGACGTCAGGGGCCCTGGATTCCGAAGGGGGCAAAGTGCGGGGTGGACGCCAATTCCGCTTCAGCCATGAAGCCCTGATTGCCAAGCGACAGGCGCTGCACATGACCCAGAAAGAGATGGCCCGGCTGCTCGACGTCTCGGTGGTGAGTGTCTACAAGTGGGAGACTGGTGAGGTGACGCCCCGCGCTGCGCAACTGGAGCGGGTGCGCGAGGTGCTCAAGATGGGCGTGCGCGCTGCGCGCAAGCAGATTGCGGATTAGGCTTCCGACAAGGGCATAGATCTGGTTCGAATATCCCGAGGGATTTTTCGTGTAACCCGAGAACCAGCACATACCGCGTCGCCTGGCGATCGGTTTCCCGCCTAGCAAGTGCGCATCCTCCGCAATGCCAGCTGACCCTGCCGTCGAGCGCTGTGTTCAGCGTCAAGGCCGTGAATCACGAGTGATTGCGTCACTTGGGCATCGTGCCTGCGCGCGTGCGGAGCAACTCCAAGATTTTCGGATCACTGGCTTGCAGGGTCTGCACACGACCATCAACCAGTCCTGTCAATGGAATTGCGACGTGAACGCAGAACCGGATTACACGTGGCCTTCGCCTTGTTAGTCGATTCCATCGGGCCGGACACCCAGCATCATCTCGATGTCGGTAACCACGGTACGCCCCGCTTTCTTGAGCGGCCGCTCAAGGCCATCTGCCACTACCGTTGGAACGAGCACCAGTTCAAGCCCCAATTCCTGCGCCAACGCCATCGCATTGGTGATCCCTGTCGATCAGTTCACATCCGAAGCGGCAGAGCCTCCGAAGTCGCAACTGGCGCTGTTGTAGGTCGAAAGCAACCTGCAAGCTGCGCGAGTCTTGTGATGGTCGCCTTGGATAACATTGCTTGGAATCAGCAGCTTGAAATCAACAACCCTTGTGCCCCCCGGCCCTCGCGAGAGAGTCAGGGGGTGGGGATGTTTTTTCTTTTGTGGTGCTGGGGCGCCTCTGACTTGCTGCCGCCGTTATTGGTATTCGATTGACCGGCCTCAGGGCAACGGTTGTTCACACGTCAAAGCGGTCGGCTTGGGACATAAAACCAGTCCAAGTTTTTATCAGCACCCCCTGTGCGTCACTTCTGCGTGGAAATCAACAGGCCATCGCAAAGGGCATATCTTCTGGTCATGCCACTTCACATGGGTTCGGGACTTTGGCCTTGAAGTGCAAGGGGAAATCGATTGATGGCATGCCCTAAGACGACAAATCAATTTTTGGAAAGGCGATAAAAGTCCGCCGCAGTATCGCGGTAGAGCAAGCGAATCTCGTCTGCGGACATACCCGCAGTGATCCGTTTAAAAGTATTCCACAGTACAGGGTAGCTACAAGTGCCCTTATCCACAGGGAAGTTGCTCTCAAACATACAGCGCGATGGCCCAAAGATTTCAATGCAGGTGAGGATATATGGCCCCCAAGCTTGGGCCAACTCCTCAGAGCTCGGAGGCCTGTTCGCCAGATGGAATCCGAACCCAAAAACGCTCATCCCTAAGCCACCGAGCTTGATCCAGACGTTGGGTAGAGCAGCAATCTTTTGCAGCCGCTGTTTCCACTCTGCAAAGACAGTATCCCGCTGACCGACATAGGGTCCAACACCAAGCGGCACCCCGATGTGGTCGATCACCACAGGGATGTCAGGATAGGCGCACGCCAGATCGTAGAGCTCGTCGATTTGTGTGTGGTAGGCCCAGGAGTCGAACGTAAGTCCGAAACGTGAGAGAGTGGCATAGCCCTCGCGAAACTTCGGATTCATGTAAACGTGCAGGGGTGGGGCGTGCATTACGCCGTATTGAAACTGCGCATGAGCGGCAGCGTGGCAACGGATGCCACGGAAACGCCCTGCCGCGGCCTGCAGGTGTCCCACCAGGATCTCCTCAACCCGCGCTCCAAGCATTAAATCGGCGAAGCCAACGATGCCCTCGCAGACCTGCGTGCCCGATTGCGCGGCGTTGACGCGGGCCGCAATATCCACTACGCGCTGCGTCTCACCCACGGGGCGCAGGTGCTCGGGTCCGTCTTCATGGTAGGCAAAGCCCACCTGAATGAAGACCGTTGACTGAATGCGGTGTCCCGATCCCAAGTCCGCCAGCAGGTCGTCTTGGAGATAGCCGCCCCACAGCGTGTCAGACAGGTGATGATGCGGGTCTATGATTGGTAAGTCCGGCTCCAGCGCCTCCTCGTGGTAGCTGGCCAGCCAGTGCGGGCGGACTTCGGCACGGGGGATGAGAGAAAGTGTGCTCATGCTTAGATTCCCAGGAAGGCTTTCTGCACGAATTCGTCCTGCAGCAATTCCTGGCCCGATCCCGATCGGATGACTGTGCCCTGCTCGAACACATAGGCATGGTGTGCCATCTTGAGCGCAAGCCGCGCGTTCTGTTCCACCAGAATCACAGAGATTCCGGTTTCGCGGTTCAGCCGTACGATAGCCTGGGCGATCTCAGAGACTATCTTGGGCGCGATACCCAGGGAGGGCTCGTCGAGCATGAGAACCTGCGGATGCGACATCAACGCGCGGCCGATAGCCACCATCTGTTGCTCGCCGCCCGACAACGAGCCAGCGAGCTGATTGCGACGCTCCTGCACGCGCGGGAACAACTCGCAAACCTGCTCCAGCGACCTGTTGCGCACGACAGCTGACCCGACGGTGTGCGCGCCCACCAAAAGATTCTCCCATACGGTCATGCGCGGGAATAGACGGCGCCCCTCTGGGGACAATGCCAGCCCCATTGAGACACGCACAGCGGGCCCCGTTTCGTCTATGCGCTGACCGTCAATTTGAATGCTGCCAGCTGACACCTTCTTCAGGCCCATCAGCGCCTTCAGCGCCGTGCTCTTTCCAGCTCCATTGGATCCGACGAGGGCAACGATCTTGCCAGCGGGCACCGTAAAGCTGACGCCATGAAGCGCCTCTACAAGTCCGTAGTGGACGACCACATCTTTGACTTCAACCGTGGGCATCTTCGTCCACTCCCAAGTAAGCTTCAATCACTGCTGGGTTGTTGCGCACCTCGTCGGGCGTGCCCTGCGCTATTTTCTGTCCCTGTACGAGCACGATGATCTTTTCGCAAGTGTTCATCACGAGCGCCATGTGGTGCTCCACGAAAAGCAACGAAATCTCATGTCGATCGCGCAAGGTTTTCAGCAGACTTCCGAACTCCGCGCACTCCTCTGGGTTAAGACCCGCTGCAGGCTCATCGAGCAACAACAATTTCGGTCGCGTGGCCAGTCCAATGCCTACGCCAATACGCTTTTGGTGACCATAGGCCAGCTCTCCGGCAACATCGTCCCGATAGGGAGCAAGGCCAGTAATTTCAAGCACCTCGTCCACTTCCTCACGTACCTTGCGCAAAGCGCTGCGGTAGCGAGCAGTCTGCGCAATCTGAGCCCAGACGGGCACATCAAAGCGCGCCAGCGCACCACGGTAGAGGTTCTCCTGCACAGTGGCGCTGGGATACACCGTGGCCGACTGGAAGGTACGTGCCAAGCCATGGCGGACCACCTGGCTCGGCTTCATACTTTCGATCGACTGGCCAGCAAACTGGATACCACCGGCCGAGGGCGCGAGCGAGCCGCTAATGACGTTGAAGGCGGTGCTCTTGCCAGCGCCGTTGGGACCTATCAGGCCAACGATCTCGCCTGCGTGAAGTTCAAAACTCAGGTCTTTGACGGCGGCCAAGCCACCAAAATAGCGGGTTAAGCCATCAACTTTAAGCAAAGGGCTCATGCCTTTGTCCCCTTCCTACGCAGTTTCCCGCTAATGCCAACCAAACCACCGGGCAAGAACTTGAGCACCAGGATCAGCGTAATGCCGTAAAGGATGTTCTGCGTCTCGATTGCGCTACGGAAAAGTTCGGGTAGTGGCGTCATGATGAGCGCTCCAAGAATGGGGCCCAGCACTGACGCACGCCCACCGATCACCAGCATGACGATGGCCGCCACGGAGATATGCTGATTGAACGATTCGGGCGAGACGAAACCTAGGTAGTGTGCGAGTAGCGCGCCCGCAAAACCAGCCATAGCCGAGCCAAGAACGAAGGCAAACATCTGTGTACGCTGGATGCCGATGCCACTCGCTTCTGCCAGTTCCTGGTTATCGCCTACTGCATCCAGCGCCGTGCCCTGAGGCGTGCGGAACAACGCGATCAGCAACACGATGGATGCGAAGGCGCACACCGCCGCAAGCACGTAGAAAGACGTCTTAGTGTCGAACGCGAAGCCGAAGATTGACGCAGGTGGAATGTTGGCGATGCCGTTGGCTCCCCCCGTGTAGGTGCCGCCCTCCAGCAGGAACAGTCGAAACAGCTCGCCAAAGCAGAAAGTCACCAGCACAAAGTAAACGCCCTGCAGGCGGAGAATCACCGCGCCGAGAAGGAAGGCAATCGCAGCAGCTACCGCCATACCTAGCACCGCCGACAGCAGGAATGGCATGTGCCAATGGGTAGTTGCCATCACCGAGGCATACGCGCCCATTCCCATGAATGCCGCATGGCAGAACGAGAGTTGACCGGTTCGACTGAGTAGGGATAGCCCGTTAACGAAGATGATGTTCAAGCAAACCAGCACCGCCAGGTGCATGTGGAACGGGCTGTTGGAGAAAAAAGGAAGGGCGAATAGGACTAGCAGGCCGGGCAGCCAGAGGTGCCAGCGAGCCTTATGAACTCCGCCCCCGTCAGCGGGGGTGCGTGGTTTCATGGTTGAAATTGAGGGAGATGCATGCATGGCGTCAGCGTCCAGATTTTCCGAGCAGGCCCGAGGGGCGGAAGATGAGCATCAGGATCACGAAGCCGAAGAGCAACATGTCTGACATGCTGCTAGAAAGAAATGTGTTGGCCGCGCTCTCCACTACGCCCAGCAGCAGGCTCGCAAGCGCAGCGCCGGGAATGCTCCCCAGGCCGCCGAGAATCACTACGATGAAGGCCTTCAGCAAGGGCGTAGAACCGATGCTCGGCGAAACCGAGAACACCGGAGCCATCAGTGCACCAGCTACGGCAGCCAGCGCTACGCCGATACCGAAGCCCAGCGGGTACATGAAATTCGAGCGTATGCCCTGGGCACTAGCGATCTCGGGGTCCTGCACCACGGCGCGCAGCGCCCGTCCGCCCTTGCTGTGCATGAGAAACAGGTAAAGCAACGCAAGTACGACGATCGAGAAGACGACTACGTACAGTCGCGACATGGGCAGCATGATGGGGCCGAGCGACACCATACCCTGCGCCACCGGTGGCATGGACTGGGGATCCGGTCCAAAGACCAGCAACGCTCCGTTTTGCAGGATCATCCCGAGCCCGATCGTGCTAATCATCCCGTTGAGCTCGTTGCCGCGGAAACCTTTGAGCACCAGAACCTCGATGAGCCATCCGACAACCAGGGTCGCAGCGAATGTGGCAAACACCGCAGCCAGGAAAGGCAACTTCAGCTGGGTGACACAGACGTAGGCAACAAAAGCGCCCAGCATATAAAACTCGCCATGCGCGAAGTTGACAACGCGCATGACACCGAAGACCAGCGTGAAACCAATGGCCATCAGCAGGTAGAGCAACCCGATGATGAGGCCATTGGTCAGCGCCTGACCAATGAGGAATGTGAAATCCACGGCGAGACCCTGGTCCTGAGCTTATTGGCAGGAAGACAAAGAGCAGGTGCTTTCGACCACTTCCTGGCCGTCTTGCACTCTCGCGACGTAGAAAGGCGCGCTGATTTGGTGGTTGGATCCGTAGACATCCTTGCCCGTCCAATTCAAAGTGCCCAAGATACCCTTGAAGTCCTTGATACCTTCGAGCGCTACACGCACCTTATCCGTATCCGTGGCAGTGCCTGCCTGAGTCATCGCCTGGAACAGCATGTGAGTGCCGTCGTAGAAAGCTGGACTAAAACCGTTCATGCGCTTCTTGTACTTAGCAAAGTAGCGGTCGGCATAGGTCTTGACGTCGGAGTTGGCCGGATTAATCGGCGTGTTGACCAGCATGCCGTTGGTCGCAGTGACGCCTGCCACGTTCACGATCTCGGCGGTAGCTGGGCCTCCACTGCGGATGATGTGGCCCTTGAAACCCAGCTCGCGCGCCTGCTTAACGATGAGGCCTGCGGTGCCCGGTGCATTGCCGTCCAGTTCGATTGCATCCACCCCCTTGGCCATGATCCGAGTCAGCAGGGGCATCATATCTACGCGCTCACGCTCGAAGAACTCTTTGGAAGTCATCTGCGCGCCTGCCTTGGCATAGGCTTTCTCCAAGTCCTGTGCGATCTGCTGACCAGTCTCGTCGTTGGGAAAGAGTGCCCCGACCTTCTTGACGTTCTTGGCCTTGACGATCCAGTTGATCTGAGGTTGGGAGGTTTCCATCGTCGTCAGGTTAGGGCGGAAACTGAATGGCTTATCCGCCGCCAGCGCCTTGTCCGTAAAGCCCAAGGTGAGCATGATGACTTTGTTCTTTTCCATAATCGGCCCCACAGCCAGTGCGGCTGCCGAGCCCACCGGGCCGATGACGTATTTAACTTTGTCCTCGAACACCAGGCGGTTAGCGGCGGTCACGGCCTCACCGGCTTGGTATTTATCGTCATACGCGACTACCTTAACCTTGTACTTCTTGCCTCCCACGTCAAGGCCACCCTTAGCGTTTACATCATCGGCGGCAAGCTCAGTGGCATACAGCATGGTCTGGCCCCAGGCCGCACCAGCGCCGGACAGCGTCACGATGGCGCCAATCTTGAGCTCTTCCTGTGCGAATGCACCGCAGGTCACGCACAGCAGCGAAGCGGCAAGAATTTTCTTCATGGTTTGTCTCCTAAAGGTCTTGGTAGGGAAAATGTTTTGCAATCAAGAATCAACTGGCTGCGATCTCGTCGAGCACAGGAGTGATGTATTTCTTGAACTGCGCGGGGTTCTCGCTCATCGGGAAATGTCCCAACTCTTTCATGACGGTGACTTTTGCGCCCTGAATGCTCTCGGCTGTGCGTATCGAATCCTCGGGCTTGCAGGAAAAGTCGTACTCCCCGGTTAAGAGAAAGAGAGGCGTTATTTCCGTGTTGATACCGCCCAATTTACCGCGAAGATCTGAATCAACACGGTAGAAGTAGAGATCACCTTTGAACACACCTGGACCACTTTGCTTGTATTGCCAAAGTGTCTCGTGTCGGTATTCACTGGGACTTTGCGGCGCCACAAGTCCAGATACAAGCGCGGCACACACCTCACCGCCATGTACATCTGAACGATTAAGCCAGTTGGTGTCGTACCAAGGGGACTGATAATCTGCTCCCTCTAACCCGATCAGCGCACGGAACTCTTCTCCGTGGGCATGTGCCAACTGAAGTACGATTCGTCCGCCAATGGAGCACCCCATTACGACTGGCTTCTGAAGACCAAGTGCAGCGCTGATAGATCTAATAGTTTCTACGTACCGCTCAGTTGTCAATTCATAATCATTATTTTGATATCCAACGGGTGGATATGATTTTCCATGCCAAGGCATATCAAACGCGATCACGCGAAATTTTTTTGTTATTTCCTCATCGCATAAAATATGTCGATACTGCCGTGCATCCGATCCCGCCGTATGTAGGCACAACAGGGGAATACCCTGCCCCGCCTCTTCGAAATATATTCGGCAACTTTCACCAAGTATGTCGACGTGAATGTATCGACCAACAATAGGCTCAATTACCGACTTCGTAGCTGAAGCAGCTGTGGTTGATTTCATTTATTGCCCACTCCCCTTGGCTTGCTCAATACGTCTTTCAGGTATTGAAGATGCGCAAAAAATGGCTGCATCTCCCCTTCCAATGTCATTTCCCCTGATTTTGTCAGTGCAAATATGTCATGCCATCCAGCCTTTGGAATTAATTCCCAGAACATACTCCAAGCATTCAGGCTACCTTTCAAGGTAAATTTTCGACCCTGAAAAATGGGAAATTTTCGACCAACAAACAATACTCTCCCGTCGCCAATGCTGATCAAATAAGGCACATCGCCTATATGAACAACAAAGTCAGCCGTCAGAAATCGTCCGCGATGTATCAAATGCGAATCAGCATTAGTTAATTCTTCGATCAATTCAAATCGATTGCAAAGAGCTTCCTGAAGCTGCTTCTGAGAACCCATATTCATGCAATCTCCTTTCGAAGTAATTTAATAAATTGCTTTTCGCCATTCTTCGGTTTGCAATGTGAAACAAAGCACATGGGCGATGACTATTTCAAAGACCAGAGTACTTATTCAGTTGATCTCTGCACCCGAGGTTTTAACTGCCTCTCGCCACTTTCGAGATTCCGTATTCACGAAAGACTCAAAATCATCTGGACGGTTCGCGACGACCTCGCCACCCATGTCAATCAATTTCTTCTTCATCTCGGGCGTCAACACCACGGACTGAATGTCTTTACTGATCCGCTCACGAAGGTTTTTGGGCACGGATGCGGGCGCAAACACACCAAACCAAGTTGCAAACTCAAAGTTTTTGAGCCCTGCTTCAGCAAAAGTTGGAATTGCCGGAACCTTCTCCACACGAGTTCCGTTGGCAATAGCAATGGCCTGCAACTTTCCAGATTCGATATGCGGGATCACCACCGTCAGAGTGGCAAACATGGCATCTACCGTTCCGCCCATGAGATCCGTGATGGCCGGAGCGTCCCCCCGGTACGGCACGTGCACTATGTTGGTTCTCATTGATGTGTTGAACATCTCGCCAGCCAGGTGTTGCGCAGTGCCGTTACCTGGGGAGGCGTACGAAGCCTTTTCCGGATTCGCTCTCACGTACTTCACAAAATCATTCAGCGTCCGGACATTGAGACTTGGTCGGACAACCAATACCAGAGGAACCTTGGCAACCAGCGTTAAAGGCGCGAAGTCCTTGACGGGGTCGTAGTCCAGCTTCTTGTAGATGCTTGCGCTGATGGTGTGCGCTGAGGTTGTCATGTAGAGCGTGAGCCCATCACCCTGGGCACGAGCCACCTGGGATGCTGCGAGGGTCGTCCCCGCACCTGGCTTGTTGTCGATCACAACCGGTTTCGCCCATACCCCAGTCATTTTTTCCGCAACTGCGCGTGCGACGATGTCGGTCGCCCCGCCTGCAGCGTAGGGAACGATCATCTTGACCGTATCTGAAGGATAGGTTGAGACCCCCTGTGCGAATGCGGTGACGGGAAGCGCAATGGCAGCTGCCAAAGCTTGAACAACTGTTCGACGGTTTTTCAACATCATGTTTGCCTCGCGTGATTTCAATGATTCTTCGCCATCAAACGGCTGATCACAGGGTGATACTGTTCACCCAGTCCGGCCTCAATGGCTTCCGAGAACCATTGATCGACGACGCGTGCCCCGCGTGCATCGACACCAGTTTCGTCAGCCAGTTTGAGTGCGTACTTCAGGTCCTTGCGGGCGTAAAGCACTGAGAAGGCCCGCTCAGGAAACTCCCCAGGAAGCACCGCCTTCATACCGTGATTCCTCAGTGCAAAGCTGTCTGCAGAGCCCTTGGACAGAGTGTCGAAAAGCACCCTGGCATCCACACCCGCCTTTTCACCGATGGCCTTCGCCTCGCTGATGGCAACCACGGTTTCAAACAGCACCATGTTGTTCAGGATTTTGAGAACCTGACCGCATCCCACAGGCCCGCACAATGCGATGTCCGAGGCAAAAGTGGCGATGAGCGGTTTGATCTGCTCGAACACGTCAGGAGCGGCCCCGACCATCACGGCCAGAGTGCCAGCCTCTGCTGCGGCACGGGTGCGCGCCACCGGTGCGTCAACAAATTTGGTTTGCTTCGCTGCGAATTCAGCTTCCAGTTCCCGGGTGGTATCGACAGGCGAGGTACTTAGATCGATCACGATGTGCCCGGGTCGCGCGGCCGACAGCAATCCGTTTTCCTGGCGGCAGAGTTGTGCGACCACCTCGCCGGAAGGCAGCGAGAGAAACACGACGTCGCATTTCGCCATGACTTCGATAGCGCTGCTTTGTCTTTCAACGCCATCGACTGCCAAACGCTGCAGGGGCCCATCGGCCAGATCAAACGCCAGCACCTTTGCGCCTGACTTTCTCGCCAAGTTGCGGCAAATAGGCTCACCCATGACGCCTAAACCAATGAATCCAATGACTGCCTGTTTTACGTTACTCATTTTGTTGATCACTCTCGTTTTCAAGCCATGCCGAAGTAGATGCCCTTGGGTTGCTGATAGAGCCGCATGCCACTGATGCCCTTTTCCCGCCCAATGCCACTGTCCTTGAATCCGCCGAAGGGGGTGGCAACAGACAACTGCTTATAGGTATTGATCCAGACGGTGCCCGCTTCGAGCGCACGTGCCACGCGCCAGGCGCGCTTGTAGTTGGCGGTCCACACGCCAGAGGCCAGACCAAACGCTGTGCCATTGGCTTGCGCGATCAGGTCTTCTTCGGTTTCAAAGGGCAGCACGCACAAAACCGGGCCAAAGATCTCGTTCTGTGCGATCGCTGCGTTGTTATCGATTCCGCCGATGATGGTGGGCAAGTAGTAAGCCCCGTTGCACAGTTGTGGCGCACTCGGACGAGCACCGCCTGCGAGGATTACGGCGCCTGCCGCACGTGCCTCATCGACCATGCCCTCGACTTTGTCGCGTTGCGCGAAGGTGGCCAAGGGTCCCATTTCTGCACCCGGAGCATCAGGCAAGTCAACGCGCAGTGATCGTGCCCGCTCTACCAGTTTCTTGACTACGACGTCGTGAATGGATTTTTGGACGAAGAGCCGGGAGCCGGCTACACAAGACTGGCCACTTCCTTCGAAAATGCCATCGGCCACAGCCGCAACAGCCGCATCAATGTCTGCATCCTCAAAAAGGATGTGGGGTGATTTCCCACCCAGCTCCAATGCAACAGGCATCAGCTTTCTTGCGGCCACCTCTGCGATGCGTCTGCCGCTTTCCGTTCCCCCCGTGAAGGAGACCATCCGCACCAAAGGATGCGACACCAGCGCAGCACCCACATCCAGCCCGGTGCCCGTCAGCACATTCAGAATTCCAGGAGGCAATCCCGCTTTCAATGCAATGCGTGCAACCGCCAGCCCGGTGGAAGGCGTGACTTCGGACGGTTTGAGGATGACGGCATTGCCTGCAGCCAGGGCGGGTGCAATTTTTTGCGCTTCCATGGTCAGCGGTGAATTCCACGGCGTGATCGCAGCCACCACGCCATAGGGCTCGTACGCTGTCATCGATACATAGTCGCCGCGCGCCGGGGTGACTTCGGATCCAGTCGTCTCGCACACCGCTCCGTAGTAACGGAACGTCGCGGCCGCACTCTTGACCTGCTTGACGCACTCGCTCCAGACCTTGCCGTTTTCCAGCATTTGAAGCCGTGCCAGCATGTCGCTCTCGCGCTCCATGCCATCGGCTATACCAAAGAGGATGCGGGCACGCTGCATGGGAAGCATCTCACGCCACGACCGCTTCGCGAAAGCCTGTGCAGCGTTGCGCACGGCACGGTCCACGGCATCTGCACCAGCTGCCGCCACCTCGTAATTGACTTCACCGGTGGCAGGGTTGACCGACTTCAAAGGCGGTATGCCAACCTCGCCCGGAACATCTTCGCCACCGATCAGCATTGGTTTTGCTTCTTGCATCTTCGCCAACTCCATTAAATTCTGTCTTACAGAATAATCATTCTGTTTTGTGAGCAAGTATAGGAATTTATGCGAATATTTTTAACTAGGGTTTGCACTAACAGAACTATTGTTCTGTCATGCAGAATGTTAAAATAGATAGTAGGAGATAGAAATGAGCACTGAAAGCAATAACGAAAAGTCGCTGTCAGCGGGGTATGCAGCCAACATGAACGGTGTGGCCGCTGTGGATCGCGCACTTTCCATCATCAAGGTCTTGCAGACCGCGAAGAAAGCGTTGACGCTGACAGAGATTGCCGAGTCGACCGGCCTCTACAAGAGCGCCATCCTGCGCATGATGGCCAGCTTGGAGAACGCTTCACTGGTCGTGCGCCGAAAGGATCAGCGCTTTGTACTTGGACCTTTTGCCAACTTACTCGGAAAAGCGTACGAGTCCACGATGCACTTGGAAGAGCATCTTCTTCCAGTCATGAAGGAGCTTGTCGAACAAGGCATGGAGAGCCCATCGTTTCATGTTCGAGCGGATGGAGGGCATCGTCTATGTCTTCTTCGCGTTGATTCAAACCACTCAACACTTGATCGCGTTCGTGCAGGTGATTTTCTGCCGATAGACAGGGGGGCCGCAGGCAAAATTCTGAGCCGAGCACTTGCTGGCGATGTGCCCGAAAGTGGGTCCACGGTATTCGAGGTTTCTTTTGGAGAGCGGGATCCGGCTTGCGCGGCTATCGCAGGTCCCGTGTTTGGTCCAGGACAAGAGCTCATAGGAGCGCTCTCGTTGTCCGGTCCCATGGAACGGTTCCACGACTCATCCCTTCATAAGATGAGCCCTGCGCTCCTCTCGGCCTGCAAGAAGGCAACTAAAAATCTAGGTGGTAACTGGCCTATCAGCGACTGAAATAAGATAGCATCACCAGCGGCAGAACTACTATAGCCAGCCCCGCCTGGAGTGTTCAGCGCTCCACGATGAAGCTCACCACGGTGGTGGCGCTGCCATCGATGTCGAGCGTAGCGCAGCGACGAGTGCTTTTGACCTAGGAGTCCCGACCTTGGCCCGACACTTGGCGGGCCGCGTACAGCATCATGCGAACGCCCTCCTTCCTGCCATTGGTTTGCTTCCCTGAGCGCTCTTTCACGCCTGCGTTGGCAGCGTCCGCTCCCGCTGCGGAACTGCCGGACAGGCTCGTGCGCGAAAGGACCACAACTTGTCGGGACTGCCTGTTCGATGAAGCAGACAGCACATTTAGGCGTTACTAAAGTCCCTTGAGCGTGTCTCGTTCTTGGATAGGCAAATTCTCAATTTCGCGCATGAATTCGTCACTGGCACGACCACCCGATACCATCAGGATCGACATGACTTTGCTAAGTCCATCGGGGCTTCGCACCGCGTCCTCTGGACAAGCTCCATCAAGCTGAGCGTTCGGTGCAGTCAGCCACTCTCGCACCTGCTCCCACGACTGGAAGGCGGCGAAGGCGGCTTGGTCCAGCGCCGTCAATCGCTCATAGTACGAGCTTCCGAATTCGCGGCCTACAGGCGCCATGTTAAGCCAAGCTCGGTCTTCACTCGAAGCCTTGTACGTGGGGCTCAACCGATGTTTCTGCGTTGGTTTCTTCGGCATCTTCACATGCTACTCGCCGGCGGCATTCGTTGCCTAGAGCCGTTTGCCCCCCGGTTTATCCAGACGCTCTTGAGCCAAGCCAAAGCGGAGACGAAGCCGGTGGATCCAAGACGCGCCTTTTATGAAACTGGGCAGGTCATAGGACATGCCCTATTCAAGGAGGGGTTGAACCCTCTCAGCGTTTTTCGGTTTTTGCTCTCTTGCTATCAAGCCGATAGTGAAGAAGACAAAGAACAACGAATCCGACAAGCACAACAATGGACAGAACGTCCAGCAAGCTCATACCCATAGCGCGACCTCCGCACAGAATTTCATAACGATATCCGCCAAACTGCTTGCAGGTCACTAGCGGCTGAGTTCTTCGGCTGGGGCATTCGCCGCTTTTGCAAGCGCTCGCAGTTCGATGCGGATGCTGCGCGCCTTGACCTCGCCTTGCTCCAGCCGCTGCGCCAGAATTCTGAGGGCTATGGCCTGTGCTTTCGCCATGGCCTCCTCGGCCGTGGCTCCCCAGACCCGTGCGCCCGGCAGCTCCGGGACCATCTCGGCCAGAAACCTTCCGTCATCATCCCGTGTGCACTCCAGCGTGTAGTTGGCAGCGCTGAGGCTGGGTTGCGTTTCGCGCGTGGCAAGCGGATCTCCTGCAAAACCGATTCACCCATGCTCCCCGGTTTGGATGGGAGCGCAAGCGCAGCACGCCCCGTGGTTTGACTCTCTATTGTTGTCATCTGATGCCGTTGTCAAGCCTCGGGGGCGGGGGCGGGGGCGGAGGCCCAGGCAGACGTCGAAAGGCGCAACCAGGGGCCCAGCGTTTCCTTCAGGCAGCTGTGGCAAAGGTCGATATCCACCCGTGTTCCATCCCCCAGGGCTGATCCCCAGCCTGCATCAAATCCCAGCTGCAGGATGTTGTTCAGGCCGTCGCCCTCATCGTGTCGCGCCTGCGTTCCACAGCGGTCGCAAATGAGTTTCGCGACAAACGGTGTCTGCATCAATTCATGACCTCTCATTTCCGCTCCTTCACTGTTTGCTACGGCATCTGCATCATCACACTGCCGAGCGCAGCCTGAATACGCGCTACCTGCTGCGGGTCCGCCGCGTCGTCCTGATCCATCCCCAGCACTTGAGCAAGTGTGCTGCCCAGATCCGCGTGGCAGCGTCGCAATTGCCTGAGGGGCTCCTCCAGGAACGCTTTGTGCGCCGAGGCGATGCGGCTGCGATAGGAGCGCATGGTTTCGGCGTTCTGGAAAGCAGGCCGCCCCAGGGCTTGTTGGTAGGCACACCAGTAGTAGCCACAGGACTGCACAAAGGCGGCGACTGCGGCCAGCTCTCTTTCGTGCCGATGCAGCAATCCCGGGTAACGGCGGGCCTGGTTTGCTGCGCGCTCGCACAGGTCCAGAGGCATGGTCGCAGGCTGTCCCACAGGCGTTGTCACGGGATGCAGATAGGCACGCACCAAGTCATCATCGCCAAAAAGATTGCGAATAAATTCGTTCAGTGCGCCCTGTGCTGCATGGGGCATACGAGCGTAGATCTCGTCGCGATATTGCGTGATTACGTCAACGGCATGTGGCTGCCCGGGCTCGAACCGGAGCTTGTGGCGATAGAGGGAGGTGCGGTTCTGATGCAGGAGAAATGACGCGTTCATAGGGAACTCCTTGGCACTCGAAGTGCAGATTCGGGAAATCGGGTTTGCAGGGTGGGCGCAGGCAAGGCTGCGCCCTGCCCTGCGCTTTGGGCGTTTGGCGTGGGTTCAAAAAAAAGCGTGGTGGTCAGGTCGTGGTTTCCACTGCCGGCGAGGCCTCAAGCGCCAGGATCACGGGGGTCACGTTCCCCGTGACGGGCGCCAACGAGATGTGCTGCTTGAGCAGGCGCTCCATGGCAGAGCCGTCGCGGCGCGTCAGGTTGGGTACGTAGCGGCTGTACACACGGAACAGCATTTCGGTGCTGGTGTGGCCCAGCTGGCGCGCAATCCACTCCGGCGCCTCACCAGCTGCGAGCCACAGCGTGGCTGCCGTATGCCGCATCTGATAGGCCCGGCGGTGCTCCAGCCCCAGATGACGCAGCAGCGGTGCCCAGACCCGGTTGAGAAAGTTCTGGTTGTCGATGGGCTTGCCACTGCGCAAGCTGAACACGTACTCCGATTCCGGGTGCCGTATCTTGAACTGCGCCTGCAGGGCCTCGAAGACCATCTCGTTCATCTGGATGTCGCGCATGCTGCCATCCGTCTTGAGTTCGTCTTCCTCGTTGAGCACGATGGATTCACGCACCAGGATGAGACGGCGCTCGAAATCGATGTACTTCCATTTGAGGCCATGCACCTCCCCGGTTCGCATGCCTGTGAAGAAGCGCACGGTGAAGTAGTTGCGATAGTCCGCCCTCGCGGTAGTCAGAATGCGCTGCACGTCCTCCAGCGTGAAGGGCATGACGTCGCTGCGCTTCATCTTCAAGGGTTTGATGTTGCGGAAAGCGGACGTAAACTCAAGGCGGTCGGCCGCTTCGTTAAGGATCTGTCGCAAAGGCTTCATGATGGAGTTGATGCGTCGGTTGGATAGGGTACTGCTGGATTTACGGGCGGGAACTTTGGCGAGTGATGCCCGAAAAGCCAGTACGTCTGCCTTGGTGATCTGGCCGACCTCCTTGTCCCCAAAAAAGGGGGTCAGGTATTTGTCCAGAGCGCCGCGTTGCGTGATGCTGTAGCTGCGCCGCCATGTCACCTCGGCTTCGGTGAACCACACCTCGGCGAAGTCGCGAAACAGCGGGGTGGCGCTGGGAGGCTGCTTCAACGCGCCTGGTACAGGCCCGGCAGGCGCAGCCTCCTGCGGCGGTTCGATCTCCGCGACAGGTAGGGGCTTGCCGAAGGTTTTTTGGTAGTCGAAGGCACCCAGGGCGATTTCTCCTTCGATGCGCTCCAGGACCTTTTGCAAGCGTTTTCGGTTGGCTGGGGTGTCGGTCAACGTGGTGTATTCCCGCAGCCGCTGCCCCGCATATCGGAAGTCCAGGAACAGCGTCCCTTTACTTTCCAGGCGGCGGATACTACCCATGAATCACACCTCCATTGGCCAGCGGTATGCCCTCTGCACATACGGCCGAATACTGAGTCATGTCTGTTTCGATGTGCTCCCAGATATAGAGAGTTTTGCGTCCACCGAAAGGGCGGATGTAATGCCGACCCTCAAGTAGGACGCTGTCCTTGAGCCTGTCCCGGATGGTCCTGGCGTCGTACTTGATGCGGTCAGACAACTCGTCAGTAGTCAGGTAGGTACACGATGTCATTTCTCTCTCCTTGCGATGGTGGACAATCAGGATTCAAAAAAGTCACGCACTGCGTTTTTTTGTCATCCTGAATGGCATTATGAGCGCGAAATCGCCCTTGTCAATGCTTTTTTGTCATTCTGAGCGATATTTCTACACGGAGAATGTCTTGATCAAGTGCCACCTGTCCAGGCTTATGGGAGAACGAAAGCTCAAGATCAGCGACCTTGCGCGGGACACTGGTCTCCATAGGAACACGATCACGCTGCTCTACCAGGAGACAGCCACACGTGTTGATCTGGATGCGATCAACACCTTGTGCGGCTATTTCAGCGTTCCGGTAGGTGAGTTGTTCGAATACGTCCCAGACAGTACGTCGGTCCAAGAATGACCACCCGTCCCCCTGCGGCACAACACGAAGTTGCCTCAGAGATCTGCGTATAACCACCATCAATGAACCAACAAACCTCTCCGCCTTCATCTGGTCCGTGGCCGACTTGCTGCGCGGTGACTACAAGCAATCCGACTACGGCAAGGTCATCCTGCCCTTCACCGTGTTGCGTCGCCTGGACTGCGTGCTCGACGCCACCAAACCTGCCGGGCTGGCCGAGCTTGCCGAGAAGGAAAAACTGGGCGTCAACCCCGAGCTCTTCCTGCTGCGCAAGGCGGGGCAGAGCTTCTACAACACCTCGCCGCTTTGAGGACAACAACCGCTGGCGGCGGTACCGGGCGGTGGCATGAGCCGCCTATCGGACCGCCAACGCTCTATCGTCGACTGTCGGGCGATATGTCGGAATCAGGCTCATGAATCAAGGACTTCTATCAACCTCAGGCAAAGAAGGCCGGGAGATAGAACGAGAGAGCGGCCCCATCGCTGCGACACCCCATCTCGTCCAGCTCATGCATCGAGCCTGAGCTGGACTCAACGAATAGAAACCGGACTTGGACAATGACAAGCATCCAACAACGCGCCGAACTGCAACGCCGCATCTGGCAAATCGCCAACGATGTTCGTGGTGCCGTAGATGGGTGGGACTTCAAGCAATACGTGCTTGGCGCCCTGTTCTACCGCTTCATCAGTGAAAACTTTGCAGCCTACATCGAAGGCGGTGACGACAGCGTTAACTACGCAGCGCTGTCCGACCTCGTCATCACTCCCGAAATCCGCGACGACGCCGTCAAAACCAAGGGCTACTTCATCTACCCCAGCCAGCTTTTCGTCAATGTCGCGGCCAAAGCCAGCACCAACGAAAGCCTGAACACCGAGCTGGCCAAAATCTTTTCTCTCATTGAATCCTCTGCCATCGGTTACCCGTCAGAGCGCGACATCCGGGGCCTGTTTACCGACTTTGACACCACCAGCAACCGCCTGGGCAACACCGTCAAAGACAAAAACGCCCGCCTGGCCGCCGTGCTCAAAGGCGTAGCCGACCTGGACTTTGGCACCTTTGACGACAGCCACATCGACCTGTTTGGCGACGCCTACGAATTCCTTATCTCCAACTACGCCGCCAACGCAGGCAAATCGGGCGGGGAGTTTTTTACGCCGCAACAGGTCTCCAAGCTGATTGCCCAGCTGGCCATGCACGGGCAAACCAGCATCAACAAAATTTACGACCCGGCCTGCGGGTCGGGGTCGCTGCTGCTGCAAGCCAAAAAGCACTTCGATCAACACATTATCGAAGACGGCTTTTTTGGCCAGGAACTCAACCACACCACGTACAACCTGGCGCGGATGAACATGTTTCTGCACAACGTCAACTACGACAAGTTCAACATCCAGCTGGGCGACACCCTCATCGAACCCCATTTTGGCGACGACAAGCCGTTTGACGCCATCGTCTCCAACCCGCCCTACTCGGTAAAGTGGAAGGGATCGGACGACCCCACCCTCATCAACGACGACCGCTTTGCCCCGGCGGGCGTGCTGGCCCCAAAATCCAAGGCCGACTTCGCCTTTGTGCTGCACGCGCTCAGCTACCTATCGGCCAAAGGCCGAGCCGCCATCGTCTGCTTTCCTGGCATCTTTTACCGCAGCGGGGCCGAGCAGAGGATCCGCCAATACCTGGTGGACAACAACTATGTCGAGACGGTGATTTCGCTCGCGCCCAACCTGTTCTATGGCACCACCATCGCCGTGAACATCCTGGTGCTGTCCAAACACAAAACCGACACCCACATTCAGTTCATCGACGCCAGCGGCAAAGACTACTTCGAGAAGGGAACCAACAACAACCTGCTGCTGGACGTTCATATCGACCAGATCATGGCGGTGTTCGGCCGCAAGGCGAACGTGGACCACTTCGCCCAGTCTGTGCCATTTGAGCAGGTGGCCGCCAACGACTACAACCTGTCGGTCAGCAGCTACATCGAAGCCAAAGACAACCGGGAGGTGGTGAACATTGCCCAGCTCAACGCGGAACTGAAAACCACCGTCACCCGAATCGACCAGTTACGAAAAGATATCGACGCCATCGTGGCCGAGATCGAAGGGCAGGAGCTGGGCGCATGAGCGGCGCGAGCTTCCTGGAAAAGCTGCTGGATGGGGTTGTGGTGGAGTGGAGGTCTTTGAGTTCTCTTGGCGAACTGGTTCGGGGCAATGGCTTACAGAAGAAAGACTTCACCGAGACCGGCGTCCCTGCCATTCACTACGGCCAGATCTACACCTTTTACGGCCTGTCGACAAAAAGCACCAAGTCGTTTGTCTCGCCTGTGCTGGCAAAGCAACTGAAAAAAGTCAACAAGGGCGATGTCGTCATCACGAACACAAGCGAAAACCTGGAGGATGTAGGTAAAGCGGTGGTTTATCTGGGTGAACGTCAAGCCATCACAGGCGGGCATGCAACCATCTTTAGGCCGGGTAACTGCATATTAGGGAAATACTTCGCATATTTCACGCAAACAGAAACGTTTGCAGGTGAAAAGAGAAAGTACGCAAAAGGGACGAAGGTCGTCGATGTTTCCGCCACAGATATAGGGAAAATCAATATTCCCATCCCCTGTCCAGAAAATCCGAAAAAATCGCTTGAAATTCAAGCCGAAATCGTTCGCGTACTGGACGCCTTCGCCGAGCTTACAGCCGAGCTTACAGCCGAGCTTACAGCCGAGCTTACAGCCCGAAAAAAGCAATACAAGCACTACCGCGACCAGTTGTTGCGCTTTGAAGACGAAGCGGTCGAATGGAAGCCGTTGAGTGAGATCGGGGAATTCATCCGTGGAAAACGCTTCACCAAGGCTGACTATGTCGAAGATGGAATCCCTGCCATCCACTACGGCGAGATCTACACACGGTACGGTGTCTTTACTGATCGAGCCTACTCGCGGGTGAGAAGCGATTTGGCCGATTCCCTGCGCTACGCAGAGCGCGGTGATGTTGTGATAGCAGGTGTTGGGGAGACGGTGGAGGATGTAGGCAAGGCTGTGGCCTGGATTGGAAATGAACGGGTTGCCATTCACGACGACAGCTACGCTTTTCGCCATTCAATGAATTCCAAATTCGTTTCCTATGTGATGCAAACTGCAGCTTTCATTGATGAGAAGGCAAAACATGTTTCGCGGGGAAAGGTGAATAGATTGCTGATCAACGGGCTTGAGAAAGTCAGGATTCCTGTCCCATTCCCGGATGACCCAGAAAAATCTCTCACCGAGCAGGCACGCATCGTCGATATCCTTGACAAATTTGACGCACTGACTAACTCCATCACCGAAGGTCTACCCCGGGAAATTGCACTTCGACAGAAGCAATACGAGCATTACCGCAACCTGTTGTTGAACTTCCCGAAGCCAGAAACGGCCGCAGCCTGACATGAGCCAGACGCTGACCGACATCGCCCAGCAGCTGAGAGATGCCAGCAAGAAGGTGCAGCTGATCTATGCCTTCAACGGCACGGGCAAGACGCGCCTGTCACGGGCATTCAAGGAGCTGATTGCACCCAAGATGGAGGGTGAAGATGCTCAGCCGTCTGATTTGGCAGACAAGAAGGTTCTCTACTACAGCGCGTTCACGGAAGATCTTTTTTATTGGAAGAACGATCTGGAGCGGGACGCTGAACCCAAGTTGTTCATCCAGCCCAACGCGTTCACCCGGTGGGTGCTCGAAGAACAGGGCCAGGACCAGAGCATCACCGCCACTTTTCAGCACTACACAAGCGAAAAGTTGACACCCCATTTCAGTACGGATTTTTCCTCAGTCAGCTTTTCTTTTGAGCGTGGGAACGACCAGCATGAGCCGAACATCAAGATTTCCAAGGGCGAAGAAAGCAACTTCATCTGGAGTGTGTTCAATGCCCTGCTGGAGCAGGTGATTGGCGAACTGAACATCGCAGAGGTCGCCAACCGCTCCACCGATGTGTTCAACAATCTGAAGTACGTCTTTGTTGATGATCCGGTGAGTTCACTGGATGAAAACCATCTGATCGAGCTAGCGGTCAACCTAGCGGGGTTGATCAAATCCAGCCAGTCCGATCTGAAGTTCATCATCACCACGCACAGCCCGCTGTTTTACAACGTGCTGTTCAATGAGTTCAGCAACAAAGCCTGTTACATGCTGAATCGCCAGGAAGACGGCAGCTTCACGCTGACAGAAAAACACGGCGACTCTAACAAGAGCTTCTCCTACCATCTGCACCTGTTGCAGACCATCGAGCTGGCGATTGCCGGTCAAAAGGTGGAGCGCTACCACTTCACGCTACTGCGCAATCTGTACGAGAAGACGGCCAGCTTCTTAGGCTACCCAAAGTGGTCAGAGCTGCTGCCCGACGACAAGCAGCTGTACTTCAGCCGCATCATCAATTTCACCAGCCACAGCACGCTGTCGAATGAAGCCATGTCGGTGCCGACGCCCGCAGAACAGGCGACAGTCAAGCTGCTGACGGATCACCTGAAAAGTCGCCATGCTTTCTGGCAACAGCAGGGAGCCTGACCCCATGACCGACATCACCCAGCACACCGACTATCGGCAGACTATTGCCGCCATCAAGCAGCGCATTCAAGCATCGCAAACCCGCGCCGTCTTGGCGGTGAATGCCGAGCTACTGAACCTGTATTGGGACATTGGCCGCCAGCTTGACGCCTGGCAACATGAGCGCGCCTGGGGTTCGGCGGTGGTGGAGCAGATGGCGCTGGACTTGCAGGCCAGCTACCCCGGTATGAAAGGCTTCTCGCGCACCAGCCTGTTTGCCATGCGGCAGTTTTATGCGTTCTTCAGCCCGCAGTTTGAAGTTGTCCCACAGTCTGTGGGACAAATGCCGTGGGGGCATGTGCGCACCCTGCTAGCCAAGGTGAAGTCCGTAGAACTGGTGTTGCTGTATGCGCAGGCCTGCACTGAGCACGGCTGGAGCCGCACGGTGCTGGAGTGGCAGATTGAGCAGCGCTTTCATGAGCGCGCAGGCAAGGCCGTAGGCAACTTTGCCCAGACCTTGCCAGCACCCCAGTCAGAACTGGTGCAGCAAAGCCTGAAAGACCCGTATGTGTTCGATTTCTTGACCCTGACCCCACAGGCGGTAGAACGGGATATCGAGAACCAGCTGGTGGCACAAATCACCCGGTTTTTGCTGGAGCTGGGCAAAGGCTTTGCGTTTCTTGGGCGGCAGTACCCTTTGGTGGTGAATGGCAGAGACTACTTTCTGGATCTGCTTTTCTATCACGCACGTTTGAAGTGCTATGTGGTGATTGAGTTGAAGGCAGGTGAGTTCAAACCCGAGTACGTGGGCAAGCTCAACTTCTACCTATCGGCGGTAGACGACCAGCTGCGCGCCGAGGGGGACCAGCCGACGATTGGCCTGATTCTGTGCAAAGACAAAGACAAACTGGATGTGGAATACGCGCTGCGCGACATCAACAAGCCGATGGGCGTGAGTTCGTTCATCACCAAAGACATTCCTCTATCGGTGCAGTCGCAGTTGCCGACTGTGCAAGAGATTGAGAGCGAGCTGACCGCGCTGATTCACAACGATGAGGACAAACCGAATGAGTGACTTCAAGACCATTGCCGAATCCAAAAACTTCATCGTTCTGGACAAGTACACGAAGGAATGGCAAGCCAATGAAAGCTACCAGAGCGAGGGCGATCTGGAGCGGGAGTTCATTCAAGACCTGGTCCACCAAGGCTATGAGGCCCAGGCAGGCCTTAACACGCCTGCAGCCTTGCTGGCCAATGTGCGTGCGCAACTGCAAGCGCTCAACAACGTGCAGTTTGCCGATGCCGAATGGCAGCGTTTTGTGGACACTTGGCTGGACAAGCCCAGCGATGGCATCGTTGAAAAGACGCGAAAGATTCACGACGACTATGTGCACGATTTCGTGTTTGACGATGGCCGCATCCAGAACATTTACCTGCTGGATAAAAAGAACATCGCCCGCAACAAGGTTCAGGTCATCAAGCAGTTTGAGCAAGCGGGCTCACATGCCAACCGCTATGACGTGACCATTTTGGTCAACGGCTTGCCGCTGGTGCAGGTGGAATTGAAGAAGCGCGGTGTGGCGATTCGTGAAGCCTTTAACCAGGTGCACCGCTACAGCAAGGAGAGCTTTAACAACACGCAGTCCCTGTTCAAGTATTTGCAGCTGTTCGTGATCTCCAACGGCACCGACAGCCGATACTTTGCCAACACCACCCAGCGCAATAAAAACAGCTTCGACTTCACCATGAATTGGGCGAAGGCGGACAACAGCCTGATCAACGACCTGAAGGACTTCACTGCCACCTTCTTCCAAAAGCACACGCTGCTCAATGTGCTGCTGCACTACTCGGTGTTTGATATCAGCAATACGTTGCTGGTGATGCGCCCGTACCAGATTGCCGCCACAGAACGCATTCTGTGGAAGATCAGAAGCAGCCATCAGGCCAAGAACTGGAGCAACACGGAAAGCGGCGGCTTCATCTGGCACACCACCGGCTCGGGTAAGACGCTGACCAGCTTCAAGGCAGCGCGCCTGGCCACCGAGTTCGACTTCGTCGACAAAGTGTTCTTCGTGGTGGACCGCAAGGACCTGGACTACCAGACCATGAAGGAATACCAGCGCTTTTCACCGGACAGCGTGAACGGCTCGGACAGCACGGCAGGGCTGAGGCGCAACCTGGAGAAGGACGACAACAAGATCGTCGTGACCACCATTCAAAAGCTCAACAACCTGATGAAGAGCGAGGCTGACTTGCCAATCTACGGCAAGCAGGTGGTGTTCATTTTTGACGAATGCCATCGCAGCCAGTTTGGCGAAGCCCAGAAGAACTTGAGGAGAAAGTTCAAGAAGTTCTGTCAGTTTGGATTCACCGGTACGCCCATCTTTCCGGAAAACGCATTGGGCGCAGAGACCACTGCCAGCGTGTTTGGTCGTGAACTTCATTCGTACGTGATCACTGATGCGATTCGAGACGAGAAGGTCTTGAAGTTCAAGGTGGACTACAACGATGTACGCCCGCAATTTAAGGCCATCGAAACCGAGCAGGATGAGAAGAAGCTGAGCGCGGCGGAGAACAAGCAAGCCCTGCTGCACCCTGACCGCATCCGCGAGATCACCCAGTACATCCTGAATAACTTCCGGCAAAAGACCCACCGCCTGCACGCGGGTAACAAAGGCTTCAACGCCATGTTTGCAGTCAGCAGCGTGGATGCTGCCAAGCTGTACTACGAGTGCTTCAGGGAGCTGCAAAAGAGTAGCGACAAGCCACTGAAGGTAGCCACCATCTTCTCGTTCGCTGCCAACGAGGAGCAGGACGCGATTGGCGACATCCAGGACGAAAGCTTTGATGTGTCTGCCATGAACAGCAGCGCCAAGGAGTTCTTGAGCGCAGCGATTGCGGACTACAACGCGCTGTTCAAGACCAACTTTACTGTGGACAGCAACGGCTTCCAGAACTACTACCGTGACCTGGCCAAGCAGGTCAAAGCCAAGGAAATTGACCTGCTCATCGTGGTCGGCATGTTCCTGACGGGCTTTGATGCCCCCACGCTCAACACCCTGTTTGTAGACAAGAACATGCGCTACCACGGGCTGATGCAGGCCTACTCTCGCACCAATCGCATCTTCGACGCCACCAAGACCTTCGGCAACATCATCACGTTCCGCGACCTGGAGCAGGCGACCATCGATGCCATCACCCTGTTCGGTGACACCAACACCAAGAACGTGGTGCTGGAAAAGAGCTACAAGGAGTACATGGAAGGCTTCACCGATGCGGCCACCGGTGAAGCTCGGCGGGGTTTCATGGATGTGGTGAAGGAACTGGAAACACGCTTCCCAGACCCTGCCGCCATTGAAAAGGAAGCCGACAAGAAGGCCTTCGCCAAGCTGTTTGGCGAGTATTTGCGCGTGGAAAACGTGCTGCAAAACTATGACGAGTTCGCCAGCCTTAAGGAGCTGCAAAGCGTCGATATGACGGACACAGCTGCGGTGGAGGCGTTCAAGGCCAAACACTATCTGAGCGATGACGATCTGACCGAGCTGCAGGCCATCACGCTTCCGGCCGAGCGGAAGGTTCAGGACTACCGCTCGACCTACAACGACGTGCGCGATTGGCTGCGCCGTGAGAAGGCAGGGGCCGAGAAGGAAAAGTCGACCATCGACTGGGATGACGTGGTTTTTGAGGTGGACCTGTTGAAGTCACAGGAAATCAACCTGGACTACATCCTTGAACTGATCTTCGAGCACAACAAGAAGATCAAGAGCAAGTCGGAGCTGGTGGATGAGGTGCGACGCGTGATCCGGGCAAGCCTGGGCAACCGCGCGAAAGAGGGCCTGCTGGTGGATTTCATCAATCAGACTGATCTGGACAAGATTAGTGACAAGGCCAGCGTCATTGATGCTTTCTTCACCTTTGCCCAAGCAGAACAACAGCGTGAAGCGCAGGAGTTGATCGCCACAGAGAACCTCGACGCCGAGGCCGCCAGACGCTACATCACCACCTCACTAAAGCGGGAGTTCGCCAGCGAGAACGGCACAGAGCTCAATGCTGTTCTGCCCAAGATGAGCCCATTAAACCCGCAATTCCTAACCAAAAAACAGGCTGTCTACCAGAAGATCGCTGCCTTTGTTGAGAAGTTCAAGGGTGTGGGTGGGAAGATTTGAAGAATGGATGCGAAATGGCAAGGCGAATACCGTGGGCCAACGGGCTAATAGTCAAAAAACTCTTAAAGCGGCCAACTCCGCGCTGATGCTGGGCCACGCGTGGGCCATAGATGGGCCATGAAGTCCCGCGCACGCTGGCCACGACCATAGGCCTCTGGGGCTGTACAGCCCACAGAAAGTGCAATTTTCAGGGTTGGGAAGGTTAGGAGACGACTACGTGGGCCATGAAAAACCCACGTAAGTCATTGATTTTGGTGCGGCTGGCGGGGATCGAACCCACGACCCTCGGCTTCGGAGGCCGATACTCTATCCACTGAGCTACAGCCGCAACGCTGAAAAAGACCAATACTCAAAATTCCGCTGGCAGCCCGGATGACTATAGCCTTCGGAGGCCAATACTCTATCCACTGAGCTACAGCCGCACTAGATGCACTGCACCAACCCTCCGATTATTGCACGCGCAAGCACTCGAACACCCACAAATCCATTGCGAAATCATGCGCTGAGCGCATCCAATCGGAACAACCAGAGGTCAGAGGCACCGACACACCGCTGCGCCTGCGGCCCACCTGCCTCAGACCGGCGACCTCGCTTGTACCACCCGGAGTCTATGCACCTCTATCGAAGGCGTAGCAGTCTGCACTGGCAATACATCATCGCACCTATAATCGAAGGTTGATTTCATCAAGCCCCGATACACTGAGGACGTCATGAGCGACAACAACCATCACGAAGAAGCGCATACCGGCCCAATCAAGAACCCCAAGCAGCTGCTGGTAGCGGTCATTTTCTCGTTTGTGATTCCTATCTTCGCCATCATTGGCCTCGTCCTGTATGTCACCTCAGACAACAAGACGGCGGCGGGCTCGGCCAATCCCGAAAAAGCCGTTGCCGAGCGCATCCAGAAGGTGGGATTGGTGGAAATCCGCGACGCCAACCGCCCACTGCGCGGTGGCGAGGATGTCTTCAAGGGCCAATGCGCCGCCTGTCACGCCACGGGCGCAGCAGGAGCTCCCAAGCTCGGGGATGCTGCCGCCTGGGGCCCACGCATTAAGACCGGCCTGGACGCACTGGTGCAGTCGGCACTCAAGGGCAAGAATGCCATGGCACCACAGGGTGGTGGCGAGTTCAATGACACCGAGATAGCCCGTGCGGTGGTCTACATGGCGAATGCTGCTGGCGCCACCTTTGCAGTACCAGCGGCCGCAGGTGCTCCTGCGGCTCCCGCAGCTCCAGCCACTGCCGCTGCCGCGGCACCGGCGGCAGCCGCAACCACCACGGCATCGGCCAATGGCGAGAATCTGTACAAGCAGGCTTGCCAGGTGTGCCATGGTGCCGGCATCGCAGGCGCACCCAAGTTTGGAGACAAAACCGCCTGGACTCCTCGCCTGGCTGCTGGCATGGATGCGGTGTATGCCAATGCCGTGCAGGGCAAGGGCGGTATGCCAGCACGCGGCGGCACCCAGGCATCGGATGCAGACCTGCGTGCTGCCGTGGATTACATGGCTGCTGCGGCCAAGTAATCCCAGCTCCTGGACCTGAGCCGACCCGTGTGGTCGGCTTTTTTGTGTCCGCAATGGGCGGCACCCCCACCCAGACGGACGCGTCAGCGCTGCGAACTGTGCGCCTTGGGACTCAACACAAAACCGTACCGGCCCGGCAGTTCGCTATTGAGCGCCGCTTGCGGCGACCAGATCCCCTGGTCCACGGCGTCCGCCACCAACCCCATGTCCAGGGTGTGTACCAGGCCCGCACCGATGGCAGAGGTCAAAAAAACCCGACCAAACTCATCCTGCAAACAGTCCTGCGCAACGGCTTTGGCGCCCGTGTGGGTTCGTAGCGAAAAGTCTGGTTCGATTCGCCACACCCAGGGCGCACATTCCAGCTCAACGTACACCCGCTGTGGACCATTCTGAAAAAACCACTGCCCCTGGGCATCCTGTTCGTAGTTGCGCTCAATGAAGTCGATGAGCTTTTCGTGTTGCAGCAAGGAGCCCCGACTCTGGGGGAACGGCCCTGCCGCCTGCACAGCATCGTCACGCAGATACCACCGCCCGCGCGCATCCAGACCTAGCCAGCCGTAGCATGCGGGCACATTGGGCCACTTGGCAAGGGCCTGTTTGACGATGTCATCCATGGGCCGATTGTGCTCCGTCCGGTGATCCATTGGCATGCTGGTGAAGCCACATCGCCACCGCTTGCGGCATGGCACGCACATGGCCTGGCAGGCTGCCCTGTGCGAAACCCACATGCCCGCCGTGCAGCGGCTGCCATAAACAGACATACGAGCCCACCTCGCTGGCGGTCGGCAAGCTTGCTGCCGGCACAAAAGGATCATTGCGAGCATTGACTGCCAGTGCGGGGATGCGGATGCAGTGGAGCAATGGCTTGGCAGAGGCGCGACACCAATAGTCCTCTGTGTTTCTGAAGCCATGCAAAGGCGCAGTGAACACGTTGTCGAATGCGTGCAGATCACGCGCACTCAGCAGCCTGTCACGGTCGAACAGGCCCGGATGCTGTGCCAGCTTTTGCAGGGCTTTGGGAATGAGCGTGCGCATGAACATGCGTGTGTACACCTGCCGATTGAACCCCCGGCCAATCGCCCTGCCCCCGGCCGCCAGATCCAGCGGTGAGCACACCGCCGCCACGGCATCAGCACAACGCCCTGCCTGCGCTCCGGCCTCTGCTGCCCAGCGCAACAGTGCGTTGCCGCCCAGCGAGACACCCACCGCCAGCAGCGGCCCACGATGTGCCGAACGCAGGCGCTGCAGCATCCAGCCCACCTCTTCGTAGTCACCCGAATGGTAGGCCCGTGGCGCTCGGTTGATTTCACCGCTGCAGCCACGAAAATGGGGCAGCGCGCAGGCCCAGCCGAGTTCGCGGGCCACATCGGCAAAAGCCTCGCCGTAGTGGCTGCGGGAAGAACCCTCCAGACCATGGAAGACCACCAGCAATGGCCGCTGCATGCCCGGCGGCACGCCGTCTGCGAGGTAGTCCACGTCCACGAAATCTGCGTCGGGTGTCGTCCAGCGCTCGCGCCGGTAAGGCAGCGGCGCCCCCGCCACACGCAGCGAATACAGCGCCGGCCAGATCGTCTGCAACTGACCTCCGGGCAACCAGCGTGGCGCCACATGGTTCAGAGATTCCTGGGCATATTCAGCAGATTTTTCAGGCATTTTTTCTCCCTGCACAAGCCATTCCGGCCACCCGTTGCTGCTGCGCCTGGCAGGTCGCCGCTTCAAAGGGGACTGCAGGGGGCACGCGGGGTGGCGGCACCGCTGTCTGCACGGGCCCATGGGTTGGGGGGCGGCAGTCGCAAGGCTGGTATTGTGCGTCGTCCTGGATGGCGCCTGCGCTGCCCGGGTCTTGGGGCCACGCCCGCCTTGCGGCAGAATTCGAAGGCACTTGGCTCCTTTGCAATCCCGCTTCTTCAGACACAGGCCCGCCACCATGAAACGTCTTTTTGCCCTTCTCACAGCTGCACTGCTCTTGGCAGGCTGTGGCTACAACGATTTTCAGCGCATGGACGAACAGTCCAAGGCCGCCTGGAGCGAGGTGCTCAACCAGTACCAGCGCCGTGCCGACCTGGTGCCCAACATCGTCGCCACGGTGAAGGGCGAAGCCAGCTTCGAGCAGGATACGCTGATCAAGGTGATCGAGGCCCGCGCCAAGGCCACCTCCATCCAGGTGACTCCGGCCACCCTCAATGACCCCGCGGCTTTCGCCAAATTTCAGGCTGCACAGGGAGAACTGTCGGGTGCGCTGTCGCGGCTGATGGTGGTCGCCGAGCGTTACCCGACTCTGCAGGCCAACCAGGGCTTTCGGGATTTGCGCGTGACACTGGAAGGCACGGAGAACCGCATCACCGTGGCCCGCAACCGGTACATCCAGACGGTGCAGGAATACAACGTACTGGCGCGCAGCTTCCCCACCAACCTGACCGCCATGGCGTTCAGCTACGCCCCCAAACCCGTTTTCAGCGTACAGAACGAGGCACAGATCACGACACCCCCCAAGGTTGATTTTTCGGCATCCAAACCCTGATATGTGATCATTTATGCCTTTAGCGCTTATCCGCATTGCGCTATTAGCTATATTATTTATAGCGATTGACTGGAGCGATGCCCGCGCTGACACGCTGCAACCTGTTCCGGCACTCACCGCCCGCGCGCTGGACCAGACCGGCACGATGACCCCCAGCCAGCTGCAGGCGCTGGAGCAGCAACTGGCAACCCTCGAACAATCCCGAGGCGCGCAGGTGGTGGTGCTGATGGTGGCCACCACGGCCCCCGAAGACATCGCCAGCTATGCCAACCGCGTCGCCAACGACTGGAAAATTGGCCGCCGCGCAGTGGGTGATGGTGTGCTGGTGCTCGTGGCCAAAGACGACCGCAAGATGCGGCTGGAGGTCGCCAAGACGCTGGAAGGTGCCATTCCTGACATCGCCGCGGCCCGTATCATCGACACCGCCATGAAGCCGCGCTTTCGCGAGGGCGATTTTGCCGGCGGCCTGCAAGCCGCTGTCACGCAGATAACCGCCCGCATTGCCAACGAGGGCCTGCCCGAACCCCAACCGACTGCGCGCGCTTCAGCCCAAGGCGCTGCCATTGATTGGGGTGAATGGGCCATCTTCCTGTTTCTGGGCGTCACGGTGGTTGGCCCCGTGGTCCGCGCCCTCCTCGGCAATGCCCTGGGCACGGTGCTGACCGGGGCCCTGACGGCGGCGGTAGCGTATGTGGCCACGGCCAGCGTGCTGCTGGCCGGCCTGGCGGGTCTGGCCGCGCTGATCTATACGCTGCTCAGTGCCTCGTCCCGCGCCATGTCCGGACGCGGCGGCGGCTGGGGTGGGGGCACTGGCGGTGGCTGGAGTGGCGGATCTTCCCGCGGTGGCGGTGGTTTCAGCTCGGGCGGTGGTGGCGATTTTGGGGGCGGTGGCGCCTCGGGAGACTGGTGAACATGGCTGGACCTTTTTCCTGGATTGGCGCCCTTGCCCGCCTGTTGTGGCACCGTTGGAATGATCCGTTCGTACGCCGCGCGCTGCCGGAAAGCGCCCTGCAGCGCCTGACTGCCCGCATCGCGGCCAGCGAACGGCGGCATACCGGTCAGATCCGCATCTGCGCCGAAGGCGGCCTGCCCTGGAGCTATCTGCTGCGCCAGGCACCCGTTCGTGAGCGCGCACTGATGATGTTCAGCAAGCTGCGTGTGTGGGATACCGAGCACAATAACGGTGTGCTCATCTACCTCCTGCTGGCGGAACACTCGATCGACATCGTGGCCGATCGGGGGCTGCACGCGCATGTCGCCAGCAGCGAGTGGCAGCAGATGGTTGCCCGCATGTCATCCGCCTTCCGCGCGGGATATTTCGAACAGGGTCTGGATCAGGCCGTGGACGAGGTGACAGCACTGCTGTGCCGCCATTTCCCCACCCGCGCCAGCAGGGATCGCCCCAACGAATTGCCCGACGAACCGCATATCCAGTGACCTGGGTGCATCACGGCATGATTTGCCGTGGATTGCAAAGTGCCCATGAAAAAACCCGGCCAAGCCGGGTTTTTTCATGGGCGATCAACCGAAAGGTCAACTCACCGCTTCTGGCGGAACTTGCGCAAGGCGGCGATCTGCGCGGCCATGACGGCCAGTTCGGATTGCGCCTTGGCCAGATCGATCTCGCTCTTGGCGTTTTTCAGGGCTTCTTCTGCAGCAGCCTTGGCAGCATTGGCCTTCTCGTCGTCCAGATCCTTACCACGGATGGCGGTGTCGGACAACACGGTCACGCAGTCGGGCTGAACTTCCAGAATGCCGCCGGCCACGAAAACAAACTCTTCGCTGCCATCGGCCATTTCAATGCGCACCGAGCCGGGCTTGATGCGCGTGATCAGCGGAGTGTGGCGTGGGTACACACCCAGTTCGCCCGCTTCGCCGGGCAGCGCAATAAAGCGCGCTTCACCGGAGAAGATGGACTCTTCGGCACTGACCACATCGACGTGGATGGTGTTCATCATTGCTCCTGGGAAAAGATGGTTGGCAGGATTGGCGAAAGGCTGGCCGGCCGGAACCGGTCAGCCATTGCGCAATCAGGCCACCTTCTTGGCCTTTTCGAAGGCTTCGTCAATGGTGCCGACCATGTAGAACGCCTGCTCTGGCAGGTGATCACACTCGCCGTTCACGATCATCTTGAAACCACGGATGGTTTCCGACAGCGGAACGTACTTGCCGGGCGAGCCCGTGAACACTTCGGCCACGTGGAATGGCTGCGACAGGAAACGCTGGATCTTGCGCGCGCGGGCCACGGCCAGCTTGTCTTCAGGCGCCAGTTCGTCCATGCCCAGAATGGCGATGATGTCGCGCAGTTCCTTGTAGCGCTGCAGCGTGCCCTGCACGGCGCGGGCCGTGGTGTAGTGGTCTTCACCCACCACGTTCGGGTCCAGCTGGCGGCTGGTGGAGTCCAGCGGGTCCACGGCGGGGTAGATACCCAGCGAGGCGATGTCGCGCGACAGCACCACGGTGGAGTCCAAGTGGGCAAACGTTGTGGCTGGCGAGGGGTCGGTCAAGTCATCGGCTGGCACGTAAACGGCCTGGATGGAAGTGATCGAGCCGACCTTGGTGGAGGTGATGCGCTCCTGCAGACGGCCCATTTCCTCGGCCAGCGTAGGCTGGTAGCCCACGGCGGAAGGCATGCGGCCAAGCAGAGCGGACACTTCGGTACCGGCCAGCGTGTAGCGGTAGATATTGTCCACGAAGAACAGCACGTCGCGGCCTTCGTCACGGAAGGATTCCGCGATGGTCAGACCGGTCAGGGCCACGCGCAGACGGTTGCCTGGGGGCTCGTTCATCTGGCCGTAGACCATGGCGACCTTGGACTCTTCGAGCTTCTCCAGGTTCACCACGCCGGAATCGGCCATTTCGTGGTAGAAGTCGTTCCCTTCGCGGGTACGCTCGCCCACACCAGCGAACACCGACAGACCCGAGTGGGCCTTGGCGATGTTGTTGATGAGTTCCATCATGTTCACGGTCTTGCCCACACCGGCGCCACCGAACAGGCCCACCTTGCCGCCCTTGGCGAACGGACACACCAGGTCGATCACCTTGATGCCGGTTTCCAGCAGCTCTTGCGAAGGCGACAGTTCGTCGTACGCAGGGGCCTTGCGGTGGATGGACGCGGTCAGGTCCTGGCTGACAGGACCACGCTCGTCGATGGGCGCACCCAGCACGTCCATGATGCGGCCCAGCGTTGCCTTGCCCACGGGCACGGTGATGGGGCTGCCGGTGTTGGTCACCATGATGCCGCGGCGCAGGCCGTCGGAAGAACCGAGCGCAATGGTACGCACGATGCCATCGCCCAGCTGCTGCTGCACTTCCAGCGTCAGGGTCGAGCCTTCGAGCTTCAGAGCATCGTAAACCTTGGGCATCTGGTCGCGTGGGAACTCAACGTCCACCACAGCGCCGATACATTGAACAATCTTGCCTTGCACTTGAGCCATTTTTCGCTCCAATTTAGATGTTGGTTGAGCTGCTTACACAGCAGCGGCGCCGGACACGATTTCCGAAAGTTCTTTCGTGATCGCTGCCTGGCGCGTCTTGTTGTAGACCAGCTTCAACTCGCCAATGACGCTGCCGGCGTTGTCGGTGGCAGCCTTCATGGCCACCATGCGTGCCGACTGCTCGGACGCCATGTTTTCCGCAACCGCCTGGTAGATCAGGGACTCGACATAACGGACCAGCAGCTCGTCAATGACGCTCTGCGCATCGGGCTCGTAGATGTAGTCCCAACCATGCTCCGTCTTCTCGGCATGCATTTGCTCGGACGACAGGGGGAGCAACTGCTCCACCACCGATTCCTGCTTCATGGTGTTGATGAACTTGGTGTAGCTCAGGTACACCGCGTTGATCTTGCCTTCAGCGTAAGCATCGAGCAGCACCTTTACGGGGCCGATGAGCTTGTCCAGATGGGGCGTGTCGCCCAGGCCCGTCACATGCGAAACCACCTTGGCACCAACACGGTTCAGGAAACCCAAACCCTTGTTGCCAATGGCCACGGCCTCGGTGGACACGCCAGCACTCTGCAGCTCACGCAACTTGGTCGTCACGGCACGCAACACGTTGGTGTTCATGCCGCCGCACAGGCCCTTGTCGGTCGTCACCACAATCACGCCTGCCACCTTGGCATCGTTCATTTTCATGAACGGATGCACGTATTCGGGGTTGGCGTGGCCGAGGTTGGCTGCAATGTTGCGGATCTTTTCGCTGTAGGGACGGGCGGCACGCATCCGGTCCTGCGCCTTGCGCATTTTGGATGCAGCCACCATCTCCATGGCTTTGGTGATCTTCTTGGTGTTTTCCACCGATTTGATCTTGCCGCGTATTTCCTTGCCTGCTGCCATGATGGCTCCTCGTCCGGTTTAAGCGAACGACTTCTTGAACGCTGCGATCGCTGCGGTCAATTCGGCTTCTGCGTCCTTGTCCATGGCCTTGGCCTGTTCCAGCTTGGCCAGCAGTGCGGCGCAGCTGGTCTTCAGGAACTGGTGCAGGCCGTGTTCGAAGTCGAGAACCTTCTTGACATCGATGTCGTCCATGAAGCCCTTGTTCACAGCGAACAGCGTGGCGGCCATCAGCGAGATGGGCAGCGGGCTGTACTGTGCCTGCTTGAGCAGCTCGGTCACACGGGCACCGCGATCCAACTGCTTGCGGGTGGCTTCGTCCAGGTCGGAAGCGAACTGCGCGAACGCAGCCAGTTCACGGTACTGGGCCAGGTCGGTACGGATACCGCCGGACAGGTTCTTCACCAGCTTGGTCTGGGCAGCACCACCCACGCGCGACACCGAGATACCGGCGTTGATGGCGGGACGGATACCGGCGTTGAACAGGCTGGTTTCCAGGAAAATCTGGCCGTCGGTGATCGAGATCACGTTGGTAGGCACGAAGGCGGACACGTCGCCGGCTTGCGTTTCGATGATCGGCAATGCCGTCAGCGAACCGGTCTTGCCCTTGACGGCGCCCTTGGTGAAGGCTTCGACGTAGTCGGCGTTCACGCGGGCTGCGCGCTCGAGCAGACGGCTGTGCAGATAGAACACGTCGCCAGGGTAGGCTTCACGGCCTGGTGGGCGGCGCAGCAGCAGCGAAACCTGGCGGTAGGCCACAGCCTGCTTGGACAGGTCGTCGTACACGATCAGGGCGTCTTCACCGCGATCGCGGAAGTACTCACCCATCGTGCAACCCGAGTAGGCCGACACGTACTGCATGGCTGCCGATTCGGAAGCCGATGCGGCCACCACGATCGTGTACTCCATGGCACCGGCTTGTTCCAGTGCGCGCACCACGTTCTTGATCGACGAAGCCTTCTGGCCGATGGCGACGTAGATGCAGGTCACGCCCTGGCCCTTCTGGGCGATGATGGCGTCGATGGCCACAGCGGTCTTGCCGGTCTGGCGGTCACCAATGATCAGCTCGCGCTGGCCACGGCCCACGGGCACCATCGAGTCGATGGACTTCAGGCCGGTCTGCAGGGGCTGGTCCACCGATTTACGGGCGATCACGCCCGGAGCAACCTTTTCGATCACATCGGTGAGCTTGGCGTTGACAGGCCCCTTGCCGTCGATAGGCTGGCCCAGGGCGTTCACCACACGGCCGACCAGCTCGGGGCCCACCGGCACTTCCAGAATGCGGCCCGTGCACTTGACGGTGTCGCCTTCGGAGATGTGCTCGTACTCGCCCAGAATCACGGCGCCGACGGAGTCGCGCTCGAGGTTCAGTGCCAGGCCATAGGACGGCTGGCCGTCAGCGGTGGCGGGGAACTCCAGCATTTCGCCCTGCATCACGTCCGACAGGCCATGAACGCGCACGATACCGTCAGACACGGACACCACGGTGCCCTGGTTGCGGATGTCGCTGCTGGCGGCCAGCCCTTCGATGCGGCTCTTGATGAGTTCAGAAATTTCTGCGGGATTGAGTTGCATGACTCTTTCCTTCTTTCTTTGGTTCGCGAGGCCTCGCCGCGTTATGCGGTGAGGGCTGCTTTCATTTGTTCAAGACGGGCCTTGACCGAAGTGTCCAGCACCTCGTCACCCACCACTACGCGAATGCCACCGATCAGGGATTCATCCTGCTGCGCGGTGAGATTGAGCTTGCGGCCGAAACGCTTTTCCAGCGCAACGCCGACCTCGGCCAGTGCCGCACCGTCCATGGGAAAGGCGCTGTACACCACGGCATCCGAAGAGCCGCTGCGGCGATTCACGAGGGCGCGAAACTGCGCAGCCACTTCGGGGAGCGTATTGAGGCGCCCGTTGTCGATGACCGTGCGCAGGAAATTCTTCGCCATGTCGGGCAGCGCAGACCGCGCCACGCCCGTGAAGACGTCAAACACCTGGTTCGCCGTCACCTTGGGGTTGTCTGCCAGCTGGCGCAACTGGGGGTTGGCGGCAATCGCCGCCAGTTCATCCACCCAGGCAGCAGTGCTGCCCAGATCGACGCCCGCACCCGCCGTAGCAGCCTTGAACAAGGCATCGGCGTAAGGGCGTGCAATGGTGGCGAGTTCAGCCATGATGTCCCCTTACAGCTCGGTCTTGAGGCGGTTGAGCAGATCGGCATGGACACCGGCATTGACTTCCTTGCGGAGAATCTGCTCGGCACCCTTGACGGCCAGTGCTGCCACCTGCTCACGCAGGGATTCGCGGGCTTGAACCGTTTGCTGCTCGGCTTCGGCGCGGGCAGCGGCAACAATCTTGTTGCCTTCCTCGGTGGCGCGGGCCTTGGCCTCTTCCACGATGGCCTGGGCACGACGGTCGGCGTCCGCAAGACGCGAGGCCGTTTCGTTGCGCGCCTGCGACAGCTCCTTCTCGACACGCTGGTTGGCAGCAGTCAGCTCGGATTTGGCACGGTCGGCAGCGGCGAGGCCATCGGCGATTTTCTGGGCTCGCTCATCCAGCGCTTTCGCGATCGGTGGCCACACGAATTTCATCGTGAACCACACCAGGATCAGAAAGACAATGGCCTGAACGAACAGGGTCGCATTGATACTCACGGCAACACCTTTCTAGAGTGGCGTTGAACGGGACTTACTTGGGCAGGTTGGCCAAGAACGTCGAAGCGAAGGGGTTGGCGAATGCGAACAGCAGAGCGATAGCCACGCCGATCAGGAAAGCCGCGTCGATCAGACCAGCCAAGATGAACATCTTGGTTTGCAGTTCGTTGATCAGTTCGGGCTGACGGGCCGACGATTCGAGGAACTTGCCACCCATCAGTGCGATGCCGATGGAAGCGCCGATAGCGCCCAGACCAACGATCAGACCACAAGCCAGAGCGACGAGACCGAGAATGTTTTCCATGATGACTCCTGAGTTAAAAAAGAAAAGTTAAGGGAAAGAAAACGAAAGGGAAACTTAGTGCGCGTTGTGCGCCTGACCAAGGTAGATCAGTGCCAGCATCATGAAGATGAATGCCTGCAAGGTGATCACCAGAATGTGGAACAGCGTCCAGATGGTGCCAGCGATGACGTGGCCCACAGGCAGCAGCACACCCGACAGCGACAGCGCAGCCGCACCACCCATGAGGGCAATCAGCATGAACACCAGTTCGCCAGCGTACATGTTGCCGAACAACCGCATGCCATGGGACACGGTGTTGGCCACATATTCAATGATCTGCATGAGCAGGTTCACCACGCCCAGGATCAGGGCGAAGATGGGATTCTTGCTGGTACCGAACGGAGCGGACACCAGCTCGTGCGCCCAGCCGCCCGCGCCCTTGACCTTCACGCTGTACCAGAAGCGCAGGACCAGCACGGCAAAAGCCAGGCCGAGGGTGGTGGACAGGTCGGCGGTCGGGACGACGCGCAGGTAGGCATGGCTTGGATCGTGCCCGGCTGCACCGTAGATTTGGGCCCAGAGGGCGGGCAGCGCATCCACAGGCAGCATGTCCATGAAGTTCATCAGGAAGATCCAGACGAACACCGTCAGACCCAGCGGTGCGATGAACTTGCGGCTTTCGGCGTTGTGAATGTTGGCCTTGGCCTGGTTATCCACCATTTCGACCAGAATTTCCACAGCCGCCTGAAAGCGGCCAGGAACACCGGAAGTCGCCTTGCGGGCGGCCGACCAGAGAATCAAAAGCGTGAGAGCACCCAGAACCAACCCCACGATGATGGAGTCATAGTTGAAGACGGTGAAGTCGACAATCTTGGTCTGGTTGATGTTTTGAAGATGCTGCAGGTGGTGAACGATGTATTCACTTGCAGTCGGAGCGTGCGCTTCTGCGGCCATCGGACAACTCTTCTCTCTATCAATCGGTTTTTCGGACACCAGGCCGCACCCAAAGTGCCACCCAGTACGTTTTCATTGTGATCACCATTCCCACCAGCAAGGCGATCCAGCTCAATCCCGGCACCAGCCGGGGGGCCGCTGCCAGCAGCGCCACTGTCAACACGATCTTGGCGACTTCCCAGCCAAAGAACCCCACCATGGCTGCCCGCGGATTGCCAGACGCCTTGCGGCGAAACACACCACGGGCAAACAGCGCAGCCGGAACCACCACCGCCAGGGCACCATAGGCGGCAGACCAGCCCACCGACGCCCTGCCCGTCAAAATCCAGGCCACCAGAGCCACCAGCATTCCAACCAGCGCCTGACCCGCCACCACCTTCCACACCGAAATGGGAGGATGGCGACTGCGCCACTGTTCAGCCTCTTGGGCCGTCAGGGGCTTGAAGTCAGATTCTTCAGCCTCAGATTCAGTCTCTGGCGCGATTGTTTTCATTGTTCAATGACGCCCGCGTTAAAGACCAGAAATTTACAAAGCCTCTAATTATAAGTAAAAACCCGTGAGGCAAGACAAAAACCTGCATCCCGGGGCCAGGATCGATGCTTGGCGCGCGCCGTTGTGGTGATGCGCCAACGACCATGCCTGAACTCGCCACACCTAGCGCGCGCCCCACCGGCGCAAATCCGACCAACCATCCTTATGCCCTTGCGAGGCCTGTAGCGCACAATGCCAAAGCGTTGCCAGCTATTGAATCCGCAGCAGATACCACGATCCCCAGCACCATGACATCTTCCACTCTACCGCCCGCAAACGGCATCGACCGCCAGACCAACGATCCGCGCAAAGATTCGCTGATTGAATACCCCTCCAGGTTTCCGATCAAGGTCATGGGCGCCAAGGTGGACGGCTTCGTGCATGCAGTCACCGAGCTGGCACGCCAGTTCGACCCGACCTTCGACGCCGCCACGATTGAACTGCGCGACAGCCGCGCCGGCAATTATCTCGGCGTCACCATCACCATCACCGCCACCAGCCGCGAACAGCTCGATGACCTGTATCGGGCACTGTCGTCCCACCCCCTGGTCAAAGTGGTGCTGTAAGGCATGGCCATCGACATCCGCAGGCTGGGCCGAGTCGATTACGCCGCCACCGTGCAAGCCATGCAGGACTACACCGCCTGCCGCACCTCCGAGAGCCCTGATTTGCTCTGGATTTGCGAGCATGATTCGCTTTACACACAGGGTATTGCAGGAAAAAGTGATCACATACTCCAGCCGGGCGATATTCCGGTGGTGGCGACCAATCGCGGCGGGCAGGTCACCTTCCATGGCCCAGGCCAGGTGGTGGCGTATCCGCTGATCGACCTGCAGCGCGCCGGCTACTTCGTCAAGGAATATGTCTACCGCATGGAAGAGGCCGTGATCCGCACGCTGGCACATTTTGGCGTGACGGGCCACCGCGTGGGCGGCGCCCCCGGGATCTATGTGCGCCTGGATGACCCGCACAGCCATGCGTTGCTGCCCCAGCGCCCGCAAAAGCGCACCGGCGACGCAGCCCCCGTGCCCGACTTCGACGGCCTGGGCAAGATTGCCGCCCTGGGCATCAAGGTCAGCCGACACTGCACCTACCACGGCGTGGCGCTCAATGTGGGGATGGACCTGGAACCCTATGAACGCATCAACCCTTGCGGTTACGCAGGATTGAAAACCGTCGACCTTTCTACAATCGGGGTCCACACCACCTGGGAAGAAGCCGCGCAGGTGCTGGGCCAGCAGCTCAGCATTCGCCTCGCTCCCTGACCTCCATACGCCGTCTACACGCCATGAGCACCCCTGAAGTCGTTCGCGAAGCACAATCCACCGAAGCCTACAACCCTCTGGCCAAGCAGAAGGCTGCGGCCAAGCTGTCGCGCATCCCCATCAAGGTGGAACAGGGTGAAGTACTCAAGAAGCCCGAGTGGATCCGCGTGAAGGCCGGCAGCCCCACCACGCGCTTCTACGAGATCAAGGAAATCCTGCGCGAGCACAAGCTGCACACGGTGTGCGAAGAGGCCTCGTGCCCCAACATCGGCGAGTGCTTTGGCAAGGGCACGGCCACCTTCATGATCATGGGCGACAAGTGCACGCGCCGCTGCCCGTTCTGCGACGTGGGCCATGGCCGCCCCGACCCGCTGGACAAGGACGAGCCCTTGAACCTGGCCAAGACCATTGCCGCACTCAAGCTCAAGTACGTGGTCATCACCAGCGTGGACCGCGACGACCTGCGCGACGGCGGCAGCGGTCATTTCGTGGAGTGCATCCAGCGCATCCGCGAACTCTCGCCCGCCACGCAGATCGAGATCCTCACGCCCGACTTCCGCGGCCGCGACGACCGTGCGCTCGAAATCCTCAAGGCCGCGCCGCCCGACGTGATGAACCACAATCTGGAGACCGCGCCCCGCCTGTACAAGGAAGCACGCCCCGGTTCGGACTACCAGTTCAGCCTGAATCTGCTGAAAAAGTTCAAGGCCCTGCACCCCAACGTGCCGACCAAGAGCGGCATCATGGTGGGCCTGGGCGAAACCGACGAAGAGATCCTGCAGGTGATGCGTGACATGCGCGCGCACGACATCGACATGCTGACCATCGGCCAGTACCTGGCGCCCAGCAACAGCCACCTGCCCGTGCGCCGCTACGTGCACCCCGACACCTTCAAGATGTTCGAGCAAGAGGCCTACAAGATGGGCTTCAGCCACGCTGCCGTGGGTGCCATGGTGCGCAGCAGCTACCACGCGGACCAGCAGGCGCACGCCGCCGGCGTGTAAGTACGGTACCAGAACGCGGCCCGCCGGGCTCGCATTCTCTCCGCGCCGCCAAGCATTGCAGCACCTCGCACCGCCTATAGTCGGTGCATGCAAGCCAACCTCTATGCCCTGGGCGCCATCGCCCTGTGGGCCTCGCTCGCCTCTCTGGGCGTGTCGCTCACCCATGTTCCACCGTTTCTGCTCACGGGTATCGCGCTCATCATCGGCAGCGTGCCTGCGTGGCCGTTTGTGCTGCGCGACCCCTCGCAGTGGCGCATTCCTGTGCGCACGCTGGCGCTGGGGGTGTATGGCCTGTTTGCCTACCACTTCCTGCTGTTCATAGCGCTGCGCCACGCGCCGCCGGTCGAGGCCAACCTGGTCAACTACCTGTGGCCGCTGTTCATCGTGGTGCTGGCGCCCGTGGTGCTGCCCGGCGTGGCGCTGCGCCTGCCGCATGTGCTGGCGGCCCTGCTGGGTTTTGGCGGTGCGGCCATTGCCATCGTGGGCGGGCGCGAGCTGAGCGGCACGCTGGCCTGGGGCTACCTGCCCGCGCTGGCGGCGGCGTTCATCTGGGCGACCTATTCGCTGCTGACCAAGCGCGTGGCCGCATTCCCGACCACGGCCATCGGCCTGTTTGGCCTGGTGTCGGGCGCGCTCTCGCTGCTGTGCCACGCCGTGCTGGAGCCTGCCGTGGCGCTGCAGCCGCGGGACTGGGCGCTGCTGGCAGTGCTGGGCCTGGGGCCGCTGGGGGCCTCGTTCTTTCTGTGGGACAAGGCGCTCAAGCTCGGCGATGCCCGGCACATCGGCATCCTGAGCTACATCACGCCGCTGGCATCCACCGCGCTGCTGCTGGTGGTGAGTGGCCGCCCCTTCAGCTGGAGCATTGCGCTGGCCACGGTGATGATCATCGGCGCGGCGGTGATGGGGATGCGGGCACGCTGATCAGGAATTTCAAGGAAAACTGACATCTCGCGCTTATCCGCAAAGTGCCAAAAGCCAGACATTGGATAGCAAATGAAATGCGCTACGACACCAGCAGCGCGGCGGGCTCGTCACCTTCGAGCACCTGCTGCGCCCATGGTGCCAGCTTGCGGGTGTCGGCCCGCAGGATTTCCTGCTTCACGGCCAGGATCTGCGCCGGGTGCATGGAGAAGCTGCGCAGCCCCAGCCCCAGCAGCAGGCGCGTCATGGTCACATCGCCCGCAGTTTCGCCGCACACGCACACGCTCTTGCCCTGGCGTTCGCCCTCGGCAATCACATCGGCCACCAGGCGCAGCACGGCCGGGTGCAGCGGGTCATACAGATGCGCCACAGCCTCGTCGGTACGGTCGATGGCCAGCGTGTACTGGATGAGGTCGTTGGTGCCGATGGACAGGAAATCGAAGTACTTGAGGAAGCTGCGCACCATCAGCGCGGCCGCCGGCACCTCGATCATGGCGCCCAGCTGCACCGGGCCGTAGGGCACGCCCCGGGCGTCGAGTTCGGCGCGTGCCAGTTCGACCTGGGCCAGCGTCTGCTCGATTTCGTGGCGATGCGCCAGCATCGGAAACAGCAGCTTCACCTGGCCATAGGCCGCCGCGCGCAGCACTGCGCGCAGCTGGTTGCGGAACATGGACGGATCGGCCAGGCTCCAGCGGATGGCACGCAGGCCCAGCGCAGGGTTCAGGTGCGTGTCCTTGCCCCCCTTGTCGAGCGGTTTGTCGGCGCCCACGTCAATGGTACGGATGGTGACCGGCAGGCCCTGCATGCCGTCAATCGCCTCGCAGTACGCGCGGTACTGCTCGTCTTCACCGGGTAGGTTGCCATTTTTGCCCATGAACAGGAATTCACTGCGAAACAGGCCCACGCCCACGGCGCCCGCGCGCACGGCAGCGGCGGCATCACCGGGCTGCTCGATGTTGGCCAGCAATTCGATCTTGTGGCCATCGATGGTGATGGCGGGTGTATGGCGCAGGCGCGCCAGGCGCTCGCGCTCCAGTGCCACCTGGCGCTGGCGAAAGCCGTATTCGGCCAGGATGATGGGCGAAGGATCGACGATCATCACCCCGGCATCGCCGTCGATGATGACCCAGTCGTCCTGGCGCACCAGCTGGCTGGCTGCACGTGCACCCACCACCGCCGGGATGTCCATGCTGCGCGCCACGATAGCGGTATGCGAGGTCTTGCCGCCCACGTCGGTCACGAAGCCTGCGAACACGCTCTGCTTGAACTGCAGCATGTCGGCCGGGGACAGGTCGTGCGCCACCAGCACCAGCGGCACATCGACCGTGTCGTCGAGCAGCAGGTCCTGCTGGGTCTTGCGCGGGCTGCTGGCAGGCGGCGCCACGGGGCTGGCCACGCCCTTCATGTAGCGCAGGATGCGCTCGACCACCTGCTCCAGGTCGGCCTTGCGTTCGCGCAGGTAGTCGTCTTCCATCTCGTCGAACTGGCGCGCAATCAGTTCGAACTGCGTGGTCAGCGCCCACTCGGCGTTGTACAGGCGCTCGGAGATCCAGTGCTTGACCCCGCCGGTGAGCATCTCGTCCTGCAGCAGAAGCAGGTGCACGTCCAGCAGCGCGGCCAGCTCGGGTGGCGCATCGTGCGGCATGTCGGCCTGCAGGCGCTGCAACTCCTCGGCCACCGCATTGCGCCCCTGGCGCACCCGCTCGATTTCCGCCGCCACCTGCTCGGGCTGGATGAAATAGTGCGCCACATCCACGCGGCTTGATGCCACCAGCACGGCCCGGCCGATGGCGATGCCCCGTGCAACCGCGAGACCGTGGACGGAAAACGTCATCGAAGAACCTTTTCTGGCAAGCGTTCAACCACCGCGTTGCCCGCACGCACCCCGGAGGGACCACCTCCCGCGCAATCGGGGCGCAGGGGGCTCACCGTCATTCCCCTTCGCCGAACTTGTCGGCGATCAGCGCGAGCAACGCATCCATGGCCTCCTGTTCGCGCTCGCCAATGGTCTCGATCTCAATCTCGGTGCCCATGCCCGCGGCCAGCATCATCACGCCCATGATGCTCTTGGCATTGATGCGGCGATCACCCCGGCTCATGAAAACATCGCAGGGAAAGCTGCCCGCCAGCTTGGTCAGCTTGGCAGACGCCCGGGCATGCAGGCCCAGCTTATTGTTGATGGTCGTGCGGGTCTTGATCATGGGAGTTTCGTCGAGTCTGGTTCTGCGGCGCTGCAATGGCCACCTGCATCACCCCCTGGGTGCCGCCCACGACAGCGCGGGTCACCACGGCATCGAGGGGTTCGGCGCGGTAGCTCACGGCACGCAGCAGCATGGGCAGATTCACGCCCGCGACCAGGCGCGAACCCACGCCGTCCACCAGGCGCTGGGCGATATTGCAGGGCGTGGCGCCAAACAGGTCGGTCAGCACCAGCGTGGAATGGGTGCCCAGCTGCTCCAGCAAGCTGCGTGCCTGGGCCAGGCTGGCTTCTGGCGCCGCGCTGGGCTGCACGTCCAGGGCCGCCACACTGTCGCCACAGTCGGCAAACACGTGCAGCGCACATTCACGCAAGGCATGGGCCAGCGGAGCGTGGGCAATGATGAGAATGCTGGTACTCATGGTGTGATGGTTTGCCTTGCATTATGGCGGGCCGAAAGGAGTTCACCACGGTCAGCCCGATGGCCGCGCGCAATGGCATCGGGCCGACAGTCAATCCAGGCCGGCAAATAGGGCGTTGGCCACGTCGGGCCGGGGCTTGTCGGTGTACACCACGGCGTGGTACAGCCGCACTTCTTGGCCCACCGCGCGCGCAAACCACACGCCCTGCACCGTCACCGCCGTGCCATCCGCGCGCCGGCCCTGCGCCACCAGGCGCACCGAGGATGGCAGTGGCAGCGTGCCCGCGAACGCAAACGGCTGCTCGGAGAGCACGGTGGCAGCCTCCAGGCGCGCCAGCACTGCGGCCCGCCAGTGCGCCAGCGCGACATCGGCACGGGCCGGGTCTGGCAGCGCGGCGTGCGAGATGGCAAAGGTGGCGCTGTCGGCTTCGCAACCCGCCATGGCCAGCTCCACCGGCACCCCAGCCATTTCCACGGTGCGCGTGGCATGGTCGGGCTTGCACGGCAGGGTGGCCGTGAGCGCAGCGCCGGCCAGCGGCACGCTGCGCCAGTTCAGTGCGGGGCTGCATGCCGCCAGCAGCAGGGCCGCAGCCCAGGGCAATGTCCGGTTCATGGTCCGATTATGGGCAACAGCACATGGCCGCAAAGCGACTGTGCACCAGGAGGTGAACTTTTATGGCGCAATGCGGTCTGTCTTCCAGGGTCATAAAGGGCTGCCGAACTGTCGGGGCAGGCAGTCCTGCACAATGCGGGCTTGGGCGCTTGCCCACCGCTTTTTGGATGAGGATGTCATGGGTATCAAGCATTGGGCAGTCGGCGCCGCATTGGTGGCTTTCGTGGGCGTGGGCGCATGGGTGTATCTGGACGCCGGGCGCTCGGTGGCACCTGAATCCACGTTTGTGCTGCTGGACGGATCCCGCCAGACCACCGCCGATCTGCGCGGCAAGGTGACGCTGGTCAATTTCTGGGCCACCAGCTGCACCACCTGCGTGGCGGAAATGCCCGAAATCATCGCCACCCACAACAAATTCCACACCAAGGGCTTCGACACCCTGGCCGTGGCCATGAGCTACGACCCGCCCAGCTACGTGGTGAACTTTGCCGAATCGCGCAAGCTGCCGTTCAAGGTGGCGCTCGACAACACGGGCGCGGTGGCCAAGGCCTGGGGCGATGTGCGCCTGACGCCCTCGACGTTCATCGTGAACAAGCGCGGCGAGATCGTGAAGAGCTATGTCGGCGCCCCTGACTTTCCAGAACTGCACCGGCTGATCGAGAAGCTGCTGGCCGAGACCTGATCTGCCACGGCCGCGTGAGGCTTGATGGGTGAAAAAGTGACTTCCGTAGGTGCCGCTACACTGTTCCTTTGCATCAGCCTGCCTGCGTTGTGGAAAAGCTACCTGTCACCCTGCTGACCCCGTCCCTCCCCCATGAGCTGGATGCGGTGCGCGCCATCTTCCGGGAATATGCCGATAGCCTCGGCATCGACCTGTGCTTTCAGGATTTCGAGACCGAACTGGCCCAGCTGCCAGGTGAATATGCCCCACCACGCGGGGATTTGCTGCTGGCCGAGGTCGATGGGACCATTGCCGGCTGCTGCGCATTGCGTCCGCTGGACGCGGCAGACTATCCCAATGCCGCTGAAATGAAACGCCTCTATGTGCGCAAGGCGTTTCGGGGGTTCGGCCTGGGCCGGCAACTGGCCGAGGCCGCGCTGGATGCAGCCCGGGCAAAAGGTTATGCCTGCGTGCTGCTCGACACGCTGGACGACATGGAATCCGCGCGGGCCCTGTATGCCGACCTCGGCTTCGAGGACATTCCACCCTACTACCACAACCCCATTGCCGGGGCCCATTACCTCAAGGCGGACATTCTTTGAAGAAATAGGCTACCAGCGCTTATATGCAATGCGCTGATAGCTATTTATTTCATAGCAATTCTCAACCCTTGGCTTGCGCCAGCAGCGTATCGGCGTCGCTCACGGCAAACTGGCCAGGCGCTTCGATATTGAGCGTGACGACCTTGCCGTCGCGCACCAGCATCGAATAGCGGTTGCTGCGCAGTCCCAGGCCCTTGCCCGTCAGGTCCAGCGTCAGGCCCGTGGCCTTGGCGAAGGCGGCATCACCGTCGGCCAGCATGCGCACCTTGTCGCCGGTCTTCTGGTCGCGGGCCCAGGCGCCCATCACAAAGGCGTCGTTGACGCTCACGCACCAGATCTCGTCCACGCCAGCCGCCTTGAACTCGGCCGCCTTCGCCAGATAACCGGGCACATGCTTGGCCGAGCAGGTGGGCGTAAAGGCGCCAGGCAGGGCAAACAGCGCAATGGTCTTGCCGGCAGTGGCCTTGTCCACGGGCACGGGGTTGGGGCCAATGCTGCAGCCTTCGCCCTCGACTTCCGAGTATTCCATCAGGGTGGTGGCAGGCAGGGTATCACCGACTTTGATCATCTTCATCTCCAAGAAACTGGGGCAGTCCGCCGGGGTGCAATGTGCACCCCACAAAGCAAAACGACCCACATTGTGGGTCGTTTTGAAGGTCCTTGCAGGCTTGCGCCGTTAGGGCTTAGAGCAGGCCGGCCTTTTGCACCAGACGGGTCGCAACCCAGTTCTTGGTCTTGGAGAGCGGACGGCTCTCGGTGATTTCGATCACGTCGCCGAGATGGAAATCACCATTTTCGTCGTGGGCGTGGTACTTGCTCGACTTGGCAACGATCTTGCCGTAGAGCTCGTGCTTCACACGGCGCTCGACCAGCACCGTCACGGTCTTTTGACGCTTGTCGCTGACCACCTTGCCAATCAAGGTGCGCTTGAGGGATTTTTTAGGTTCCGTCATGTTGGCTCCTTACTTGGCGGCTTGCTTTTCAGCAAGAATGGTCTTGGCGCGAGCGATGTCGCGACGGGTGGTACGCAGCGTGTTGGTGTTACCCAGCTGTTGCGTAGCCTTCTGCATGCGCAGACCGAAATGGGCTTTTTGCAAGGCCTTGATTTCGGTTTCGATGCCGGCAACGTCTTTTTGGCGCAGTTCAGTAGCTTTCATTGCATGTTCTCCTGAATTACGAGCCAATCAGGCGGCTGACAAAGGTGGTGCGCAGCGGCAGCTTGGCGGCAGCCAGGCGGAACGCTTCACGGGCCAGTTCTTCAGGCACACCCACGATTTCAAAAACGATCTTGCCGGGCTGGATTTCAGCCACGTAGTACTCGGGGTTGCCCTTACCGTTACCCATACGCACTTCTGCGGGCTTGGTAGAGATTGGCTTGTCCGGGAACACGCGGATCCAGATACGGCCGCCACGCTTGACGTGACGGGAAATCG